>ERZ1026934.228-NODE-228-length-16480-cov-13.326454_pt1 | contig 16480 bp, 9 predicted proteins | sample MGYA00519462_ERZ1026934 | MGnify/ENA primary metagenome ERZ1026934 (study PRJEB26926, sample SAMN06164446) | human gut metagenome | biome: ENVO:00009003; feature: ENVO:2100002; material: ENVO:00002003 | host: Homo sapiens | place: USA | collected 2012 ...
TGAGGCGTGGAATCATCCTTTCGTCTGCGTATATGAACCAAGTTCTGATACAGAATCGGGCGATATCGCATCGGTAGATTATTTTACCCCAAGCGAGCAGGGTGCCGTGGGCATCATCGTGAAACTGAAGGATGGAACCGAGCAGCGCATCGTCTGCTCAGAGAATGGAAAAGTTAGCCTTTTTAATTAATTTTACAAGGCAATCCCTATAGCAATGGTTTATCATCGCTATAGGGATTGTTTTTGTTGTATAGCTAAGCCATTATAAAGGCGATTTCATCTCGTGAGCAAGGGAATACTTATGATAGAGTTGCTGGTCGATGCTCTCTATTGATTAGCCCCTAATTGCTGGAGATTGTTGATGAAAGTATTGACACTTACCGCTCCTTCTATGGGGGAATTCTCAAATACCATAAAATAGTAGAATTTAGCTCCTGCCAACTTAGACCATGTATCTCCACAAACCAACTTGTTCTTGCTATCAGAACCATCAAGATAATTGCCCTTGGTCTCTAACATGACTGTGATGCCATTGTTGAGAATAATGATAAAATCAGGATAAGCATTGATAAAACCATTGATGCAGAAACCTTTCCCTCTTTCTTGATTGCGATGCCAGCATTTTACGCAGTCAAGGCTGATTACCTGCTCAATGACTGTTCTCTCAAACCCATTGAAGCCTTCTTCCTCTTGATACATTTTCTTCTCAATGGCTGGTGCCTTGTCTTTGCTCAATATAATATCGTTAGGGAGATGTTCTGTGGGTTGCAAAGAGATTTGCCCGGAGCGTATCTTGCCCTCGAATTGTCTCTTAGCATAGGATATTTTGAGAGCCTTGACTTTGCTCTTGAACGACTGCATGGTCTCATTCAAGTTCTTTCCTAACATTTGGAGGTGCGACAAGTCGTAATCTTGAAGCACGTTTGTAATGTAGGTATGCAATTCGCCGTCAGATATGCTGTTGTCTTGTGTTATATCGTCTCTGATGGACTTAGACAACTGAACGATAATGCTATTCTTGTCTTGGATGTTGCCATAGAAGTTTTCTAATTCGAAGGCCTCTTTCTCCTTGACTGCAAAAGCGGTGATGTCATTCTCGTTGTTCTTGTCAATGTCAATCCTTCTGATGTTGGAAGTGTTATAGTTGAATTCGATGTGACGGTCTTCTGCCGAGAGCTTGAAGCCTTCGAGCAATACTTCTGGAGTAACGAGAATCTTGGTGCTGCTTGTACCGAATATCCCATAGTCTTTTTCGGTATTGACATAGAACTTGGGCAATAAGATACTCTCTGCTAAATCTTCGTAGCATTTTCTGATAGGGTATATGTTTGTCTTTTGCATGATTTCTTCGCTTATTCCACTATTGGTGGATTCCTTCACTTGCTGTTCGTAAGTTCGGCTCATTTCCTCCGCCTGTTTCATGAGCGAAATGGTGGCGGAGTCTTCTTGTATCGCTTTTTGTTGTGAGGTAGAAGGCATGATGATGTCTTCTGCTTTAAAGTTCCATTCGGATTGCTCTTCTTGGGCGGTCTCGTCATTCTTGGGATCGTTAACACTGCCAAGTTTTAGAGCTTCGTCGTTTCTGAAGTTTAGCATAGGTTCATTTGGAGTATCCGTCTTGTTTGTCGTCGTGTCGTTTGCGATATAGTCACGACGGCTGTACCCCGACATTCTCAGGCTTTCCACCACATTGTCGATGGTGGTGTGGAAGTTGGTGGATGATGTGAGTACATACGACATGTTGAGCAAGGCGCTGCCATGCTGTCTCGTGTAAGGCTGGCGCAAGACACGGCCTAATATTTGTTCCACGTCAATCTTGGAAGAGCGATTGGCTACCGATGCCAAGATGTAGGCGAACGGACAATCCCATCCTTCTTTCAGGGCGTTGACTGTGATGATGTATCTCACAGGACATTCTCTACTCATCAAGTCGATGCCTTTCAGCTCATTCTGATTGGCTGTCTTTATCTTGATTTCCTCATTTGGGATTCCTGCTTTCACGAGTTTAGCCTTGATGTTGGAGAAGGTTACGCTGTCTTCGTCATTCTTGGGTTGTGCTTGGAAAAGGACGATAGGACGAATATAGTCGCCGCCATTCGTCTCTTCGCTCTTGGCTTTGTCTTCCAAGTTCTTTCTGAGGGCTATGGCGCTATTGATTACATCTATATGATTCTGGTAGTTGCTCACCATGACAGGGAGTTTGACCATGTTTTCTCTTTTCAGGCTTGCTGGGTCAACAAAACTGATGATGTTGCTCTTGTTGCGTGGAGTGGCTGTCAGGTTGAGCACGAAGCAAGGGTTGATGTTGGTAAGCGTATCGATGCGTAGGTCACCCTCGAAGTTATGGCTCTCGTCGATAATCGTGACGGGATTGAGATGGGCGATGACTTGAATGAGTGATGTCTCGTCAGCACCTTCGATATGTTTCTCGTTAGGAGAGTAGGTCTTGGCAAACTCGGCAAGATTCTCATTCTCGTTATACACTAATCGCTTGTCTGTGGCTTTCGTGGCAAATGATTGGATGCTCAATACGAAAATACTCAGTTGCTCTTTTATGATAGTTGGGTTGAAGTTTTGACCGAATAGAAGGGCTTGCTTGTCATACACTTCAACTCTTCCATTGAAGAGCGTATCAATTCTTTGACGATAAGGATGTTGTGGATTCTTCAGATTCTCGTATGTCTGTTTGAGTATTGTGTCTGATGGTACAAACCATGCTACGACTTTAGTCCTATTCACAGGCATTGCGTCGAAGATAGTGCGTATGGCATTGCAGGCGATAAAAGTCTTACCTCCTGCGGTAGGTACTTTTATCGTCATGTTTGGAGCTCCATTCATGGTGTCGCAATAGGGATGAAAGGTCTCTTCACCTTGTTGGAGGGTAATGCCATTTTGCTTCCAGTAGGTAGAGAAAGCCTTGTGGTTACTTTCTTGCTCCTTTAGGATATCTATGTATTGGGCAAGGTCGTTGAGGACTGCTTGCTGATATTGTTTTAATTCCATAATCTAAAATCGTTTAATGTCACGTGGTATCTTCTTGAACTTGATGTGATGCTCAGTCATGAACTTCTCATCGAGCAAACAACTGTCGGCGTAGATGATATACATCTCGTGCTTGTTTTTTACGATGTTTGCCAATGTTGCGTAGCTTAGTGTTGTTGCCTTGTCTGTTTGATAATAGAAGTAATAGCCTGCTCGGTTGTACTCGTCGAGTAGGAATTCTTCGTCCTTGTCATGGTGGCGTAAGAGAGGCTGCTTGGTCTCGGCATAGTATATGTATTCTCTTATCTTGTCTATGCCGACCTCCTCGTTCAAGTTGCCATCTTCGTTGAAGAGTGGGGCACCTAATTCGTAATAGTCGAATGCACCGCCTAAGCCTTCTATTTTGTCATCATACATTTTCGTGCCGATTACTTTCAGGCAGTTGTCTGCAATCTTTGGCTTGCTAATCTTGGTATATTCGTTGGTCTTTTCGATAGAGATGCTTTCGGCTTCTTTCAAAAACTCTTCGGCATTGAGGATGTTCTTGGCTGTCAGTTTCTTGCTGTAAATTTCCTCTTCTTTCTTGCCCTTGAAGGGATAGCCTGAAATGGCACGGCGAATACGTTCGGCAGCAACCGTCTCGGCATAGTCCATGATGTCAATCATGATAAACTTGCGTTGGCTTTCAGGCTTCTGTTGGTTCTCCATCAATACAGCATGACCTGTAGTCCCGCTTCCTGCAAAGCAATCGAGAATGATGCTGTCTTCTTCCGTCGCTATGTCAATGATGCGCTTCAACAAGCGGGTGGGCTTGGGTGTTTCGAATGGGCATTTGCCTTCGAAGATGGTTTTGATTTCTTTCTTTGCTTCATCAGTGTGGCCCACTTCTTCCATTTTCCAATAGTTTGTAGCTACTCTTCCTTCTACTTTTTGCAAATATGTCTTACGTCGAAGTCCACCTTGTCCACCTTTGGTAAAAAATAGTTTTGGCCATTGCCCTCTGTTGTAAACTTCCATTGCCTTAGATTGAGAAATTTCGAAAGAATCTTTAATCATAATAGCTTTAACTCCAACTCTTACTAATTCTTTGGATGTTCCGCATACTTCTGCTCTCTTCTCTGCATCGTTTATGTCTCGAAGTTCATAATTGCACCAACCTTGTAAATAGTTTAACATATCTCTTTGCTGAAATGTCCAACATCTTCCAATCGGAGGATATAGTAACTCTCCTGTAAATGGATTTTGGATGGCATAAACCATACCTTGGTGTGTAAACGCATTGGGGGCATTTGCAGATGTGTTTTGCCATTTCCCATTAGGATCTTTGTCGGGGTTTGCATATTTGGAATCCATTTCATCTGTACGTTCTAATTTTAATGGAGTCCAATCAGGATTTTTCCCATAGACATATATGTGCTCAATCTCTACTCCCATTCCGTCAACATCATTTCTTTGTGAGTAAGTTCTTTGCCATGCAATATTAGCCACAAAGCAAGTTACTCCAAAAATCTCATCGCAGATCTTGCGTAGTTGTGCATCCTCAGCATCACCAATAGATATAAAGATTGCACCATCCTCACTCAAAAGTTTCTTCATCAATACGAGACGAGGATACATCATGCAGAGCCACTTGTCGTGTCGGCTCAAGTCTTCTCCTTCTTTGCCCACTACTTCTCCAAGCCATTTCTTGATATGAGGGTCGTTTACATTGTCGTTATAAACCCAATTCTCGTTACCTGTGTTGTAAGGTGGGTCGATGTAGATGCACTTGATTCGCCCTTCATACTTGGGCATGAGAGATTTGAGTGCCAACAGATTATCTCCATGGATAATCATGTTGCCACTATGGGTTGGTTCTGTTGTCTGCCCTTTTTCGGCAGAATAACCGTATTGATGTTCCAATACATGATAGGGCACATCATTATGATGCCCCACCACTTTGTCTTTTCCTATCCAATTAAGTGTTGGCATTATATCTATAGTTTATGAGAGTGAGGAGTAAGGACTTATGCCTCTTCATGTGCATAATTAGCGTAGTTACCTAAAATTTGTTCGATATGGATTACTTCTGGGCATGAATCCCATGTGAAGCCACCTCCCATTAGATACCAGTTGCTTCTTTCTTTAACAGGCACTTTCTTCATGCTTGGAAAAGCAGAAATAGGCATCGTTATAGAACGACCGTCTTGCAGGGTAACTTCAAACTTACCTCTCTTTTGGAACGATACAGCCTTGATTTTAGGCTTCACATTCCAATAACCTTCATTCTGATACATGTTCTTACTTTTTTATTTTTATTATTCTTATAGTTTTACCTTCCTTGAATTGCTTCCATTGGTAAAGCAGTTCCTTCGTAAGTACGACAGCTCGATGCCCTTGAAGATGACTTCTCGGTTACGTGATTTCATCTTGTAAGACGCCTTATTACGAACCTACTGCAAAAATACAAACTTTTTTCTAAACTCTCGCATAAATGAGGAAAATATTTTCATTTATCATTCGTTTTAAGTAATAAGTCCATTTGGTGCGTATTATCCATATAAGCGATAGACGCACCCAATAGTGTCGCTTTTTAGTCCTTACTAGCGATTGAGCCTCGTCCCGTCCCTAGTATCGATTGAGCCTCGTCCCTATTAGGGATCTTTTAGAATGATGAACGGAATCATAATTGAAATGAAGAAAGAAATGGTATCCCATAGGTGAGATAAGGTTCGCCACATCCGTCGCCATTCTTTGTTCGATAAAGAGGGTGTGTCACAAGTCCATGACGCACCCTCTTTAATATCTCAATAGTTCGTTAATATTTCGTTCATGTGTTGCTTCTATATTGTTATCTCTTTTTTACAGTCTCTATCTTGCAACTATGTTGCTTGGAATGTTTATCGTAGTTAATAACTACAAGGATTACATCGCCAACATAATGCATCAAAGGTTTCACATAATTCTGCCGCTTGATTTGACTGATTGCAGTTTCCGCCTTCTCATTCCATTTCAATTCCAGAACAACAGCAGGAACATCTACATTTCTATGAGGCAATAGTACTATATCGGCAAAACCTTTGCCCGTTGGCAATTCACGAATTATCTCATAGCGATTTCTCGCTGTATAAAATGCCAAGGACAGCACACAAGCCAAGGAATTTTCATCGTTATACTTCAATATGCTGGTATTCTGTTCATGTATTTCCGCTACACATGAAGCCACCTCTTCCTCATCGCCATGAAGCAAATGAACCATTAAATCCTCCGAGTGTTCCAAAGCACTCGTCACCTCTCGCCAACTTGTGTCGGCAATGGCCGTCTCAAATTCCTGGCGTACTTCATAGTTTGGAATGCTAGCGCATTTGGTTTCATTGTTATATGAGAGATAGCCCAAATGGCAAAGAAGGGTGAGCACGTCATCTTTACAATCCACTTTGTGCATATCATTGCTAAAACGCAACGCATTCACCCGTACAGGAACATCATTGAGAGCACTGATGATATCATCCTTCAAACCTTCAAAGTTCTATAATCCGCAAAACGAAATGTTTCCGCCCCGCAAAACGAAATGTTCAAAAAGAAAAACGAAATGTATTTGTTTTAGACACCCTCCCAAACCATATAAAAAATAGCGTTAGAACGGCTTTCTTGCCAAATTCTAACGCTATTTCTATATCTACTACTGTTATTATCCTATCACCACTTCCAGGCTCTCCATATCAGCGAACTTCAAGCCGCAATCCTTAGCAGCCTTGAAAAGCTCTTTCTCGTCAACGTCCTCGATGGCTACCTCTACATCGGCATTGGCAAGGTCTGAGAAGTACTTCTCGGTCTTCTGCTTCTGATTAAAGAAGTACTCATTAACCTCCGCAAACTTGGCGGAATCCTCCTTGGTGTATTCGTAGCCCTCATCGGCGTGCTTCTGTTCCAACTGCTGGCACTCCTGGAGCTTGTGCTGCATATCATCGAACTTATCGTCCTTCAAGCTCTCCTGTGCTTCCTCCACATCCTTGTCGTAGGTATCGGCTACGTGGCGCAGAGCCTTCATATTCTTCCAAACTCGCATAGCGGCATCATCGCTCATGGATGATGTCTTCAATGCCTTCAATGTTCTGTAGGCTGCAACAGCCTCGATTGTCTTAATCTTCTTCATAATTGTTTCTTTATTTTTATGTTTAAACTTAATTCATTTTCTCATTTAGCCTTGCATTTCCGAATTAGATAGCAAAAGTATCTGGTCAACAAATGTATTTGCTACGTAAAGCATGGCTTTATAACTTTTCCCTTCCAGTAAGGCATAGCTACCTATATCAACTGTGATAATCTCATTAGGCGCAATATCTTTGTTGGCTACAGCCCTATACTCGCCAAATTGGAAAGCAGTCGTTTGAGTACTTGTAGAGAACCTAATATCAATATAGATTCTTTTATATGTCGTAGAACCAAAATTCTTCAATGTAACCTTTTGGGTTAATGCCTGATAACTTAACTTCAAGTCTCGCAAGTAAGCATCCTGAGTTGTTTCTATTATCACTTCGTTTGGTACTGCTGTAGGAATTGGATACCAACTTCCTACTACAAAATTAGGTCTGTTACTGTTGTCATACTTAGCCGTGGAAAGAAAAGGAATGGCAACGTAAGTTCCTGTAGCTAAATTAGAACCATTTCCACCGATTTGCACCTGAAAATTACCATTGCTTACAGTGTTTGATTCTGTCCTAAAATAAACAGGTTTCCCACTTTTGAACAGAGCGAAGCCGAAATAACAATCTTTCGTTATACCAATATCTTCGAGGTTAACTCTATCATCCTCACCTACGGAAGGCTGACGGAATCCACAAGACCCCGACACACCTCCATTGGTTGTTGCCCTTGCTGTAGCACGAAAACCAAAAATTGGACTAGTAGCTCTACTATTGTATCCCCTAAAATCACCCAAGCGATAAGGCTCTGCACTTCCTCCCGAAGGTCTCTCATACGAATATCCGTTATCGTGATTTTCGTCACCATCTATAAAATAAGCATTGTACAAAGACTCTAGAGTGTTATAGCTTGGAACAGAAATTCCATAGTTCCCGTCCCTAGCCTTATACCAATTATCGGGAAAAGGTGAAGGGTAACAGGTTGGTTTGTATTTTGCCCACATATTTATCTTGGCGGACTTGCACAATGTGGCAATATCATTACTCGGTTCTCCCAGCACCGACTTAACATCATCGATGGATATGGGGGGGTGATTTTTCCGTTATTTACACTCATATTTCTTTCTTTTTTATCGTTATACTTTTTTTATATCTACTACATATCGGGCATAATACCACTTAATGGGAAAAGATCCTTTACAACCCAAGTACCATTTGCTATCACGTATATCTTATACGATTTTCCACTTGTAAGATTTGTGAATCTGACAGTCTTGGTTTCACCTGCATTCATCGTTCCTACCGTATTCATATACTCTCCTACGACCATACTCTGTCCCTTGGACGGGTCGGTCTGATATACGCAATATACAGCAACATTTTTTACTGTAGTGGCGTTATTCTTCATCTTCAGCGTTACGATGATTCTACCAAGCTTCTGCTCTGCCGTAATCTGTGCGAAGTTGCTTGCAACAGCTTGTGACTGGCTGATGATGGAGAGCTGCTTGCCTCCTGCGAGGTTTGGGATGGCGTAACAAGTCATCTGATGAAGGGTGTGGTCACTGGAGTAGTTGAATGAGCAGAACATCGGAAAGGCAAGGTAATCGCCTACCTGAAGGGCGTTCTTGGGCAGCGGCACGGTGAATGTGCCCACGCTGGATGCGGTGGTGATGAACATGAGGGTGGACTTGCTCTTATCGGTGATGATGTAGCCGAAGTACTTATCCTTGAATGCGGCGAAATCGAAATAGCTTATCTGTAAGCCATCTACCGATACGATATTGTGTTCCGTGAGTATCTGATTGGTATCACTCTCACGGATGAACACGTTGGTGGATAGATAGTCCTTCACCTCGGGATTCGTATTGTGAAAATACCCTCTGAAGTCACCCAAGCGGAATGGCGCAGACGCACCGCCAGTTGGCTTGTTATATAAGGTGGTATATCCATTATTAGTCTTTGAATATTCCGCTACAAGGTCTTTCCAGTTGCTCTTGCCGTTTTCTACCGTAATATTGATGCCGTAGTTGCCATCCTTCGCCTTATACCAATCATCGGGAAAGGGTGATGGAAATACAGTAGGCTTGTACTTCGCCCAGACGTTAATTTTCGATGATGTGCATAGGTCTGCCAAGGTACTGCTGCGGGTCATTCCGAGACAATCCGCAACATCATCCACGCTCACTGGAGCAGTGATTTTGTTATTAGATAGAGCCATACGCTTAATCTTTAAAACTTAAAACACTAGGCAAGGCAGCTCTATAAGAGCCACCCTGCGTTAATACTTACTCTGCTGCCTCGCTAGCCATATTGGTAGCGATAGCGGAATCAACCTCCGCTATCAATGATGACACCTCACTGAGCTTGCTCTGAGGGATGCCGCTGATGTTGTAGGTCAGCTCGCTGCCGTTGGAGCTGGCATTGGCATTGCCGAGATAGTTACCATTTGCATCACCATAGATACTCATGTTGATGCTGTCGATGTTGCCACCCGTCTTGTCAACATTGTAGGTGATTTCTACTCGATAGCCGCCCTTGGTGTAAGTGGCGGTTGTCTGTTCACTCTTCTTGTTAATCTTTAAATTCTCCATTTTCTAATCTAATTTAATAAATTAATATTCTTGTTATCTAATCTCTTCTTGTTATTGCCGTCCTGCTTTCCACTCAATCGCTGAACCTCTGATTCGAGGAAGACCACCCGAGCCTTCAACCTACTGACCTCATCACCCACCTGCTCGATAGCACCGAATGCCGTTGCAATCAGCTTCGGAGACCAGTAGTTAATCTTGTAGTAGCCCTTCTCGTCAGTCTCCACGATGTCCTTTAAGTGAGGGTTGCACAAGACGTGCTGGGCAATCCAGCCGATAGACCTTGTATTGTCCTTCTTCCAAGCAAAACCGAACGTGCCACCCATTGCCTTGATAATGCCCAAGCAGTCCAGCTTCCGCAAATCCTGCTTCAAGCGGATATCTGAGGATGAGTAGGCGGTGATACCACCAGTAGCTAGAACGCTTCCAGTCATATATATGTTCATAGAGCTATCACGATATAGCATCCAATTACCAGTTGAAACATCATAAATGCCTCTATTTACATTTCCAGAACCAATCATTAATCTTATATCATAAGTTCCATTACTAACTCCCATATAAGTATCTAAATTTTTATCAGTTCGTTCTACAATTAATCCACCGTTACCAGTAATATAATTAGTACATTTAAGTAAAGCTGCACCATACCATTTTTTCCAAGTTCCATTATACTGTGCTCGAACTGCAATATAAGGCGTATCACCATTATTGGTTACTGCAAGCTGGGCATCCCAACCGCTAGAATTATCCCATCCGAAATGTAGAATATGTCCTTCATAACCTAATGGTTTTTGATTAGCCTGAAGAGAACTTGTAGCATGAGTTAAGAATAATCTATTTAATCCTTTTTTATAATCATTGATAGATGTAGTTCTACCATCAGGATAACTATTATATCCATCTATGCTACCTATAGCATAAATATATGCTTGTTTTGTAACACCAGCCACAGATGTATTAATGAAACCGTCACTAGTCGAACTCATACTTATATTATTAGTATGTAATATTTGATATTCATTAGTTGTCTTATTGACTGCATAATCAGTACCAAACCATATTACTCCATCAGCCATTCTTAGAGTATCATAATTACCATTACTTCTCTTAAAGGATATACTTTCTTCTGGTCCATTTGAAACATCAGAAGTATATATACTATTTACACCAACAATATCAGAATTATGTAAATTTATGCCAAACTCAGAGTTTGAAAGCCACCATCTATCGCTATCAGTATCTAGATAATCACCAGTTCTATTTACTTTTCCACTAATATCTTGATGAGAAGTTAAATATCCTTTTCCAGTAACCCAGGATTGAGTAGCATAATTACTATCATTTGTAAATTGACTTACTTTTGTAGGTCTTCCATTAACATTTCCCCAAGCAACAGAATTAGCACTTCCAGCACTACTTGCATAACTAACAGATAAACTAGATATTGCCTTATGTCCGCCACCACCGAGAAGTACATAATTATCACTTGAATTATCCTTCTTAAATCCAACTCCGTTCCAATATCCAGATGTATCAAAAGAACCAGCTTTGCGTGAATCCCATCCACTATTCATATTAGAGAAGAAGTCTATTGCAGCATCATTAGCTACAATCATTTTTTCATCTCCACCATTTGTGTGTTGTTTTAGCACCTCACTTGCAGATTCTCCTCCGCCAATAATAGTAAGTCCACCACCACCGATACATATACCATTACCATATACATCAACGTTATTATCTACAAACGTTATCATGTCATAGGTATTCTTAGGCCCTTTATATCTAATATTACCAGTCATAGCACCACCGCTAAGTTTAAGGTAAGTATTAGCTGCATCCGCAGACTTCAAATAAGCACTAAGACTTTGATGACTAGTAAGGAACGTTACACCTTTAGTAAAGGTGAGTTTCTTGCCACTTTTCGATACCGAGGTGATAGCGTTGCCAGTGCCGCTGGTCGCAACCTCGTTGACGTAGCCATCTAGGGTCTGATGTGAAGTCAAGAACGTTGTTCCCTTTGTCACGCTGATAGTCGTTCCGCTCTTACTGATGGCTGTCACTGCGTTTCCACTACCGCTAACACTAACGTCCATAGCCGAGCCTCCTTCTAGGCTGACGATACGACTATCAAGAGCCTTGACAGCATAGGCATTAGGAATACTAGTCAAGTCTGCATCTGTATAGCTTCCCTCTATGATTCTCGCATAGCTGATTACGCTTGCATTCAAGCCGCCACCACTGGATGATGATGTTCCCACACCATAGGCAGAAACACCACCACTAGTGTAGAGGTTTGCCACCTCGTTAGTCGTAGTGTTCGTAATCTTCAACGCCTTATTGGTTGCATCATACTCCATCTTTATGTTGCCGATGGAGATATACTTTCCGTTAGGCACGATGATGCTTCCATTAATATCAGAAGTACCATTGAATGAATTTCCCCAAAGCTTGCGAGCATTCGTGAGCTGGAGTGTCTTCTTCGCAGAGCCGCTTGTAAAGTAGCCCTGCAAGGTGGTGATACTCGTCTTGTTGGTGGATATGCCCGAAGCGTTCACCCCTTCTGCCTTTTTCGCTCTAGTTACCTCATCAGATATAGACTTATTGATTCCGTCAACAATACCGCTCAAAGTATCAGTCTGCGCAATATTTGCAAGGAAGTTCACTACCTCGTTCCACTTGTTGATAATTCCGTCCGCAGTCTCCTCGTCAGTAGTCATAAGGGCGTACCAGTCATAGGCACTATCCCAACGAGTTACCTTCGTTGATGTAATGCCGTCCAGTACAGACTTATTGCTATGAGTATGCTTTGCCGATACCGCGCCATCCCAAGCCGTCTGCTTTGCAGTAGTAGGAATGGAGTAACCAGAAGCAAGGTTGATAGCAAACGTACCGCTTGTTGTGATAGTCTTTGTTGCACAAGTCAAACCTGTAGGAAGAGTAAGTGCTACAGATGTAACAGTACCCTTGTTTGTGGTATAGCCCTTTGCATCAATCTCCGCTTTGGTATAATAGCTTGCGAGAGACTGATGAGCAGTAAGATACCCAGCATCGTTGGTAAGCTGGCTTACCTTCGTGATTCTATCTGTAATATCTACCCATTTATGTTTATGAGCACTAGGTGCGAACGTTGATGGTTTACCGGTAATGTTATTCCAAGAAAGATTAAGACCATCAAGCTCTGTAACAATATTATCAATTCTATTACTTAAAGCTTTTACAGAATAAGCATTTGGAATACTTATTAAATCTGTATCTACATAATTTCCTTTTAAAATATTAGCATATGATACTACAGTAGTGTTTAGTCCACCTCCACCCCCCGTAGAAGGTGTGTATGTTCCGTAAGCACTAACGCCACCTTGTACTCCAAGATGAGCTGTTTTATTACTACTAGCACTAACTATTTCAAGTATATTAGGGTCTCCACTCTTTGTTCTAAGAATTATATTACCAATTTGAAAAGAACCACCAGTATTACTATCTCCAATAAATAAACCAGTAGGAAGATTATTACCACCTTCAACACCACCTAAAGATAGAACACTAAGTCTACTAAAGGTTTTCATTGGAGTAACATAATCTATATTATTAAAATCTGTACTATCTGGATTAGCAGTATGTAAATAAAACAATCTAATATAGTAGAACATTGTTACCATACTAGTACCTTGAAGAATAAAACTATTAAAGTTTCCACTAAGTACACCATTAGCATTCCAATGAATATTTCCTCCAGCTAAATAACCAGTACCATCATGTCGAAGAAGACTCATAGCATAATCAGTACCAGGAACTTTAGTTTTAAGTTCTTCACTAGTAAAAGTATCACGGTCTACCATAGGACCACCATACCAAGCAGCTATAGAAGTTTTATCTCCTTTTACAATACCATTCATACCAGCTGTAACTTTTTTATCAACATCTTTAAGTTGAATTGTGCTAGTAAGAACTAAACCTCCATTAATTTCTGTTGTTTGATTAAGAGCATCTTTAAGATATTTGTATGAAGTAATATCAGTACCCATACCACTAAGTATATCAGCTTGACAAATAGCAAGATATTGTTTAACTGTTTTAATCTTCTCTTGAAGGTTTCTATATTTAGTATTAGCTTCTCCTATATTAACTTTAGTTATTTCAGTATTAGTGGCTATAAGTGTATTAATAAGGTTCTTATATTCAGTCCAAGCTGTTTTCATAACAGTATTAGCTTCTTCCAACTTACCTTTATTAGCATTATCGTTAGTAAGATATTTAGATGTAGTAATATTATTAACTTGGTCTATAACAGCAGCAACTTCATTACTAGCTTGATTTAACAAGTCAGTAAGTCTAGCTTTCTCAGAAGAATCAAGTACTCCATCTTCAATAAACTCATTAAACTTATTATTAATACCAGGAATTGTTATATTATTAATAGTATTAATCTTCTCATTTACTACATCAATAGCTTTATTTAATTCAGTTGGACCAACATAACGAACTTTCTTTTTCCAATTAGTTTCATCAAAGTTTGTATTCTTAGAAACAGCAGTAAGCATATCTCCTTTATAATACTTAACACTATTAATAGTAGCATCTTCAGGAAGAATCCAAAGGTCGCGTTCTTTATAACCTTTACTTATAACGCCAGTTCCAGCTTTAGCATCGACATAAGAATCTACAAATATAGAAGATTTACCATCTATAGTATCGAATACATCTTTAGGAATATCCATTTGTTCCCAAGCACTACCATTCCAATAATTAGTAGTACCATTACTAGTATTATACCAAATATCACCTTCATGAGAAGCTTTATCTGTCCAATCAGTACTAGGGTCATCTACTTGATACCAAGTTTCAGCTTTACCATCAAGCTGACCTTTAATACCAGCAAGTTCTTCATTTATAGCATTCTTAAAATCATTTAAAGCTTTATCATCAGATTTAACCCAATCAGTTCCATTATAAACCCAAGTCTCAGTTTTATCGCCAACTCGTTTAATCCATAAATCGCCTTTATCAAAAGGTTCAGTTGGAGTAGTATCAGAATAAAATATACGACGTTTGCTATCAGCTAAGTCTCCAGCAGCTCCAGCTTTATCATCTGCGGCTTTAGCAGCTTTCATAGCTTCATTAAAATCAGCATCTTTTATTTGTATCCAAGTAGTACCAGTCCAACGATAAGAATGATTGTTTTTAATATCATAAAATATATCACCAATATGTTCTGAACGAAGTTCATCAGTATTCCAAGTATTAGCAGGAGCATTATCTACAGTAGGTTTATAGTCATAATACCAAACAACAATACTTTGGTCTTTTTGTTGCTTAACTTCATCAACAAGATTACTAAACTTAGTTTCGTATTCATTAGTCCACTTTTGAATAGTAGCAATAGCTTCAGAATAACGAGAAGCTAAAACCCAATCATTAGCATTGAAAGAAGTTTTATTATCTGCAACAGCTCTAGCTATATCATTATTGAACTTTCCGTCAAGAATGGCATTAACCCACATATCACCAACTTGATAATTAGTAGGTTTAGTCTCACCATAGAAGACTTTCATTTTACCATCAGCTGTAATTTGAGCTCTATTAGCAGCATCAAGTGCAGAAACAATATCGTTATCCTTAATACGATTCCAACGATAAGGATTAACATCATCATTGTATTTTGTAAAACGATAAGCATAACCGGTAGTTTGGTCATAATACAAATCGCCTATATGTATTTTCTTTAATTCGCTAGTATTCCAATCTACAGCAGGAAGATTATCAAGAGTAGGTACACCTTCATAAAACCAAGTTTCAATAGCACCATCAGTTTGCTTTTGAAGGTCTTTAATTACTTGAGAATTATTAATAAGATTATTTACAGTTTCTTCATCAACTCCACCATTTTCTTTAATATATTGGTCAAGGTCTTTATCTCCAATACTAGAACCTATTTCAAGATTAGCTTTAATATTAATCTTACCGTTCTTATATTTAATATAAGTTTTAGGATTCTCACCTTTATCTCCAATATACATATCACCATATACATTGAAGAAAGCTTTACCATTATAAACACCAAATTCTACATACTCTTTATTAAGTAAAGTATAATAATTTATTCCAGCATAAAGAGTAATACTAGGAGCATAATTATCAACAGCATTAAGAACTAAAGCTGTTTGGCGTTGAGTATCATTTAATCTATGTCCTAATTGATTAAGAACATCTCCTGGAGCAGGAGCATCAGAACCAGAGTCAAAATCAATTTGACTTAAATCAACATAATGATATTTCTTACCATCAATATCTACAGTATCAGAACTAACATTAACTACAAGTCTCCAAAGATAACTATTTTCTACTTTATGATAAGTACCTTTCTTAACATTGAAAGTTTTAGCTTGAGCTTGGTCACCAACTTTCCATTTATTATCTATTTCTTCACCATCTTGTTCACCAAGAAAATAACAACGATAAACTTCTTGATTAAGAGTTTCATTTACAAGATTACCTTCTGCATTTTTTACTTGAGAAATACTCCAAACATCAGTGTTCTCGTCATGCTTAAATACTGGAGCATCTATCTTAATTCTATCTACATAAGCAACTTTAATACTACCGGCAGGAGAAATAACTAACTTACCACCAATAGTATCAACATTAAGTATTTGAAGAGTTTCAAATATAGCTTTAAGACGAACATAAAGATAATCTGTCGTAAGATGAGTTCTACCAGTTTGGTCTACAGACCAATTACCTCCTATATAAGCAGTAGGTTTACCTGTCTCTTATACACATCTC
>ERZ1026934.233-NODE-233-length-16340-cov-8.618238_pt1 | contig 16340 bp, 10 predicted proteins | sample MGYA00519462_ERZ1026934 | MGnify/ENA primary metagenome ERZ1026934 (study PRJEB26926, sample SAMN06164446) | human gut metagenome | biome: ENVO:00009003; feature: ENVO:2100002; material: ENVO:00002003 | host: Homo sapiens | place: USA | collected 2012 ...
TTTTTTCTGAAAAAAGCATGATTATTAGAATTATTTTTCATAAATTTGCATACGAAACGAAGCAATCTAATTGTAATTTTAGTTTTTGCCTAGTCTACAAAATCATAAAAAAGAAAACTATTAAATATTAATCTAACCAAAAGTGTATGTCTGGTAATTTTAAGAAACTTAGATTTGCGCTCTTTGCAGCTACATTGACTATGTCAGCCAATGGCTTTGCGCAAACAGTGATCAAAGGTAATGTCACCGACAATACTGGTGAGCCTATCATCGGTGCTTCTGTCATCGAAGACGGCTCTGCTAGCAACGGCGGTGTTACTGACCTCGATGGTAACTTCACCATCACGCTGAAAGGCAACAGTAAAAAATTGAAGGTTTCTTACGTAGGTATGAAACCACAAGTTGTTAACGTATCTGGCAAATCCGTTGTAAACATCAAACTTGAGGACGATGCTACAACATTGAATGACGTCGTGGTTATCGGTTACGGATCTGTTAAGAAAAAGGATTTGACTGGTTCTGTAGCTACAGTAAATAACAAAGCTCTTGAGGCTGTACCTGTAGCCAATGCTACAGAAGCTCTTCAAGGTAAAATGGCAGGTGTGCAGATTACAGCAACAGAAGGTTCTCCTGATGCAGAAATGAAGATTCGAGTACGTGGTGGTGGTTCTATCACTGGCGATAATACTCCTCTCTACATTGTAGATGGTTTCCCTGTAGAAAGTATCAGCGATATCCCTGCTTCAGAAATCGAAGATATTACTGTTTTGAAGGATGCTTCTTCAACAGCTATCTATGGTTCCCGAGGTGCAAATGGTGTAATCCTCGTTACTACTAAGAGTGGTAAAGAGGGCAAGGTAAACGTATCTTACAATGCTTACTATTCTTGGAAGAAAATGGCTAAGACCTTAAATACTCTTTCAGGTAGTGATTACGTAAAATGGCAGCGTGAATATGCACTCTTGCGTGACAATGAAGATAAATATACCAACCTCTTCGGTAATTGGGAAGATCGTGACCTTTATGAAAATGCAGCTGAGAATGACTGGCAGGATCAGGTATTCGGCCGTGTAGGTAACACATTCAACCACAACCTTTCTATTACTGGTGGTTCCGAAAAGACAAAATTCAATTTCGGTTATGCACACGTAAATGATAAGGCTATCATGCTCGGTTCTTCTTATCGCCGTGACAACTTGAGTTTGAAATTAAATCACAAGGTAAACAAGAAGGTTTCTGTAGATTTCTCTATGCGTTATTCTAATACTCTTGTCAATGGTGCAGGTGCTAATGAGAGCAAGACCGAGGTTTCTACAGCAGACTCTCGTATGAAGAACGTAATGATTTACCCTATGTTCAACTTTGCTGACTTGAGTGACGGATACGATCCAGATATTCAGTTGACAAACCCTATTACTTCTGTATATGATACAGATAGAAAGCAGAGCCGCCAGAACTTCAACATGAATGGTAGCTTCACATGGGAAATCATCAAGGACTTGAAGTTCAAGAGTGAATTCGGTTTGGACTGGTACTACAATACTGATAAGAAATACTATGGTACATCAACCTACAATGCACGTACTAATAGTGTTGACACAAAGGGTACCCATCCAATGGCTTACTTCATCGATACACAGCGTAAGACAGTCCGCAATACCAATACATTGAACTATGACTTCAAGAATATCATCAAGAATAAAGATCATAGTCTGAACATTCTCTTGGGTGAAGAAACTATCAATAAAAAGAGTAACGTCAACGAGGATAGATTGAATTTATTCCCAACAACATTTACTGCCGCACAGGCTTGGGCTATGTCTTCACAGGGTACACCATATTTTGTAAACAAGTACAACAATGCAGATGACAACCTCTTGTCATTCTTCGGTCGTGCAAATTACAACTTTATGGATAAGTACCTTTTGAGTGCTACATTCCGTGCCGATGGTTCTTCTAAATTCTCAGAGGGAAACCGTTGGGGTTACTTCCCATCAGCAGCTGTTGCTTGGCGTATTTCATCCGAACCATTCATGAAGAAGACAAATGACTGGCTTGATGACTTGAAACTCCGTTTCTCTTATGGTACTGCAGGTAACAACAACATTCCTGCTGACCAGACATCACCTATCTGGAGTTCAAGCAACTCTACATGGTTGAACCAATTCAATTCATTCTGGACAAGCGGTCTGGCATCTGGTCAGTCTGGTACTTTCGCTTCAAATCCTGACTTGACTTGGGAGACTACAATTACCCGCAATATCGGACTTGATTTTACACTCTTCAAGAGTAAGTTGACTGGTAGCATTGAAGCATATTGGAATACAACCAAAGACTTGCTGATTGCTTTCCCTGTATCTGGTTCTGGTTATGACTACCAGTATCGCAATTTAGGCGAAACAGAGAACAAGGGTTTAGAAATCTCTCTTACATGGAACGCCATTAACAAGAAAGATTATGCATTGAGCATCAGTGGAAATATCGGTTTCAACAAGAACAAGGTGAAGACCTTAGGTTCTTTGGATCAATACAAAGCTTCTTCAAACTGGGCTTCTACCCAGATTCAGGACGACTACATTGTTAAACCTGGTCGTGCTGTAGGTGAAATCTATGGTTATAAGGTTGCAGGCCGTTATGAAGTAAGTGACTTTGAGGGCTATGACGAAGTTAAGAAAAAATGGATTCTCAAAGAAGGTGTATCTGATGACAGCAAGGTAATCGGTGCAAGCTACCTTCGTCCAGGTGCATTGAAACTCCAAAACATGAACGAAGGTGATGGTGAAAACCAAGATTATCGTGTAGATGACAATGATCGCGTTAAGATTGGTGATACTAATCCTGTTGCAACTGGTGGTTTCAATATTTCAGGTCGTCTCTACGGTTTCGATTTGAATGCTAACTTCACTTATAGCATCGGCAATGATGTTTACAATGCAAACAAGATCGAATACACTTCGGCTTCACAGTATTACTATCGTAACATGTTGGATATTATGGCTGATGGCAAGCGTTGGACCAACCTCAATGCAGACGGTACTCTCTGTAATGATCCTGAGCAGTTAGCTGCTATGAATGCAAACACAACAATGTGGTCTCCATATACCAATTATGTATTGACAGACTGGGCTATTGAAGATGGTTCATTCCTCCGCCTTGCAACAATTACATTGGGCTATACCTTGCCACAGACTTTGACGAAGCGTGTAGGTATCAACAGTTTGCGTTTCTACGCAACAGCATACAATGTATTCTGCATTACAGGTTACTCTGGATTTGATCCAGAAGTATCTTCTCGTAACAAGACAGCTCTGACACCAGGTGTAGATTATTCTGCTTATCCTAAGAGCCGTCAGTTTGTTATTGGTTTCAACTTGAATTTCTAATAAGACACTACAATGAAACATATCATAGTTAAAACTTTTGCCGCTGTATTGATGGCAGGCGGTCTAACTTCATGTAGCGATTTTCTGAATCAAAGTTCAGATTCTTCCTTGGATGGAAAGAATATTTTCAGCACTTATGAGTATGCTGAAGGAACTATCGCTAATATCTACCAAGAATTCGGTGAGCAGAATTATCGTGCTCGTTCTGTATGGTATGGCTATAATACCGATGTTGAATTCTATGGTAACTCAAATAAAGCTGATGGTAAGGCTGATTTGGCAACATACAATGCACAAACAGCTAACGACCAGATGAATACAGCAACAGGTACAGACCTTTGGGCTAAAATGTATGCAGCTATCGAGCGTGCAAATCTTGCCATCAAAGGTTTAAGAGAACATGCAGATTTGTCTGATGCAAAAAACAAGCAGCTTTTAGGTGAGGCTCTTACTCTCCGTGCTCTCCAGTATGTAGATTTGATTAACATGTGGGGTGATGTACCTGCTCGTTTTGAGCCTGTAAATTCTGAAAACATGTACGCAGAACGCTCTGATCGTGACATTATCTACAAGCAGATTATAGCTGATTTGCAAGAAGCTCAGGACTTGTGCGCATGGCCTAACGAATTGGAGGCTACTCAAACTGTAGAGCGTGTAAATAAAGCCTTTGTTAAAGGTCTCTTAGCAAGAGTCTGCATGCAGGCTGCTGGTTATGCACAGCGTATGGATGGTGAGAACCGTTTAAGCACAGATCCAGAATTGAGTAAGGAAGTACTTTATCCTATTGCCCTCCAAGCTTGTAAGGATGTAATGGGTGTTGAAGGTCAGTATGTTGCCTTGAAGTCTAACTTTGAGGATATTTGGAACAACAATGGTATCTCCGGTGATGTCATTACTGCTGGTAGTGAATCATTGTTTGAGATTGGTTACAGCAACGCTCCTGCTCGTGGCCGTATGATGTACACATTCGGTATCAAGCATAACTCAGAAGATGAAATGACAACCATGAAGCAAGGTAGCCAAGTGGGTCCTGTTCCTACTCTTTATTTTGAGTATGACAAGAACGACACCCGTCGTGATGTTACCTGCTGTCCTTTCCAATGGAATAAAGGTAAACAAGAGTTGCAGTCATTCAAGAGTTGGAGCTTTGGTAAGCTCCGCTATGAGTGGACCAACCGTTTGATTCCAGCTGGTAACGATGATGGTATCAACAGACTCTATATGCGTTATGCTGATGTTGTTCTGATGCGTGCTGAATTGGAAAATGAGTTGAATGGTCCTGCCGCTGCAGCTCCTTATCTCGAGAAGATTCACAAGCGTGCCTTGGGTGGTGACGTCAGCTCATATATCAATCAAGTTTCTGCAAATAAAGAATCCATGTTTAATGCTATCGTAAAAGAGCGTGGTCTTGAGTTTGCTGGTGAATTTATCCGCAAGGCTGACTTGATTCGCTGGGGACTTTTGAAGACCAAGATGGACGAAGCTAAGGCAAAGATGAACGCAATTGTCAACTTGACGGATTACGATGCAGAACATCCATATAGCCAATTATCAGGTCATGTTTACTACAAGCGTGTACCATATAGCTGGTCACGTGGAGATGTATCTTACACAACAGCTAATGCCAAATTGGTTATCTATGGTTTGAACTATGGTGAAACTGAATTGGATCCAGAAGGTTACACAGAATATGCTGACAGTAAGGGCGATGCTGCTACATGGATTAAGGCTACTTCGCTTGATGATGTCAAGGATTATCTTTACGTACAGGATCCTGACAAGCGTCAGTACTGGCCTATCTTCAATGTCAACCTCAATGACAATGCAAGTCTTAAAAATTACTCTTGGTATTAATAACTTCAAGACTATAAAAAAATGAAAAAGAATATTTTCTATATAAGTGCCCTTGCCGCAGCCTTGTGTTTCGGCAACACGGCATTTACTTCATGCAGCGATCCTGATGATATCCAGGACTTGGTACTTGACAGAGTACTTTCTCCTACAGGTATCACTGCTCGTATTACCAACAACACTGATATTGTTGTTGACTGGAATGAAATGACAGGTGCTACAGCGTATGAAATTGAAGCCTATGCAGACAACAATGATTACGACAACAACGAACCAGCTGTAAAGAAAACAACTACAAGCAACACATGTACACTGACTTCATTAATCGGTGAAACTGATTACTACATTCGTGTAAGAGCTCTCGATGAAAATAATGAAAACCGCAATTCTAAGTGGGTTGAAATTATGAAGACAACTAATCCTGAGCAAAACATGAACAAGGTAAAGTCTGGCGATATCCAAAGCAAGGCTGTTAAGTTGACATGGTTAGCTGGTCTTCAGGTTGATAAGATTATCTGCACTCCATCAAGTGCTGGTTCTACCGCAGAAAAAGTTACCTATACTCTGACAGCTGATGATATTGCAGCTGGTTCTGCTCTGGTATCTGGTCTTGATCCAGAAACTACTTATAAGGTAACTTTGAAGTTGGGTGAAAAGACTCGTGGTTATGCTACATTTACAACTAACATCGATTTCAGTGATGCTACAGTAATCACTCCATCTGATGATTGGGTAAGTGCTATTCAGAATGCTGCTCCAGGTAGCAAGATTGCATTGGCTCCTGGTACTTACGAATTGTCAGGTACTAATCTGGTCATTTCAAACAGTGTAAAGATTGGTGCTCAGAATTCAGCAAGCTTACCAATATTGAATGCAAACATCCACTTGACCAATGAGGCATCACTTATGCTCTATCAGGTTATCTTGGATGGTACAGGTAATTCAAACTCTGCTATCGAGTTTAAGGGTGCAGGCAGCTACAGCGAGTTGACCCTCAAGGGTTGTGAAATCCGCAACTTCGAAAACAAGAGTTTTATCTACAACAATGTTGCTGCTGTTATTGACAATATCACAATTGACAACTGTCTCATTCACCACATGGATACAAACAATGGACAGGATTTCATCGATAGCCGTAAGGGCGGTTGGAACAGCTTGAACGTAACAAATTCTACTTTCTATGAGTGTGCTCCAAAACGTCAGATCTTCCGTGGCGACGATGCATCTTCTTCTGTTAATGCAAAGATGGAAACTTACGTTGATAAGTGTACATTCTATAATGTTGGTAATGGTGGTTCAAACCACATGTTCTTCTACATTCGTTTCAAGGGTAATACAAATACCTTTACAAACAACGTAGTTGCCAACTTTATCAACAAACGTGGATTTAGTAATACATCTGCATTGGGAACTCCAACATATAGCAACAACTATTATTATAATTGCTTGAATATGCTTGAACAAGATCCAAACAATACAGAAACAGGCTTGACTGCATTCGACAAGGAAGGTAAAGTTCTGGATGCAAATCCATTCAAGGACCCAAGCAATGGTGATTTCACAATCACAGATGAAATCTTGCAAACATACCAGTTTGGTGATCCAAGATGGTATTAAGCAAAAAACAAGATGAGTTATTGTATCGTTTGACCAGACCATACAAAGTGAGATAATTAAAGACTATACCCCTGGAGTATATTTCCTATGGGTATAGTCTTTTTTGTTTTTGAACAAAACTATATTCAGCGAACATCTTAAAAATACTCATCTTTATATTTTTTGAAACTTTTCTTGGAAGTTACAGAAGAAAAGCGTATCTTTGCAGCAAGTATTAAGCAAATAAGAAATGACAATGAACGGAGAAAACTATATAAGATTTGACTGGGCGATGAAACGCCTGCTGCGCAACAAAGCTAACTATGTTGTGCTTGAAGGTTTTCTGTCTTCATTACTTGGAAAGAAATTTAAGATTCACCGCTTTCTGGAAAGCGAAAGCAACCAAGAAGACGAGGACGATAAATATAACCGAGTAGATATTTTGGCAGAAAGCGAGAACGAGCAGTTGTGCATCATTGAAGTACAAAACAGTCGAGAACAAACCTATTTCCATCGCATGCTCTATGGAGTTTCTAAAGCGATAACGGAATATATTGGTCTTGGCAAGCCATACGAAGCAGTCCGCAAGGTGTATTCCATCAATATCGTCTATTTTGAACTGGGACAAGGCAAAGATTATGTTTACCATGGCAAAACCGAGTTCGTCGGTGAACACGAACCACATGATACACTTAAACTCTCCATCCGACAGAATGAGAAATTCTTTGGCATCAAAGATGATAATTTGGAGTTAAGGAAGAGTCCTGGTGACTTGTTCCCAGAGTACTACATACTACGTGTCAATGATTTTGACAAGGTAGCAACTACTCCACTTGATGAATGGATTGAATTTCTAAAAACAGGTTCTATCAGTTCAAAAGCCACTGCTGCAGGATTACCAGAGGCACGCGAACGACTACGTGTAGATTCACTCTCTCAAGAAGACAAACAAGCCTATTTCCGCCATTTAGAAGCAGTTAGGCACATGAAGAGCCTCTTCGATACCAGCCGTGACGAAGGATATCAAGATGGCCTAACAGAAGGAAGAATCGAAGGAAGAGCAGAAGGAAGAATTGAAGGAAGAGCTGAAGGGGAAAAAGAAAAGACCAAAGAAATCGCCCTCAAACTTCTTGCTTTAAATACGCCAATGGACATCATTTCCCAATCTACAGGATTATCTATAGAGGAAATCAAAAAGATAAATTCATAAATACATAAAAAGTGCAATGCCCGATGAGAGCATTGCACTTTTTATGTACAATCACGCAATCGTTTTCGTATTATTTTGAGATGATTATACCTTATATTATAAAGAATAGTTGTAATTTTGCCACAAATAAAATTTAGCCTAAATTACAATGAGAAAATCAATCATCAAAACTATCGTGCTTTCAGCACTCTTGGCTCTGCCAGGCATTGCCAAGGCTCAGACTTTTACTGGTATTACTTCTGAGCAAAATGCCCAGAATACTCCTGAAGGATGGACAGCAGTTGAATTACCACAAATGCCAGCCATCACATCAGCAAATACGTTTAACATCAAAGACTATGGTGCATCTACATCGGCAGCAGATAACACCAAAGCTATTCAGAAAGCCCTTGATGCTGTTCCTACTACTGGCGGTATGGTCGTAATACCTGCGGGTACCTGGATGTTTGGTAGCACAGACCAGATGACCAGCAAGACAGAGGTGCTCAGCATCAAGTCTAAGACTGTACTCCACCTTTGTGCTGGAGCCACCTTGAAGCTCGTAGAATATGGTAAAGCGCCTAACAACAAGACTATCTTTATTGGTTGTAAGAACAGAAAGCAAAATGATATCATTATTGAGGGTGAAGGCGAGACATCAATCATTGATGGACAAGGAACTCGATGGTGGAAGGCTCGCGATAACAAGGAGACTTTCAATCCAGGAGCGATGATCCGTTTCGAACAGGGTTCTCGTTTCATGGTTAGAAATATAAAAATTCAGAACACCCCAGGTGTAAATCTTACCATCAGCAATAGTGGTAAGGCAAGCCATGCAACTATCCATGATGTGACGATTTATAATCCTGCCTCAGATACAAAGACAGAACAGCCATCACACAACACAGACGGAATCTCTATCTGGGGGCACCATGTAAACATCTACGACTGCAACATCAGTACGGGTGATGACAACGTAGTTTGCGATGATAATGCCCAGTATGTACACGTCTGGAATTCTAAAATGGGTACAGGACATGGTGCATCATTTGGCAGTTTTACCAATAACATGCATGATATTATTTATGAAGACCTCACTTTCAAGAATACAGATAGTGGATTCCGCTTGAAATCACAACGTGATAGAAGTGGCGATGTATATAATCTCATTTTCCGTAATTGTACAATGACAGGAGTGAGAAACCCTATTTATATCGAAACTTGGTACAATCTGAGTACAAAGCCAATTCCATCTGAAGCCACAGCAGCAGAAGTAACCCCAAAGACACCTGCCTTCCGCGACATTCTTATTCAGAATGTGACATCTACAGGTACTCCATACAATACAAGTGCTAAGGGATATTTCCCTATCTACATCTATGGTTTACCGGAAAGCTATGTCAAGAACATAACCTTAGATAATGTTCAAGTAGAAGCCCAAAAAGGTATGTTCCTTGCATTTGTGGATGGTATAACATTTAAAAATGGTTGCAAGATTACAAATAGCAAGGATGGAAAGCTTATTGCTACCCAATATGAAGTAAAAAATCTGACAGGTGATTATACAGGTAGTTCAACTGTAGATCCAACTCCAGGAGAAGCAGAAAACGTTACCTATACTTTGGCAGCAAACACCTGCAATTTGTCAAATGGTTCAACAGAAACCACATGGAATTTCAACAATGGTTGTTCCATCACTTCCGGGAAAGGTTATGCTACAGCTAAAAGCAATACTATCAAGTATAGCAAAGGAGTAAAATTCACAATCAACTTACCAGAAAACGTAACTATTACCTCTGCTACATTTGCTGGTTATACTAACGAAGATAATAAGATCTGCTACTTGTCCGAATTAGATGGTGCCAATTATGCTTCTGACAAATACAGCTTTCCAAGCCGTACTACAACCACAAGCACAGAAACCAGTTACGATATCACATTAGCTACACCTGCAACAGGAGTCATGACCTTTACTCCACAGGATGCTCAAGCTGCATGGGTTATCACCCTCAAAGGAACAAAAAATAACACTAATGGTATCAAAGGTATTACATCTGATGTAAAAATTAAGAATGACAACAACGTCTATGACCTCAGCGGTCGCCTGGTAATCAAGAACGCTTCTACAAGCGATTTGCAGGCTCTCAACAAGGGTATTTATATCCACAACAACAGAAAGTATATTGCAAAGTAATAAAACACTATATCACTCAAAAAACGTGAGGGTGCGTCACAGACTTATGACACACCCTCTTGTTTTATATTTTTTTCTTCAGGGATTTCCTGAAGAATCTCATTTTTACTTATCAGTAGTTTTCTTGGCAGCAGGTTTTGCTGCTGTCTTGGCAGCTGCCTTCTTTGTAGCAGTCTTCTTTGTAGCAGTCTTGGCAGGCTTCTGTGCTTCACGCAGTTTCTCTACTTCCTTTTCTATCTTGTCCAACTTAGCCTGGAGACGGGTGATTTCCTTATCCTTCATCTCTATCTCCTCCTCCATATTGGTTACACTGGTCATGTAATTATCGAGCTGCTCATTGTCCATCTCTGGATGGAGAGAGTTTACTCGGTTGAGGAAGTCGCCCAGAATGTTCATGTAATTTGTGAAAGCATCAAATGGACTTGAATAGATACCACGGTCAAGACCCACATTACTTGGCTTAGTAGTCATGAAGCGGAAGTTATTGCTTGCCTGCAAGTAATCCCAGTCCTGATTGATACGAGGATCATTAGCAATACGTACACGGTCGGCTACACTATAGAGTTTGTTGAAAGCCTCACGCTGCATCTGATTTCCGAGCCATGTGCTGACATCACGCTCCTCATCCACCCAACTCAATGTATCAGGTACATTCAACTCGCCTACAGACTTCATCTTCTTGCAAATCTCTGAAGGTGTAGAAAAGGTGATGCCCTTCTGGCGTGCACATTCTGGCAATGCCTTGAAGAACTCGAGGATATTGCTGGACAATGGCTGGGCAATACCAAGTGCAGACTGTTCCATGAAGATATTGATAATCTGCTCTTCCTGTGGCAAAGCTGCTATCTCATTGATATAGGTATCAGCAAAAAGTGGATAACCATCCCAACTACTATTATTGAAACGCAAAGAGATATCATCGCTCAAACGGATATCACGGAGCAAAAGCTTCAGATTTGGAGCTATCGGACAATGATAAACATAGTGTGGAGACTTCCAGCCCAATACATGCTTGGCACCTTCGGTCAACATACCTTCGAAGCCCATCTGAGAAGCCTGCAAACCAATATCATCGCTGTAAATGAGTGATGAATTGCGAAGCACAGTTGGCTCCTTACCGAAATATTCCTTGATCTTGGAAGCCTGACGCTTAACCTCCTTGGCAAAGCTATCCTCATTGACGAGAGAGGCAAGACCATGAGAATATGGCTCTGCGAGGAACTCTACACAACCGGTAGCGTTCAGTTCCTGCAATTTTTCCAATACCTGAGGAGCATGCATTTCCAACTGTTCCATGCCGACTCCTGAGAGTGAAAAGGCTACCTTGAAATACTTGTTACTCTGATGGATCATCTCCAACAGGGCATTGAGCGCTGGCATATATGACTTCTCAGCTATCTCGCTGATAGAACGCTCATTCTCGTATTCATCATAGTAATAATGATCAGTACCGATGTCGAAGAAGCGGTAGCGTTTCAGATGGGTAATCTGATGTATCTCGAAATATAAACAAATTGTCTTCATAATTTGAAACTTGATATTTGAACGTTTAACTTTATGACAAGCAAAGACAAAGAGTTCTTCGCTCTTTGTTCTTCACTCTTCACTTAACCTACTTCCATCCTAAGGTTTTAAGGTATAAGTCCCTGATGCGGGCACCCACCTTTTCCCAGGTAATCTGGTCAACTTCCTTCTTGCCCTCCACAGAAAGATAGTCGAAAAGACTCTCATTATGACAGATACTGTAGATGGCATCTGCAAGGGCATGAATATCCCAGTAATCTACCTTGATGCAGTTGGTAAGAATCTCACCGCAACCACTCTGCTTGGAAATGATGGTAGGTGTACCACACTGCATGGCCTCCAAAGGAGAGATACCGAAAGGTTCACTCACAGAAGGCATGACATAGACATCGGAATCCTTCAGGCACTCATACACCTGCTTACCTCGCATAAAACCAGGAAAGTGGAAACGATCGGCAATACCTCGCTCTGCTGCAAGATAAATCATCTGATCCATCATATCTCCCGAACCAGCCATACAGAAACGCACATTACGGGTACGATGAAGCACCATATTGGCAGCCTCAACGAAATATTCCGGTCCCTTTTGCATGGTGAGACGACCCAAGAATGTAACCACCTTCTCCTTGCCCTTATGATCAGGACGAGGAATATCCTGCCACTCCTGCTTCAATGGATATACCGCATTGTGCATAGCAAAGCACTTGCGTGGATCCTGGTGATACTGATTGATGACCGTCTGTCGGGTCAACTCAGATACACACATGATACAGTCGGCATTGTCCATACCATCCTTCTCGATGGAATAAACGGTAGGGTTTACCTTACCACGGCTACGGTCGAAATCGGTAGCATGCACGTGAATGCACAATGGTTTACCACTCACCCTCTTGGCATGAATACCAGCAGGGAAAGTCAGCCAGTCGTGAGCATGGATAATATCAAATTCCTCACTTCGAGCTACCACACCGGCAATGATGCTATAGTTGTTGATCTCGTCGTGGAGATTGGATGGATAACCACCAGCAAAATCCATACATCCGAGGTCGTTGACATTCATATAGTTGAAGTCGGCATAGATATGATCACGATAACGGAAATAGTCATCCGGATTCATAATATTGCCTACTCGCTGCTGTACGTAATCATGATTGACATCACGCCAGGCGATAGGCACACTATTCATGGCCACAATCTTACAAGCACTGCGGTCCTCATCACCGAAAGGATGAGGAAGACAGAGTATGGTTTCAATGTCACCCTGGGCATGCAAACCCTGAGAAATACCAAAGTTAGCAGTAGCCAAACCACCAAATACATGAGGAGGATACTCCCATCCAAACATTAATACTTTCATATAGCAGTCCTCCTTATTAATATTGATACTTATCGAGTAATTCGAGTGCACGCAAAATCTCTGCCACATTCATGGCAAAGGAAATGGCACCACGTCCAGCAAATGGAGGGTTACCATCAAAGAGTTCGCTGATGGTACCGAGACAATGATAAGACATTTCATCTTCATATCCCACCATCTGGCGCTCGATGAAGCTCAATCGGGTTCTTCTGTAGAGTTTCAAACTTGCCTCCATATAGAAACCGCCGAGCCAAGGCCATGCAGTACCTTGATGATATGCATAATCTCGCTGGCTCTGAGGACCTACATAGACAGGATTATAACCGCCACTCTTAGGAGAAAGAGAGCGCAATCCCTTAGGGGTCAGGAGTTCACGTGTACAGATATCGAGCACTTTCTTCTTCTGGTCTTGAGAAAGAGGAGAATAGTCGAAAGCGACTGGGAAAATCATATTAGGGCGAACACTCCAATCGATCATGTTACCATCTACATAGTCATAGAGATAACCATACTCATTGAGGAAAGTATCGAGGAAAGACTGCTTAGTCTTCTCTGCCAATTCCAGAAGATGCTGTAGTCTCTCTTGCTTGCCTTCCAGTTCGCAGAGAGCAGCACAGAAGCACAATGCATTGTACCACAACGCATTGAACTCCACAATATAACCACTTCTTGGAACTACAGGCTTTCCGTTGGCAGTAGAGTTCATCCATGTCACAGCCTTATTCTTTCCATCTGCGTAAAGGAGTCCGTTAGGATGCAATTCCAGATTAGGATGGTGATTGCCTTCGATAAAGAGCATGACACTCTTGATGAACTTACCATATTTCTTCAGACATTCCTCCTTGCTGGTTTCCTTAGCATACTGCTGAAGAGCCCAGATTGCCCAGAGAGGAACATCCGGCTGTTCCAATTCGGTAATATTCACAGTGATATCCTTTCCTTCCATGAATTCCTGATATCCCTTCATGGCAGTCTTCATCACCAGTTCAAAGTAGTCATTTTCCTCTATAGAGAGGGTAAGACCCGGCAAAGAGATAAATGTATCTCGCGCACGGCACTTGAACCATGGATAACCAGCCAGAATGTATCGGTCATCATTTTTCTCACGACGATGGAACTGATGGGCAGCATTGACAAGACAATGGAAGAAATTGTCACGAGGGGCTCTTTCTGCCACTTCCTTATCAAAAAGTTTCTTCAATGTACCGGTCTTGATTTCAGATGTAGATGCAGCAAAGACTATACTCTCACCTTTCTTGATTGGCATCTCAAAATAACCAGGTACATAAAGGTCCTCATTGGAAGCATAGCCACGCTCCTGCTCCTTAGGAAACTCCACACCACGATACCAGTCAGGGGCAAAAACAAACTCATTCTTCTTGGAGAACTGCATATAAAGGTCTGGATAACCTGCATACATACAAGTCTTGATACCATTATCCACTGCTGAATACTCACGGGATGCTGTTCTATTCTCATGGGTAAACTGACGCACGCTTCTGAATGCCAAGAATGGTCGGAAACGCAAGGTGGTAGCAGAATGACAATCCACCATGGTGTATCTGATCAAGATGCGATCTTCATAATGCTGAAAAACGACCTCCTTCTTTAAGATGACACCACCTACACGGTAAAGCGTTGTTGGCACCTTATCGCAATCAAACTCACGAATGTATTTATGACCCATCGGGCTAAAGTTGTTGCCTTGATACTTGTGCAATCCGAGATTGAATTCAGCGCCATGCTGAATGACTGTAGGATCGAGAGAACTCAGCAAGACATGATTGTCGCCATCCAGTTCTGGAATAGGGACAACCAGCAAACCGTGATACTTTCGAGTATTACAGTCAACAATCGTAGAGCACGAATAAGCACCCGAGCGGTTGGTTCTAAGCAACTCCTTCGGCAATGACTCCTGTAGGTTGGTCATCAGGGCCTTTTCGAATTTTAGATAACTCATAGATCTATATTAAGGTTTTTAATATTTTTTGTTGACTTTATTGCATCCAAAGGTAAGGAAAAAAAGCGAAACGACAAAGTTTTTTGGCAAAGAATTTAAGAAAATCGCTATATTTAATGTTTTATAAGCTTTCAAAGGGCAAATATTTCCCGTTTTTAAGTCACTTTGATGAATACACACAGTTTTGTGTAGCCTCTTTACAACAATCGCACAATCGAAAAAAGGTGCACCGGAACTTGTATTCCGATACACCTTATTATTCTTAAAACCTTATTATTCTTGAGATAAGATCAATCTGACTACTGCGGTATCAGGAAGTTGATTACTTCCTGCTCCACCGTGATGCGGTAAGGCCCAACAGGCGTCTTCATCAATCGACCATCTACACCAATCATCGCATGAGAAGAATCCTCTACCACCACCTCTCTCGTGCGATAGGGATGCACACTTTTATGATTGAGGAATTTACCTTTAACGAAAAGATAAAAGCCTTCAAAGAGCTGGGTCATACCTGGATGATGAACAACAGAGACATCCAGAAGACCATTGTAAGGCACCGCATTAGGAGTTTGTCCATATCCCGATGCATTTCCTACACACATGGTCATCACCCTACGCTTAATGACATCTGAATTGATGCGGATATGCATCTTATAGTCTAATCGCTGGAAAATCATCAGCACGAATGAGAAGAGGAACGACAGGGTACGGGAACCGAATACATGATGAGTCTTGCGACGCAGATTCATGATAGCAGCTATCAGACCGACATTCACGCAATTGAGGAAATAGCGGTGACAGTTTTCCCCCTTCTTGTTCTGATAACGGATACAACCTAAATCAATCTTGCGCACACGACGCTGCTGGAGCCATTTGATAGTCTGTTCATAATCACTATCATCAAATCCCCAGAAATGAGCAAAGTCATTCATCAGTCCATTAGGAATAATACCCAGCGCAATCTGGTTTCTTACGGAAGCATCTACCTGCATCAGACAGTTTACTGCATCATTCAATGCTGAATCTCCACCCACAATAACGATTGTCTTATAGCCATTGTTGATAAACATCTTAACCAGACGCTCTACACTTTTCTGATTCTCGCTTTGCACGAAATCATAGTCCACATGAAGTTGGCGCAAAACTTTCTCTATCTTAGTCCAGCGCGCACTGCTCCTCCATCCTCCTCGAGGGCAATAGAGCAAGCCCCATTTATTTTCATTTACAGCCACGTCGATTATTCTCCTATAATAATATTCTCTATATTAAATAATGTATATACAATC
>ERZ1026934.248-NODE-248-length-15607-cov-4.787101_pt1 | contig 15607 bp, 11 predicted proteins | sample MGYA00519462_ERZ1026934 | MGnify/ENA primary metagenome ERZ1026934 (study PRJEB26926, sample SAMN06164446) | human gut metagenome | biome: ENVO:00009003; feature: ENVO:2100002; material: ENVO:00002003 | host: Homo sapiens | place: USA | collected 2012 ...
TGTATAAGAGACAGGCCGTTGACAACGCCGGTCTGAACCATCTCGAGGCACTTTCTTTTGCTCGTCACGCAGTAGTTGAGATTAAGGCGCGCGAACTCTATCTGGCGCGGCGGCTCTTCAAAGCCGATAGCGTCGATGAACCAGTTGTAGAGCGGTCTGTGGTTCTCAAACTCGAGCGAGCACAGGGAATATGTGACCTTCTCCGCAGCGTCGGAGAGGGGATGGGCAAAGTCATACATCGGATAGACGCACCACTTGTCGCCCGTCTGATGGTGGGAGACATGCGCGATTCTGTAGATGACCGGGTCGCGCATATTGATGTTCGGGCTCGCCATGTCTATCTTGGCGCGCAGAACTTTTTCGCCGTTTGCAAACTCGCCCTCGGTCATTCGGCGGAAGAGATCGAGATTCTCTTCAACCGAGCGGTCGCGGTAGGGGCTGTTTTTGCCGGGTTCTGTAAGAGTGCCGCGGTATTCGCGTATTTCCTCGGGCGACAGGTCGCAGACATACGCCTTGCCCTCTTTGATGAGCTTTATCGCGCACTCGTAGAGAAAATCGAAATAGCTCGATGCATAGTAGACCTCGTTCCATTTGTAGCCGAGCCACTCAATGTCCTCTTTTATCGCGTCGACATATTCGACATCCTCTTTCGAGGGATTCGTGTCGTCAAGACGGAGATTGCACACTCCGCCGTATTTTTCCGCGATGCTGAAGTCGATGCATATCGCCTTTGCGTGACCGATGTGCAGATAGCCGTTGGGCTCCGGAGGAAATCTCGTCTGCACGCGGGTGTTGACCCCGTTTGCAAGATCCTCGTCTATAAAATCAGTGATAAAATTTGAATTGAGATTGGTGCTGTCCGCCATTTAGTTCTCCTCCTTGTAGTGTGCGAGCGCCGCAGCGAGTCTCGCTCTGACTCTGTCCTCGCCGAGCAGCCTGATTATCGAATGAAGATCGGGCGTGTTGCGGCGCGAAGTCACCGCGATTCTGATAACGGTCGAAAGGTCGCCGACATGACCCTTGAACGCCGTGGGATCTTTCTTGTATTCCTTGACGTTGGGCGTGTAGCCGAGCGGCTCGCACATCGCCTTGATGCGCGCAAACCATGCGTCCTTGTCGTCGTTTATGTCAAACTCGCCGATGTATTTTTGAAGTATCGCCGCCGCATCACCTGCGCTGATATTCTCGGGCAGGGTGTAGTCGGGGGTGTAGATTTCATCGTAGAAATACGAGACGAAGTCCTTGACCTGCTCCCAGTTTGCGATATCCTTTCGCGGCTTCGGGCAGTCGCGGTCTATCGAGAATATGCCGCGCGCAAAATCGCGGTTAGAGTCGAGAAGCTTGTAGAGCTCCTCGTCATATTCTTTCGCCCAGTTCAGTATATTGCCGAGCACCTCGTCCGCCGTCATGTGCGAAATAATATTCTTGCTCACGTCGTTGAGCTTCGCCATGTCGAACAGGCAGCCGCTGACGCTCATCTTCTTGAGATTAAACGGGAATTTCCAACAGTCCTCCGAGGGATTGGCTCTGCGCCAGTCCTCGAAGTTCGAGTTGAGCAGCGTCATGATGTATTCTATAACGCTCTCTTTCGGATAGCCCTGCTCGACAAAGTAGCTGACCGCCGCCTCGGGATCCTTTCTCTTGGAGAGCTTGCGCTTTGCGCCCGTCTCCTCGTCTATCTTCATCACCTGCGGAGTGTGCGCGTATTTCGGCACTCTGTAGCCGCAGGCCTTGAACAGCGCGATGTGCTTGGGGACGGAGGATATCCACTCCTCGCCGCGAATAACGTGCGTCGTGCGCATGAAGTGGTCGTCGCAGACGTGCGCAAAGTGATAGGTCGGCACGCCGTCGCTCTTCAAAAGCACCTCGTCGATTATATTCTCCGGCATCTCAATTTTGCCGCGGATCATGTCGTCAAAGACAATTCTCTTGTTCTCGTCGCCCTCGGAGCGGAAGCGAAGAACATAGGGCTCGCCCGCTTCGATGCGTCTCTTCTGCTCGTCAAAGCTCAGGTCGCGGCACTTCGCCCATTTGCCGAAATATCCGGTTATCGCCGCGCCGCTTTTTTCCTGCTCTTCGCGGATAGCGGCGAGCTCGTCCGCCGTGCAGAAGCAGGGGTATGCCTTGCCCTCCTGCACGAGACGCTTGGCGACCGCGTGGTAAATTTCAACGCGCTTGCTCTGGGTATAAGGGCCGTAGGCGCCCTTCTCCGTATCGAATCCGGTCACGCCCTCATCAAATTCGAGGCCGAAGTTTTTGAATCCGTTGATTATTGCGGACACGCCGTCGGCGACCTCGCGTTTTTTGTCGGTGTCCTCTATTCTCAGATAAGTCAGTCCGCCGCTGACTCTCGCCGTAAGAAAATCGACGAGCGCGCCGAACAGTCCGCCTATATGGAGATACCCCGTCGGACTCGGTGAGAATCGGGTCACGCGCGCGCCCTCGGGCAGCTCGCGCGGGGGAAATCTCAGCTCGCAGTCCTCCGGCGTCAGCCCGTTTGAGCCGAACAGGAGATCGGCGAGTCTTTCGTTATCAGTCATTAAACCGCACTCCGTTTCTGTAGGTAAATATATACACTATATTATTGCAGAAAAACGCCCGTCAATCAAGAGCCAAAGAACAATTTCTCAAATCAAAAGAGGTTAATCGATAAAAATTTCATAAATCTTTAATTTTCCATTGATTTTTGCACTCTTTTATTTTATAATGAATACGACCGCGCAAGCAGTGAATTGATTTTTCGTGCTCATTCGCTCGGGAGAGAAAACCGCAAAAAAAGCGCGACTGAATGAAGATTTCATATTCGGAGGTAACTGAAATGACAAAGAAGATCATAGCTCTTGTCCTTGCTCTCTGCTTCGTTTTTGCTTTTGCAGCCTGCAAGAAGGATAAGGACAACGGCGACACAACCACAGGCGAGCCCAACACTTCGGCAAACGGCGAGACGATTGCAAACGACGAGTCCAGCGAAGCTGAGTCCGTCAGCGGCGACGAGTCCACCGAGGCTCAGACCGACGCTTCCGGCAACACCGTAGCTCCCGCGACCGAGAAGAACACTCAGGGCAGCGGCAGCCATGGCGGCAACCATGGCGGCAGCACCACTGCTTCCAAGCCCTCGACAAAGGCTGAGATAGTTGCGTATTTCAACAAGGCCATTAACGGCGTTAAGCCCAGCGCAAAGAGCGTTACAAGAGTTTCTGAGACGAACTACAGAAGCGGCAAAATCACCGGAGTGCCCTCCATCGTCGATAAGCTTGTCGGCGGTATAGACAGCTTTGTTGACGGTCAGCTCAAGAAGAACAGCAAGGGCTCCGAAACATTCTCCAATTCTGCGGCTATAAAGGCTAACTTCCCTGTTGAGAACGAGTCCTGGTCGAGCAAGCTTACTGCGAATGATGTCGCAAGCGCAACTTGCACCGAGGCGGGCGGAGTTTACACCATTACTATAAAGACGGTTGCCGACAAGGCTTCCTCCAGCGTTCATCACGGCTCGGGTCATGCCCCGAAGGTTTTCAGCGTGGTTCTCCCGTCTGTTATCAACGATCAGTTTAGCAGCGGCGTGCTTAAGTCTGTCGCTAAAGCCTTTAAAATCGGCACCGCTCAGATGGAGTATCCCTCCGGTACAGTTACCGTTAAGGTTGATGCTAAGACCAGCCGCGTTATCAATGCTACATATGATGCCAAATGGACAATTCACCTTCCTCTTGGCGACGAAATGGTAGTGCTTCCTTTCGGCACAAAGACCATTTACAACATCGCTTACTAATTAAACAAAATGACTGTTTTGAGGCAGGAGTTTCCTGCCTCAAAATGCATTTACAAACATATCAAGTGAAAAAGAAGGATATTTAAAATGGAAAAGAAAGTTCTTGTTGAAACTTCCGCGCGCCATGTACATGTCACCAGAGAAGCTCTTGATATCCTCTTCGGCGAGGGCTATGAGCTGACCGTCAAGAAGGAGCTCTCTCAGCCCGGCCAGTTCGCGAGCAACGAGCGCGTTGCCGTTGTCGGACCGAAGGGCAGCTTCCCGGCAGTCTCCATTCTCGGTCCCGTGCGTCCCGAGAATCAGGTTGAGATTTCGCTCACCGACGCCCGTTCGATAGGCGTGACTGCTCCTGTCAGAGAGAGCGGCGACGTTGCGGGCAGCGGCGCCTGCAAGCTTGTCGGCCCCAAGGGCGAAATAGAGCTTGAGTGCGGCGTTATCGCAGCGCAGAGACACATCCACGCAACTCCCGAGGATGCCGAGAAATACGGTCTTCAGGACAAGCAGATAGTCAGCGTCAAGATCGACTCCAACGGCCGTTCGCTCGTTTTCGGCGATGTCGTCGTCAGAGTCAGCCCGAAGTATGCGCTGGCAATGCACATCGATACCGATGAGTCCAACGCCGCAGGCGCAACTCCCGGTCTCATGGGCGAGATACTTGCGTAACAAAAAACGAAATTCAGTCCTCTGCACTCTGAGTGCGGAGGGCTTTTCGCTTGCGGTCGGGGAGGATGAGCAGACGCACTTATGTGCCAATAGCGGCGGAGCTCTTCAGGCAATATAACGGCATTTTTATTCTCGCATATAAAATTATTGTCGGCTCCCTTGTGTAAAGGGAGCTGGATCGGCGAAGCCGAGATTGAGGAATTGCGTCCGGATAAAAATTGTCGTGGTTGTCCTCGATTTATCAACAGGCAAATTCTTATTTCCGGATACTTACGCGAAACCGCCGCCAAAATCAAAACATTTTTCCCCGATGTGTTTCACTAATGACGCATTTACACAATTTGGACTACCCCCGTTAAACGAAATTTTATCTTTTGTCTATTGACTGATTGGAACAGCGATTATACAATTATATATAAATCAATAAGGAGTGAAATAAGATGAAAAAGATTCTGGCAATAATCCTTGCCGCTGTCCTCGTTCTCTCGTTCGCGGCGTGCAAGAAGAATGACACAAACAACGACACCACTGCCGGTGACGCGCAGACCTCCGGTCAGGCGGCGGATGTTTCCGCTTCCGATGAGACGGCTTCTTCCGAAGAGGCTTCCTCCGAGGTCGAGACCGAAGTAGTCACCGATAAAGAGGGTCACACCGTTATCGAGACTAAGGCTCCTCAGTCCTCCGATACAAAGACCACGACCAAGGGCAACAGCACAACTCCCTCCAAGGGACTCAACACCAACGATGCAGCCGCTTGTGTCAAAGCTTATCAGGAAGCAGTCAAAAAGACTAAGCAGTTCAAGAGCGGCAGGCAGAAGATGAGCCTTGGCAGCGCGATCACTGCAGACGGCGGTCTCGGCTTCGTTCTCAAACTTGTTCAGGGACCCATTGACAATGCTCTGGCCAAGAACTCCAGCGACCGTACCGATATCCCCGGCAACCCCTCCGGTATGCAGGCGAGCCACATGAAGAGCGCCAGCGCGGTGACCAACGGCAACTACACCACTATTACCTTCAACGTCAAGGATCAGACTCAGGGCGCAAAGGCTGATAACCACAGCGGTTCCGTCGGCTGCGCAGTCGGAACTCTTGGCAATGTTGACGCCGCTATCAAGGAGCTCGGATTTGAGGTCGATTATACCAACGGTAAGATCGAGCTGACTTATACCGATTGCAAAGTTGTTGTTAAGATAGACAATACTACCGGCAAGATCGTTGACGGCAGCTGGGGCTATAAGGTCAATGTCTATGCAAACGGCATTAAGGTTGTCGGCTATACCGTCAAGAACCTCAAGGGTGTTGTTAACTTCTCTTACACCGCTAAGGGCTGATATCTGAAAAAAACAAAGCCGTCCGTCTTTTCAGACGGGCGGTTTTTTGTTGGCTTTTGCGGAAAAATGACTGATAAACTGCGGTTTTATTAAAAATTAATTTTTTACCATGTTTTTTTATAAGATTTTTCTTGACCTGTACGCTTTAATAGCTTAAAATATAAACCTAATCAAGTGCAACACTCAGATGAAATCTGTCGGGAGGGAGAAGAATGAACAAAAAGCTCATGAGATTTGCTGCGGCTTTGCTTGCGGCGGCTATGCTCTTTTCCTTTTCGGCGTGCAGAACGAATGACGGCGATTCGGAGCCTTCTACGGACGAATCCTCGGTTACGGATGCCGCCAATGTTTTGGAATCGGCAATCGAAACCACGGAACCTAACACTGCCGAGCCGACGACCGAGTCAAGAACCGCGACGCGCTCCAATGCCTCCGGCGGAACAAAGACCGAGGCTGTCAATGTCTACAAGGAGCTCAACTCCACGAACACTTCGCGGGTGCTCCAGTATTATAAAGCTGCGGCGGCGAACACCAAGAGCATCGACGCCACGCAGTATATGTCCATGAAGCGCGTTGATTATACTCCGCGCAACAGTTTCCAGAAAGGTATGCTCACCGTGTTCACGGGAATCGCTTCGGCGGCTCTCGCGGCAAACAGCAAAGCGGTGACTATAATTCCCGGAAAATATAAGCAGATAAAGGCGAGCGATCTTATCTCGGCGAACGCTGTCGCTTACGGCAACTACACCATAGTGACGCTCAACGTCAGGATGCAGCAGGACGATCAGAATACTAAGGACGCGCACCAGGGTCCGGTCGGCAGGACTGTCGAAACGGTCGGGAACCTTGACAGAGTGTTTGAAGCCATGCCGAGCATCAAGGTGGACACCTCAAAGGGCAGCATCACGCTCAAGTATGATGACTGCAAGGTCGTTGTCAAGATTGACAACGGCAGCGGCTCGATAGTCAGCGGCACATGGAGCTACACCGTTGATGTTGATATCGACAATATATATGCGAGCATCGCGGGCAGCGAAGAACTGCTGATAACGAACACAGGCGGCGCGGTCGAATTTGTTATAAAGACGAATGACGAAATCTCGCTTCAAAGCCGCAATTCAAAATAAAACTGACCCGCACGGCGCGATGCCGGGCGGGTTTTTTGGATATTAAATTTGAGAAGAGAGCTACCTTTTGACAGCTCTCTTCTTATGTTTTTTATTTATCGGCTTCGGCCTCGTTTGCCTTTGCCTCTTCGATAACCTTCTGTGCAACGACGGGCGGCGCATCCTCATAGCGGGTAAACTCAAGGGTGAACCAGCCTCTGCCGGCGGTCACGGAACGCAGGACGGTCGAGAAATCGCCCATCTCGCCCATGGGAACTTCCGCGATGAGCTCCTGGATCTTCGGCTCGTCGGACGGACCCATGCCGAGCACGCGGCCGCGGCGCTTTGTGACATCGCCCATGATGTCGCCGAGATTCTCGTCGGGCATATAAGCCTTCAGAGTGCCGATGGGTTCAAGGATAACGGGGTTCGCCTGCGGGATACCGTTCTTGTATGCTATGTTCGCGGCGGTCTTGAACGCCATTTCGGACGAGTCTACCGGATGGTAAGAGCCATCGTAAAGGGTTGCCTTTATGCCGACCATCGGGTAGCCTGCAAGCACGCCCTTCTTGACGCTGTCGCGCAGACCCTTTTCAACTGCGGGGAAGAAGTTCTTCGGCACGGAGCCGCCGACAACTTCCTCGGCGAAAACGAGATCGTCGCTCTCGCAGGGCTCGAAGCGGATGAACACATCGCCGAACTGGCCGTGTCCGCCGGACTGCTTCTTGTGTCTGCCCTGAACTTCGACCTTCTTGCGGATGGACTCTCTGTATGCAACCTTCGGCACGCTGAGGTCGACCTCAACGCCGAACTTGTTCTTGAGCTTGGAAACGATAACGTCAAGGTGCTGCTCGCCGAGACCGGAGAGAACCTGCTCGCGGGTCTCTTTGTTGATGACGAACGAAATTGTCGGATCCTCTTCGAGGAGTCTGAGCAAGCTCGCCGCGACCTTCTCTTCGTCGCCCTTCTTGCGAACCTTGACTGCCATTGAAAGGCAGGGGGTCGGGAACTTGATGCCCTCGAGGGTTATCGGGTTCTTTGCCGAGCAGACTGTGTCTCCGGTCTTGATGCCCGCAAGCTTTGTGACAACGCCGATGTCGCCCGCGGGGATGCAGGATGCATCCTCCTGTTTGCTGCCCCTGAGGGTGATTATCTTGCCCATTCTCTCGCTCTCTTCGGTGCGGGAGTTATATGCGGGGGTGTCCGGGGTTATCTTGCCGGAAACGACCTTGAAGAAGGACATCTTGCCGACGAACGGGTCAGCGATGGTCTTGAAGCAGATAGCCGCAAGCGGGCCGTTTTCGTCGCAGGGAAGACCGTTCTCGCCTGCCTTGTCGGCTGCGGAGGGAGCGGAATAAACTATCTCGTCAAGGAGCATATCAATAGCTTCGCAGGTGTAGCCCGCGCAGGCATATACGGGGATAACGGAGCCGTCGCTGACGCCGGAGTTGAGAGCCTTGATTATCTCTTCGCGGGTGAAAGTCTCGCCTGCAAAGAACTTCTCCATCAGCTCGTCGTCGCTCGAAGCGACTGCTTCTGTAAGTATATCGAGCATCTCGTCAAGCTGCGGGTCGGAGGGCATTGCGACCTCTTTCTTCTCGCCGCCGCTGTAGTCGAAAGCCTTGCGGGATGCGAGGTTGACATATGCCGCAACCTTGCCGCCGTCCATATAGGGGACGATAACGGGGCAGATAGCGCCGCCGACTGCGTCTTTTATAGCTGCAAATGTTTTATAGAAATCTGTATTGTCCGCGTCGCAGCGGGTGATGGCGAACATTCTCGAAATGCCTCTGGCGTTCGCCGCCTTGAGAGCTTTCTCTGCGCCGACGTCAAAGCCGGAGCCAGCCGCAGTGACGATGAGCACACTGTCCGCCGCGCGGATGCCTTCGCTCATGCCGCCCGCAAAGTCAAAAAGACCGGGAGTGTCGATTATATTTATCTTCGCGCCGTTCCACTCGATAGCGGCAACAGCGGTTGAAACCGTGGCCTTTCTCTTTTTCTCCTCGGCGTCGAAGTCGAGCACGGTGGTGCCGTCGGCGACTCTGCCGAGTCTGTCGGTAGCCTTAGCGGTGTAGAGCATTGCTTCCGCAAGGGTTGTTTTTCCTCTGCCGCCATGACCTGCTATGGCGATATTTCTTATGTCTTTCGCGTTATAGGCTTTCAAAAAAAGTCCTCCTTATCAAAGCGCCGCTGCGCGTTTAGATTTACTGCATAAAAATTAACCACAGTTTTGAAGAAATTATAGCATACATTACTATAGATTTCAACAAAAAAATAAAAATATATTCATTAACGTTATATAAGCAAATTGAGCGCAGTTTGCACTTGTAAAAGGATATAAAAATAGTATGTTTTGGTCACATCGGAGCTGTTTATCTCAAAATAGAAATAAGGACTGCGGCGGTTCGCAGTCCCTTGTGATAAAAGTTATAACAAAACATCCCCCGCACCTCTCGGTGCAGGGGATGCATTATATCAATTTTTACGCAGCTTTCTTTTCTTTTCTGCGCTCTGCCGCGCGTCTGATAGCCTTGCCTATCTCGAACACCGGGATAGTGGAGACCGCGAGACCTGCGGAAATGAGCAGCTCGTTGAGCTGGAATGTGCCGGGCGCGATGTCAAATTATTATATTATCTGGAGACTTTTCTTTTCGCTGCGGCACGCTGAACGACCTTGATTATCTCGACTATCGGGATTATCGAAAACGCGAGGGCGAGCGATGTCGCATATTCGGCGAAGCCTATCGGAGTGAAGCCGAAGGCGTTTGCGAGGAACGGTATCTCAATAACCGCCGTAGTCAGCACGAGAGACGCCACCATCGCGCCGAACAGCGGCATGTTGTGACTGCCGCGAAGGCTCATCTTTATGACCGAGCCGCGCTGCGAGCGCATGTTGAACGAGTGGAATATCTCGCACATCGACATGGTGAGGAATGCCATGGTCATGCCCTGCTCGCACTCGGCGATGTTCATGAACGCCCAGTGTCCCGTCTCGAAGCGTTCGCCTATGAAGAACGCCGCGAGGGTCAGTGCGGTGACCAGCAGGCCCTGATAGAGCACATCAAAGCCGAGCCCGCCTGCAAATATTCCGTCCGACGGATCGCGCGGGCGGCGGCGCATGATATCGCTCTCCGCCTTTTCGAGTCCGAGCGCGAGCGCCGGGAAGCAGTCGGTGACGAGGTTTATGAACAGCAGATGCGGCGCTTCGAGAATCGTGAAGCCGAGAAGCGTTGCGGTGAATATCGCGAGCACTTCCGCGAGGTTTGAGCCGAGCAGGAATTGAATAGCCTTTCGGATATTGTCATATATCCGGCGGCCCTCTTCAACGGCGTTGACGATAGTTGCAAAGTTGTCGTCCGTGAGCACCATGTCTGCAACATTCTTTGTGACGTCCGTGCCGGTTATGCCCATGCCTATTCCGATATCCGCGCTCTTTATCGACGGCGCGTCGTTGACTCCGTCGCCCGTCATGGCGGTTATCTTGCCCTTTGAGCGCCAGGCGTTGACTATTCTCGTCTTGTGCTCGGGCTGCACGCGTGCGTATACATATATATTTTCGACTCTGTCCGCGAACTCTTCGTCGCTCATCGCGGAGAGCTCCGCGCCGGTTATTGCCTGTGACGGATCGGTGAGTATGCCGAGCTCCGAGGCGATGGCAACGGCGGTGTCCTTATGGTCGCCGGTTATCATAACGGGGGTTATACCCGCGCCGCGGCACTCCTCGATAGCCGCCTTGACCTCCGGGCGAACGGGGTCTATCATGCCGGTAAGGCCGATGAATATCAGGTCATGCTCGAGCGCCTCAGGCGAAAAATCGTCGGGCGCGGAGTCGTATTTTCTCATCGCCGCCGCGAGCACGCGCAGAGCCTTATCCGCCATCCTCTTGTTTTCCGAGGCTATTGTCGCCTTTATCTCGTCTGTCATCGGAACGATTTTTCCGTCAATAAAAGCGTGGGTGCAGAGATCGACGACAACATCGGGAGCACCCTTTGTGTATTGAATAATGCCGTCCGGGGTCTTGTGGACGGTGGACATCATCTTTCTGCCGGAGTCGAACGGAGCTTCGCCGATTCTCGGGCTGTCGCTTTTCAGCTCGCCCTTATGAAGTCCGAGGCTTATCGCGTAGCTGACGAGAGCCGCCTCCGTGGGCTCGCCGATCACGAGTCCGTCGGAATCCTCCTGCGCGTCGGAGCAGAGGGACATGGCTCTTGCGAGCAGCTTTTCGTCGCCGTAATGATCGACGACGGTCATCTTATTCTGCGTGAGAGTGCCTGTCTTGTCAGAGCAGATTATCTGCGCGCAGCCGAGCGTCTCAACAGCGGTGAGCTTGCGGATAACCGCATTTTTCTTCGACATGTTCGTAACGCCTATTGACAGCACGATAGTGACCACCGCCGCAAGTCCCTCGGGAACGGCGGCAACGGCGAGGCTGACGGCTACCATAAACACGTCGATAACGCTCTTGAATATCAGCGCGGGATCGCCGCCCGCGAGAGTGGAGCGCTCCATGAACAGCGAGAACGCGAAGATGAAAACGCAGATTCCAAGCACGAGGAAGGTGAGAGTCTTAGAGAGTCCCGCAAGCTTTTTCTGGAGCGGGGTCTGTCCGTCCTCCGCCTTTGTTATGGCGTCGGCTATCTTGCCCATCTCGGTATTCATGCCCGTGTCGGTGACAACGGCCTTGCCGCGTCCGTAGACAACGGCGCTGCCCATATACGCCATGTTCTTTCTGTCGCCCAGCGGAATATCGCCGCCGTCGCCCGCGCCGAGAACGGAGATAATTTTGCTCACGGGCACGCTCTCGCCCGTCAGCGCGGCTTCTTCAATTTTCAGACTCGCGCTTTCAAATATGCGGCAGTCCGCGGGAACGGCGTCGCCCGCCTCAAGTACCACGATATCGCCGACGGTTAGATCTTCGCTCTTGACAGTCATTATCCTGCCCTCGCGAATGACCTTTGAGGTCGCCGCGCTCATCTCCTGAAGCGCCTCGATAGCCTTTTCCGCCTTACTCTCCTGCAAGACGCCGAGCACGGCGTTTATGAGCACAACGGCGAGGATTATCACGGTGTCCGTAGGGAAGGACGGCGAGCCGGAGACCCTGCCCTCGTATACCGTGGTAACGGCGGATATTACGGCGGCGACGATAAGAATAATTATCATCGGGTCTGCAAGCTGCTCAAAAAACCGCCTGACGAGCGATTTCTGCTTTGCCTGTGCCAATTTGTTTTTGCCGTATTTCTCAAGACGGCGTTCGGCCTCGGACTGCGAAAGTCCGTTTTCCGAGCTCTCCGTCCGCTCGAACACCTCGCGGACATCTTCAAGATAGTACTTCAATTTTTATGCCTCCCTTTCGGTTAAACAAAAAAGACCTTCGACAGACCATGTCTGCCAAAGGTCTTGCCTCAAACGCATTCAACGCATATGTCTGCTGCCAGCCGGGCTCGGTCGGTTATCGCGACCTGCACGACGGTTGGTGACAGCGAGATGGGCTTTTGCCCATAGCTACTCCCCAATGGATATGCATTTATCATACTCCGCAAAAGAGGAAATGTCAATTAAAAATTTATAAATTTTTATCTATTATTCTTTTTATTCGACAAAATCGCTCTTGACAAAAGCGCAATGTGAATATATAATTAATGCGTATTCTGACAAATGTTTCTGTGGACTCGCATGTTTTTGTAAGCCATTGACCGTTTGATGGTTCACAAAAATGTGCGGGTCCATTGCACAACATATAATGATAGAATGCAAATTTTTTCACGGAGGTACCACAATGAAGGGTACAGTCAAATGGTTCAACGCAGAAAAAGGTTTTGGCTTCATCGCTAACGATGAGGGCGGCGACGATGTTTTCGTACATTTCTCCGCTATCGTTGCAGACGGCTACAGAACTCTCACCGAGGGTCAGAAGGTCACCTTCGAGGTCGAGCCGGATCCCAAGGATTCCAGCAAGCTCAGAGCTGTCAACGTTGTCGGCGAATAATTTTCTCCAGAGTTGACGCGGGCGTCCGTTATGCGGACGCCCGTTTTTTATGTCTGTCTTTTGAAAGAACGGTCGATTTCAGGTTTGGTTGTTTTTTGTATAATGTTGTGATATAATTCGATATAGAACAGACATGATGCGAAGAGAGGAAATGTTAAAATGCCGGTGCCAAAATATTATCAGTTCTTTCCGTCTATTCTTGACTGCCTTGCAGACGGCAAAGAGCATAATTTAAAAGAAGTCGCGGAATACTGCGCCAATAAATTCAACCTCAGTGACGAGGACAAAAGAGAAGCGTTGCCGAGCGGGCAACCGACATATTTGAACCGTGTCGGATGGGCGAGAACATATTTGAAAAAGGCCGGGTTGATAGATAGGACATCCAGGTCGGTATATGTAATAACGGATTTGGGCGAAGAAGCTGTGAAGAATGGCAGCAGCAATGTCGATCTTGAATATTTACGCAGATTTGATTCCTTTAATGAGTTTTCAAATCCCAAGAATACTCAGTCGGACAATTGCGTCGACATAAATAAAAAAGAAGAAAGTCCGCAGGAACAGCTTGAGCTTTCAATACGCGAAATCAATTCGTCGCTTTGTGACAGTCTGATGAGCGAGCTGCTGAAAATGAGTCCGTATGATTTTGAAAATTTAATCGTAAGGCTGCTTATAAAAATGGGCTATGGCACACTGAAGCAGAACGAAATGGCAGTTACTCCGAAATCAGGCGATGAAGGTATCGACGGAATAGTGTCGGCGGATAAATTCGGCTTCGATTCGATTTACATACAAGCAAAAAAGTGGCGTTCGGATAGCACGGTCGGCAGACCGGAGATACAGAAATTCTTGGGTGCGCTGGCAGGGCAGGGCGCAACAAAAGGTATTTTTATCACAACGGCGCACTTTTCAAAAGAGGCGATTGCCTTTGCGGAAAAACAGCTCCATCAGAAAATCGTCCTGGTGGATGGAAATCAATTGACAGAGTTGATGATTGAATATAATTTAGGAGTTTCAGTTGTTGAAACTTATGTGGTCAAGAGAGTTGACTATGACTTCTTCAACGATGAACTGTAACAAAACAAGCGTCGGGGCTCAATTGTCCTGACGTTTGTTTTTACTATTATAATAGAAATGCAGATAAATATTATATTTTCCTCTTCAACATATCCTCCGCAATGCTTTTCGCGAGCTCATCCATGTGCGAGAAGTCCATGGCGGAGATATATATGCTCTCGAGGTCGTCGTGTATACTCTTGGCGCTCTCGAGTGAGGCTATTGCCTCGCCGATAAACTCGCCGTAGGCTTTTTTGGTGAAGTTCAGCCGCGACATGTGCCGGCGCAGCGCGGTGCGGTCGGTGAAGCGCGATGAGTTTATCTTTATCGCGCCGTCAAACTCCGCAGGATGCAGCTTGTTTGAGGTCACGAAGCCGAGCGACAGGTCGGGGATGAGCAGATGCTCGGGCTCGCCGTCCGGGGAAAGGGGAGACGGGCTCGTGATTATGCCATGCCCGCCGGAGAGAGCATATCCGCGAAGCAGTGACAGCAGGGCTGCGGAGCTCGCGATGTTGTCGTCCTCGATGATATATATGCGCTCGCAGAGCTGTCTTACCGTATCAGTGAAGAAAGTTATCCCGTCCGGAGTGACGGCGGATATCATTCTGTGACTCTCTTCGCCGATGCGCCCGGTCGGCCTGCCGAACTCGCGCGACGCGATGCGCGAAGCCGCGCGTTTGATTTTTGCCGTGTCCGTGCAGCCGAGCGTCAGGCGCAGAATATCCTCACGCAGCAGGGCGGAGGCTTCGAGAAAGCGCCTGCATCTGCGGTGGCACGCGGCGTTTTCATCGGCCAGCGCGACAACCTCATCCGCGCGCGAACGCAGAATATTTTTATCCCAGAACCTGCCTAAATCGACTATCTCCTGCGCGGCGCCCGGATATTTCGGCTCGAGCGTGTGCGGAGAAGTGCCGTCGGCTATCCAGCAGTTGAGTGCAGGCGCATATACGCCGTCGAGCGAAGCGGGGTCGGATGAGCAGTATATCAGCTCCGTCTCTATCCCCGCGTCTGTCAGGGTGGAGTTTATCCGTTTCATCAGGCTTGATTTGCCCGTGCCCGGACCGCCCTTTATTATATATGTATACCCGCCAGAATGAGTCGGACAAAGCTCGCCGAAAAATGAGTGAAACCCCTCGGGCGAGCTGCACCCGAGAAAATATTTTATGCTACCCATAATACGCCTCCCGAAAAGTCATATTACAGAGTATTCACCGCCCGCTTGTCAGGTTACGGAAAAATATCAGCTTGCCGCTTGCCGTGTGAAACTGCTTGCCGAGGTTGACAAACGAAGCTAAAAAAGGTAAAATATCACAAGTGATTCAGGCGCAGTTGGACGAGGAGAAATGCCGCCGCCGGGGGCGGAAGAAGGCATTGCTCCGAGGTGAAGAAACAAGGAGCGGAGCGAGCGCACCATCGTCCTCGGCAGCTCCATATCATTCGTTTCCGCCTTTGGCGAAAACTCATTCATTGCGCGCCTCGTCCTCTCCCCAAAAAGGCAAGCCTTTTTGGGACCCCTGTATTATGCGACTATGTTTCTGAGGGAAGCGCCGCGGACGGACAGCGGAAAGCTAATAAGCAGGAAGCAAACTAAAATATAAATATAACCGGGTGTGGCGCAGTTGGGCGAGGAGAAATGCCGCCGCCGGAGGCGGAAGAAGGCATTGCTCCGAGGTGAAGAAACAAGGAGCGGAGCGAGCGCACC
>ERZ1026934.265-NODE-265-length-14832-cov-12.532787_pt1 | contig 14832 bp, 11 predicted proteins | sample MGYA00519462_ERZ1026934 | MGnify/ENA primary metagenome ERZ1026934 (study PRJEB26926, sample SAMN06164446) | human gut metagenome | biome: ENVO:00009003; feature: ENVO:2100002; material: ENVO:00002003 | host: Homo sapiens | place: USA | collected 2012 ...
AAATCCTACTTTATAGAGCAACATGCCTAAAATAATCTTTCAACCACTTATGATTGCAAATCCGCTGGGACGCCTGACGGTTGCAAATCCGCTGGGACGCCTCATGGAAGACAGACGCCTGACGGATCCGTGCGTAATCCGTGGAGCAAGAATGCTCTGTTAACTCAGCGTAATCCGATGAAAAAATATCCAGGTGAAGAGTGGATGAAGAGTGGTGAAGAGTGGTGCGCCACTCTTCACCTCTCGAAACCCCAGTGTTTATCGGGGTTTCAGGCGATTTGGTGAAGAGTGAAGAGTAACAAAGAGAGTGGGGATTTTCTCTCCCGACGTATCGTTTTGTGCCTGGCGATGGCAAGATATTGCCCTGGTAAAGGGCAATATAATGCCGTAGTGAGGCAATAAGCGATGGAAGCGTCTTTACCATCCGTCAGTACTATCATGATGACCTCTCAGTGACACCTTGACTCCTTGTCAGGAGTATCCTGACAAAAAGAAGGGCTGGACTTTCTCCCGAAAACCCAACCCTTCTTTTTAAAACAGCTGTTTTTATACTTTATTTATATATAAGTAAATGATGTTATTGTATTTATCACTTATCTAATGCTTATGGAAGCTCGCGAACCAAACGGATTGGCATCGCCTTGTAGCGGTCATTGTTCTTGCCGTTGCTACCGCTAACAAATCGCATGTTCGACAAGCCCAACTTGCTGTTGTAAATGTCGAAGTAGATATACCAATATCCGTACTCCGGGCTGCCGGTGCTGAAACCTTGGTTTCCAGAGAGCAAGGTCTTGGTCCAGAGATTCACGTGGATAGGATTCTTCAGACTTTCTCCTTCCAGGTATCCTCCGTATGGTAGATAGATGGTTTTCAACTGCGAGTCGTCGGTGGGAGTTATCTCAGTACAGCTGTAGGTCTCTCCCTGAGCTGTGGTATAAGTCTTCACCTTGATGGCATTGGCTTCCAGGAGGTCGTTGAACATCTCGTTTGTTGGGATGGTGTAGCCCGACGGAGCCAAGGTGGAAGATAGATTCCACTGAGTGGCATCGTGGTTGTTCTTTTTTTCTTCTGGGGTTAATTGGGATATTTTGAAATAGCCTCCGATGGCACCTTCGTTGTCTTTCAAGGCTTGCGTTTCTCTGATGTAAGGACCGTTGTTGCTAGCACCCAGGTTACGGTCCAGCATCAGATATGTTTTGCTCTTTCCCTTTACCTTTACCACTCCATAGTAGAACCAGCCTTTCACCTTTTTGTTATCATCACCATTCTCTGTCAATTCGTACATATTGGCGATTTCATCTGTTATCTGATGGAAGATGCCTGTATGATAAACATTGTAGGTGATTTTGATTTTTTCTTTATTTATTATCGTGAAGCTGCCTTGCCAAAGATTAAAATTATTGGTGTTATTATCCACCAATGTCACCTTCCAGTAGTTGCCTTCTTCTTTAACGTTAAAGAATTTACTATCCGTATTGTTCAGTTCATCACCATCCAGCTTAGGAATTTTATAACTGTATGTATTGTCTCCTACTGTAAAGTGAAGACCTTCGTTTCTTACGCTGCCTTGCATCTGGCTAGGTGAGATACCCTGCATTTTATCTAGCCACTTGAAGTAGTTATCTGTATTGACTTTGTCACCGTCATACATGATTACGGTACGATTTTGATCGTCTCTTCTGAAATCGAAGCCCGCCTGCTTGATGGTTATATCAAGAGAAAGGTCGCCAGAAGTAACGGTGATGGTTCCTGTACGGGGATCCTCTGATTGGTCATTCTTTGTAAGCGTAAGCTTCAAGGTATATTTCTTACCTGGAGAAGACTTTCTGTCTGTCTCTGGTGTATCATTCTCGGTCTCTTGTTTACAAGCGGTTATCCAAGAATTATTTATATTGACACTATATAGCTTATCATTACTACTCATTGCCTTTTTCAAAGTAGTAACAATGGTTACGGTAGCCTCTGTTGTGCTTGCATTTATTATCTCCTGATAATCGCTCACTCCCAGTTCATAGTCTTTGCAAGCTATCATTTGGGTGATTTCTGGGTTATCGTCCACCACTTCTACTTCCAGTCTATTCTCTGGCTGGCTCTTCTTAGCCTCATCAATCGTAGAGAAGCCATAGTCGTTTACCTTGGTAACCTTGATGGTATAATGGTGGTTGCGGAGCAAGGCATATTCGGTTGTCTTCTTGGCATCCTTGTAGAGTGCCACCTTATAATATCCTTCCCTATCTTTATATTTCGCCTTGATGATCACCATTGCCTTGCCTGCAGAAGTTTCATTTACTGCCATGGTGGTTGCGGTACCGTCGCCCAATGGGTTGGCTTCCTCACTGAGATCAGTAGATTCTGCCAAGTCATCGGTCGTAGGCTCAATATAGTTGGCAGGAGCTATGGCTGCCTTGGTTGCAATGTTATAGACGTATAAGCCTGCATTGGTGAAATCACTCTGGATGCCTTTGTCTATCTCCAAACTAATCTTGGCGCATTGGCGCAACATCGTCACTGAAGGATTAGCTTCCAAAAGTTTATCTAATGAAATCATACCCCAGCAGATAGGGGCATCAAGCTTAGGGACTCTCGGCTTAGCAAAAGTGAGAGACTTCAAGTCTTGCGCCTCGTCATCCGTCATATCGCTGGCATTTACTACAAAATGTACATTCTTGGTGCCTGCAGGTACATTGGTTATCTTTACCTTGTAGCTGCCATCAGACTGCTGTGGTGATAAGGTAGAATAGCAATCTGCCTTGCCTAAGTATTTGTTATTATCTCCATAGAACACAGCGTAGAGCGAATTGAATGTCTCCGAGGATCCCGCTCTAGTACCAATCTGTTGCTTGGTGAAGTTGGCCAATTGAAGGTTCAAGACAAGTCCCTCGGCAGGGATTTCATCCCCGCCGAGTCCGATAGCCTCCATTGTATCCTTGCAGGAAACAAGGCTTAGGAGCAATCCAATCCATATCATTAAATGCTTTATCTTCTTCATTGCTTAAACTGATTTATAACAGTGTTCAAATCTGATACTAATCTTATTTATTTCACATCAGAATGGCTTGCCTGCGTGCCAAGAGGAGCCATCGTAATAGCCTGTGTCGTCATACTTCTCATAGCTGTTGCCATTGAAAAGGAGAATGGAATTTTCTTCAGAGATTTGATCAGCTTTCATAATTCTGATGTCCTTCTCGTGGTCTCCCTTGACAGCCTTAAGCGTAATGACGGTCTTGTACCAACCTTTGTCATAAGTGCAACTCCACCATTCTTTCTTGCCGTTCTTGTGGTAAATGGTGAATTGTTCTCTTTCGGTGGTACTGCCCGGTTTAAGTTGGGCGACACCATATACCTTGAACCATCCATAAGTCTGGAATTTGGTGTAAATGGTAAAGTTGATGTTCTCAATAGTTGGCATTTCATCATATATGTGCCAAGTAGGGTCTGATGTAGGATCATAGACAATCCAACCCTCGCGGTCCTCGTAGTCGAAGAGAGGAATACCCGGCTCCAAGTGATGAGGGCAACGATGAAGCGAATAACCTAGATCCTGATAGCTATTGTTACTGAACATAACCAATGTTTCACCAGGCTTGATGACCCTTTCTTTTTCTTCATTCGAATTAACATTCTCTGTAGATAGCGACTTGAGTTCCTTGGGGAAGTCCTTGTAATACCACCCCACATTCGTGTTATCCGCAACCATCTTATCACCAGGCCATTTTCCTGTAAATTTCCAAACAGGAGAGTTGACTTCATTTCCAGTAGTCTCACCAATCTGGGTATAAACATAGATACAATGATTGTCGGGTTGAGGTGTGTAAATTTTGTTGTTATTACACCACGAATATTCATACCATCCATCTGCCCAGTTGGTATTTCCTTTTTCCCCATTAAAAGTCTCTTCCTTTTTTTCATCAGGTGTACCCTCATAATTATCAGTTGTATTATTACCAGAATAATGTGCGCGGTCGTTGATGGCACGGAAGTTGATACGATAGTTACCTACAGCAGGTTTCACGATGACCTTAACAGCTTTTACAAAGTTGTCATAGTTTGCTATATCGTGTTCTTTGGGCTGCACGTAGAGCAGATGCGCTGTGGTGGTGACAGGGTCTGTTGTGGCGGATATTGTAAATGTTCCGTCCTCGGTATCAGAATTGGCACACGCTGCCTCGATGGTAGAGTGACCAATAGTTGATTTCGTCTTGGATTCTTTAAATTCCAGACCTCCCAAATTGGTCTTGAATTTGATAGTCTTTTGAGAATTGTCGCTTTTCCAATAAATGACAACCTCTTGTGGTGTGATGTCAAAATAAGGAGCTACATTATAAGTTACGTCGATGTACTTCTTGATGTTTCCTGCCTTGATCCAAACTTTTGCCGTGCCTGTATATTTACCATTGTACTCAGTGTATTCGATATCTTGGTTGACACTGAATGTAATCTGCTTCTTGGCGATGTCAAGCTTGGCCGACACGACATCTTTTCCGTTTATTTCCGTATCGCATCCGAAGTCATTTTCTGTAATAATGGCATTCGATTCATAATGGATGGAATCTCTAGTTGTAGAGGTCACCTCTGCCTTCGCCTTGCTTACCCACAAAGTAGTATGGTTGAAGTCGGCATCTATCTCTACAGGAGTCCAGTCCTTTACGCTCACATTACAGTCGAGGGTCATGTTTCCCAGACTCTTGATTCTGCCGGTAATCTCATAATAGGTACCACGAGGGAAGGTTGGCACTTCTGAAGCGCTAGTTTCATCCTTCTTATGACCCAAATCGATGCGATAATCGTTGCTGGCAGAATTGGCTACCTTGCCATTGATGGTTAAGTAGCTGCGGTCGGCAGCAGACGAAATATAACGCTCTGGGAGATAATAGGTGCTCTGGAAGAGCCACTTTTTTGCAGCATCTATTGGGGCAGGTGTGGAATTTCCTTTACCTACAATATCATTCTTATTGTTTGCTTCTGCTTCTGAAGTATGGTCTTCCCAGTCTGTATAATATACAGCTGGAGCATCAGAGCCGCTAGTATATTGTGTACTTCGGATACCTGTCTTATATTCGCCATCAGCCAGAGATTCTTCTACGAATTTACCGCCCCAATAGAGATTGGTAAATGGAGAGAGCTTATTGGCTACGATGTTATCGATAAGAATAGACTTGCCACCGAAGTTGGCATTTACTTCTGCCTGGGTTGGGTCGAAAATGAGATTCAACTTCACCTTGACACAGGTAAACTTCATATTGGCAATCACTTCTGTATATTTATTGCCTGCTGGAGTAATCTTGGTTTCTACAAGCTTACCAGTAGTAGCATCCTTCTCAGGCTCATAAATCATCGGAATATTCGTGCAGATAGGCATACCTGGCTTTCCTACGCTACCATAATTCAGCACTACCTTTTTGAGTGCATCTTCTGTCTCAATAGGCTGACCACTCAATACATCACTCAGGTTGGCAACTACATAGATATGATACGTACCAGGAGTAATGTTGAGCTGATATTCGGCTGCATTCTGATTCAGCATCGAAGTTGCAGTTGGTGCAGGAAGATTCTCTGCTACCAGCTTGCCATTACCATCTACAGGAAAGGCGTAGAGGCGAAGATCATTGATCTGGCATTCATCTACCGTAGCATTATAGGTAGGAACCTCAGAGGAACTGCCGCTGAAAGCATTGCCGTTCGCACTGAGCACGGTTGGTACCAGCACGTGCAGGTTGCTTGACGAGTTGAGGGTATATCCGTTACCCTCCAACTCGTCGGTACAACTAACTGCAAATAGACTAGTCAGCAACCAAACTATGAAACCTATATAGATATGAAATCTTCTCATGATAACTTTGTCTTTTACTTTACTAATATCAATAGTTTAATTTCGACAAAGTGGAATCAGATTATAAGTCGGCTCGCTGTATGCGCTTGCTCCAATCGAGGATGGAGATGCCCAACTTAACGTATTGCCACTTGTCGCCTTTCAGGAAAAAGTCCAGCTTGTAGTCGTATTCTCTGTCCAGGAACTCCTGTGCCGAATAGTTCATTGCTTCGAATGCTCCACGGCCCTGTGCCAGAAAATCGGCTAGATTGATGCGAACCACTTCTTCGCCCGTCTTCTTGTTCCAGATGCTCAGTATCGCATTCTTGTCGTTCTCGGTTGCTGGATGCAACACGAGGCGGGAGAACATCATGGCGGCGTGAGCGGTACGCTCCTGTACGGTACCCTCAGGAGTGGTGAACTCGGTGGTCCAGGTCTTGTATGGGGTGTATGTCAACTCCTCGTCTGGGAGGAGAGTATTGTCGTAATTGATGTAGCCATTGGCATCAGTTATCTGATAACTGAAGTCTTCGGCGTGGATGTCGGCTGGTTCGTCCAGCTGATGCAGACTGATGGTGAGCTGCTTGGTGTCTCTGATGAGACTGATGGTATGGTGGGTAACCTGAAGATCCTTCACCTCTACCGTTTCGTTGCTCAATCCCTGCCAGAGGGTATCAAGCGGAAGTGCCTGGTTTTCTACCTTTCCGGCATTTCTGTCGAGTCGGGCATGGAGTTTTTCGATGCTTTCTCCTGCTGCTGGAGCTTCGATGTGGAATTTGGCACCAGCCTGTGACAGCGCCTCTTCGTATTTCTTCTGGAAGGCGAAGGTGGCGAAGCGGTATTTGCCAGGTTGCAAGTCTATGCGCATGGCATAGTTAGGGTCTTTGAGGGGTTGGGATTTTCCCTCGTTGGCTGCATCCTGGCGAGCCACTAGGTTGCCCTGCTCATCGAAGACGAACACGCAGACGCCGCCTACATGATCGTTGAACATATCAGCGCGCTGGACGTTGTAGTCGTACTTGAACTGCAAGTCGACTCCCATATCGCAAGGAGGGAGGTCGTCGTGCATCAAGTCGTGGCAGCTGCTGAGCATGCTGCCGAGAGCGACGATGGTTCCGAAAGCAGCGGTACGGCTGATAGCAGCCAAGCTGTCGAATCCCCATTCCATGCGTATATTCTTGATCCAACTATGTAACTTATTGTTTGCCATGATGCTTTTTGGTTATTATCAATATAATGTTTCAGAATATCAGGTTGTGTTTCTAGCTTCCACTATGGTGAAGCTGAAAACACAACTCGTATGTTTTAACGAAGGCGGGAGCCTAAGCTCCGCCTTTCGTTGTTATTACTCGATTACAAATCTACGCTCTGTGAACGCTTAGCCCAGTCGAGGATCTTCACGCTAACCTTGATGTACATGTCATCCTCATCATCTGGAGTGTTAGGCTTAACGTCTGGAACGTCAGGATAACCAGGACCGCTAACGCTTTGTACATCCAACTCATACCAGTTGTTACGGAGCATACCATAACGACCTAAGTATTTGAGATTGTTGTCATTGTAGGCTTCACCTGAATGCCAAGGAGTCAGGGCATCACCGAAGTGCTTGATGCGAGCGATATAGTAAGACTCTCCATTTGCGTAAGTGCTGATACCAGCGTCTTTGGTGAGACCCACCTTGTCGTTGACAGCTTTTTCTTCTTCAGGTGTAACAACATGTCCTGTTACTGTAATGTTTGCTGCTTTAATTTCGTGATTTCCTGCAGCTGTTATATCATTACCTTCTGCGGCCAGGTTGATGGTTGTATTATCTGTTGTTGCGTCTGAAATAACCTTAGTAACAGCAGCCTTGATGTGATTCTCAAGATCCTTCTTCTTCCAAAGAGCGACGCTTGTACCGACCTTGAAGAAGGTCTTACCATCTTCTTCAGTAAAGCCATTTGGAGTATAGCTAGCCTTGAAAATGACGCGAGTGGTCTGTCCCTGCTTCATATTCTCGAGGTTGAAAGTATTCTCGAGGCAGTACAATGGTTTAGTTGGGTCTGCTGTTACCTCTGTATTTGCTGTAACATAGTTAAACTCTGCTGCACGAGCAGCCTTATCAGTATTGAGTGTACTGTTGCTGTAGTTAGGGTCATTACCCCAATATACACGCTTTGCAAGTGTTCCTGGATTGTTATCTACGAAACGCTGAGTGGATGGACCGGATTTTGCTGGTTCGTTCTTCCAAATATCCTCGTAGCCTAATTTATCAACATTATGGATAGGGAATGTCTTCTTATTGGTAACATCCAAAGCCCAGTTGCTGATTTTAACCTTATCGCCTGCATATGAACTACTAGTAGCTACAGGTTTTTCATCCTTAGTGGCAGTAGTCAATGTAACCTTAGCAAGACCACGCTCTACGTAGATGTCAGCAGCAGCTTCGCCAGAAGATGCTTGAGCCTCTGTAGGGAAAATCTTGTTCTTGTCGATAGCAACTAAAGTTGTTACGCTCTTATCGGTAGCATTGTACAGAGGAGCATTAGCCATATAGAATCCCTTTTTGGTATCTGTAAAATTGGTAGCATTAGCATTAGTTGCTACATTCCAAGCAGAGAACGTATCACCCTCTGATGGCAAAGTAACCTTTGCATCTGTACCAGAACCATTGTTCAAAAGTACCAATGCGAAGTAATCGCCAGACTTATCGACCTTAGAAAGCTTTGCTGTAATCTTGGCTTGGGTAGTTACACCAGTTTCATTTGGGTTCTTCCATGGTTCCATTGAACCCAAATCAACTTTCTCAGCAAGAGTATAATTAACTTTACCGGCAGTTGTACCCTTCTTGAAAACCAGCAAAGTAGCATTAAATACATCGTACTCGTTAGTCTCTCCTGGCTTAAATTCAGGATTATCAGCACGTGTACCTCTTGTTGTAGGCAAGTTGATAGAGAAAGATGCATAGCTTGCACCAGTCTCATTCTCACCAGAGCCATTACCCCCCCCCTACTACTAAATCGTTGTTGCTAGAGCAACTAGCAGTCATAGCAGCCAAAACTGCCAATCCAAAGAAATGTTTAATTCTCATAATTGATGTGATTTTATTGTTAGTTATTACTTTTATTGTTCCGCCTTCATTTCCTCGTAGATCTTTCTGATGCGCTCAGCCTCCTTCGAGTTTCCTGCCTTGGCAAGATGCTTCTCGGCAGTTACGAGGTCGCCCTTCTGCAAATCTGTGCAAGCGGCATTGAGATTGGCAGTCTCATCATCAGGGAAGAGACGGACGGCAATATCAAATACCTCGTTGAACTCTGGAGAACCTGGTTCATAGGTCTGTGCCACCAGATACATCTCCTGTAATGACAACTGCTGAGGCTTAGTCTTCAGGATTACCTTTGCCTCCTCAATGTCGAAAGGACGGACGGTATAGGTTACCGTATAGTCGCTGTGGCGTAAACGAGGATAAATCTCACTCATGATGTAGCGATAGCTAGCCGGATAAAGCTTCTTGATTTTCTGGTCCTTTGCATCGGGTGCCAAGGATGAGTTGGCAACGGCAAGGATGGCAGACTTATCGGCTAAGTTGCTGGCTCCCACCTTCTTCTTGAATCCCTCCCAGTCTTCCGGGGTGGCGTGATAGGTGAAGAGCTTTTTATCGATAGTGTAGAGATTGCATACATAATTGCGCAGGGCAGCCGCACGGTTGTTGGCGAGTCGCACGTTGTTGTCGTAAGGACCGTCTGGCGACGCATAGCCATGAATATCGATATTGGTGATGCTCACATCCTTGTCGTTCTTTACGAGGTCGATGGTGGATGTAATCTTTCTCAGCTCTGTGGCATTCTCACGGAAATCGGCAAGGATATCGCTCTTGTTGAGCTTGAAGCTCAGATAAGCTTCACCCTTTTCGGCTCTCACCTTGATGGCTTCAGCCTTTGGCTTCACGTAATGGTCGCGACAGATTCTCGGTGTCGGCAGGATGTTAGCCATCAGAGTGGTATCCTGATCCATCAGGTTGCCGCATCCGCAGAGGTCTTCCGTCATGGAGAGGTTGAAAGCCTTCATCCACTTCCTGTAGGGAAGGGTCTGCGAGAAGAGCACCTGCTGCTCGGTATCATTCCTGCGTCTCACTACCACTGCCTGGCTGTTCTTCAGTTTGCTGCTTTTGCGCAGGTATCTGATGTTCTGGTTTTTGCCATTGATGATAATGGGATTCAGGGCGATGGTATCTTCTCCGGCAATAAGCGGAGTGAAAACCAGCTGTTGCTCTGATTTGAGCTGCAGACTATCGAGATGGAGTCGGAAAGCAACCTTCAGACTGTCGCTCTTCTTCTGTGTCAAGACGCTGTCTATCAGAATCTTGCCTCCAGCCAACCGTAGCTGCGAATCATCTATCTTCTGGGCTTGGACAGTCAGTGCGCTCTGTGCAAACAGAATGCAAAGGGGCGAAATGACCGCATAAAGCTTCATTTTCTTCATATTCTTCATCTTGTAAAAGAGGGTTTGATTTTGTTTTTCGCTATCTCGGTGATATTGTTCCTAGAATGCGTATATCAGGGAGAGGGCAGCTTTAGTAGGACCTACATAGTTGCGGTGGTCCTTGTCAAGACATTTGTCACATCTTCCGTAAAGCTTGTATGGGCTGTAGATGTATCCTAATCCGATGGATCCTTCGAGATTGAGATGCTCAGACAGCAGCCATTGGTATCCGTAGGTGAGACCACCACCGACATACCAGCCTTCGTAATGTCTTCCTTTCTCTGTCTTTGGCAAGATGCCGAAAGGCAGGTCCACATTTTTTATGTTGTATTCACCTCCAAGGGCATGGATGCCGAAAAAGTGGCCTCCAAATTTCTGGCAGGTGTACCAGCGGTACTCTGGCATTACGTTCCAGTAGCGCAATTTCTTGTCGCCTGAGAACTTCCAGGGATTCAGGGCGCCGAAAAGCTGAAAAGTGCTTTTCCTGCCCGTGCCTATTTCTAGACCAGCATTGAGCGAGGTGGTTGCCAGACCAAGCAGGTTGGTCTTCAGTGCTACCTCTTGCGCTCGGGTTATTACTGTTGAGAGAATCAGCAGTAACAACATCGGTGTTCGTTTGAACGATCTCTGCTTCATCATCATAATTTTACTCTGTTGATTTTCTTTCTTAAAGGATAATGCTAGTTGATTATTCTTATTTATCGTCATTTACTTAGTTGTATAGGATAAGCCTTGCAGCACGATTGAATGCCGTTGGGTTTCCTTTTCGGTTGCAAATGTAGGAAGTTTTTTTCAAAGATGCTTCAAAAAATTGATGGAAATCAAGGGAAATAAAGTGCAAACGTTTGCATCGCTGTGCAAAGTGTGTGGGAGCACAAAACTTGTGAATATGATATAAGAGCCTGATATATAGAAAATAAAAAGCGAGGGTGTGATTTGCACACCCTCGCTTATTTCAGAACTTCCATCGCCTTCTTCAGACCTCTATCTACAGCCGAAGCATCGTTCTGGTAGAGCTTCTCCTTTTCCTCTCCGGTCATCTCGTCGAGCAGATAATCGGGGGTGATTCCCACACTTTCCAGCAGGTTGCCCTGTGCATCCTTGGTAAGCGAGAACGGCATGTAGAAGTAGAGATAGCTCGTTACATTTCCTATCCAACCGCCATTGCTGGCTTCGTTGTCGGAAGTGAGCATCGCCTGCGCTCCGTAACTGTTTCTGCCTATCGTCTTCACGTGGTCGCCCTGACTTTTCAGGATGAGGGTTGTCACCTCCGACATACTGGCACTGTAGTTGTCGAGCAGGATGGCGGTAGGGATGTTTCTGCCCAGACTCTTCGGCGTTACCGTAATCTTCTGCGGAATCCAAGGCGTATAACTGTATGGATTATTGTCCTCTTTTTTGCGCACGTAGGCATAGACGGCAGATTGGGTGATGAGATAGTCGGTAAGCAGACGGGTGTCTATCACGCTTCCGCCACCGTTGCCACGGAAGTCGAGAATCAGCTTCTTGATCTCGCCCTTAGCCAGAGGCTCCAGGAACAGACGGCGGTAACCTTCTACGCAGAGATGATTGTTGGTAAACTTCAGGTCGCTCCAGTAAGCATAGAGTTCCCGCTCATGCCAGAGGTAATCGGCAAGAGCCTGGCAATACCAGTTGGCAAAACCGGAGGCTGAAAGCATCTGCTGGTAACGGGCATCGCCCTGCAGCTTCTGTCGGATCTGTTCGCCCATACCGCTTGCATCAGCAGTAATAGGTAACAGCTTGAGGAGTCCCGGAGCCTCCTCGTAAGCCTGGCTGGCGAAAGCATACAGACCGGAATAATCGCCCTGGTTGCTGTAAGCCGCCATCTTCTCGCAGGCTTGGGCTGCATCATCCGAAGCCAGATAGCTATCCATATCGGCAAGCAACTGTGCTGCCTGCTGCTCAGCCTTCTCTCGCTTTCCTGCATCTGTAATCAGTTCCTTCGCCTTTTCTGTTATCTTGGAAGCATCCAGATGATAGGTGCTGGCGGCATTGCCAGGGAGATAGGACTTCTGATACTCGTGGAAACAGTTTTCGTAGAGGGCAAACTTGTTGAAGCCGAGGTAATAGGTGCCCGGCTGCTCCTTCAGGTAACCGCCCATGATGCAGAAACCATCCGAGGTAATCTCGCCGAAGGCTGTACCATCCAGGTTGAGCTGGTCGCGGGTATGGTTCCAGTGAGCATTCAGCGGGAAATACTCGGTCTTGTTGCGGAGCGAGCTGTTGAATCTCACCGTTTCCGTAGAAGAGTGGGAGACGGGCAGGGTAATCTTGACATAGAAATGCTGGTCGATGATCTTGTCGATGATTTCCTGGAAATACTGCTTTGCCTTGGCGTTGTCTTCCTGAATCTCCTGCTGGGTAAAAGCTGGGGTATGCTGGAAGGTCTTCAGGGCATCAAACTTGGGTTTGTATTCCTTGTACACCTGGTCCCAGGTCTGCGAAGATACGGCAGACTGCTCGTTGAGGGTGCAGTAGCGCTGGTTCATCACGCTCCAGAAAACCTGGAACAGGTCGCCATACGACTTGACATCGGTATCGGAATAATCGGAAATCGATTTCTCGTTGGCATCATTGTCAGCCACACAACTGGTAAGCGACATCCCCGTGGTGGTTGTCGCCAGGAGGAAGGCGAAGAAGCATCGCATTCCACCTTTTATATATATAGGGGTTCTCATAAATTATATGTTTTAAAAGCTTTTGCCCTTACAGGGCGTATTGCTGTCTGCTATTATACCCAGGGTGTTGCCCTGGGCTAGGAGCTTCTGCCCTTTCAGGGCGTATGGGGCTAGGTGTTTTTGCTCTAACAGGGCGTATGGGGCTAGAACTTATAGGCAGCCGAGGCTGTGATGAGGCTGGAGTTGCGGCGGGCTGTCTTGCTGGTGCTGGCTTTCTCCTGGTAGATATGCGAGAAGCCGTACTGGAACTGATATCCCACGCTGGCATCTATCTTGCCGAAGGAATAACCAACCTTGATGCCTGCTTCTCCGCCAAAGAGACTGCGGCGGAGATGGTTCTCATTCTTCCTGAAATCGTAGGTGGTGTTATAGCGGATGTAGGAGCCATCGCCCTTGTACCCCTCCATGATGTTCATCGGATACATACCCTTGGTATGCATGGAGGTGAAGTACTCGTAATAGATGCCTACCTGCGGCTTGATCCACAATCCCTTCTCGTGGTAAGGATTATGGAGGAGATAGTAGCCCACATGGAGTGGGATGCTGATGAAGTTGTTGTTGTATCGGGTGTTCCAGGAGTCACCGCCCAGATTCTGATACAGGTAGTCGCGCTGAACGAAGCGGATGCCCGCTCCTACCGCCAGCTGATCTACGATATTGTATTCGGCACCGATGGCAGCCGTGAAACCCGGTCGCACCTTATAATAAGTCTCCGACAAGCCCGATACATCCGTATCAAGCACACTGCAACTGACACCAGCTTCTGCCTCCACCTTCCAGCGGTAGGAGCTCTGCTGTGCCAGAATGCCTTGGCAGCAGAAGCCAAGGGCTATGGATAAATATACCTTTCTCATAAAAATGGGGTAGTTTGGGGTGAAAAAAGTCTTAATAGAGAAGAAGCAGTCCGGCAAACGCAGAATAGAGTATCATGCGGATGGGATTGATTTTCATCACCTTCACGCCGATAAAGGTGGCAAAGAAGAGGGCGATGGAGATATAGAATCTCCAAGGATTTTCGGGAGTAGAGAAGTTCTCGCCATTCATCAGGAGCAGGGCTGCGGCTCCTACCAGACCGACAATGGCTGGGCGAAGACCGATGAAGATGCTCTGGACGGCTGAGGTGTTCATATACTTGTACAGTATCTTGCTGATAAGAATCATCAAAACCAAGGATGGGAGTACCAGCGCAAAGGTTGCCATGGCACTTCCGAGTACAGCCATCATGCCACTCATGCCGGCATTATGGACAGCTGTATAGCCACAATAGGTAGCGGTGTTGATACCGATAGGTCCCGGTGTCATCTGAGAGATGGCAACCACATCGGTAAACTCTTGCATCGTCATCCAATGATACTGCGTAACAACCTGTCCCTGAATCAGGGATATCATGGAATAGCCTCCTCCGAATCCGAAGATGCCTATCTGAATGAATACGATGAAAAGCTGAAAAAATATCATCATTATGTTTTTACCTTTTTACTTTTTTACCCTTTTACCTTTATTCCGTTGGCTGGATAAACTGTCCATAGATGTAGCCACCTACGGCAGCTGCGATAATCACCCAGATTGGGTTGACGCCCAAAAGCCAGATCAGAAGGGCGGATAGAATAGGAATCCAGCAGTTGACAAGCGAAATACCGGCACTCTTGGCAAGCGAGAATGTAGGTACGGCTATCAATGCCACGACGGCAGGACGGATGCCTGCAAACATGGCAGCAACAACCTTGTTGTCTTCAAACTGATGGAAAAACATGGCTATCGCCAAGATAATAAGGAACGATGGCAACGAAGCGCCGAGGGTGCAGACGATGGCTCCCGGTGTCTTTGCCAACTTATATCCGAGCAGGGAACTCATGTTGATGG
>ERZ1026934.275-NODE-275-length-14642-cov-4.588058_pt1 | contig 14642 bp, 10 predicted proteins | sample MGYA00519462_ERZ1026934 | MGnify/ENA primary metagenome ERZ1026934 (study PRJEB26926, sample SAMN06164446) | human gut metagenome | biome: ENVO:00009003; feature: ENVO:2100002; material: ENVO:00002003 | host: Homo sapiens | place: USA | collected 2012 ...
ATGTAATATATACAGGTATATATTTGGCGCGGCGCACCTTGACAAAATCCGCGGATTGCAATAAAATTTAAAGGTAATTTTATTTTTATACGGAGGGATACAAGTGGGCAGCACTATTGCACAAAAGCTTATAAAAAGCCACCTGCTCAGCGGCGACATGACCGTTGGCAGCGAGATCGGTCTGAGGATCGATCAGACTCTCACTCAGGACGCCACAGGCACCATGGCATACCTTGAATTCGAGGCTATGGGAGTCGAGAGAGTAAAGACCGAGCTTTCGGTCGCATACATTGACCACAACACTTTGCAGACCGGCTTTGAAAACGCGGACGACCACAGATTCATAAGGAGCGCCGCGAAAAAGAGAGGACTGCTTTTTTCACGCCCCGGCAACGGCATCTGCCATCAGGTGCATCTTGAGCGCTTCGGCATCCCCGGCAAGACGCTCATCGGCTCGGACAGTCACACTCCGACCGGCGGAGGCATCGGTATGCTCTCGTTCGGCGCGGGCGGACTCGACGTCGCGGTTGCGATGGGCGGCGGCGCATACTACATAACTATGCCCAAGATGACTCGCATAAACCTGCACGGTGCGCTTTCACCGTGGGTCAGCGCAAAGGATATAATCCTCGAAGTTCTGCGCATCATGTCCGTCAAGGGCGGCGTGGGCAAGATAATCGAATACGGCGGAGACGGAGTCAAGACTCTTTCCGTCCCCGAGCGCGCAACTATAACCAACATGGGCACGGAGCTCGGTGCAACGACCTCTGTTTTCCCCTCCGACGAAGTGACGAAGGCTTTCCTCGCCGCTCAGGGCAGAGAGCAGGATTGGGTCGAGGTCAAGGCGGACGACGATGCAGTCTATGACGAGGTTATCGACATAGATCTCAGCACCCTCGAACCCCTCGCGGCAATGCCCCACATGCCCGACAATGTAAAGAAAGTTTCAGAAATAGGCGAGATAAAGATCGACCAGGTCTGCATCGGCTCCTGCACGAACTCCTCGCTCTACGATATGCTCAAGGTGGCGGCTATCCTCAAGGGCAAGCGCGTCGCCCCGAGTGTCAGCCTCACTATCTCCCCCGGCTCGATGCAGGTTCTCAGAATGCTCTCCGAGGACGGCGCACTCTCCGACATCCTCGGCGCGGGCGCAAGACTGCTTGAGTGCGCATGCGGTCCGTGCATCGGCATGGGTCAGTCCCCGAACTCCGGTGCCGTCTCCCTGCGCACCTTCAACCGCAACTTCGAGGGACGCTCCGGCACTGCCGACGCGGGCGTTTATCTCGTCAGCCCCGAGGTCGCTGCGGCCTCCGCTCTCACGGGCGTGCTGACCGACCCGAGAACCCTCGGCGAGGCGCCGCACATCACAATGCCCGATCACTTTGAAATAAACGACAATCTTATTGACAAGCCCGCTTCTCCGGAAGAGGCTAAGAATCTTGAGATAGTCTACGGTCCGAACATCAAGCCCGTTCCCAATGGCGACGCACTGCCCGAGAGCATCGAGGCAGAAGTTGTTCTCAAAGTCGGCGACAACATCACAACCGACCACATAATGCCCGCAGGCGCAAAGATTCTCCCCTACCGCTCGAACGTACCGTTCCTGTCGAACTTCTGCTTCAAGCAGTGCGACGAGAACTTTGCCGAGCACTGCAAGCAGGCAGGCAAGGGAATCATCATCGGCGGCAGCAACTACGGTCAGGGCTCCTCGAGAGAGCACGCGGCTCTTGTTCCGCTGTATCTCGGCATAAAGAGCGTTATCACAAAGTCCTTTGCGCGCATACATCAGGCAAACCTCATAAACGCCGGCATCGTGCCGTTCACCTTCGCCGATCCAGCCGACTATGACCGCATTGAGAAGGGAGACAAGCTCGCGCTCGACGGCATCAGAGAGACCATTGAAAACGGCGGCGAGGCTGTTCTCAAGAATGAGACAAAGGGCGAAAGCTACAAGCTCTGCTACAGCTTCTCCGGCAGACAGAAGGACATAATCCTCGCAGGCGGTCTGCTCAACTACACAAGAGAATCACACAAATAAGAGAGGAAGATAAACATGACAGAGGCACAGGTCAAGAACGCCGTCGAAAAATTTGAGGCTCTCATCCGCGCTCAGAGCGACCGTTCGGACAAAATAAAGGCTCAGGGCGATTTCATCGACTTCAAGTCGCTCGACAAGATCATCATCGGCGTCTGCGGCGGCGACGGCATCGGTCCGGTCATCACCAAGGAATCCGCAAGAGTTCTCGAATATCTGCTCGACGATAAAGTAAAGGCGGGCAAGATTGAGTTCAAGGTCATCGACGGACTGACCATCGAAAACCGCGTCAAGGCAAACAAGGCTATTCCCGACGACGTGCTCGAAGAGCTCAAGAGCTGCCACGTTATCCTCAAGGGTCCGACCACTACCCCGCAGGCGGGCGATCCGTGGCCGAATATAGAGAGCGCAAACGTTGCGATGAGAAAGGCTCTCGATCTGTTTGCGAACCTCCGCCCCGTCAAGGTTCCCGAGCAGGGCATTGACTGGACTTTCTTCCGCGAGAACACCGAGGGCGCATACGCCGTCGGCTCGATGGGCGTCAATGTTACCGACGACCTCGCGCTCGACTTCGTCGTGACCACCACCGAGGGCTGCGACAGAATCGCAAGACTCGCTTATGACTACGCGCGCCGCAACAACAAGGGCCGCGTTTCGATAATCACAAAGGCAAATGTCATCAAGACCACGGACGGCAAGTTTCTCAACCTCTGCAAAAAGGTCGGCGAGGAATATCCCGACATCGTGACCGACGAGTGGTACATCGACATCACCACGGCGAAGCTCATCGACGAGAAGCGCCGCCGCGACTTCAAGGTATTCATTCTCCCGAATCTCTACGGCGATATAATCACCGACGAGGCTGCCGAGTTCCAGGGCGGCGTCGGCACAGCCGGCAGCGCAAACATCGGCAAGCGTTACGCGATGTTCGAGGCTATCCACGGCTCGGCTCCGAGAATGGTTCGCGAGGGCAGAGCGCAGTACGCCGATCCCTGCTCGATGCTCAGAGCGAGCGTGATGCTCCTCTCCCACATCGGCGAGCAGGAAAAAGCCGATCTGCTCGAGAGAGCGCTCGACATCTGCATGTACGAGGACAAGAAGCTCAAAATCACAGGCCGCGAGGACGGCTGCACCTGCAGCGAATTCGGCGACTATGTCATGGAGACAGTCAGAAAGATCAGCGAGTAAAAAACATATAAAGTCAGCCGCAGCAAGTTTTTTTGCTGCGGCTGTTTTGTTTTGACCCACATTCAGTGGATATAAAACGAACCCGGCCGGTGCAAAATCAAACGCACCGACCGGGGTTTTATTATACTTTTTCGAGCTTGGCGTAGTTCGCCATTATCTTCTTTGTGCCGACTTTTTCAAAGGCTATCTCGAGCATGGTATCATTCGCCATTTTCTGCATACTGAGTATCACGCCCGTGCCGTATGCCTTATGCTTGACTGTCTCGCCGACGGAATAGCTCTGCGCCGCGGCGGCGGGTTTCTTCGCGCCTGCGCCGGAGAAGCCGGACGAAGCGGAGAAGCTGTAAGCGGGCTTCGACGGGATTGAATTCGACGCTCTTGCGGGTGACTGAGATGAAATCTTTGAAAATCCTCTCGACGAGCTTCCCTGCCCTGCGGAACGCTGCTGCGGGATGCCGTGGGTCTGATAAGACATCGGTCTTGCGCCCTTCTTGTCGAGCAGCTCCTCGGGTATCTCTTCAACGAATCTCGACGGGCGGTTGCGGTTCGTCATGCCGTAGAGCATTCGCGTTGATGCGCTGGAGATATAAAGCTTCTTCTTCGCGCGCGTTATCGCGACATAGGCGAGTCTGCGCTCCTCCTCGATATTCTCCGGCTCATAGAGTATCGTCTGCATTCCGGGGAATATCCCCTCCTCCATGCCGACGATAAACACATTCGGGAATTCGAGTCCCTTGGCGGAGTGTATCGTCATCATAACAACCGCCTGGGTCTGGGCGTTGTAGTTATCTATATCCGTGAGCAGCGCGGTCTCCTGCAGGAAGCCATTGAGGTCGCCCTCGGGGTTTTCCTCGCAGTAGCGGCGTATGTTGTTTCCGAGCTCCGCCAGGTTTGCCACGCGCTCCTGATATTTTTCGGGCTCGTTGGCGAGCGAGAGCGTATAGCCCGTCTCGTCAAGTATAACGCCGAGCAAATCGGCGAGAGGCACAATCTCCATCTTCTCGCGGAACGAGTCGATGAGCTTGCCGAACGCCATGAGCTTTGAAGCAGCGCGCGAAAGCTTCGCATACTGATCCGCCGAGCGTATGACCTCAAACGGCTCAACGCCGAGTCCGTTCGCTATCTCAAAAACGGCGTTGAGCGAAGTCTCGCCGATTCCGCGCTTGGGCTCGTTGATTATTCTTCTGAGCCTTATCTCGTCAGCCGTGTTGTTGACGACATAGAGATACGCCATGGCGTCCTTTATCTCTTTGCGGTCATAGAATCTGTGTCCGCCGATCATTCTGTACGGTATGCCGCTTCTGATGAATGACTGCTCGATAAGGTTCGACTGCGCGTTCATTCTGTAGAGCACCGCGTGGTCATTCCACTCCTCGCCGTCGGCGACATTGGAGACAATCGTATCGGCAACGTGGCGGCTCTCCGCCATCTCGTCTTCGGCGACATAGAACTCGATTTTCGCGCCCTGCCCGTTATCTGTCCAAAGATTTTTGCCCTTTCGCTGTTCGTTGTTCGCGATAACGGCGTTGGCGGCGTCGAGTATTGTCTGAGTCGAGCGGTAGTTCTGCTCGAGGCGGATAACTTTTGCGTTCTTGTACTGCTTTTCAAAGCTCAGGATGTTTTCGATAGTTGCACCGCGGAAGCGATAGATACTCTGATCGTCATCGCCGACGACGCAGATATTCTCGTGCCCCGCCGCGAGAAGTGCAGTGAGCACATACTGTGCGTGGTTCGTATCCTGATACTCATCGACCATTATGTATTTGAAGTGGTTCTGATAGTATTCGCGGGTCTCCTTGTTCGTCTTGAGGAGCTTCACCATGTTGACTATCAGATCGTCAAAATCCATAGCGTCCGCCGCCTTGAGGAACTTCTGATATTCCTCATAGACCTCGCCTATCTTCTTCAGGCGTATATCAGCCTGGTTCGTCGAAATGAACTCGGCGGGGGTAATCAGCTCGTCCTTGGCGCGGCTTATCTCGGCGAGCACGGACTTGACGGGAATCATCTTCTCGTCATATCCGAGGCGCTTTATGCACTCCTTGGCGGCGCGCTTGGAGTCGTCGGAGTCGTAGATAGTGAAATTATGCGTATAGCCTATCTCGTCGGCGTGGCGGCGCAGAATCTTGGCGCAGGTCGAGTGGAATGTGCTCGCCCAAACATCGTTGCCATCTTCGCCGAGAGCCTTGCAGATTCGCTCCTTGAGCTCGCCTGCGGCTTTATTGGTGAAGGTTATCGCGAGAATCTGCCACGGCTTCGCGGGACGGACGCTCAAAAGATCCTCCGCCTCGAAAAGGCTCGTGTCGCCTGCGAGATAGTTTTCAAGCAGCGCCTCATCGCCCTCGCGTATCGGGCGGGAAAAGTCGGAGGAATAATAAGCCTCGCCGTATTTGACGAGGTTGACGATACGGTTGACGAGCACAGTGGTCTTTCCGCTGCCCGCTCCCGCAAGTACCAAAAGCGGTCCTTTGGTAGTAAGGACCGCTTCAAGCTGCATATCATTCATCCGACTGAAGTCTTTTTTGATTATCTGCTGTCTTAAAGAAATCAGTTTTTCTATGCTCATATTACACCTTTATATGGAGATTTCGTGCGCAAGCTCATAGTCTTTCATATCTATGGTCTTGGTCATTTTGAGAGCCTCAAAGATATCGAAATCGACTATCTTGTTGTCCTTTATGCCGACAACTCTGTTGCCTATGCCCTGAGTGAGCAGGTCAACGGCGCGCGAGCCCATCTGGCTTGCCATTATCCTGTCTCTCGCAGTCGGCGAGCCGCCGCGCTGGACATGGCCGAGAATGGTTGCTCTCGACTCGACGCCGGTCTCGGCTTCGATTTTCTTTGCTATCTCAGCGGTTCCGCCGACGCCCTCGGCAACGATAACTATAAAGTGCTTCTTGCCGGTCTTCTGGAACTCGCGGATACGCGCAATAACATCGCGCTCGATATCGTACTCGACCTCGGGCACGATTATCTACGTTGCGCCGACAGCGATGCCCGCTTCAAGTGCGAGATAACCTGCGCCGCGTCCCATGACCTCGACGACCGTGCAGCGGTCGTGAGACTCGGAAGTGTCGCGGATGCGGTCGACCATCTGAACGATGGTGTTAAGGCAGGTGTCATAACCTATTGTATAATCGGTGCAGGAGATATCGTTGTCGATAGTTCCGGGCAGTCCGATGCACGGAATGCCACGCAGAGAAAGATCCCTTGCGCCTCTGAACGAGCCGTCGCCGCCGATGATGACCATGCCGTCGATGCCAAACTTTTTGCAGGTTGCAACGGCTTTCTGAAGTCCCTCTTCGGTCTTGAACTCGGGGCATCTTGCGGAATAGAGAATCGTGCCGCCTCTCGTGATTATATCGGACACGGAGCGGAGGTTCATCTCATGTATATCGCCTTTTATAAGTCCGGTGTATCCTCTGTCAACACCGTAAACTTTGATACCTCTCTGACAGGCCGTACGCACGACTGCGCGTACAGCGGGATTCATACCCGGCGCGTCTCCGCCGCTTGTAAGCACTGCTATGCTCTTCATCGTCATTCCTCCGTCGTTGTTTATGATCTTATTCCTGTTAATTAGTAAACACTGTTTTTATATAATACACTTTTATCGAATCAAAGTCAAATAAAAATACACTTTTTCTGCAAAATTAAGCTTTTTCTTTGCATTTTACCGCATTTTTTCGTTTTATGAGGTCGCAAATTGCAATATATGCAAAAGCAATTACGGTTGTTATAATCGAAACTATCAAAAATGCCCATTTCCCATTTTGTAAATCAAAGCGCAGCACAAGTATCGTGTATATATAGAGATGTATAAAATATATAATCATACTCGCGCGTCTGAGTATTTTTCTGTCCGAAACATACGACACTTTCACAGATATTATTATTCCGAAAAGTCCGACGGCGCAGAGAATAACGAAAAATCCTGAATATCTGCTAAACACCGCACATCCGGTGAAGCCACAAATAGCAATAATAATATCCGCCCACACAGGTATTTTTATCCTTGTCAGCAGCATACCGAACGAAATATAAAACAAGCCCCGGAATATTCTTCCGTTGATTGTGGTAGCCCACATAAGCTTACGAATAAAGTTTATTGTCGGCGAGATATCACTTGTTGTGCCCGAAAGTATGTCAAGAACTGCTCCGCAGAGAATGACCACAAGCCCAAGAGCGGTTATCGCCCAGGGATTGATCTTTATCTTCAAAAGGATGTAGATTATCCCAAGCGCATATATTGCGGATAGCATATACCACAATATCCATGAGCCATAATGTTCACCGACAAAAACAAGTCCTTTTATATAATTAATCGCCGCCTCCATCACGCCGAACCCGGAATGCTTATAGTCCAAAATCGCAAGCGGCAGATAAACAAGCGACCAAAGCAGATATAGTTTGAGCATTTTTAAGAATGCGTGGGCAATCTTTTGAAGATTATCATTTGCCGTAAACGGCCACTCCATTCGACTTGCAGTCAGATAACCCGACGCCATAAAGAAACATGGTACGGCGCAATAAATAAAATTCACATACACCGCATTGAGTGCCCCGGTGCCGAAAAGATTCAACGACGTTGTATGTGTGGCCACAACCATATATGCGCCGATAAATTTGCAGATATCTATTATCAGGCTGTTGCTTTTCTGCGGGCTTATATTTTTCATTTTTTACCGTTCCTCCTGCCTGCCGTCTATATAAATAACATTCTCTTCACCGAGGATTCGCCTGAGTTCCTTGAGCATCGGCGCGTTGACATCCGCGCTGTGCGAATAGGGCTGACGGATATATTTTTTCGTGTCGCAATAGTAGAAATACACCGTCTTATTGCCGTCAAAGAAGTCGAGGACTCTCTGAACCCGCTCGATCTCGGGACAATTTTCACTCGCAAAGCGCAGGAAGAGTCCGGGCGTTTTTGCGGCCTTTTTCTGCGGCTGAGTGACAGCATTTGAAGCCTGTCTCACCTGCTCGGAGACTTTTCTCTTCGCGTCCGCGGGCGGACACGGCTCCGCCGACTCGCAGACGAGCTTTGCCTCCTCGTCCTCGCGCACGCTGAGTCTGCCGTGGATAAGAATTATGTTGCCCTCGGTAAAGAGCTGAGTCTGGCGCTCATATATTTTCGGGAACACTATGACTTCTATTGAGCCGAACACATCCTCCGCCGTTATAAAAGCCATTGTGGTGTTACTTTTTGTTATCTTTTTTCTGACATTCGTTATTATGCAGAGAAGATCAACACGCGACTCATCTTTATATATGCCGCCGACCTCATCGGCGTTACGGAGATCCGCCGTATTGGCACAGCCGAGGCGCTCGGCGAGCTGTTCGTATTCCGTCATGGGGTGACCCATGAGGTAGAGCCCGGTCATCTCTTTTTCGAGTCTTAGCAATTCGCGCTTGTCCATCTCTTCGAGTGTCGGCATTTTATATTCGCCCTGCGGCGCTTCGCTCGGCGCGGCATCGAAGAAGCCGAGCTGACCGTCGATATTGCGGCGGCGGTCGTTCTCGAGCTGAGCCGATATCTCCGGGAAAGCGTAGAGCATCTGGCGGCGGTTCGCGCCGAGTCCGTCGAGCGCACCGCATTTTATGAGGCTCTCGACCGCGCGTTTGTTGAACTCCTTATCCTGCATACGCTTGCAGAATGAATAGAAGGATTTGAACTCCCCGCCTGTTTCGCGCTCGCGTTCAATCTCTCTTATAAAGCCCGCACCGACATTTCTCACGGCGAGCAGGCCGAAGTATATCTTCCCGTCCTTTGGCGTGAAACGCTCGGAGCTGACATTGACATGAGGCGGCACAACCTCGATACCGAGGCGCGAGCACTCCGCGATATATTCGGCAACTTTCGGCGTATCATCGAGCACGCTGCTGATGAGCGCCGCCATGAACTCGCAGGGATAATGGCACTTGAGCCACGCCGTTGTATAGGCGACAAAGGCATAGGCGGCGGCGTGGGATTTGTTGAACGCATAGGACGCGAATGAGGACATATCATTAAAAATATCATTCGCGGTCTTTTCGTCGACTCCGCGCTTCACCGCGCCCTCACACTCGACAGTACCGTCCTCATTGACGAGTCCGTATATGAAATTATGGCGTTCGCGCTCCATGACATCGTGCTTCTTTTTCGACATGGCGCGGCGGACGATATCGGCGCGGCCGTAGGAATAGCCCGCGAGAGTGCGGAATATCTCCATGACCTGCTCCTGATAGATCATACAGCCGTAAGTGACTTTGAGTATACCCTCGAGCATCGGGGTCTTGTAGCGTATTTTTGACGGGTCGTGACGGTTCGCGATATATGTGGGTATCGAGTCCATGGGACCCGGTCGATAGAGCGAGATAACAGCTATCAGATCTTCTATGCTCTGCGGCTTAAGGCCCATGAGCACGCTGCGCATACCCGCGGATTCAAACTGGAACACGCCCTCCGTTTTGCCGGACGAGAGCATTTTGAACACTTCTTCGTCCTCGTAATCTATCATATCCTCTGAGAAATCCGGGATGCGTTTTTTTATACTGCGCTTTGCATAGTCTATAACAGTCAAAGTGCGCAAACCGAGAAAATCTATCTTCAGCAGTCCGAGCTCCTCGAGGGTGGTCATGGTAAACTGCGTGACTATCGACTCGTCGTTTCGCGCGAGGGGCACATAACTCTCGACCGTATCGCGGGTTATGACTACGCCCGCCGCATGGGTCGAGGCATGGCGCGGCATACCCTCAACTTTGCGCGAGAGGTCGATAAGTCTGCGTACATTCTCATCGTTTTCATAGAGGGCGCGGAGATCCGATGACTTGAGCGCCTTGTCTATCGTTATGCCGAGCTCGCGCGGGATGAGCTTCGCGACGGTATCAACATCGTTATAGGGCATGCCGAGCACCCTGCCGACATCGCGCACTGCGGCGCGCGCCGCCATTGTGCCGAAGGTCACTATCTGCGCGACATGGTCGGAGCCGTATTTTTCAATGACATAGTCTATAACTTCGCTTCGGCGTTCGTAACAGAAATCAACATCGAAATCGGGCATGCTGACCCGCTCGGGGTTGAGAAAACGCTCAAACAGCAGGCTGTATTTCATCGGGTCGATGCCCGTTATGCCGATAGCGTAGGCGGTTATGCTGCCCGCGCCCGAGCCTCTGCCGGGGCCGACGGGAATATTGCGGCTTCGCGCATGGTTTATAAAATCGTGGACTATCAGATAATAGTCGACATAGCCCATGCGGCTGATGACCGAGAGCTCGTAGTCGAGGCGCTTCTGATACTCCTCGGGGATATTCTCGCCGTAGCGGCGGTGCATCCCCTCCTGCGCCATATTTTTAAGATACTCAAAGTGATCCTGATTCCCGGGCACTTCGAAATGCGGCAGCTTCGTTTTGCCGAACTCGAACTCGACATTGCAGCGTTCGGCTATTTCCGAAGTCCGCTCAACCGCGTCGAGGTACTCCGGAAAGAGCGAAAGCATCTCCTGCTCGCTTTTCAAATAGAACTCCTGCGTCTGGAACTCCATGCCCGTATCCTCGCCAAGGGTATGGTTCGTCTGGATGCAGATGAGCACCTGCTGCATCTCGGCATCTTCTTTGGAGATATAATGAACATCGTTCGTGGCGACGAGGGGTATCCCCGTCTCCCTCGACAGCTGGGCGAGCATCGGGATTATACGCCTCTGCTCGGGCAGGCCGTGATCCTGAATCTCGAGGAAGAAGTTGTTTTCGCCCATGACGGAGCGATACCAGAGAGCTTTTTTCTTCGCGCCCTCGTAGTCGCCGCTGAGCAGGGCGCGCGGGATTTCGCCCGCGAGGCACGCAGAAAGTGCAATAAGCCCCTCGTGATATTTTTCGAGGAGCTCACGGTCTATTCGCGGTTTTGTATAAAAGCCCGTGACGAATCCCTCCGACACAAGCTTTATCAGATTCTTATATCCTGTTTCATTTTCGCAGAGCAGTATCAGATGATAGCGCTCGGAATCAAGGGCATGGACTTTGTCAAAGCGGGTGCGCGCCGCCATATACACCTCGCAGCCGATTATCGGCTTTATCCCGCGCTTTTTCGCCGCGCGGTAAAAGTCGATGACGCCGTACATAACGCCGTGGTCGGTCACGGCAACGCTCGTCTGCCCGAGGCGCTGCACTTCGTCCATAAGCTGCTCGATGCGGCACGCGCCGTCAAGCAGGCTATATTCGGTATGAAGATGAAGGTGTGTAAATGACATAGCTCTTCTCCGCGGGGTCAGCCCCCTATACCGCCGGCGATTTCAACGAGGCGTTTGAGCCTGTGATTGACACCCGAGCGCGTGAGCGGCGGATCAGTCATATCCGCAAGCTCGCTCAGACTCACTTCGGGGTTGTCCCGCCTCAGCTTCGCCATTTCGGCGAGCGGCGCGGGCAGACTCTCGAGTCCGACGGTTCTTTCTATTTTTTCTATCGCTTCAACCTGCACTATCGCCGCATCGACAGTGCGGCTCAAATTGGCATTTTCAAAATTGACGCGCCTGTTGACATGGTTGACCATATCCTTGTGCATCTTGATTCCCATAAGCTCGAGCGTTGAGTTCACTGCACCGACGAGGGTCAAGAACTCCTCTATCTTCTCGCTGACTTTGAAATAGACGATATGGCTCGACTTTCTCCTGACATATTTCGGATCGAATCCTACCTCGTCAAGCAATTGAATCAAATCATTGCAAAGCTTTTTATACGAGACGGAAAACTCAAGATGATAGTTTTTTTCGGGCGAACTTATTGTTCCGCAGGCGATGAAAACGCCGCGCAAAAACGCGCCGAAGCAGCAATCCTCCGGGAGATTCGCCCTGTTGATGCGCAAAGAAATGTCGCTTTCGCTGTGGCCGAAAAACTCGAGGATTCGTTTTCTGTCCGCTTCGTCGGCAACAGAAACCGTGTATTTTGACACGCCCGACGAGACGGACGGAGTAATATCAAAAAGCTCTTTTATAACATCGCAGTAGAGCTTCGCGATATTCTCGTTCTCGGTGACAAAGGATATCTCGGAGACGGAAAACATTCTGCCGAAGAGCAGCATTCCGTAGGCTCTTGCCTGCGCGCAGCAATCCGAAAGCACAGGCACCTGCGCGAGTTCCTGCTTGACATCCGATGAGAACGACACGGTTTTTCCTCCTATTTTTTCATATCGCGGTGCTGAACGGTCGCGATGCAGCCGATTTTTTCAAGATGATCTTTCAGCAATTCCGCAAAGACGACCGAGCGGTGTCTGCCGCCGGTGCAGCCGACGGAAATGACCAGCTGACTCTTGCCCTCTTTGCGATAAAGCGGGATAAGATAATCGAGCAGATCGCAGAGCTTCGCTTCGAGTCCCCTCGCCTCGTCCCACTTGAGCACATAGTCCCTGACGGGGTCTTCAAGTCCGGTGTGCTGTTTGAGCTCGGCAACATAAAAAGGATTCGGCAAACAGCGCACATCGAACATCAGATCGGAATCGTTCGGGATACCGTATTTGAAGCCGAAAGACACGCAGTGAACTTTGAGAGCGTTGCCGGGATTGTCAAGAAACATCTCGCAGATGCGGTTCTTGCAATCTGTCGGGGTCATATGCGAGCTGTCGATAACATAGTCGGCGATGCTCTTCGCAGGCTCGAGAATGCTGCGCTCTGCGGCGAGGGCATCGTTTATCGAGCCGTTATATTTATCGAGCAGAGGGTGCTTGCGCCTTGTCTCTTTATAGCGGCGGATAAGCACATCGTCGGAGGCATCGATAAACAGAAGCTTTGTGTCGCACTTGAGCTCCTTGAGCTCGACGATGGCGTTGAATAGATCACCGAACGACGCGCCGACGCGGATATCGGTAACAATGGCGACCTTTTCTCTTTTTTCGCGGGAATTGAGCAGAAGCTGCGCGAAAGTCGGCATAAGCTTGGGCGGCATATTATCCACGCAGAAATAGCCTATGTCTTCAAGCGCATCAACAACTCTCGATTTTCCTGCACCGGACAGTCCGGTGACGATGGTGATCTCCATTTTATTTTCTCCTATAAAATCAGCCGATGAGTCTGATCTCCGTTTCGAGCGTTACGCCTGTCTGAGCCTTGACGCGCGCCTGGACGTGCTTAATAAGGCTGAGAATATCGGACGCGGTAGCGCCGCCGCGGTTGATTATGAATCCCGCGTGCTTCTCGCTGACCTGCGCGCCGCCGACGCTGACACCCTTGAGTCCGCACTGTTCAATGAGTGCGCCGGCAAAATGACCCTCGGGGCGCTTGAATGTGCTGCCCGCGCTGGGATATTCAAGCGGCTGCTTATCCCTGCGGCGGGAAATGATATCGTGCATGGTATTTTTTATCTGCTCCGGGTCGCCGGGAGTCAGGCGAACGGAGGCGGCGGTTATGACAAGGCCGCTGTCCTCATATGCGCTGTGGCGATAAGAGAGCTGCATAGCCTCATTGTCAAGCTCGCCGGAAGTTCCGTCGGGCGAAACATATTCGCTGTTTATGAGCACATCCTTCATCTCGCCGCCGTAAGCTCCTGCGTTCATGAACACCGCGCCGCCGACGGTTCCGGGTATGCCATAGGCAAACTCGAGACCCGAGAGCGAATTTTCGAGCGCAAAGGAGCAAAGCTGAGCGAGGCTCGCGCCGCTCTGGGCGCGAACGGTGTTTTCATCGGTCAGGGTTATTCCGCACTGCTTGCCGGTGAATATAACGGCGCCCTTTATGCCCTTGTCGCTGACGAGGACATTGCTGCCCTTACCGAGGACGAACACCGGGATATCCTCTTTTTCGCAGAAGCGAACAAGCTTGGCAGTCTGCCCGGCGTCCTCGGGAGAGAGAAACAGCTCGGCAGGGCCGCCGACTTTAAAACTCGTATAATTTTTCATTGACACTCCGCGCTCGGCACTGCATTCGAGCGAGAGGGCGTATTTTTCCAACGCTTCGATATTATTCATAATATCTCCAATATGTCGGCCGCACTGGCGGCGTTTATTTATCTGTCGAGCAGAGCGGCGCCGATGAGTCCGGCGTCGTTGCCGAGTTCGGCAGAGATTATCTGAGTCTGAACCTTTGCATGGATGCTGTATCTCTCACGCTCGACCATCTTTCTCAGCGGAACGAGCAGGTTCTCTTTTTCATGGCCGATGCCGCCGCCGATGCAGATCATATCGGGCTGAAGGGCATTGACGACATTCGTTATGCCGGCTGCGAGATAGAAAATATACTGATTGACGACTTTTTTAGCAGTCTCGTCGCCTGCACGCATGGCATCAAAAGAAGTTCTGCCGTTGACGCGGCTGATATCGTTACCGACGAGATCCCACATGGCGGTATAGGGATCGTGGCGCATGGCATCTTTAGTCTGGCGGATAAGCGCGGTGGCGGAAGAATAGCTCTCCCAGCTGTCTCTTATACACATCTGACGCTGCCGACGATACTCCTTGTGT
>ERZ1026934.282-NODE-282-length-14531-cov-30.414963_pt1 | contig 14531 bp, 10 predicted proteins | sample MGYA00519462_ERZ1026934 | MGnify/ENA primary metagenome ERZ1026934 (study PRJEB26926, sample SAMN06164446) | human gut metagenome | biome: ENVO:00009003; feature: ENVO:2100002; material: ENVO:00002003 | host: Homo sapiens | place: USA | collected 2012 ...
TCGGCATGGATACCGTTCCGCTCTCGCTGATAGTTATAACTCCTCTGTTCATTTTCCAATAGTTTTTTCGTTCGATAATCTGTTCCTTTCTCGCTTGGCAATAAGCTTATCCATATCATTTGAAATCTTCTGCTCCGTCACCTGCGCATAGACCTGTGTGCTTGTGATGTCTGCATGTCCCATCATCTTGGCTATGCTGCCGATGGGAATGTCCTCGTTGAGCATCAAGACTCCGAATGTATGGCGGCTGGCGTGGAATCCCAACTTATTACTTATGCCAAGCACCATTCCAAGGGTATGCACATCAAGATAGATGTCTTTCTTCTCACCCAGTGGAAAAACAGGCTTGCTGTCGTCCGTGGTATTGTAGAGCGAAAGAATCTTCTCGGCTATCGGATGGAGCGGCACGAAGAACTCCACGCCTGTCTTCTCTCTTTCCTTGCAGATGAACTTCCTACCATCGGAGTTCTCACTGATATGATGAGGGTACAGTTTCTTTACATCTATATAGGATAAGGAGGTGAGCGAGGCAAAAATGAAACATCTGCGTGCAAGCTCCGTTCGCTCGTCAGCCATCGGGGTAGAGAGCATCTTGATGAAGTCTGCCTTGCTGATATGGGTCATCTTCGGGGCTGCCTTCTTCTCATACCCTATCTTGGCTATGGGATTGAAGCGGATAATGCTCCTGTCCACTGCCTTGTACATCAACATGTTCAGCCAGAGAAGGCAATGGTTCACGTAGCTGTCGATACGTCCCTGGTCTCGTTTCAGGAATAGCTTGTATTCCTCCCCGAAATTCTCGTCTATGTCCTCAAAGGCGATGTCGTCCTTATCCAACGAATGGACAAAGGCTCTCAGGTTCTTCTGCCATGTTCGCTTGTGCAGAAAGGTTTGTCTGGCTTTTGAAGTTCGATACCATTCCACTATGGTATCACCAAAGTTCAGCAAGAACCTTCCTGTCGTGTCCTTGTCCTTCAACACTGCCTTCAGCATTTCCACGGTGATGATGCCGTTGGCGGTAAGAAGTGAGTTGTATTTATCCTTGACCTCAGCAAGGAAACTTGCCAATCGTCCGTTGTCCCTTGCGTTCCGTACCTCTCCCTTCTTGGCGTTCCACTCCTGTGGGGTACAGGATATGCCTGTGGAAATGGCTGCACTTTTGCCGTCAACGGTGATGCGGCAAAGTATGTTGGCTGTTCCGTCTGCCTTCACCTTCTGTCTGTTGATGTAAGGCAAAATTGAAAATGTACTTCTGCTCATAGTTGTTGTCCTTATAATATAATAATGTAGTTAACTGTGAAAAGAAAAGTTGAAAGCCTTGTTCATAATGCGAGAACGAAGTCCTTCTCGGTTGCAGCGATGAACTTGTCCATGTCCTCAAACAGCTTCTTTTGGGTTACTCTCGCATACCGCTGCGTCATCTTCACATCCTTGTGACCGAGCATCTTGCAGATGGTCTCCATAGGCACACCTGCCTCCAGCGTAATGAGGCTGGCGAACGAGTGTCGTCCCGAATGGTAGGAATAGGTCTTGCTCGTTTCCGCCAACTTGCAGATGGTGATGAGATCGATACGAACACGATTCGTGCTCAGCAATGGGAAAAGGGTATCTCTTGCCCCGTCCTCGTATTTCGCCATCAGCTCCAACGCCTCGGGCAGAAGTTTCACCCTGGCAAGTGTTCCGGTCTTCTTGCGGTTATAGACGAGCCATTTGTCGCCATCCTCCAACACCTTGACATTGGCTTTCGTGATGGAAACGGTGTCTATGAAGGCTGTTCCTGCATAGCAGGCGAAAAGAAACAGGTCACGGCTAACGGATAGCCTCGGCTTGTCTTCGGGCAGTTCCACATCACGGATTTTTATGAAATCAGACATGCTGAGAGACTTGGGTGTCGTAACCCTTGGAGTGCCAACCCGATAATGGGCGAACAGCAGGTTCTTGCACAAGCCTCGCTCAAAGGCGATGCGGCACATCTTCTTGAAGAGCGACACATAGATGGTGATGGTTCCTGATGAAAAGCCTTTCTCGTCAAGCAGGTAATGGTGAAAGTCACTGATGAAAGGCTCGGTCAGCTGTCCGAAAGCCAAATCAGTCAACCTATACTTCTCCCCGATGAACTCAGCAAGATTCTTGCGAATCTTTCTGTAAGTCCAGACACTGCTCTTCGACATATCGATGCCCTCATGGGTGCTGAGTTCACTGATATGCTCGTCCACGAAGGAGAGAAGGGTGGTCTGTGTCTTGACGCTGCCCTGCAAAGCCTCCTTGACATCCTTAGCCTCGAAGTCCGTTCTCTTTTCCACAAGCACATCGAAAGCCTTTTGGATGGAAAGCAACAACTGCCCGATGTCCTTGTTGGTCTCCACGGCTTCCTTGCTCTTGCCCTCCAATCGGCTGGCACGAGGATTCCAAAGCGATGAAGTGCAAGACAACTTGCAGGAGAACTGCGCCATAGTCCTGTTCACCGTGATGCGTCCCATGATGGGAGCTTTTCCATTCTTGTCCATTCCGCTCTTTTTTAGGTAGAGCAACACCTTGAATTTTTCGATTTTCATAACGCTTACATTTTGAGTGTGCAAATATAATCATTTTGTAAGCGTTCCTTGATACGCAAAACATTGAGAATCAGCGCAATAAAATCCGTTGATGCACAAAGTTGCCTTTCCGCATTGTTACCTGCTTTGCATAGGTAACTGTGGCTCACGATTTAGTAACTGAACTACTTCAATATTCCTCACTCGCTTGCTTTATGCCGATTTGGCAACTTTGTGCAAATCTGCTCATTCCCAACTGTTTACGTTCCAACCTCTCTTATTCTCCTTTGGCTGCTTTAGAGCTTTATGTTAAAAAATCCAACTCATAGTTTTCTTCCCTCCAACTCACCGTTTTCTGGAGCATAAGTCATAGTTTGCACCATGACAAAGCTGTGTTTATGCCCCAAAAATATAACACGGACAAATTGAATTTGTCCGGTTGTTTGTCCGGCATCTTCATAATCTTCTTATAATCAACGAATTATAATATACCAGACAAATTTGTCCGTGTTTTTTTTGGAAAGAGGCGAGCTTTACAGCCAGCATTCTTACCCCTGTATTCGTCAAAAGTGTGATTTATCCTTCTGCTATCTTCCATTCACCAATGGTTCGCTTCTGGCTGTCGTAGTTGATTCCTACTTTTACCATTCGTTTGCCGTCAGCTGAATAAGGAATGAGATAGCCTTTGTCATCAATCTGTTTCAAAGCTTCCTCAGCCGTCTTATCAAACTTCAGTTCCATCACATAGATTGTATCCGGCATATGAAGAACGGCATCTGCTCTGCCTATAGCACTATCCTCCTCCACCAAGATGTAAGCACCCATCAAATTAAAAATGAGATAAAAGACCGTTTGGAAGTCCTTCTCGTTCTTGTTGGCAAGTCGATTGGAGATACTGGCGAGATAAGCCTGCATTTTCTGCAAAGCACCATCCATATTATTGTTATATAGTTGCTCCAAAAAGTCGAAGATGAAACTATTATTGTTCAACGATATTGGAGAGAGATAGTTAGGAGCCAAGGAACGAACCATCCCTACACGCACTTCCTTGTTTGGATAATCCAGCTGATAGCTCTGCAAGATAGGGTTATACTTCTTGATGGTGAGATACCCACTCTGATAAAGCAATGGTAAAGCAGAAGTCATCTGCTCAGGAGAGACATCGATATCATCCACCCCTACGGATTTCTGTTCTATATCCATCACCCCCACATGATGTTTGCGTAAAGTGTTGATAATGTATGCAGGAGTACCTGAACTAAACCAATAAGCTGCTACTTCCTTACTTCTCAACGCTTTAACCAGACTAAACGGATTAAACACATCTTCTGATTTTTTACTGAAATGATAACCATCATAATATGAACCCAACTCGGCAACCGTTTCATCAAAAGTTTTTCCCAAAGACTTGGCTAGCAACTCAACATCAGGCTTCATCACCGTCAGTAGTTCTGTCTTGCTGATACCACAGATAGCAGAATACTGATCGAACATGCTGATATTATCCAAATTATTGATCTCGCTAAAGATACTCAACTGAGAGAACTTGGTGATACCCGTGATAAAGGTAAATTCCAGCCAAGGGTCGAGATATTTCAATGGGCTATAGAACTTCCTCATAACCAAGCGCAATGGCATCAAACTTTCCTTCTCATGCACGACATCCAAGAGAGGAGCATCATATTCGTCTATCAAAACGACCACCTTTTGACCCGTCTTCTTATAGGCACGCTTTACCAAAGACTGCAAACGCTGGCTCGGCTGCACCGCCAATTCGTCACGTCCATAGACCTGCTCGTATTCTGAAAGCATGTAGCCCAGCATCTCTTCTAACCCTTCGGGTGTCTGATTTTTGGCAGTACTCATGTCGAAGTGAAGAACAGGACGTTTCACCCATTCTTTCTCATATTCGCCAAGTGCCAAACCATCAAACAGTTCCTTCCTGCCCTCATAATATGCCTGGAGCGTAGAGACAAAAAGCGACTTGCCGAATCGTCTAGGACGACTCAGAAACACATATTTAGAACCATTACGCAAGAAATCGACAATATACCTTGTCTTATCTACGTACACATAATTACCCTCTCGTATATCAGAGAAAGTTTGCATTCCTACTGGGTATTTTCTTATCTCTTCCATAGCCATATTCCTTTAGACGGTGCGAAGTTACGAATAAAATATCAGATACGCAAATAAAAAGACAAAAAAAAGAGAGGCGAGCTTCACAGCCAGCCTCTCCCGAGAGATTTATAGAAAATGCCACTCATGGCATTCCTATATTGTTGATTAAAAATATTATCTTATTAAAATATTCCATCACAGCGATTACTCACCGTAACCCGTATTCTGCTTGATGTTAGGGTTGGCGTTGATCTCTGCCTGCGGAATGGCAGCAATAGCCTTGAAGTAATCACGGTTGAAAGACTGAGCTTCCTTGCTCAATGTCTTGTGCCAACCCTTATCAGCTTCACTTGTATAACGGGTGATAGTCTCGTTATTACGCAAAGCATCAAAGTAACGCTGTCCCTCGCCAATCAACTCCTTACGACGCTCAATCAAGATGCGGTCGAGAGTGATGTTATCAACAGTTGCCAAAGAAGCCACAGTTGTGGTACGGTTCTTTACCAAATCATTCAGATACTCTACAGCCTTAGTCTTGTCATTATTTCTAAATGCACACTCTGCAGCTGTCAAGTAAACCTCAGAAAGACGGATAATTGGAACGATAGTAACATTACGAAGATTACCACCTTGACCACGCAACTTGTTCAGATATACCTTGTTGGTACCATAAGTTTCCACCTCTTTGGCTGCAGTTGCAGGCAAGAACATATCGTTACGAACATCTTTTGGGTCTGAAGTAAGCATGTCAACAAACTTCTTAGTAGCAACCATATCCTTGTAGCCATCACGCTGCTGGAGGTTACCGATACCATTCAAGTCATTGCTGTCTGTAGAACCTGCCACATTGAGACGGAACAAGAACTCACTCTCATTAGGAGTTGAAGCATCCCATGCCTTGAAGTATTGGTCACGAGTCCACAACGCTGCGCCAGAATTCTTGATAATATCCTCAGCAACAGACAAGGCGTTAGCATAATCACCCATATTCAAATAAACACGAGAAAGGATTGCCTTTGCTCCCCAAACGCTTACATAACCTGGTTCTGTCTCTGTAGCAAGAGCATTAGAGCTGATAGCCTCAGTCAAATCCTTCACTACTTGGGTGTAAACCTCTGCAACAGTGCTACGAGCAGGTTTTGCATTAGACTCCAGCACTTCTGTTACCAATGGTACACCAAGAGATGCACCCTGATCCTCTGTATATGGCTTACCATAGATACGAACAAGGTCAAAATGAGCAAGGGCACGGAGTACCTTTGCCTCTGCCGCATACTGGTCAATAGTAGCCTTAGCCTCTGCTGCATCGCTCAAAGCACCACCTTCTGCAGCAGCGATGATACGATTAGCACGGCCAATAACAATATATGGTGATTTCCAAGTTACGCTACTGGAAGAAGTACTTGATGTAAACTCAGATGCTGTCTGATAGTTCATATCATAGTAGAAACTTGCACGGTTAGAACCACCAATATTATTATACTGATAATCATCACCTGCATGAACATCACCATAAACGAAGAATTGCTGACCATAGTAATCTACCAAGCTGCTGTTTCCTTTCAAAGCCTTGTACATACCCGTTCTCGCAGCATCCAAGTCTGAACTGCTGGTCAAGGCTGCATCTGCATCTGTACCATCAGAAGGAGCTACGTCCAACCAATCATTGACGCAAGATGACAGGCTGGCTGCCAAAATAGCGCAGCCCATTACCTTATATATTGATTTTAATACTTTCATTGTATTTCGTTCTTTTATAAATTAGAAACTAAGTTCGATACCAAATGTATAAGTTCTCAAAGCTGGCATTTCGAATGTACACAAGCCATCCGCTGGTGTCTCTGGATCAACATAAAGATCCTTAGACTTCCAGGTCAACAAGTTGTTGGCAGAGAAATATACACGAGCTTTGCTCAAGCCAAGGTTGCTGATCCACTCCTTTGGTGCTGAGAAACCTAAGGTAAGGTTCTTCAAGCGAAGATAATCGTTAGGCATCAACCAACGAGAAGACAACACACCCTTACCATAACTAGCCTGGAACTTAGGCAACTTAGCATTATCGCCTGGCTTCTGCCACATATCCTCCAACTTATAGTAAGAAGGGATTGCTCCACGGAGGGCGTTTGTACCACCATTATCGTGCAACCAAGTAGCATAATCGTAAGAGTCACCGCCCAACTTATAGGTCAAAGTAAAGTTGAAGTCGATAAACTTCCACTTGATGAAGTTAGACAAACCGCCCTCAAGTGTTGGCTCATGATGACCAACAATAGTCTTGTTTGCCTCAGCTACATTAGTAGTGGTCTTGCGAGCATTCTCAGTTCCATCATTGATGTAATAGCTCTCCAAACCTGTCTCAGGGTCAACACCTGCATACTCATACATATAGTAAGAATAGTAAGGCTTACCTACCTGATGAATCAAGGCACCACTGATAATCTTGTCATCATCACCTGTCAACTCTGTTACCTTGTTGGAGTTATGACCAAAGTTCAGAGAAGTAGTCCAAAGGAAGTCCTTCTTCTGAATGTTGGTAGAAGAAATGGTCACCTCAATACCTTGGTTACGCATAGAACCTACATTCTGAGCCATGGTAGCCAACAGAGAAGATTCATCATAGTAACCTGGAATCATAGAGATAGGACGGTTCATAATCAAATTGGATGTATTACGAACGTAGTAATCCAATGTTACAGAGATACGGTTGAGGAATGTCAAGTCAAGACCAAAGTTCCAAGCCTTGTTCTGCTCCCACTTCAAGTCCTTGTTGGCTACACCAATGATACCCATACCATTGCTACCATTGTAGTACTCACCATACTTATAAAGGTTCATGTAACTATACAAGCCAGATGGAAGAGTTCCGTTCACACCATAAGATACACGAATCTTACCATCGCTCAATATATCCTTGATAGAATCCATGAACTTTTCTGCACCAAAGCGCCAAGCACCAGATACAGACCAGAACGAACCCCAACGATTCTCACGTGCCATACGAGAACTACCATCACGACGATAGCTTACACCAGCATAATACAAATCGTTATAGTTGTAGTTGACACGACCCAAGAAAGAAGTCATCTTTGAGTCATACTTGTAACTCTGCATAGAGGTATCGCCAGAGTTAGCGAACTCATACAAGTTGCCAGGGAAGTCTGTACCGGAAGCGTATGAGTTGTTGTTATGCCATGCCTCTGTCTCGAAACCAAGCAAAGCATCCACATTGTGGGCTCCAAAAGACTTATTGTATGTCAACTGTGTCTGAGTGTTCATGGTTGTCCACTCATTGTAAGTACGCTGCATCACACCATTTGAGCCAGAACCATTACCACAGAATTTGTCCCAAAGCACATCCTCGGTAGAGTTGATGTAGTCGTAAGCTACCTTCTCACGCAACTTCAAGTTGTCCCAAATGTTCCATTCGAGAGCCAAGGTGCTGTAAGAACGTGTCGTGTTGGTTCTATCAGACATGTGCTGGTTCTCATAAATAGGGTTATAACCATTGTTATAAGCACCATCTGTCTTTGTCAGCAAATTACCATTCTTGTCATAGATAGCATTAGAAGGGCCGAGGAACCATACTGCACTTGAGATGGCACCAGCAAAAGAAGCGCCACCATCCATAGCAGAGTTCTGATGCATAGATGAAATCATTGAGCTAGCATCCAACTTGAACTTACCAAAACGATGGGAAACGTTTACATTACCTGTCATACGTTCCAAGCCTGAACGGTCAACAATACCATTCTGATTTGCATATGACAAAGATGCATAGAACTTGGTCTTATCATTACCACCAGTTACACTTGCCTGATAGTTCTGGTTAGAACCATTTTTGAAGAGAGCGTCACGCCAATTAGCCCAGCCATTCTCTGGTTTTGCTGCATAATCATCAATATTAGCATCAGCAAATGCTGCAGCCGAAGCATCGGTTGTACCATCAATATTGTCGTAAGCATAGTTCTTCAAGCCTTGATAAATCAAGGCACGACGAGAATCACCATCCAACGTTGGACGATAGTTGATAGCCATGTTAGAGAATCCCCAGTCGCTACGGAAATCAACCTGGGTCTTACCTGCACTACCACTCTTGGTTGTAATGACAAGCACACCATTGGCTGCACGAGAACCATACAAAGAGGCTGCGGCAGCATCCTTGATAACAGTGATAGATTCGATATCGTTGCTGTTCAATGTAGAAAGTGCATTGGTACCAGAACCATTGTAACCACTTCCAGTCTGAGCATCATTGAAACCACTCAAGTTACCAGAGTTCACAGGAGTACCATCAATCACAATCAATGGATCGTTACCTGCATTGATAGAACCCATACCACGAATACGGATATAGTTCATTGCACCTGGCTGACCAGAGAAAGAAGAAATAGAAACTCCTGGGATATTACCAGAAAGCTTATCTTCAACAGAAAGTGAAGGAACATCACTCAACTTAGCTGTTGACATGGAAGCAGCAGCACCTGTAAATGAGGATTTCTTGAAGTTACCATAACCTGTAACAATCACCTCATCCAAGGATTTGTTATCAGAAGTCAAAACAATCTTCATGTTAGAACTTGCTTTGACAGTTTGTGAATTCATACCTATATAGGTAATCTCCAACTTGGAGCCGGCTGGAACATTCAAACTGAAGTTTCCATCGACATCCGTAACAGTACCCGTATTAGTACCAGCTACCTTGATTGATGCGCCAATAACAGGCTCACCATCCTCTGAAGCTACTACCTTACCGGTAACAGATGTTTGGGCAAAGGCTACTCCACAACTGAGAATTGCCCCCCCCACAAATAAAGCGATTCTTTTAAACATAATCTCTCTCTTTATTAGATAATAATTTATAAATTTATAATAATCGGCTGCAAAATTAGATTTTTTTTCGGATATTTGCAAATATTTTGAAAGAAAAATTTAATAACGCACATAAAAAAGTCTGTTTTTAACACTTCTACCTTGTCATATTGCAACAAAAAGGATATTTTTGTAGCAATAAGGCTATAATTTGTAAGAATAGAAATAAGAAGGTTCTTAAGTTATCTATACAGGCATCTGCCGGGTAAGACGTATTGCTTAAATACGTAGAACAAATAGATTAAGTAGTCACAGTTCTACGGTTCATCGGTTCTAACAATTAGTTCCGTTCGGTTGACGGCAGTTGCCAACAAGGTTGCTGACATATGTCAATAACTCTGTTGGCATATGTCAGGAACATTAGTGGCATATGTCAGGAACCTTGTTGGCATATGTCAGGAACCTTGTTGACATATGTCAGGAACCCTACAAATCTAATTCCTCAGACCAACAGATACGTTATCTATAAGCATAAGACATATCTGTTTCAGGCTTATTATCTGCAAAGAATAAATAGAATATCATACTGACTGCAGGGAGCGAAATACTTGACATACCACAAAAAAGAAAACGTTTACGGCACTTTTTAGTTAAAAAATTTGGGTATATTGCACATTTTTCGTAATTTTGCGCACGATTTCAACGACTAGAACAAAACAAAGTGGTTTTACACCTTATTATATATAGAGAATGATATATGTAGGGGATTGTCGTTAGTATAAACAAAAGTATTAAGATAACAATGACTCACAATTTGTTAAAAGGCAAGCGTGGCATCATCTTCGGTGCACTCAATGAGGAATCTATCGCTTGGAAAGTAGCCGAAAAGGCTGCTGAGGAAGGTGCAACTATCGCACTCAGTAACACAGCTATGGCCCTTCGCATGGGTACTCTCGATAAGCTCGCTGAACAAATCAACGCCCCTATCATCGCAGCTGATGCGACCAGCGTTGAAGATTTGGAAAAGGTATTCATTGAGGCTCAGGAGAAACTCGGTGGAAAAATCGACTTTGTTCTCCACTCTGTTGCTATGAGCCCTAACGTACGCAAGCACCGTACTTACGATGATCTCGATTACAATTTCCTGAATAAGACTCTGGATATTTCTGCTATCTCTTTCCACAAGATGTTGCAGGTAGCCAAGAAGCTCGACGCCATCAACGAGTGGGGTTCTGTAGTAGCCCTTACCTACGTGGCTTCTCAGCGTACCTTCTTCGGTTACAACGATATGGCTGACGCTAAGAGCATGCTTGAAAGCATCGCCCGCAGTTTCGGTTACATCTACGGACGTGAGAAGCACGTACGTATCAATACCATCTCTCAGAGCCCTACTGCTACTACAGCTGGTAAGGGAATCAAGGACATCGAGAACATGATGGACTTCGCTGATAAGATGTCTCCTCTCGGAAACGCCGTAGCTGAGGATTGCGCTAACTACTGCGTGATGATGTTCTCTGACTTCACCCGCAAGGTAACCATGCAGAACCTCTTCCACGATGGTGGTTTCTCATCAATGGGTATGAGCCTCCGTGCCATGAACCAGTATGCCAAGGATCTGGCTCCTTATGAGGACGCGAACGGTAAGGTTATCTACGGATAATCCAGACCTTTCAGACCCAAGACTCATCCTGTACGATAGACATTAGTATATGAATATCAAGGAAAAATATAACCAGATAGACCTCGCCAAGCGTCAGAAACTTGGCGAGGTCGTCCGTTTTGCAATCGTGGGTGGTATTGCTACCGTCCTGCAATACGTCATTTATCTTGCAGCCATGCCGCTGCTGGCAAACCTTATCCCTGCATTGGGAAACAGCGACCACACACTGGCTACTGTTGCCAACACACTGGCTTATATTCTCAGTTTCATCTTCAACTTCATTGCAAGCACCCGCTACACCTTCAAAGTGAAAGCCAATGCCAAGCGAGGAGCTGGTTTCACTTTCTCACATATCGTGAACTACAGTATGCAGACACTCTTCCTCAACCTCTTTGTTGGTTTGGGATTAGCCAAACAGATGGCCATGATTCCTACGCTCTGCATCTGCATACCGGTAAACTTCCTACTGGTAAGATTCTTTCTCAAGAAATAATAGCTATTCATGAAAAAAGTATTCGATATTTTCCGCATCAAGGGAGAGGAAAAATGGTCGGCCATTATAGCGCTGTTCGTTTCCATCGTCCTCAATGCGCTGACCATCATCAAGTACAACAACCAGTTTTCCCAACTCTCGGAAAACTACCACAAACTCTTTGTCAAGGCCTTCCATGTAGCTGGTTTTGACCCACTTACCTATGCGGCAGTTTCGCAGTGGAACACGGAATATAATGTCTATCGCCATCCACTGCTGGCATTTTTCATGTACATTCCCAACCAGATCAACCAGGGACTGATGATGCTGACGGGCTATAACTGCGTGCAATACATCGTGGGAGCTATTCTCGTATTCTGCGCCTTCTACTCCTTCATCTTCCTCTACAGAATATTCAGGGAAGTGATCGGTACAGAGCGCTGGGATGCCAATCTGCTTTCTGCATTCTACTTCTCGTTTGCATACGTCATGGTGTCGGCGATGGTGCCCGACCATTTCATCATGTCGATGATGATATTGCTCACCACGCTCTACATCACGGGTGTCTGCATCAAAAAGGGAAGAAAGCTCACCATTTGGCAAACGGTTCTCCTCTTCCTCTTTACGGCAGGAGTTTCGCTCAACAACGGACTGAAGACATACCTCGCCGCCCTCTTTACCAATGGCAAGCACTTCTTCCGCATCAAATACTTCCTCTTAGGAGTCATTCTGCCTTCGGCTGTCATCTGGGGATTTGCACGTTGGGAATACCGCACCTTCGTATGGCCTAAGGAAATGGCACGCAAGGAAATCAAGATGAAGAAAGACAAGGAAGCCCGAGAAAAGCTCATGCAGCAATACAAGGATACTGCCCAGGTAAAAGATTCAGCTGACGTGGCTATTGCCGTGAAGAAAATCGTGAAACAGAAAGCACGCGACAAATATGTAAGAGACCATAAGCAGATATGGAACAAGAACAAGGGAAAACCGATTGCCAAGGGAGAATTCAGCAGTTGGACAGACATCTCGACTTCAAGGAGTGAGACCATGGTGGAAAACTTCTTCGGAGAAGCCATCATGCTGCATCAGGATCATCTGCTGGGCGATGTTCTCCGTGACCGACCAGTCATCGTAAAATACAAATCGCCAGTCAACTACGTCGTGGAAGGAATCATCGTTATTCTGTTCATCCTCGGACTCATTGCTGGCAGGAAGTCACGTTTTCTGTGGCTCACGATGATGTTCTTCCTCTTCGATTTTGCTCTACACATCGGTTTGGGATTCGGCATCAATGAGGTTTACATCATGACAGCCCATTATATGTATGCTCTCCCTATCGCTATCGGCTTTCTGGTGGAAAAAGCAGGAACTCGATATCAGGCAGAAGTGGAAAAAGATGGATACCTGTCTGGAAAAAGGCGTTCTGGGAATTGGCAAACATGGGGACTCCGAGGATTGCTCCTCGCCCTCACACTCTATCTATGGATAAGCAACGGCTATCTGCTGGTTAATTATATGATAGGTTAAGGCTGGGAAACGAAAAATGAAGGGGCAAATAAGAATCGCTCCAAGAATGCCCTAAGAAAAAAGGAAAGAATAAGAAGAAAAAGGAAAAAGGGACGAGGAATCCCCAAAAAGAAAATAAAGATGGGTAAAGGAAACTCTCAACTGAAAGTTTCCTTTACCCATTTTATGATTTCCCGATCTTTCAAGTCAAACTTACGGGCGAAAAGGCGATTGGAATGCAGAAGTTCTTCTTTATCTGCCGATGTCCAGACATAAGGATTGCCCCGTTTCCAGTCTATCAGTCGCATACACCCCTCATATTCATCTGTTTCAGAATACAATGCCTGTCGGAATTCCGGATGATTCCATACTAAGGTCTGCAGGAAGAACTCATCGGGACAGAAAGTGAAATTGAATCGGCTGAGTACAAACGCCTTCTGGCTGACCACATACTCAGCACACTTCTGTGTGATACTTACCCAGTTGGCTCCCTTGGCAAAATCCATTTTCGAGCGGTGAACAAAAGGCATCAGGCAGAGCGAAAGATACTTATTGATGCGCCTGATAATTCCATTGAACCAGCCCCATCTGGTGCGTGTATAGCGAGTAAGAAACCAGCATCTCATCATCTTGCGGCGGCAATCCCACTCAAATTCTTCACCACGATTGATGCCCACAAACTCCTTGCCTCTGTGTTCATGGAAGAACTGGTGGATTTCATCCTGCGTCTTGATAGGCAAATCCTGTCCGCTAAGAATATGATAATACTCGTATGATCCATGCTTCAAAGCCTCTTCAAGCAAAGCATATTCAGTTCGAATTTGACTGAGATTACCCCAACGCACATCCACCCGATGTTCCAAAACAAAAAGGCGAGCCTTGGAGGTGGACATAGGATGGTTTGCGAGCATATTCGGCTTGAGATCAATATGCAGGAAAATATCGTTGCGCTCATCATCCAACATGGAAACTAACGTCTGCAGAATTTCCAGGTTATTGTGAGCCATTATCAAAAAAGCATGTTTCACCATATTCTATTTTATTATTCAGAAATATATTCAATATCATCCTGAAAAATATATTCAATATTATTCAGAAAAACACACGGTATCAATCAGAAATAAATTCTAACTGTACGGTTGAAAAATGTTCCCATATGCTACTGCATCAGCAAAGTAAGTACTACTGCATCGGCAAAGTAAGTACTACTATCCGCGATGACATAACAACCAGTCTTGACAGTGCGCCTGATACCAATACAATCGCAAAGATACATTAAATCAGAGAGAACACAAAACAAAAACATGTTTTTTACATAAAATCACACAAAATAAAACCTATCATTTTGAATATTCAAAAAAAACAATTACTTTTGCAAGATAAAGAAATCGTTTCAACAACTGTCTCTTATACACATCTGACGCTGCCG
>ERZ1026934.283-NODE-283-length-14408-cov-17.535149_pt1 | contig 14408 bp, 10 predicted proteins | sample MGYA00519462_ERZ1026934 | MGnify/ENA primary metagenome ERZ1026934 (study PRJEB26926, sample SAMN06164446) | human gut metagenome | biome: ENVO:00009003; feature: ENVO:2100002; material: ENVO:00002003 | host: Homo sapiens | place: USA | collected 2012 ...
TTAAGGTAAAGGTATATGATGTAGAACGATGCGTATGCGATGCAGTAAAGTTCCGAAACAAGGTGGGCATGGATGTCTGTTCTGAAATCATCGATAACTATCTTTCCAGACCAGAAAGAAATATCAGTAAACTAATGGATTATGCCAGACAATTGCGTGTTGGCAATATCCTGGAAAATTATCTACAAGTGAAGCTATGAGTAAAGAACAAAATAAAAACTACGGGAAGTCAATACGTACAAAATTGCTGAACGTTGCAAGAAAGGAAAACGTCTTTAATCAGACTATCCTGACTCGGTATTTTCAAGAGAGACTTCTCTACAGAATATCGCAGACTCATTATAGAGGAAATTTTTATCTGAAGGGAGGTGCACTCATGTATGCATACGAAAAATTTGCGGCTCGTCCTACATTGGATATAGATTTCCTTGGCAATAATATCAGCAACGAAGGCTCTTCTATAATTGCAGCGTTCAGAGAAATATGTTCTGTGCCATACGAGGAAGATGGCGTAATATTTGACACGGAGAACATTACTGTACAAAATATAACAGAGTTCAAAGACTATCATGGGATTAGGCTCAGCATTCCTGTCAAGATGGACACTATTGCCCAGGTTTTAACAATGGATATTGGTTTTGGTGACGTGGTAACACCTTCCCCAATAGATCTTGATTATCCAGTATTGCTAGAACATCTGCCGAGTGCCAATATACTGGCCTACTCGCTTGAAACAGTTATTGCAGAAAAGATGCACGCAATTGTGGATCTTGCAGACCAAAGTAGTCGAATGAAGGATTATTATGATCTCTACAAAATCTTGCAGAATGAAAAGTATAATCCTATAATATTACAGGAAGCTATCAAACATACATTTGAAAATCGCCACACACCTTATAATGAGAACACGATGTTTTTCAGAAAAGAGTTTGGCAGCAATCAGCAAATGCAGGTCAGATGGACTGCTTTCATGCGTAAAATAACGTCCACTGACATCTTGCCTTTTACTGAAGTGATAGCGTTCTTACAGCAAAGACTTCTTCCGTTTTGGGAGAACATGAAAGATGAATAGCAGAAAATACAATATATATCAGTTTCCAGAATGTAAGGACATAGTTGTTTCTGGAGATATTCACGGTGACTTTAATCTCCTCGTGAACAAAATTTGTGTACAATATCAAATGCAAAACACGTTAGTTATTGTAGCAGGCGATTGTGGATTTGGTTTTGACAAGAGAGGCTATTATGATAATATGGTGAAAAGAAATGCCAAACGTATGAATGATGCCAATAATTGGATTGTATTCATTAGAGGCAATCATGACAACCCAGCGTATTTTAATGGGAAAAGCTTTAAGCACAAACGTTTCATTGCCATTCCAGACTATTCTGTAATCAACGCTTGCAACCATTCAATTCTCTGTGTAGGAGGAGCCATATCTATTGATCGTACGTATAGGCTTGAAGCATGGAGTAAGGAACAACAAAAGCGGCTACGATTTGGTAACACGGAAGTCGTTGACGATTTTTCTCCATCATACTATTGGCAGAGCGAATCACCGACTTATAATAAAGAAGCACTAATGTCGGTTTTGTCTGAGCAGAAGGTTGACATTGTAATAACACATACATCTCCATCCTTCTGCGAATTATTAAGCAAGGAGGGGATAGCCAAATGGACTTGCAACGACAAGACTCTGATATCAGACATACAACAGGAACGTGAAGTTATGAATAGTCTGTATGAAACTCTGAAAGAACATCAGCAGCATGTCACTCATTGGTGTTACGGCCATTTTCATCAAAGCAGGCATTCTTCTATTGATGGTACATTGTTCAAGATGCTGGATATTATGGAGTTTTATGAGTTGAAATAATTTTGGACTCAAAAGAGAGCTACAGAATCACGCCCGAGCAGAAGGAATATCTGCGGACATTGAAGATAAAATAATTATGACACAAGATACATCTACATATTACGTTTGGATAGGTGGCTCATGTGATTATGGTCATAAAGAGCGAGCTGGTGGTGCTGCCGTTGTGATTGAGCATAACGGCAACATCATCAGCCGTGATGCAATCAGCGACTTGCACACCACGGAGTTCCGCATGATGCTAACCCTCATGGTGAAGGTAATGCAGGAAATACCGGAAGGTTCCGACATTCTCTTCCTGACCAATGCCGCCTATATTCAGAACTTTGACAAGACTCCAACGGCTAAATCAGCCAACCGAACGAGCAGCGAGAGCAAAGATGCAAGCTCGCTTGCAATCTCTGCCGAGTCGCGAGGGAGGAAGGCGAGAGCCAACTCCGACTTGATCATTCAATGCATCGAGGAAAAGAAAAGGCACAACTCAGTCGGGGTCAAGATTGTGCAATATCACAAGAGTCCACTGCTGATAGAAACCCACGATAGGGCTACGGAAGCAATGGCAAAGACAAGAAAGGAGTTTCATCAGAAAAACAAATAAATGTTTAGGGCCATTTTCCGGTCATTAAGGTCACGGTCATTTCCGGTCATTAAGGATTTCAACTTCTCTATTCTGGTAACACATTAGCGCTTTTTGATAACACATTTGTAACACACATGGATGATTTCTCAATACGTCAAATCCATAACATATTGATTAATAGCTATTTACAAAAAGAGTATGTAAAAGAGGAATAAGTGATAAAATATATTTAAAAACAAAAAAGAACAACAGAGATAAGTGCCTATGAATAAGTAACTTACTACTATTGTTCTCTCACGCTATTTTTGTACAAATAAGTTTCATTTTGCTTATTATAGTGATTCCGTTGGGGTTCGAACCCAAGACCCACAGCTTAGAAGGCTGTTGCTCTAATCCAACTGAGCTACGGAACCAACACTTTTCAAAACGCAAACCAGCTAACCAATAACGCAATCAGCCACTTTTCTTATTTGCGGCTGCAAAGGTACATATATTTTTTGAATACACCAAACTTTTTCTCACTTTTTTCTTTTTTTATGCTTAAATATCGCAAAAAATAACTACCTTTGCATCCGTTAGGAGCAAGAAACAGCATTCTGACCCCGAAAGAGAAGAGATTTTTATAACGCATATTCAAACATAAAACATACGCAAATGAAAAAGTTAATCTTTTCAGTAGCCCTGCTCTCAGCAGCACTCTCTGCCAGCGCAGAAGAACATCCGCTCTGGATGCGCTACCCAGCCATCTCGCCCGATGGCACTACCATCGCCTTCGCTTATAAAGGCGACCTCTACAGTGTTTCTGTCAACGGCGGTGAAGCACGACAGCTCACAACCCATGCAGCCTTCGATTCACATCCTGTATGGAGCCCTGACAGCAAGAAAATTGCCTTTCAGTCTAACCGCGAAGGAAGTCTCGACATCTTCGTAATCGATGCAAAAGGCGGTGCTCCTACCCGACTCACCACCAACAGCGGCAGCGAAACACCTATCGCCTTTGCAGACAACGACCATGTGCTCTACTCTGCCAGTCTGCAGCCTACAGCCCAGAGCATCATCTTCGGCGACAACACATTTCCACAAGTATATAAGGTAAGCACCAAGGGCGGAAGACCGGAACTCTTCTCTACCCTCACCATGGAGAATATCAGCATCGCCAAGAACGGCGACATTCTCTACCACGACAAAAAGGGATATGAAGACCCTTGGCGCAAACACCAGAAATCACCTATCGCACGCGACATCTGGCTGAAGAGTAACGGAAAGTTTACCAAGCAGACTACCTTTGCCGGCGAAGACCGCTCGCCAGTATGGACATCAGACGAGAAATCATTCTTCTATCTGAGCGAGCAGGACGGCACATTCAATATCTACCGCCGCAGCCTCAACAGTTCAAGCGACAAGCAGATTACCCACCACAAAGGCAATCCGGTAAGATTCCTCACCGCATCCAGCGCCGACCTGCTCTGCTACGGATATGATGGCGAAATCTACACCGTGAAAGAAGGTGGAGAGCCTCAGAAGGTGAACATCTCCATTACAACAGATAATGATGCTCCAAGCCTCGTACGTCAGATTAAAAGCTGGGGAGCTACAGAGATTTCCGTTTCGCCAGACGCCAAGGAAGTGGCTTTCGTGATGCATGGCGACGTATACGTAACTTCTGTAGAATACACCACTACCAAGCGCATTACCGACACACCGCAGCAGGAGCGCGACCTGAGTTTCTCGCCAGACGGCAGAGCCCTGGTCTATGCAGCCGAGCGCAACGGCGTATGGCAGATTTACCAGTCTAAGATCAAGAACGAGAAAGAGAAGAACTTCACCTACGCTACCGACATCGAGGAAGAGCAGTTGGTGAAAACAGGCGTTACATCACAATATCCACAATACTCTCCTGACGGCAAGGAAGTGGCTTTCTTCGAAGACCGCGCTGCACTTCGCATCATCAATCTGAAATCGAAGGAAATCCGCACCGTGCTCGATGGCAAATACGTCTACTCTTACAGCGATGGAGACATCGCTTTCGAATGGTCACCAGACAGCAAATGGCTCCTTTCAACCTATATCGGCAACGGCGGCTGGAACAACCAGGATATTGCACTGGTAAAGGCTGACGGCAAGGAGGTTCACAACCTGACCAATTCCGGCTACAGCGACAGCAACGGCAAATGGGTGCTCGACGGCAAGGCAATGCTCTTCCAGAGCGACAGAGCCGGCTACCGCAGTCATGGAAGCTGGGGAGCAGAAGACGATGCCTACATCATGTTCTTCGACCTGGATGCCTACAACCGCTTCAACATGAGCAAGGAAGAAATAGAACTGTCTGACGCCAACAAGGACGAAAAGGAGAAGAAGGAAGACGAGAAGAAGGAAGAGGCTAAAAAGAAGGCTGACGAAAAGCAGAAGAAGACCGGAAAGATAGAGGTGGAAAAAGTGAAGCCACTGGAGCTGGACATCGAAAACTGCCGCGACAGAATCGTACGCCTCACCGCAAACTCTTCGCACATGGGCGATGCTGTGCTCTCTAAAGACGGCGACAAGCTCTACTACCAGGCAGCCTTCGAGGATGATTACGACCTCTGGCAGCACGACCTGAAGGACGGCTCTACCAAGCTCGTGATGAAGGGCGTAGGCCAGGGCAACCTGCAGACCGACAAGGATGTGAAGAACCTCTTCATCTGCAACGGAAGCAGCATCAAGAAGGTGGATCTGAGCGGATTCAGCACCAAGGACATCAGCTTTGAGGCTAACTTCAACTATAAGCCAGCCGAGGAGCGCCAGTATCTCTTCGACCACATATGGCGACAGGTGAAAGACAAGTTCTACGACCCTAAGATTCATGGTGTTGACTGGGAAGGTTACCGCAAGACCTATGAGAAGTTCCTGCCTTACATCAACAACAATTTCGACTTCCAGGAGATGTTGAGCGAAATGCTTGGCGAGCTGAACGCTTCGCATACAGGAGCCCGCTACTACGCTTCGAACAGCGCGCTTACCACCGCCAATCTGGGAGTATTCTTCGATCCTCAGTATCAGGGCGACGGCCTGAAGATTCAGGAGATTATCAAGCGTGGTCCTTTCGATGTGAAGAATACGGGCGTTACAGCCGGCAGCATCATCGAGAGCATCGACGGCGAGGAGATTAAAGCCGGAATGGACTACTTCCCATTGCTCGACGGAAAGGTTGGCAAGAATGTACGCCTCGGCATCAGAAACGCCAAGGGTAAGAAGATGGAGGTTACAGTGAAGGCTATCTCTCAGGGCAAACTCAACAACCTGCTCTACAAGCGATGGGTAGACCGCAACCGCGCTTTCGTTGACAGCATTTCGGGCGGACGCATCGCTTATGTTCACGTTAAGGCGATGGATTCGGAGAGTTTCCGCACCGTTTACAGCGAACTGCTGAGCGACAAGAACCGAAACAGAGACGCTGTAATCGTAGACGAGCGCCATAATGGTGGCGGCTGGTTGCACGATGATCTCTGCACCCTGCTCAACGGCAAGCAGTATCAGGAGTTTGTACCTCACGGTAAGGTAGTTGGCCGCGATCCATTCAACAAATGGGTGAAGCCATCTTGCGTCATGATCTGCGAGAACGATTACAGCAACGGTCACGGTTTCCCATGGGTTTACAAGGAACTCGGAATCGGTAAGCTGATCGGTGCTCCTGTAGCAGGAACCATGACAGCCGTATGGTGGGAAACGCTGATGGACAACACGCTAGTATTCGGTATTCCTCAGGTAGGCTGCCGCGACATGCGTGGCGTGTTCGGCGAGAACACCCAGCTGAACCCAGACATCGAGGTTTACAACAGTCCGGAAGATTTCATCAATGGCCATGATACCCAGCTCGAAAGAGCCGTAAAGGAAATGATGAAGAAATAAACAGAACGCCCTGCAGGGGTCCAGAAGCAGAATCGCTTCTGTCCTCTTGCAGGGCGAATTGTTTTTGTAGCAGACAACATTAATTTATTAAACCTTATTAACCCACATTATCGGTAAAAAACCTTCTGTCATGACATAAAACCCTCTAAATCTTTACTTTTTTTCTTGAAAAGGGCGAAAAAGCAAGTGAAAAAGCCATAAAATAAAAAAAAATGAGTATCTTTGCAGAAGATAAGCTGCACTCGGCAATTTGAAAGCAAGCTTTCATTGCGCTCATTTGCGTTATCTTTGCAAAAAATATAAACAAGATTATGGGATTATTCGGATTATTCAGCAACAAAAAGAAGGAAACTCTCGATAAGGGACTTGAAAAAACCAAGGAGAGTGTGTTTGGCAAACTGGCGCGCGCCGTTGCCGGAAAGTCTACCGTCGATGATGATGTGCTCGACGATCTCGAAGAGGTACTCATCACTTCAGACGTAGGTGTAGAAACCACGGTCAAGATTATCCGCCGCATCGAAGAACGTGTGGCCCGCGATAAATATGTTTCAACCAGCGAGCTCAACCGCATTCTGCGCGAGGAAATCGCCATTCTCCTCTCCGAGAATCACAGCGATGACCTGGCAGACTGGGAACTTCCTGCCGACCATAAGCCTTACGTTATCCTCGTAGTAGGCGTAAACGGCGTGGGCAAGACAACCACCATCGGCAAGCTGGCTTACCAGTTTAAGAAGGCTGGCAAGAAGGTTGTTCTGGGAGCTGCCGACACCTTCCGTGCCGCTGCCGTAGAGCAGATTTGCATCTGGGGCGAGCGCGTGGGTGTGCCTGTAGTGAAACAGCAGATGGGAAGCGACCCGGCAAGCGTGGCGTTCGACACCCTGCAGAGCGCCAAGGCAAACGGCGCCGACGTGGTGCTCATCGATACGGCAGGCCGACTGCACAACAAGGTGAACCTGATGAATGAGCTCAAGAAAATAAAGGAAGTGATGAAGAAGGTAATGCCTGAAGCACCAGACGAGGTAATGCTCGTGCTCGACGGAAGTACCGGACAGAATGCATTCGAGCAGGCTAAGCAGTTCTCTGCCGTTACCAACATCTCCTCGCTCGCCATCACCAAGCTCGACGGAACCGCTAAGGGCGGAGTTGTCATCGGCATCAGCGACCAGCTCAAGGTGCCTGTAAAATACATCGGACTGGGCGAAGGAATGGAAGATCTGCAGCTCTTCAACAAGACAGAATTCGTAGACTCTCTCTTTAAAAATTAGAAAATGAAGAAAAATCAGATAGATATTATTACCCTGGGCTGCTCGAAGAATCTCGTAGACAGCGAGTTGCTGATGAAGCAGTTTGAGGCAAACGGCTACCATTGCGTTCACGATTCCAAGCGCCCTCAGGGCGAGATAGCCGTCATCAATACGTGCGGATTCATTGAGGATGCAAAGCAGGAAAGCATCGACACCATCCTGGAGTTTATCCAGGCTAAAGAAGAAGGCCGACTCAGAAAGCTCTATGTAATGGGCTGCCTCTCGCAGCGCTACCAGAAGGAACTGGAAGAAGAAATGCCCGAAGTGGATAAGTTCTACGGCAAATTCAACTACAAGCAGCTTCTGCAGGAACTCGGCAAGGCGGAAGTTTCATCCTGCAACGGCCAGCGTCATCTTACCACTCCGCGCCATTATGCCTACATCAAGATAGCTGAGGGCTGCAACCGCCACTGTGCCTACTGCGCCATTCCTATCATCACCGGCAAGCACGTTTCCCGTCCGAAGGAAGAGATTCTGCAGGAGGTGCGCGAACTGGTAGCAGAAGGCGTGAAGGAGTTTCAGATTATCGCTCAGGAACTCACCTACTACGGCGTAGATATTGACGGCAAGCATCATATTACCGAACTCATCAGCGAGATGGCTGATATTCCGGGCGTGAAATGGATTCGCCTGCATTACGCTTATCCAAACCAGTTCCCTATGGATCTTCTGGACGTGATGCGCGAGAAGCCAAACGTATGCAAATATCTCGACATTGCCCTCCAGCACATCAGCGACCACATGCTCACCAGCATGCATCGCCACGTAACGAAGCAGGAAACCATCAATCTGCTGAAGGCCATCCGCGAACGCGTGCCAGGCATTCACATCCGCACTACGCTGATGGTTGGTTTCCCAGGCGAGACAGATGAGGATTTCCACGAGCTCCTCGACTTCGTACGCGAACAGAGATTTGAGCGCATGGGCGCTTTTGCCTACTCTGAGGAAGAAGGAACCTACAGCGCCACCCACTACGAAGACAACGTGCCTGCCGAGGTAAAGCAGCGCCGGCTGGACGAACTGATGATTCTGCAGCAAGACATCAGCTCTGAGGTTGAGGCTGATAAGGTGGGCAAAACCATGACCGTTATCATCGACCGCAAGGAAGGCGATTACTACATCGGACGAACAGAGTTCTGCTCTCCGGAAGTAGACCCTGAGGTTCTGATCCGTGCCGATGAGAAGCGTCTGCGCGTGGGTAGTTTCTATCAGGTAGAAATTACTACAAGCGAAGAATTTGACCTCTATGGCAAGGTGGTGAAATAATCATTCTCTCCCCCATAGCCTGGAGTTTTAGAAATTTTGACTACATATTAAATAAATATGAACAATAAGGAATACATCGCTGAACTGGCTCAGCAAACCGGCTATTCGCAGGAAGACACCCAGAAGTTGGTGCGCAAGGCGATAGACGCTATGATTGCCGAGTTTGAGGATGGAGAAGCTGTCTCTATCCCCAATTTTGGCACCTTCGAAGTGAAGAAGCGCATGGAGCGAGTGGTGGTTAATCCTACTACCAAGAAGCGTCAGCTGGTGCCGCCTAAGTTGGTGTTGGGTTTCCGACCGGTAGCTTCGGTCAAGGAAAAACTAAAGAATGGAGGGGATGAGCAATGAGCAAATTCAGTTTAAATACACTCGGAAAACTGCTTGCAGATAAGAGCGGGCTGAGCCAGGTGGAAGCAGAACTCTTCATCCGGAAAATGTTTGATGTGTGCAACCAGGGACTCGATGCCGACAAGCAGGTGAAGATAAAATGGCTGGGCACCTTTAAGGTACAGGCCACGAAAGACCGTGAAAGCATCAATGTGAACACGGGCGAGCGCTTCACCATTGAAGGCAGAGACAAACTCACCTTCACGCCTGACAACATCCTGAAAGAAATCGTGAACAAGCCATTCGCCCAATTTGAAACGGTGGTGGTAAATGACGGCGTAGATTTCGATGAAATAGATGAGAAGTTTGGAGAAGAACAGACAGAAGATGCTCCTGAACAAGTAATCGATTTTCTGGACGAAGAAAAAACTGCAACTCCAAATCCGGAGGTTGTCGTAATTGAATCTGAAAAGGAAAAAGAAGACGAACAGGCAAAGCAAATTGCTATTGAACAAGCTAAACTGGAAAGATTAAAACAAGCCCAACTGGAGCAGGAAAGAATACAGAAAGAAAAGCAAGAGCAGGAAAGACTGGAGCAAGAGAAGCTTGAATTAGCCCAGCAACAGCAAGCCCTGAAAGCAGTTGTTAAACCAGCAGTACCTGCATCAGATGAATCTGAAGAAGAAGAGAAGGAAGAAGAAGAAGAATCTTCCAATTCTCATCATATTGTTATTCCTCGCTATCTGGTCGTTGCAGTTTGTCTCATCGTAGTAGCTTTGATTGGCGGAATGGGATGGTTTGCCTTCAACTATGGTCAGATGACTGCCCAGCGCGATCATCTAGCCATGCAGCTAAACCAGTATCATCAGGCTCCAGCCAAGAAAGTCCCAGCCAAACCAGCTGCCGCCCCACTCTCTCAGGAACAGAAACTCCGCCAGAAAGCGATGGAAGACAGCATCCGTATGGCTAAAACTGCAGAAGCAGTAAAACTGGCTGAAAATTCGGATGAGGAAAGTGCTACCGCAGAAAAGGCTAAGCAGGCTGAAGCAAAGGCTAAGGCAGAAGCTAAAGATAAAGCCGAAGAAAAGGCTGCTTCGAAAATAGCATCATCCCAGTATGATAAGGACGCTCGCGTACGCACGGGAGCTTACCGAATCATAGGAGTTGCCCAGACCGTTACGGTTGGCGCCGGTCAGACCCTCGAACAGATTAGTACCCGCTATTTAGGTTCCGGCATGGAATGCTACGTAGAAGCCCTGAATGGTACAAGCACCGTAAAAGCCGGACAGAAAATCAAGATTCCGAAACTGGAATTGAAAAAGAAAAAGAAGTAAAGTACTGAACAAACAAAAATCGCCCTGTAAGAGCAAATATAATTTTGCACTTACAGGGCGACATTGTTTTATGTTAACATTACTTGCCCAACACTTCATCAAGCAATGTGTAGAAAGCAGGATCCTCACCAACAATAGTCTTGATAATCTTACCGTTAGCATCAATCACAATCTTTGTAGGGAAACCCTGAACAGCATAGTCGCTGAGAACCTTGCTGTCCTTCGGATTGTAAACATGAATCCATGGCAACTGGTGCTTCTCAACAGCAGCCTTCCACTTAGCCTCTGTATCATTACAATCTACACCAAGAATTTCAAACTTACCCTTGTACTTCTCGTAATACTCCTTCATCTTAGGCATTCCCTTGATGCACCATCCGCACCATGAACCCCAGAAATCGAGTACGACAATCTTGCCGCGAAGGCTGGAAAGCTTAAAATCATTTCCCTTAATATCCTTCAGCGTAAAGTCAGGAGCCTCAACACCGGCAGCCTGCACCTTCTTAGCCTTCTCCTCAGCCTCAGCACGCTTCTTAGCCATATCAATCATTGGCTGGTAGAAAGCCTTCATTCTGCCGTTCTTCACATTCTCAGAGAGCAAGCCCAGCAGTTTCTCCATCTTGCTGACATCATCAAACTGCTCGAAGATAGTAGCACAAGACTCATAATCAGGATGCTGTTTTACGAAATTGAAAATCTTATCGTCCTTTGCCTTTTGCAGGGCAGGAGCCTTCTGCTCATACTCTGCCATGATGGTCTGCTGGGTCTCACCATTCTTGATTCTCTGGTTCAGGGAAGCTTCGTAATCTCTCAACTCCTTATTAGCATTCTCCAGCAGAACATCTACTTCATGATACTGCTGATAGAACTTAGAACCCGAAATATCGAAGCGGGTCTTTGCATCGCCCTTAACTTCAGCCTTCTCGCCAGGAACACAAGGCAGGTTGAACATAAACTGACCTGCACCACGATAAGCTTCAGGTGAGAGGAAAACGTATCCGGCTACCTTATCAAGGTTTGCAGAATAGGTAAACTTGCCATTCTTCACCAAAACCGTATCCATCTTAACATTTCTGCCCTTGTAAACAAGTACAGAATCGGAATTGAAATTCTTCAAATCCACCTTCAACTGGAAGTTGCTCTTCTGAGCCATCGCAACGGTTGATGCAAGCATCAGAGCCGCAGATAAAATCGCTGTTTTCATTTTTCTTTTATTATATTTATTCTGATTACACCTTATTATATATAGGGAACGAAGAACGCCTGGTTCGTCGTCATCCTTATTCTTCATACTCGGTAGTATCCTCAATACCCGCCTCGGCCAAAGCCTCCTTGCGCTCAACGCAGGTTCCGCATTTGCCACAATGCTTCTCACCGCCCTTATAGCAGCTCCAGGTTTCAGCATAGTCAATGCCCAACTTCTTGCCTATCTCCGCAATCTGCCCTTTGGTAATATTCGTATAAGGAGCCACCACGCGCACATCAACGAACGTTCCTGCTTCAGCAGCCTCATCTATCGCCTTGATAAACTCCGGACGACAGTCTGGGTAAATCGTATGATCGCCACCATGGTTAGCGATGAAAACTTTCTTCAGATTATTACTCTCAGCAATGCCGATGGCAATGCTCAACATGATTCCATTACGGAAAGGAACCACCGTACTCTTCATATTATCATCAGCATAATGACCCTCAGGAATTGCATCGGCACCTTCAAGAAGAGAACTCTTGAAATACTGATGCATGAAACCCAAATCTATCGTAATATGCTTGATTCCCAAACGCTCACAATGCATCTTGGCGAAAGGAATTTCACGCTCGTTATGATTACTTCCATAGTTAAAACTAATGCCGAGCGCAATCTCGTCTTTCTTATCGTAGAGCAGCGTGATGCTATCCATGCCACCGCTCACAATGATTACTGAATCCTTCATTTTACTTTGAATTTTGAAATTTGAAATTTGAACTGTTTGATTACTTTTACTTCACCCGAACAGGCAGCGGAATGCTTCTTCCACCTTCCTTACGGGATGAATTTCTATCTTATATTTCTTATGGTCGAAACCATGATTGTTGTACTTCGGAATGATGATGTGCTGGAATCCCAGTTTCTCGGCCTCAGCAATACGCTGCTCGATACGGCTCACCGGACGAACCTCACCGCTCAGACCTACCTCGCCTGCCATACACCAACCTTGCTCGATAGGCGTGTCAACATTGCTGCTCAATACGGCTGCCAACACACTCAAGTCCATGGCAGGATCGGTTACTCTCAATCCACCGGCAATATTCAGGAACACGTCCTTCTGCATCAGCTTGAACCCCACACGTTTCTCTAGAACCGCCAGGAGCATGTTCAAACGGCGCTGGTCAAACCCCGTTGCCGAACGCTGCGGAGTTCCATAGGCAGCTGTTGAAACCAAAGCCTGCGTCTCCACCAGAAACGGACGGACACCCTCGATGGCTGCGCTGATGGCAACACCCGAAAGCCCATCATGATCTTCAGTAAGCAGCAACTCTGAAGGATTGCTCACCTGTCGGAGTCCGCCTTGCATCATCTCATAGATTCCCAACTCAGAAGTACTTCCGAATCGGTTTTTGATGCTTCTCAAGATGCGGTACATGTAATGCTGGTCGCCCTCAAACTGAATCACCGTATCTACGATGTGCTCCAGAATCTTTGGTCCGGCAAGCGTTCCCTCCTTATTAATATGTCCTATCAGAATAACCGGAATGCCACTCGTCTTGGCAAATCGGAGCAGGGAGGCTGCACACTCGCGAACTTGGGAAACAGAACCCGGCGAACTGTCTACTTCTTCCGTAGCAATAGTTTGGATAGAATCTATAACTATCAGCTGTGGAGCCACTTCCTGAATATGACTGAAGATTTTCTCCAACTGCGTTTCGCAGAGAACCGTAATATGATCAAAGGCTCCTTCTGATGAAAGAGAAGCCGTTTTCAGAGTGTCTGCAGAAGAACCCTCTCTGAGCATCGCCTGTCCTTTAGCCAACCGGTCGGCACGGAGTTTAATCTGATGGGCACTCTCCTCTCCGCTCACATACAGGATACGGCGGTCAGTCATGTTCAGAATAGTCTGCAAGGTGAGCGTACTCTTACCGATTCCCGGTTCACCGCCCAGGAGCGTAATGCTGCCAGGGACCATTCCGCCACCCAGCACACGGTTCAGCTCCTCGTCCCTCATATCGATGCGCGGTTCATCAATCGCAGAAATATCGCGAAGTTTCATCGGCGCAGCGTCATGCTCGCTGTGCTGCCCGCCAAACATCGTGGCAGCTCCACCATGACGCATGGTCATTCCGGCATTCTTCGCAGCCTGCGATCCGGAATCAGCAGCAATACGAATTTCCTTAAATGTATTCCATTGTCCGCAGCTAGGACATTTGCCCATCCATTTGGCACTTTCCTGTCCGCAATTGCTGCACACAAAAGCAATCTTATCTTTCGCCATTTTATCTCATTTATATGTAATAACGTTTTAACTGCGCACAAAGGTACTATTTATTATCGAAAAATCCAAAAAAAAAGTAATTTGTTAAGAATATATTTCATTTCTCTCCATTTTGTTTAACAAATCAAGCAGAAGGAAGCGCAAAATACGAATTTTGCAAACCCGATATAGCAAACAGACGATTTCATCTACTAAAAATAATAAAAACCGCTACTATATTTTGCTGATTCAAATATAATTTGTATCTTTGCCTTCGGTTTTTGAAACCAGCAGAAAGGTTTAGAACAATAAATTAGTACATAAACTAAATAAATTTAGGTAAAATGAAAATTGAAGATTTTAACTTTGCCGGTCACAAGGCAATC
>ERZ1026934.286-NODE-286-length-14341-cov-8.340403_pt1 | contig 14341 bp, 9 predicted proteins | sample MGYA00519462_ERZ1026934 | MGnify/ENA primary metagenome ERZ1026934 (study PRJEB26926, sample SAMN06164446) | human gut metagenome | biome: ENVO:00009003; feature: ENVO:2100002; material: ENVO:00002003 | host: Homo sapiens | place: USA | collected 2012 ...
CCAGTTCAATACGGTTGGTGTTCAACCACTGGCGATATGGATGCTGGGCAGCCAGACGCTCCTTGATTTCACCATCGTAGTAGATTTTACCTTCCTGTGTATCGATGAGGAGAATCTTACCAGGCTGCAAGCGACCCTTCTCGGCAATCTCAGTAGGATCGAAATCCATGACACCTACTTCAGAAGCCACAACCATCATATCATTCTTGGTGATGGTATAGCGTGCTGGGCGCAAACCGTTTCTATCGAGCATACCACCGGCGTAGCGGCCATCGCTGAAGAGCAAGGCAGCAGGACCATCCCATGGCTCCATCAGGATAGAGTGATACTCATAGAAAGCCTTCAGATCCTCAGAGATAGGGTTCTTATCGTTGAAGCTCTCTGGTACCATCACAGCCATGGCGTGAGGCAATGACAGACCGCTCATCACGAAGAACTCGAAGACATTGTCGAGACTGGCTGAGTCACTCATATCAGGCTGAACGATAGGAGAAATCTCACGGATATCGCCCAGAGCCTCACTACTCAACACACTCTCACGAGCCTTCATCCAGGCACGGTTACCACGGATGGTGTTAATCTCACCATTGTGGGCAAGGAGACGGAATGGCTGAGCCAGACTCCATGTTGGGAAGGTGTTGGTAGAGAAGCGGGAGTGAACCAATGCCAAACCGCTTGTGAAATAATTATTGGTCAAGTCAGGATAGTATTGGCGCAACTGGAGGCTGCTCAACATACCCTTATAGACGATGTTCGAATTAGACAACGAACAGATATAGAAATCAGGATCACTGACACGTTTCTCAATGCGTTTGCGGATGAGATAGAGAGTGCGCTCGAAAACAGGCACCTTGTCGTCAGTAACACCGGTGATAAAAATCTGCTTGATGGCAGGTTCATTGCTCAAAGCAGCTTCACCGAGACACTCAGGGTTGGTAGGAACATTGCGGAGGTGCATCAACTGCAATCCCTCGCGCTCGATCTCCTCAATCATGATAGAGAGGATTTCCTGCTGTTTCTTCTCGTCTTTAGGCAAGAAGATAAGACCCGTACCATATTTACCTTTTTCTGGTACTGGGATACCCTGAAGAAGAATAAACTCATGTGGAATCTGGAGCATGATACCAGCGCCATCACCCGTCTTGTTGTCGGCTCCCTCAGCACCACGGTGGCGCATATTTTCGAGAACTTTCAAGGCGTTATCGACCAGCTCATGGCTCTTGTTTCCGTGGATGTTAACCACCATACCTACGCCACACGCATCGTGCTCATAGGCTGAACTGTACAATCCTTTTTCCATTTCTTGTTCGTTTTATATCGGTTATTTATAACTATCTATTTTAATGTTAAATGTTGAATGTTGAATGATTCTTCACTCTTCGTTCTTCACTCTTCACTTATTTATACGCTTTCTCGTGAACTCCGGCAACAGCTCGTCCGCTTGGGTCGTTCTGGTTTTTGAAAGAAGCATCCCAGGCAAGGGCTTCGGCTGTAGAGCAGGCTACGCTTGGTACACTTGGCACACTCTTGGCAGCACTGTCGCTTGGGAAATGCTCAGCGAAGATAGAACGGTAATAGTACTCCTCCTTGTTCTGTGGAGGATTGATAGGGAATCGCTCGGCGGCATGTGCCATCTGCTCATCACTCACGGCAGAAGCGGTAATCTGCTTCAGCGTATCTATCCAGGAGTAACCTACTCCATCAGAGAACTGCTCTTTCTGTCGCCATGCCACTTCCTCTGGCAGCAAATCAGCAAAGGCTTCACGAACTACTTTCTTCTCTATGGTCTTGCCCGGACACATCTTCAAGGCTGGGTCCATGCCCATAGCCACATCCAGGAATTCCTTGTCGAGGAAAGGTACACGGCCCTCGATACCCCAGGCAGCCAGACTCTTGTTGGCTCTCAGACAGTCGTAGAGATAGAGTTTACCGAGCTTTCTGACCGTTTCCTCATGGAAAGCCTTGGCATTCGGTGCTTTGTGGAAATAGAGATATCCTCCGAATACCTCATCTGCTCCCTCACCGGAGAGTACCATCTTGATACCCATACTGCGGATGACTCTTGCCAACAGATACATCGGGGTAGATGCACGAACGGTTGTCACATCGTAGGTCTCGATGAAATAGATGACATCACGGATGGCATCCAGACCTTCCTGTATGGTATAGTTGATTTCATGATGCACAGTACCGATGTGCTCTGCTACGAGGCGAGCCTTAGCAAGGTCTGGTGCACCTTTCAGTCCTACAGCAAAGGAGTGCAGGCGTGGCCAGTAAGCCTTGGTCTGTTCACCATTCTCAATACGATAAGTACTGTATTTCTGTGCGATGGCAGAGATGACAGATGAATCGAGACCGCCACTGAGGAGTACGCCATAAGGAACATCGCTCATCAACTGGCGCTTGACAGAAGCTTCGAGTGCATCATGAATCTCCTGTACTGCAGTTTTTCCGCCTGTAGCCTCAGCCTGTTTTCTATCCTCCATCTCAGCCTCAGCCATCTGTTCTTCAGCAGACTTGCTTTCATCTATATGATATTCCTTGAGCATGGTACTGTATTCAAACCAGTCGCGTGTATAATAACGTTTCATGCCCGGAGTCTTACTATAATAATAATGTCCAGGGAGGAATGGTTCGTAGTGATCACACTGTCCTTCGAGTGCCTTGAGTTCAGAGGCAACAAGCACCTTACCATCTGTATCAAATCCGATGTAGAGTGGAATCACACCGATAGGGTCGCGGGCGATGAGGAATTCATCTCTTTCTGCATCGTAGAGTGCGAAAGCAAAGATACCGTTGAGTTGTTCTATCATCTTGCAGATGCGAGCATGGATGGCATCCTCATCGGTGTAAATCAAGTTAGCGAAGTCGCTATCCTGTCTCATTTCACGATAGAGTGAAAGCACCACCTCACAGTCGGAACCAGTCTGATACTGGTATTTGCCAGCAAATCGAGCACGGATATTCTGATGATTGTAGATTTCGCCGTTTACTGCAAGCACCTGTTTCTTGTCAGGTGAGAACAAAGGTTGGCGACCAGACTCTGGATCTACGATGCTGAGTCGTTCGTGTGCCAAGATGGCTGAGCCACCACAGTAAATGCCGCTCCAGTCTGGTCCACGATGACGAATCTTCTGACTCATACGGAGTGCCTGCTGTCTCAATTCAGGAGTTTGTTCCTGAATATTGAAGATAGATACGAATCCACACATAATATCTTTCCTTTCTTTTACGGTTATTTATAACACAATATCACAGCTTATTTCATGCTATCCTTTTAGCTTAAAATATCATTTTGCTATATTTTGGGTGCAAAATTACTACTTTTTGATAGAATAAGAAAAGAAATGGTTTCATTTTGTATTATATAAAGACAATAAATATCAAATTAAAAGAAACAAGAGCTATTTTTGTTACATTTTGTAAGCAAAACAAACAAAAATTCATTCATTTTGAAAGATTGACAGAAAAATAAGATAAAAACTGGGGATATTGGAGAAATCTGTATGTAATATGGATATAAAAGATATAAAATATGGGAAAGTATAGGTAGATGATGTGTGTTATATATATAAATAGATATTATATTAAATTGCTCTAAGCAGGGGATTTCTGTAGAAAAATCTTGGTGGTTTCAAAATAAAAGTTTAACTTTGCAGCACAAGACGTATTTAATTAAGGTAAGAGCAATGAAATATCCAATAGGAATACAGACATTTGATAAGATAAGAAATGAAGGTTATGTCTATATAGATAAAACAGATATGATCTATTCTTTGGCAACAGAAGGACAAATATACTTTCTGAGTCGCCCTCGTCGATTCGGAAAGAGCCTTCTTATTTCTACTTTGGAAAGCTATTTCCTGGGTAGGGAGGATTTATTCCATGGACTTGCTATTGAAAAACTTGAGAAGGATTGGAAGAAATACCCTGTGATTCATATAGACTTTGGTGCTGGCAATTTTACAAAGGAGACGTTTTTGGATGAAACGCTGAATGCCATTCTGTCTGCATGGGAAGAAAAATACCAAATCAAAAATACGTTAACTGATTTTGGGTTACGCTTTGTCAATTTGCTCAATGAAATCCATCGCCAAACTGGTCTCCGTGCCGTTGTGTTGATAGATGAATACGACAAGCCACTCCTTGATGTGATGGATCTTGACTACAAGGTAGCCTTTCAGGGTACCGAAATAACCTTGGAGGAATACAACCGCAATACCTTGAAGGGATTCTATTCTGCTTTCAAGGCAGCTGATGCAGACCTCCAGTTTGTCTTCTTGACAGGCGTAACGAAGTTCTCGCAGGTTAGCGTGTTCAGCGGTTTCAACCAACCAGAAGATATTAGTATGTCGCCTGCATTTGATACACTTTGCGGCATCACTGAGGAAGAGTTGATAAAATATTTTAGTGAACCTATCAAAAAGATGTCGGGCGTTTATCATTGTTCATTTGAGGATATGGTCAGAATGTTGATGAAGCAATATAATGGTTACCATTTCTCTGATACCATGAATGGTGTCATCAATCCGTTCAGCTTGCTGAATGCATGCAAGAACTTGCGTCTTCAGGATTATTGGTTCAAGACGGGCACACCAACTTATCTTGCTCGCCTCTTGAGCCACTACGATGAGAACATGGATGAGCTGACGGGAAAGTATTATTCACCAGACCATTTCATTGATTATAAGGCTGATACCGAACGCCCACTTCCGATGATATACCAGAGTGGTTATCTCACCATTAAGGATTACAAGCATAGAACCAATACCTTCTTGCTTGATTTTCCAAACGATGAAGTAAAACGAGGATTTATAAGCCTATTGGCCAATAATTACTTTCAAACGAAGGAAGACGTTAAAAATTGGCTGACAGAAGCCGTAGAAAATCTTGATGAAGGAAATTTGGACCATTTCAAGTTTCTCATCACCTCCTTCCTCTCCAGCATCCCTTACACGATGCGCCGAAAGGAGAATGAGCGAGAGAAGGAACGTTATTTCCACTATACCTTCTATCTCTTGTTGCGCTTAGCGAGTACATACATTACTTATACCGAAAAGGAACAGAGTCAAGGTCGTGTGGATTGCATCATCGAGACCGATAAATATATCTACATCTTCGAGTTCAAACTGGATGGAACGGCAAAGGAGGCTTTACAGCAGATAGAGGAAAAGGGCTATGCCCAACCTTACCTTACAGATTCCAGAAAACTCTATAAGATAGGGTGCAGTTTCTCTTCAGAAACAGGAACTATCGAGGACTGGGATGTAAAGGAATGAGAAATGAATGGGAAGGCACAAAAAAAACCGACAGTCTGAAAAGACCATCGGCTTTAGATAATAAAAACTTAAACTCTTATTACAGAATCATCGAGATTATTTTAAATATTTCAGAAGTTAAAGGAGTTAAAGGAGTTATCGCTCCCTACGGTCGCTGAGGAGTTAAGACAATAGTCTTTTTGGCGTAGTTATTAAGCTGCAAGACATACGTCTTAACTCCTTAACTTCCTTTACTCCTTTAACTTCCTAATATGCGAAAGTTCAACAAACCTGCTTTATGGCTGCAAGGTGAAACCTACAACCAAATATGCCTTCTCGCTACTTGGGTTGGCTGCAATCTGTGCAAAGACAGGAACACTGAAGGTATCAGTAATCTTGATATCCTTGGTAGCCTTGACAGCAACATTGGTTACTGCGAAACCCTTCACACCTCCCTCATGACCATAATAGGAAGTGGTGGCATAAGGAACGGCACCGATGGTAGCTGTCCAGTCGCATCCACCCAATTTGAATGGAGCTGAAGCCTCTACATAAGATGAATATGCACGCTTACCACTCTTGTTGAGACCATCTGCACCAGCAAAGTTGGTGTACCAGTTCAAGGCTACAGGACCAAAGTCATAACCTACATTCGCCTCAAAAACATGAGAAGTCTTGTGAGAATCATACTCGAAATAGCGACCATCACCATAATTGAACCAATAATCAGTAATACCAATGGTAAGACCTCCAGTGGAATAGGCTGCAGTCAAATCGAACTCCTTGGTGTCATCCCATTTGGAAAGACCTACACTACCCCAACCAGTCAAAGAGAAACCCTTATAACCGATACCAAGAGTAGGCTGGAGTGATACGTTGCCGAGATCCTGACCACGCCAGATATACTGACTAACAACATCTGCAGCAATGGTAGTTTCTACCTCATCCTGAGCAGAAGCAGCAGGAGCAAAAGCAATCAAACCGAGTGCCAATACACTCATCTTTTTCATATCTAAAATCTTTTTCATAATCTCACAATTTTAATGTTAATACAACTCTAAATTTTCTGCGGGAGATTAGTTGTAGCAACTCTCTCCGTGCTCGTAGATATCGAGACCTTCTTCCTCAATACGCTTGTCAACACGCAGACCAGCAACCTTCTTGATACCCCAGAAGAGAATCACACCTGTGACTGCAGCCCAAATATCAATACAGAGGATACCGAAGCACTGTGCACCGAAGAAACCGAAGCCACCGCCATAGAAAGCACCACCGTCGAGGGCGAAGAGACCTGTCATCAATGTACCAAAGATACCACATACACCGTGTACTGAACTTGCACCTACAGGGTCATCAATATGAAGTTTGGTATCGATAAACTCGATAGAGAATACCAGAATGATACCAGCCAAGAGACCGATGATGGCAGAACCCAATGGGCTAACCAAGTCGCAACCTGCTGTGATGGCTACCAAACCAGCCAAGATACCATTCAATGTCAATGAGAATGATGGCTTGCCATACTTAATCCAAGAAGTAAACATAGTACCGAGACCACCGCAAACAGCAGCAAGGTTGGTTGTCAGGAATACGTGACTGATGGCAACACGGTTAACCTCACCAGAAGCAGCGAGCTGAGAACCTGGGTTGAAACCGAACCAACCAAACCAGAGGATGAACACACCGAGGGCAGCAGCCATCAGGTTGTGACCTGGAATAGCAGTACTCTTGCCGTTGCGATATTTACCGAGACGAGGGCCAAGACAGATGGCACCGACCAAGGCGAGCACACCACCTACGCTATGTACGATAGCAGAACCTGCGAAATCATGGAAGGCAGCACCGAAGGTATCCATCATGAAAGAACCTGCATCGGCGTTGCAAAGCCAGCCGCCGCCCCATGTCCAGTGACCTTCTACTGGATAGATAATCAATGAAATGAAGAATGAATAGATGCAGTACATAGAGAACTTGGTACGTTCTGCCATAGCACCAGAAACGATAGTAGCACTGGTAGCGCAGAATACAGTTTCAAACATCAGGAAACCCTCTGTAGGAAGATCACCATGATAGAAAGAAAGGTCGCCAAAGTTTGGCATACCAATAAAACCAGCACCATCACTACCAAACATAAATCCAAAACCGACGAACCAGAAGAGAACAGAACCGACCATGAAATCGACGAAGTTCTTGAACAAGATGTTCGCTGTGTTTTTACTGCGGGTAAAACCCGCCTCACAGAGGGCAAATCCCGGCTGCATGAAAAAGACCAACATGGCTGCTAAGAGCATCCACACGGTATCTAATGAAATACCTAAATCCTGTACACTCATAATCTTTTAACTTTAAAGTGTTGTTGTTATCCCAATCTTTCAATATATCAGCTATCTGATTTCAAATATCATTTATATGACTCAGATTGGTTGTTGTAAAATCTCTCTCCTCCTATTCAACAAAGTTTATTTCTCCTGCTCTGCATTATAGAGTGCGATGTCGCCTCTTTCACCTGTACGGATGCGAATGGTATCCTCTACAGGGATTACAAAGATACGACCATCACCAATCTCGCCTGTACGGGCAGCCTCCTGGATGGCATTAATCGTTTTTTCTACGTTCTTGTCGCGAACGACTACATTCAAAAGTACTCGCTCGATACTACTGGTATCATACATGACACCACGATAAATACGAGCCTGTCTCATCTTGCCTTCGCCTCTTACGTCATAGTAAGAAAACCACTCGATGTCGGCGGCAAGCAATGCTTCCTTTACATCCTCAAACTTTGTCTTACGGATGATAGCTTCGATCTTTTTCATGTTACTTTCTCCTATATGTTATTACACTTATTGTTATTTACACTTTGTTATCTTTCGAGTGCAAAAGTACAACAATTTGCTAACATATAGAGTACTTTTAGTGGCATTTTGTTATTAAAAGTTTTATTAGCTTACAAAAAGACAAATCATAAAAAGAAAGAAGTACCAAATTGTAAGCAAAAACAATAAATACGCTTACAATTTGATACTTCTTTTGTATATTTAGAAAAACAGAGGGATTTTAAGGCTATTTCATCCCCCTTTTCTGTAAGTTTAGCAGCTCTTATGCGTCATGATATCGAGCACCATGTCATCGGTAGCTCTCATCGCATCAGCACCAATGGATGTCAGATTGTGGATGCACTTATCCACATCATCATCTACGATACCCTCGGCAGAGGTTACGCACTTGCCCTCCATAGAAAGGAGAGCTGAGAGGAGCGCAGTACTCACTCCTGAGGAAATCTTCAAGGCACAACTTGGTTTAGCTCCATCACAGATCATACCGGTGAGGTTGGCCACCATGTTTTTCACTGAATTGCAGATGCGGGTATAGTCGCCACCCATCAGATAGGTAATACCGCAACTGCTGCCCGTACTGGCTACCACGCAACCGCAGAGGGCAGAGAGTTTGCCCAAGCTCTGCTTGATGTAGATGGCTGTAAGATGACTGAGCATCAGGGCACGGATCAGTTCTTCCTCGGTATTCTCATTCTCCATGGCATAGACCACCACGGGGTTGGTAGCACAGATACCCTGGTTACCACTACCACTATTGCTCATCACAGGAATCATGGCTCCACCCATACGGGCATCGCAGGCAGAAGCTGTGCGAGAGAGGATATGCGAGAAAATATTATTACCGAAGATACCATGACTCAAAGGACGGTCCATCGTCTTGCCCAAACAATGACCATAGTTGCCCTTGATAGATTCCTCGGCAGCCTTCATATTATACTCCTTGGTCTTGAGGATGAAAGAGATTTCATCGAGCGGAGCCGTAGTGGCGAAATCATATACCAGGCGGAAGTTGAGTTGGATATCATCCTCCTCTTCATCGCTACCACCATGACCGCCACGGTTATCTAATACCACCTCACCATTGCGCTCCACATACACAAAGTGTGTATGACTACCGGAGATAATGGCCGTAGCCATATCGCTGCCAGCACGGCAAACAACCTCTATATAGAGTTTATCGATATTTCCCTGCTTGAGTTTGATGTCAATATCAGCATCATTGATGTATCGCTTCCCCTGTTCGAGCGTGGCAGGAGTGAGATCTTTCAGCACCTCCAACTCATATTCCGGTTTGCCGATGAGGGCACCCAACGAAACTGCGATAGGCAGACCAATCATTCCCGTGCCTGGGATTCCCACACCCATCGCATTCTTGAGCATATTGGGACTCAAGAACACTTCAATGCGATCCGGACGTCTGCCTAAAGTCGTTGCGGCCTTTGCCGTACACAATGCTACAGCCATCGGTTCTGTACAACCGATGGCAGGAACTACCTCCTTATTGACGAGCGAAATAATGCGCTCTCTGATTTTCTTCTCTTGCATTTTTATATATGAATCAAGAACTTTCTATTTTAATCAGGAATACTCCTATTATTTAGAGAACTTTCCTATTGCGTCAGGAACTGTTCTATTATTCCGAGAATACTCCTATTATTTTTCAAGACTAATCTTCCAACTGGAACAAAGGATCGTCTGGAGTCAGCATGGTTGGCTTCTGATCGAACTCCTTCTGCAACTTCTCAGAAGCGAATTTCTTATCTACTACCAAGCGGAACATATACTCATTAAACCAGTCGTTGGTCATGATGAAGCAACCGGAGAAACCATTGTCAGCACCCCAACTGTTTTCCACCTTCCACTTGACCGGCTTGCCATTGGCATCGAGATCCACAGCAGTGAGGGTCATGGCATGGGTAGAACCACTATCGAAAGTAGAGATGCGCTGAGCCTTGTCCATACCAAAGGAAGTACCGAAGAGCGTACCATAGTCGAAGTTGTCGGTAGCCAGATAACCACGCTTGCGGTCGAGCTGCTTGCCCACATCACAGCTGGAATACATCTTCTGTCCGCCCTTGAGTGAAGCGATGGCGAGATCAGCGATTTCCTCCATCGGCAGGTTCAGGTATTTCCAGTTGTGACCATCGTAAGTATGACGGTCGTATTCCACCTCGTAGGTCTTGTGATAAGGACGGCGTGGATCGTTCATCACCATCAGGAAGGTACCGTTCAGGTCCTTGCCTACGGTTTCCTCATAGAAGCTCTTAGGAGTATACTTCTTCGCCTCGCCAACCTGCTTGCCATCCTTGTCGCGGAAAGCATAGGTAAATTCCTTTACCGGTTCGCCGAGAGTAAGACTCAGCATGTGATAAACCTGACCGAGCATATCGTTCTTGCGAGCCTGGATAGCTGCCGACTTCTTGCCCTGAGCCACCATCTTGCGGAGTTCCAGACCATACTCGCGGAGCTTGCTGCTTACGAGACGGCTCATCTTGGAAGTATTGTTGCTTGAGTAAGTCTCAGGCTGGGCACTCATAGGTACGAGACCATACTTGCTTGCCAAATCGGCAACACCACAGAAAGTACCGCCATCATTGAGCGGATTCTTGAAGAAGAACTGCACCTGAGGGTCCTCGATATCCTTCTTGCCCAGGTCGATAACACCCTGCAGCATGAGGTTGGCCTTCTCCAACTGGTCGTAGAAGAAGAGATAGTCCTGCGAGAATTCCACCACTCTACCCTGCTTGTCGTTGAGGGCGAAGTTAGAGCGAAGCACATTGAAACCGCTGAACATCCAGCAGCGGCCGGAACTCAACTGGTTGTGGATAGACTGCTGCGGAGTCTCGATACTGAAATGAGTATCTACGGCAGCAGCATTGGCTGGATTTTTCACCAGGTCGTCGATATTATTATTGGCAATGGCATTGAAGAGAGCCTTCTCGGCAGTACCGCCCTTCTGTGATTTCTCCATCTGCTGGATCATCTGGGTAGAGATGCCTCCCTTACCGGTCTGCGCCATCATCGACATAGAAGCCATCAGCAAGGCTCCCATCAAGATTACATTTTTTCTCATAATATATGTGTTATTTGTTTATTATTACGTTTTTACGAATAGATTGGGGTACTGTCTTCTTGATTTTTTGCAATTATTTTGCAATTAACTTGCCATCATCATACCTTAATATATTGCTTGATCATGTTTTACCATGCCTTCTAAGGCATTTTTATGCTTTTATGATGCAATTCCCCCACAAAAGGCAACATTTCTGTGCAAAAATACAAAGAAAAAACTGAAAAACCGAAATTATCGGGATAAATATGATTAGGATTAGCAAAAAAGCATTATCTTTGCAGAGTTATTCACGAGTTGAACACATGGATCAAGAAAAGTTTAGTCTTTTAAGCAAGATAAAATACCCAGACGATTTGAGGAAGTTGAGTATTGACCAGCTTCCCCAAGTCTGCAAGGAACTGAGGGAAGACATCATCGACGAGGTAGCCGTAAATCCTGGTCATTTTGCGTCTTCACTTGGCGTAGTCGAGATAACTGTAGCCCTACATTACGTATTCAATACTCCTGAGGACCGCATCGTTTGGGATGTGGGCCACCAGGCTTATGGTCATAAGATTCTTACCGGTCGCCGCGATTCTTTCTGCACCAACAGGAAGTTGCACGGCATCCGTCCTTTCCCTACACCCTTAGAGAGCGAATATGATACCTTCGCCTGCGGTCATGCCAGCAATTCCATCTCAGCAGCATTGGGTATGGCGGTGGCAGCCAAGAAGACGGGCAAGGAAGGCAGGCATACCGTGGCGGTGATAGGCGATGGTGCCATGAGTGGCGGACTTGCCTTCGAGGGACTCAATAATGTTTCCAGCACCCCCAACAATATGCTCATCATCCTGAATGATAATGATATGAGTATCGACCGGGCTGTGGGAGGTATGGAGAAATATCTCCTCAATCTCGACACCAACGAGACCTACAACAAGTTGCGCTTCAAGGCTTCACAGTGGCTCCATTCCAAGGGCTATCTCAATGAAGACCGCAAGAAGGGCATCATACGGCTCAACAATGCACTGAAGTCGGCACTCAGCCATCAGCAGAACATCTTCGAGGGAATGAACATCCGATATTTCGGACCTTTCAATGGTCATGACGTGAAGGAGGTAGTAAGGGTTCTCATGCAGCTCAAGGACATGAAGGGACCTAAGCTCCTGCATCTCCATACCACCAAGGGCAAGGGTTATGAACCTGCCGAGAAGAGTGCCACCATCTGGCATGCGCCAGGCAAATTCGACCCGGAGACTGGAGAGCGTATCATCGCTGATACCAGCAACCAGCCTCCTAAGTTCCAGGATGTTTTCGGAAATACCCTGCTCGAACTGGCGGAGAAAAACCAGAAGATCGTGGGTGTGACACCTGCCATGCCTACCGGTTGCTCGATGAATATCATGATGAAGGCGATGCCCGACCGTGTGTTCGACGTGGGTATCGCAGAAGGACATGCCGTGACTTTCTCTGCCGGTATGGCGAAGGACGGACTGCAACCTTTCTGCAATATCTACAGTTCGTTTGCACAGAGAGCCTATGATAATATCATCCACGACATGGCGCTGCTCAATCTGCCTGTAGTACTCTGTCTGGACCGTGCCGGACTGGTAGGCGAAGACGGACCTACCCACCACGGTGCTTTCGACCTGGCAGCGCTCCGCCCGATACCCCATCTCACCATCGCATCGCCTATGGACGAGCATGAACTGCGCAATCTGATGTACTCAGCCCAGCTCCCGGGACAGGGCAGCTATGTGATTCGCTATCCGAGAGGCAAGGGCGTGCTGGTAGATTGGAAGAACGAGATGGAGGAAATCAAGACCGGCACCGGACGCAAGTTGAAAGACGGCGATGACGTGGCGGTACTTACCCTGGGACCTATCGGAAACGATGTGGAAAAGGTGATTGCTGAAATAGAAACGGCTTCTGCATTGAGCATTGCCCACTACGATATGCGATTCCTCAAGCCGCTCGATGAAGCACTGCTCGAAGAAATCGCAAAGAAATTTGACCGCATCATCACCATCGAAGACGGAGTGAGAAAGGGAGGATTCGGATCTGCCATACTGGAATGGATGAGCGACCACGGATACCGTCCGCAGATAACGAGGATGGGTATTCCTGACGAATTTGTAGAACATGGAACCGTAGCCCAACTGAGAGAAATCATCGGTCTGGACAATGAGTCCATCAGAAAAACAATAGAAAATCAAAAATGAAAATCATTATTGCAGGCGCATACGCCATAGGTACCCATCTGGCCCGATTGCTCTCCAGAAGCAAGGAGGATATCACGCTCATTGATGATAGCGAGGAACGACTCGCCAGCATCGGTTCTGACTATGATCTGCTCACCATGCTGGGGCAGCCTACCAGTCTGAAAATTTTGCAGAATGCAGACATACAGGATGCCGACCTCTTCATCGCCGTAACGCCGTTGGAGAGCAAGAATATCACTTCCTGCATCCTTGCCAAGAAACTCGGAGCCAAGCGCACCGTTGCCAAGGTGGATAATCCGGAATACATGGACCAGCAGGCACAGGATTTCTTCCGCGAACTGGGCATCGACAAGCTGATCTATCCGGAGATGCTTGCTGCCGTGGATATCAACAACGGACTGAAGATGAGTTGGGTGCGCCAGAGATGGGATGTGCACGATGGCGCCCTCATCATGCTGGGTATCAAACTGCGCGAAACCTGCGAAATTCTCAATAAGCCGCTCAAGGACATCAGCGGTCCCAACGACCCTTACCATGTGGTGGCCATCAAGCGAGGCAGCGAAACCATCATCCCGGGCGGTTATGATGAACTGAAGCTCTACGACCTGGCTTACTTCATGACTACACGCAACTATATCCCATACATCCGCAAGATTGTGGGCAAGGAGCATTATGTGGATGTGAAGAACGTGATGGTCATGGGCGGTGGACGTACTGCCGTGAGAGCCGTGAAGAAGATGCCGGAGTATATGGAGACCAAAATCATCGAGATAGATGAACACAGATGTGAATATCTCAATGACATCCTCGACGATCGGAAGACGCTCATCATCCATGGCGACGGTCGCGATATTCCGCTGCTTACCGAGGAGGGCATCAGGAGCACACAGGCTTTCGTGGCACTCACCGGCAATGCCGAAACCAATATCCTCGCCTGCCTCACCGCCAAGCGACTGGGAGTAAGAAAGACCG
>ERZ1026934.296-NODE-296-length-13992-cov-5.574801_pt1 | contig 13992 bp, 9 predicted proteins | sample MGYA00519462_ERZ1026934 | MGnify/ENA primary metagenome ERZ1026934 (study PRJEB26926, sample SAMN06164446) | human gut metagenome | biome: ENVO:00009003; feature: ENVO:2100002; material: ENVO:00002003 | host: Homo sapiens | place: USA | collected 2012 ...
GCTTTAAAATATATCTGTATAAATGTTGCAATTTTTTTAAAAATCTGTTACAATTCTTTATCATATCTTACATATTCCGGGGATTGAAATTATGAACGCTGTTTTATATATCGCGGCGGCTCTTTCGGCCGTCTGCGCCGTGCTACTCGTGATTATTATAACGAAGCTCAGCCGCCCCTCCGCGCAGGATGGGCAAATAAAAGAGCTTGAGCATAAAGTGAGCTCGCTCGAGGGTCAGCTGCGCGATGAGTTCGAGCGCAGCCGCAGAGAAAGTGCCGGCAATCAGAAGGACATGCGCTCCGAGCTTACCGAATCGCTCGATAAGATGAACGAGCGCCTTGCACTCATGACCGAGGCGAATTTCAAGCATCAGCAGCAGCTGACGGATATGTTCTCGAAGTCGCTCGACACTATCCGCCGAAATAACATAGAACAAAACGACAGACAGTCGAGAATTATTGCAGAGTCGATAGAAAAAATGCAGCAGAGCAACGAGAAAAAGCTCGATGAGATGCGCGCAACCGTCGACGAGAAGCTCTCCTCGACCCTCACGACCCGACTCGACAGCTCGTTCAAGACCGTCTCCGAGCAGCTCGAAAATGTCTACAAATCGCTCGGCGAGATGAAAGAACTCTCGACCGGTGTTACAACAAATGTCACGAATCTCAACCGCGTGCTGACGAATGTCAAGGCGCGCGGCACCTGGGCGGAAGTCCAGCTCGAGGGCATACTCGACCAGACGATACCCAATATGTACGAGAAAAACTTCGCCACCCGCCCGGGCAGCTCCGAGCGCGTTGAATTTGCTATACGCATTCCTGCCGGCGACGGCGGCGCGGACGCTTATCTCCCCGTTGACTCGAAGTTCCCGATGGAGGACTATGTGCGCCTCTGCTCCGCCGCAGACAGCGCGGACGCCGAAGAAGTCGCAAAGGCGCGCAAGGCTCTTGAGGATAGAGTTTTGAGCGAGGCGAAGCTCGTCACCAAATACATAAATGTTCCGGCGACGACCCCGTTTGCGATAATGTATCTCGCGACCGAGGGACTCTACGCCGAAATCGCGTCCTCGCGCACGGGAATAGCCGAGCGCATCCAGCGCGAATATAACATTATGATAGCGGGACCGACTACAATAACAGCGCTTCTCAACTCCCTCTCCATGGGCTTCAGAGCCGTGGCGATAAACGAGAAGGCGAATGAGGTACGCCGCCTGCTTTCCGTCGCCAAGGCGCAGTATGAGAAGTTCGGCGATGTGCTCGATAAAGCGAAGAAAAAGATAGACGAGGCGGGGCGCACTCTTGTTGCCGCGCAGGACAGAAACCGTATCATGGCGGGCAAGCTCAAGGGGATCGAGAGCATGGACGCCGCCGAGGCGGACGCATATCTCGGCATAGCCGAGCAGACGGACGGCTCGGAGAATTAAGCATTTTCGTTTTTTGTTTATCATAAAATCAGAAAAAGGAGGAAACGAAATGAAAAACAAAGGAAGACTGGCAAGACGCATCATTGCAGTTATAGTCTGCATGACCCTCGTCCTTGCCGCCCTCCCGACCGGAGTTTTCAGTGCCTTTGCGCAGACCGAAAAGGGCAAGCTCAAAGTCACATCTATCTCCGACATTCACTATTTTGCTGATTCCGAAAAAGGAACCGGGGACACAAAGAACGGATTCAGCGAAGCCTACAACGAATGGAACGACAAAGGTTCCCGTCAGCTCAACGAGGTTGACGCCCTTATCGACGCAGCGCTCAAGAAGGCTGTTGCCGAGAAGAGCGACTATGTGTTCCTGCCCGGCGACCTGACCCTCAACGGTGAGCTGGCGGGTCACAAGGCTCTTGCCGCAAAGCTCGAAGCCTTTGAAAAGGAGAGCGGAATACAGGTCATCGTTGTAAACGGCAACCACGACGTCAACAACTATCGTGGACTGACCTTCAGAAACGGTGTCAAAGAGTCCGGAGAAGTCACCTCTCCCGAGGCGTTTCGCGAGATTTATAAGAATCTCGGACGCGACCTTGTGACGGACGAAAAAGAAGATGTCTTCACCCCCACCACAGGTCAGGCGGGTCAGCTCTCCTACGCTATAAGCCTCAAGGGCGGCTACAGACTCATCGTCATGGATACCAACAAGTATTCCTCCGATGCCACCGCCAAGGGCGATGACGTTCAGGAGACCGCGGGCAGCATCACCCCCGAGCTCATGCAGTGGGTGCTCAAGCAGTGCGAAAAGGCGAAGAAGAACGGCGAGACTATCATCGGCATGGGTCACCACAACTTCGTTCCCCACATGACCATCGAGCCCGAAATATTCTTTGCTTTCGTGCTCGACGATTGGATGGAGTGTGCCGAGACCCTCGCGGACGCAGGCATGCATTTCACCTTCAGCGGACATCTTCACACCCCCGATATCGCCTCCCATGTCAGCGACAACGGCGAGACTCTCTATGATATCGAGACCACATCTCTTTCGGGCTTCCCGAACAAGTTCAGAACCGTCACCTTTGACAACACTCAGGACGGCAAGATAATCTGCGATGCGAAGTCCCACGAGGTCGACGAGGATGAGCCCATTGTTGTCAACTTCCCCAACGGCACGTCTAAGACTTATGCCCAGCCCTATAAGAACAGCTTTTCGTTCTTCAAGACCTATGGCCCCGGCGATATCCATAACTTCGCTATGACCTCGATCGACAATGCCCTTTCCGGCATCTTCGAGGACATTCAGGAGGCCGGCGGACTCTATGCATATCTCGAGGCTTCGGGAATCGACCTTGAGAAGATAATCATCGACGCGCTCGGCACGAACGGCTTCGAGGTCGGCAGCGTTGAGATATTTACGGTCAGCAGCAACATTATGAGCTTCATCAAGGATCTGTGCGCGCAGGTCGACGAGGCTTATATCAATAACCCCGACCATGTTATGGAGGTCATTGACGGCGTAGTCACAAAGGCTCTCAACTATCAGGTCTCCGATTACAAGTGCACCAAGTTCTATGAGACCATGGGTATGGAGAGCAAGAACGAGAAGGGCACCCTCGAGGACGCCGCTTACACCGTTCTTTACACTCTCTACAACGCCGACGAGGATATCAGCGACGACAAGTTCATGAACGATGTCCTTGATTATTTCGAGAACAGAGACGGCGCAAAGGAGCTCATCAACTTCCTTATCGACACTCTGCTCAACGATGTCGTCGAGGGAGAGATTCTCTCGACCCTCCAGTTCAACCCCGGCAAGCTCTTCCCCGCCGGTTCTGTCACCAGCCCCATAGGTGTTGTGACCGATATCATCATGCAGATTCTCTTCCGCGGCAATCCGAGCTATGAGAACGTTATCTACAGCGTGCTCAATCTCCTGCCCGAGAAGTACAACAGCATCCGCAATATACTCAACACCGTCGTTATCGACGAGTACATGACCCAGAGCCAGTATGACAGCATCGGCTACACCATCGGCAGAATGATCCGCAGCCTCGTCGAGGATACGAATCCTGCGGCAAAGTCCGACCTCAATGTCACCCTCGTTTATGACGGCCCCGTCAAGCCCGAGGTCACGCAGGAGAATATGCGCCTGCCCTCGAATATAGGCACAACTTTCACCGGCGACGCATCGACCGAAAGAAGCATCAACTGGTATACAAAGTACAGCCTCAAAAATTCCGACATTCAGATAGCCGAGTATTCGGAGAACCCGACCTTTACTGATAAGCTTCCCAAGGGAGTCAAGGTCAGCACAACCTCCGAGCTCGTCAAGAGAGAGAATCCCGGCGTCGACCTCGGCGTTATCGGTTTCCTCTCATATGGTATCAATGTCAACCGCCACACCGCGACTATAACCGGTCTCAAACCCGGCACGAAGTATTGCTACAGAGTCGGCGATGCAAAGTACGGTTGGTGGAGCGGCACGGGCATAATCGAGACTGCGGACAATTCCGATTCTTTCACCTTCTTCCATGTCAGCGACGAGCAGTCGCAGAACGCTATTCAGTATGGCACATGGGGCAAGGTAGTCGATACCGCGCTCAGGATGTTCCCCGAGGGCAAGTTCTTTGCCAGCGCAGGCGACCAGGTCGATTACACCAAGCACTTCAAGCAGTGGCAGTGGTTCTTCAATGCTTCTGAGAACATCAAGAGCACCGCTATCATGCCCGCAGCGGGCAACCACGAGAAGAGCGGATATATGCTCGACCAGAACTTCGTCCTGCCCGAGACGGTCGATCAGGACAGAGAGAGCGGCGTGTTCTATTCCTATGATTACAACAACGCTCATTTCATCGTCCTCAACACCAATAACCTCAGCGAGGATAAGGCGCTCAGCGACGATCAGCTCGCATGGCTCAAGGCGGACGCCCAGGCAAGCGACGCTCAGTGGAAGATAGTCGTTCTCCACAAGGCGCTCTATTCCAATGGCTCGCACTATGACGACAAGGATGTCAAGGCTATGCGCAAGCAGCTCTGCGGACTCATGCCCGACCTCGGCATCGATATCGTCCTCCAGGGTCACGATCATGTCTATCTGCGCACCGATGTCATGGACAACAATAAAGTTGTCAAGGCTGAGGAGCAGAAGATAACCTTCGGCGGCAGAGAGTACACCGCAAAGCTCAATCCCGAGGGCACCGTCTATGTCATCAGCGCATGCGCAGGTGTCAAGGACTACCAGACCAAGGATGTCAAGGATACCGACAAGCTCTTCCCGAGAGCCGAGGCTATCTACGATGCCCACAGCGCTGTGTTCTCTGCGATAACCATTGACGGCAGCAAGCTCTATTTCGACGCTTATATGCTCGACGATGAGGCGAAGGACGGCGCAACGAGAATCGACTCCTTCGCGCTCTCGAAGTCCGAAAAGGACGTTCCCGAGAATCCCGAAAAGCCCGAAAAGCCCGAGAAGCCCGGTCTTCCCGACCTGCCCGAGCTTCCCGAAATCCCCGGTCTGCCCCATTGGCCCGGAAAGCCCGAGAAGCCGGAAGAGCCCTCAGACCCGTCGAATCCGAGCGAGCCGCTCGATCCCTCCGATCCCGCGAGCCCGATAGCCCCCTCGACGAAGCCCGAGACCAATAAGCCCGAGGGCGACAGCAAAGTGCCGAACACCGGTGCGGCAGCTCCCGTAATGCTCATTGCATTCGCAGGCGCGGCATTCGTTATCGGCTGCTCTGCAAAGAGGAAAAAAGAGGACTGATAACGGCTCTCTGATATAAAACTATAAAAGACGCCCGGAGAGTTCAGACGCTCTTCGGGCGTTTCTCTATAGATTTTCACGCGTGCTTATGCTACAATAAATTCAAAAATCACCGGAGACGATATTATGTTCAGACCTGTTCGCAGAATTAAAAACGCTCTCGGCGAAGAAGCGACAAAAGAAATTTTGCGCTCTGCCCGCCGCGGAGTGATCGCAGTCAACGGCGACGGCGGATATCCATATGCGATACCGATAAACTATCTCTATGACGAAGAGGCGGGAAAGATATATTTCCACGGCGCAAAGGCGGGCCACAAGGCGGACTCGATAAATAAATGCAATAAGGTGTGCTTCACGGCTTACGGGGATGAGATTATCCGTGAAGAGGTATGGGCGCCGTTCATGCGCAGCGCCGTCGTGTTCGGCAGGTGCCGCGTCATTGAAGACCGCGCTCAGACGCTGATTCTGGTCAAACGCCTCGCGATGAAATATTATCCCGACGAGCGCCTTGCGGATGAGGAAATCGCCGCTTCGGGAATGCCGTGCGGATGTATGAAATAGATATAGAGCACCTGAGCGGCAAGGAAATTCAGGAGCGATGATTTTTTACACAAAGAAAGCGTCGGAATTTTTTGTACTTTAGTACACTTTTTTGTCGTTTATCGCTTGACTATTACCGATATAAAAAGTATAATAAAAAAGCTAATGCAAATAAATTGGAGGTAAACAAAATGAAGGTATTTATGATTGGCGGCACCGGCCTTCTCGGCAGCGCCGCAGCGCGTATTTTCATTGACAGAGGCCACAGCGTTAAGTCTGTTGCTCTTCCGCCCCTTCCCGAAGGAGCTCCCATCCCCGAGGAGATGGAGATCGTAATGTGCAATATTTACGAGAAGACCGACGATGAGATCAGAGAGCTTATGGCCGGCTGCGACTGCTTCGTTTTCGCCGCAGGCGTCGACGAGAGAGTCGAATTCCCCGCACCCGTTTACGATGCTTACTACAAGTACAACATCGCTCCCCTCAAGAGACTTCTTCCCATCTGCAAGGAGCTCGGTTACAAGAAGGCCGTTATCCTCGGCTCTTACTTCTCCTACCTTGCCAAAGAGCGTCCGGATATGAAGCTCTGCGAGAAGCACCCCTATATCAGAAGCCGTATCGACCAGGAGAACGTCGCTTTCTCCTATGCCGATGACAACTTCGATGTTGCCGTTCTCGAGCTGCCTTACATCTTCGGCACTCAGCCCGGCAGAAAGCCCGTTTGGGTTATCCTTATCGAGCAGATCAAGAGAATGGACAAGCTTCCCTTCACCATGTATCCTAGAGGAGGTACAGCTATGCTTACCGTCCGCCAGGTCGGTGAGTCCATCGTCGGCGCGGCTGAGCGCAGCACCGGTGCAAAGGCATGGCCCATCAGCTGCTACAACATGAAGTGGGCTCCGTTCCTCAAGATAGTCTACGCCGCAAGAGGCATGGGCGACAACAGAAAGATTATCGGTATCCCGCCGTGGATGATGAGAATGGGACTCAAGGGCGTCGTCAAGGAGTATGCCGAGAAGGGCATCGACAGCGGTATCAATCCCATGGGTCTTCCGGAGATCATGGATCTCGATCTCTTCATGCCCACTGATTATGCTTACAAAGAGCTCGGTGTTACTGAGGACGACATCAAGGCTGCTATCACCGATTCTATCAAGGTCAGCGTTGCCTCCTATGAGGGCAAGGTCAAGCTCCTTGAGATGAAAGGCGAATAATTAAACATACACTCATTTTCGGCGGAACTTTTATGTTCCGCCGAAATAGTGCTTTTTAGAAGCTTTTATATTCCTGCCGTATTTGGCGGCGGTGCGGTCGTTTGACGGGGGTTTTTTCGTCAGGACGCACAAAGATGCGCTTTTGTTTTTGTGCGCGCTGACGGAAAAACGACCATCCGCAGACCGCTTTCAACTTTTATCATCACAAATTTTTCAGGAATGGGTGAATTCTTTTGGCAAAGAGAGAAGACGTAAGAAATATAGCCATAATAGCGCACGTCGACCACGGCAAGACTACCCTCGTCGACGAGATGCTCAAGCAGAGCGGCATATTCAGAGCCAACGAGCAGGTTCAGGACAGGGTCATGGACTCAAACGACCTTGAGCGTGAGCGCGGAATAACAATACTTTCAAAGAATACCGCCGTCCACTATAACGGCGTGAAAATCAACATCGTTGACACTCCCGGCCATGCCGATTTCGGCGGCGAGGTCGAGCGCATACTCATGATGGTCGACGGCGTGCTTCTGCTCGTCGATGCGTTCGAGGGCTGCATGCCCCAGACACGCTTTGTCCTCAAGAAGGCTCTTGCGCTTAAGAAGAAAGTCCTCGTTGTTATCAACAAGGTCGACAGACCCAACGCGCGCCCCGCAGAAGTCGTTGACGAGGTCATTGATCTGTTCATCGACCTCGGCGCCGAGGAGGATCAGCTCGACTTCCCCGTTGTCTACGCTTCGGCAAGAGACGGCTATTCCTCGCTCGATCCCAATGTCCGCTCGGGTGATATGCGCCCGCTGCTCGACTCAATTCTCGAGCATATCGAAGCTCCCGACGGCGACGTCGATGCCCCGCTTCAGATACTCTTCACGAGCCTTGACTACGATGATTATATCGGCAGAATAGGCGTCGGCAGAGTTGAGCGCGGCAGGGTCAATAAGAACGAGCCGATAGTGCTCTGCAAAACGGACGGCACTCAGGAGAATGTCAGGGTGTCGCGCCTCTATCAGTTTGAGGGACTCTCACGTGTCGAGGTCGATTCCGCCGCTGCGGGCGATATCGTCTGCATCTCCGGTATCAGCGATATAAATATCGGCGAGACCGCCTGCTCCCCGGACTGCATCGAGCCGATGCCTTTCATAAAAATAGACGAGCCCACGATATCCATGAACTTCATGGTCAACGACAGCCCGTTCGCAGGTCGCGAGGGCAAGTTTGTTACTTCGAGAAATATCAGAGACCGCCTGTTCAAGGAGGTCGAGACGAACGTCAGCATGCGCGTTGAAGAGACCGATTCGACCGATACTTTCAAAGTCTCCGGACGCGGCGAGCTGCATCTGTCAATTCTCATTGAGACCATGCGCCGTCAGGGCTATGAGTTTCAGGTTTCGCGCCCGAAGGTCATTCTCAAAGAGATAAACGGCAAGACCTGCGAGCCTATGGAGCTGCTCATAGTCGAAGTTCCCGAGCAGTATGTCGGCGCTGTTATAGAGAAGCTCGGCTCCCGCAAGGGCGAGCTTGTCAACATGGGCACGCGTGACGGCGGCGCAACTCATCTTGAGTTCCGCATCCCGTCGAGAGGACTCATCGGCTACCGCGCCGAGTTCCTCACCGACACAAACGGCAACGGTATCATGAACCAACTGTTCGACGGCTACGAGCCCTACAAAGGCGAGATAGTCACCCGCGAGCGCGGCTCGATAGTTGTTCACGAGACCGGCGTCAGCACCGCATACGGTCTGTTCAACACTCAGGACAGAGGCAGGCTGTTCATTCCCGCAGGCGTCGAGGTCTACGAGGGTATGATAGTCGGCGAATGTGCCAAGAATGAGGATATAGTCTGCAATATCTGCAAGAGCAAACATCTGACCAACACCCGTGCATCGGGTTCCGATGACGCGCTGCGCCTCGTGCCCTATACGGAGATGAGCCTCGAGCAGTGCATGGAATTCATAAAGGACGACGAACTGCTTGAAGTCACGCCCAAGTCGCTCAGACTCAGAAAGCGTATTCTTTCGAAAGAAAAGAGACTCAAGCAGCAGTTCAGAGGCAAGTAATCTGAAAGGGGAGACAGGAATGACACAGCGCCGATCGGTTGCTCTGGGCAGCTTTGACGGACTCCATCGGGGTCACAGGGCTGTGCTCGACCTCGCTCTCTCGTTTGAAAAAGACGGCTTCGAGCCGTGCGCCCTCGTCTTTGACGAGCACCCGCTGAAAGTTGTCGGTGCTGGAGCTCCCCCGGAGCTGATGACCCCGCAGGCGCGCGACGAAATGCTCAAAAGCCTCGGTATAACCGTCAAAAAGATATCGTTCGGGCGCATCGCCGATATGTCGGCGGAGCAGTTCGTCAACGATATTTTAATCGGCGAGCTGAACGCGGGCGCGGTATGCTGCGGATATAATTACCGCTTCGCAAAGAGCGCCGCCGCGGATTCCCGCGACCTCGAAGAGCTCTGCAGGGCGCATGGAATTTTGTGCGCCGTGGCGGAGCGCACCGACTATAACGGCGCGGCGATAAGCTCGACGAGGATAAGAAACGCGCTTGCCGAGGGCAACATTGAAGACGCAAACTCCATGCTCGGGCGTGAATTTTCCTATAAATTCACCGTCGTCAGCGGCGACAGGCGCGGCAGGTTGATAGGCGCGCCGACGATAAACCAGCATTTTCCAGAGGGCTTTATCGTCCCGAAGTTCGGCGTATATGCTTCGGCAGTGCCGATAGACGGAGAACTGCATGCGGCGGTTACGAACATCGGACGCCGCCCGTCGTTCACCTGCGACGATCTGCGCAGCGAGACCTGTATAACCGACTTCTCCGGCGACCTCTACGGAAAAAATGTCGAAGTAAAATTGCTCAGATATATCCGCCCCGAAAGGGTCTTCGATTCGCTCGATTCGCTCGGCGACCAGATAGCCGCCGACGCGCAGACGGCGAAAGAGATTTTTAACAGCATAGAAAAATAATAACCGCAGCCGCCCGAGGGTCAATCCTCAGGAGGTTTTCGTTTATCTTAATGTCACGGTGTGGACGGATATCATCCGCCCGCGAAATTCGCACGGACTTATTGGTACACAGCCCCGCACCCAAAATTCAATATGGAAAACACCTGCGCGGCATGATATAATCGATATGTAAAAGCATTTTGACACGGAAAATGCGCAGATGTAAAACGCTTTTGATAGACACACGACTGTTTTTTGCGTAAACTGAAAGCGAAAAAAGGAGGCGCGGCAGATGGATATCGGGAAGAAGCTCAGGAATGCGAGAAACGCGGCTAAATTGACTCAGGAGAGCGCGGCGGAGTTGCTCGGCGTGAGCCGCCAGACCGTATCGAATTGGGAGACGGGCAAGACCTATCCCGATATAGTGAGCGTCATAAGAATGAGCGGCCTCTATTCCGTCAGCCTCGACTGCCTGCTGAAGGAGGAAAAAACCGTGTCAAACAATCTCAACTATCTCAACTATCTCGAAGAGAGCACAAACGTCGTCAAGAGCCGCCGCAGACTCGGAAAGCTCGTGCTCGTCGTCGCATATCTCATCATATGGGCGGTGTCGGTCGCGTTTTTCTGGCTCGCCGTCTCCGAGTCGGACGCGGGCGCGTACGCCGTGCTCGTTATATGGGGCGCAATCCCGCTGACCACATTCGTCATCTCGCTGCTTATAGGCGCAAACGACTATTGGGGGAGAAGAAAATGGTGGGCGGTGCCTATCCTCGCTCTTATGTACACTCTCATTCCGTTTCTGACCTTCACCCTCGCCAACGCCGCTTCAACGGGCGTTTCCGCAGGCGATATAGCGGTGAACCTCGACGACTTAATCACCTTGCCCATAGGTGCGGCCGTCTCCGCCGCCGGTCTTGCGATTGGCACGGGCATAGAGAAACTTCAGAAGAGAAAGCTGAAAAGAAAGAATAATATCCTGACACAAGAGAGCACAAAAAGTCAGGAATAAAAAACTCCTTTGCTCTATAATGTTCTTGCACAGGGAGAAAAAGCATGGACTGGATAACAGGGATAAGCAAAGCGATAGGACTATATTGAGGAACACATCACGGAGCCTACGGATTACGCGCGGGCGGCGAAAGAGGCCTGTTCGTCGCCGTTTAATTTTCAGCGCGTGTTCGCTCTGCTGTGCGGTTATACCCTCGGCGGACGTGCAGAACCCTGACTATACCTGCGAGATATGGATCGCAGTCAAACCGAAAAAGTAAATATTTTTTCGCCGGAGCTCGTTTGGGCTCCGGTTCTTTTTATCTTGAGGAAAGGCGGAAAGAATGTTATACTTATTGAAGAAAGCAATATTGAAAGGAAAACGCCGATGAGAAGATTCTTGAAATTCTTTGCACGTCTATTTGTGCTTTTACTCGGGCTTTCGCTGTGTATCTCGCCGCTCGAGGGCTTTGCCGCCTATGATTTTGAATATGAGCAGGCGGTCGGTAATCCGCTCAAAGGCTTCATGCCGTTTTATAAACAGGGCGGCGCCGACAACAGCGTGCCTTACAGCATGGAGTGGTTCTATGTTCCGCTCTCCGCGCTCATGTCCGACAGCGGCGAATACACTATCCGCGAGGGGCTTGAGCCGTATCTTGAAGAGATATCGGCGCGCGGGAATCAGGCGGTTTTCAGAGTCTATCTCGACTATCCCGGATCTGGTATCGGCGAAAAAGCTGTGCCGCGGTTCATCTGGGATATGGGTATAAAAAAAGAGCACTACGACGAATACGGCGGAGGCTGGTGCCCCGACTATTCGGATGACAGGCTCATTGATATCCTCTGCGATTTCGTGCGCGAGCTGGCACGCGAATACGACGGCGACCGCCGCATAGCCTATATCACAACGGGGCTTCTCGGTCACTGGGGCGAGTGGCATGTCTGCCTGCCGGAGCTCGAAGCTTCAAAAGAGCAGAAAGCAAAAATTATCTCCGCATTTGCGGAGAATTTCAAGACTACGCGCATTCTGACCCGCTATCCCGGGACTCCCGGCACTACGCGCGGCGGCAATGTCGGCTTCCACGACGATTCGTTCACCCACTCGACGCTCTATGACGAAAGCTGGCACTTCATGGCTAAAATGAAAAAGGCGCGGCAGACGGGCGTATGGAAAAATCAGCCGATCGGCGGCGAGTTCCGCCCGGAGGGGCAGTCGGCGTTCTTGTCGGGCGCGCCGCTCGACGGCTATCAGGACTACTCCGAGTGCGTCAACGCGACTCACTGCTCGTGGCTGATGATGGCGGGCGCGTTTGAAGAAAATCTCGGCGCGGACGAAATCGAGCGCGCCAAAACAGCTTCGGCGGCTCTCGGCTATGATTTTACTGTCACAGACGCGAGAGTGATGAAAATTTTCGGCAAAATTTATGCTTTTGTCACGATAAAAAATACGGGTGTCGCCCCGATATACTATGATCTCGGCGTGTCTTTCGGCGTCGGAAACGAGAAAAATGCGCAGTGGACTAAAGCGGAAAATCAAAAGCTCTGCCGCCTCATGCCCGGAAAGAGCGCAGTATTCTCGGCACAGATAAGCATAGACGACGGGCAGTCGCTCTTTGTCCGCATTGAAAAGCCGCTCGAAAACGGCAAGCCGATACGCTTCTCCAACTCGTCCGAGCTGCAGCGCGCCGACGGGTCGCTCGAGCTCGGGAACATGATGAGGTTTTGATATGGAGAAAAAATACAAGGTCTTTTATCAGGGCTCGCTCTACGGCCACTTCGGTCGCGACCGCGCGGGAAAAGAAATTGCAGTCAACAAAAGCTTCACTTGGGGCGGTGAAGAATGGCTCGTGCCGTCTGTATATTTTTGCGGCAAGGGACTTGTTGCAGATATGTTCAAGAAAGTGAGCGTTGACAGCTTTCGTGAGTTTATAGAAAAATTCGGACTCGATGAAAACAGCGATTGTGACGGCTTTTCAGACGAACAGCAGGCTGAAATAGAAGCTGAAAATCCGCTGAACAGCGATATATCAGGTTCAATTCAATTCGGCGGCAGAAAAAGCGACATGGAGTTTTCAAGCTCCGACTGCTGGAATCCGCTCTTCCCCGACGGCGGTGATGCGGCGGAAGCTCTGCTCGACAGATACGGGCTCGATAAATCTTTTTGCTGGTTTGCAGTGAGGATGAGTATCCCGTGGCGCGGCAGAAAACCGAAAAAATCAGATTCCCTGACCCTGCAACTTCGCGCGGAAAAGATACCTGTCCCGGGAGCGCATTTCAAGGCGAATCGCCCCGGCGACAAGACAGAATTTATAAATCCCGTGACCGGAAAAAAGCATACGCTGACGGTTACGGCTGTCGAACAGCAGAAGTTTTCAAAGCTGCGGCATATCGGCGAAAAAGAACCGCCGCTGTGTACAATAATAAATTATGATATCTCGCCGGAAATTCCGATGGATGAGATATCCGTAAATGATCGTTCAAAGCCGGAAAAACCGCGCGGGATTATCGCTCCATGCGGCAAAGCGGCGTCGGCAATAGGTATTATCGGCGGCGCGGACGGGCCGACCGTCATCACCTCCGAGTACGAGAGCGGCCACACAGCCTGCTCGTCACTGTATTATGAGCCGGAATATGAGCCGGATTGGTGCATGGTGTTTTATAATAAGCCGAAAGAGGATATTGAAATTGAACTGATATAAAAGCGCCGAATGTCAGGCGTTCATAAAGCAGTTTTAGCCCCGGCAGTAATGACTGTCGGGGCTTTTTGAATATATTGGAGCGTGCAATTAAGGTTCAATATTTGGGCTCTGTCGCACAGTCTATTTTGGCTCCCCTGTAGGGGAGCTGGCTCGGCGTAAGCCGAGACTGAGGGGCTTGTTTTGCTGACGCTCAAAGTAATAAGTAAAAGTGAATAGTGAATAAGTGCGCTGTAGGAGCGAATATTATCCGCCCGCAAAATCTGCACAAATTTATTGACGCGCAACTTGTAGGGTGCGGCGACTCGACGCACCGTTGCCGCGCAAGCGGCACAATATGAAATTGTAGAATTTGCACTCTATCTTCGCGTCGCACTATAATCAAAAGATATATACTTCCCGCGCTTCGGCATTTTCTTTTTGTTTGAAAAAGAAAAC
>ERZ1026934.298-NODE-298-length-13936-cov-6.554499_pt1 | contig 13936 bp, 8 predicted proteins | sample MGYA00519462_ERZ1026934 | MGnify/ENA primary metagenome ERZ1026934 (study PRJEB26926, sample SAMN06164446) | human gut metagenome | biome: ENVO:00009003; feature: ENVO:2100002; material: ENVO:00002003 | host: Homo sapiens | place: USA | collected 2012 ...
CCCTTGCCTCCGCGCGCCGCCGCCTTGCCTTCGAAGAGCTGTTTCTGCTCGCGCTGGGGCTTAAATTGCTGCGCTCGCGCCGCACGTTCGTCGCGGGAAAGCGGTGCAAAACGGTCGACCTCTCGCCTTTTTTTGCAGCTCTTCCCTTTTCCCTCACCGCTGCGCAGCGCCGCGCCGCCGACGTACGCGGCATCCAGTCGCAGAAAATCGCCGCATCCGTAAAGCACTTCGCCTGCAACAACAGGGAGTCGAACCGCTTTGAATGCGATTCCAGAGTTTCCGAGCGTGCGCTCAGAGAGATATATCTGCGCGGCTTCGAGATATGCGTCAAAGAGGCTGACCCGTGGACAATTATGTCCTCCTACAATCTCATCAACGGCTGCCACACTTCGGTGAGCCATGAATTGCTCACCGAGATGCTCCGCAACGAGTGGGGCTTCAAGGGCATGGTCACAACAGACTGGGGCGTCCACAGCAGCCACTCCGACGAGGTTCTCGCCGGGAACGATGTCAAGATGGGCGACGGCGAGCCCGAGGAGCTGAAAGCGGCATTTGAAAGCGGCAAGATAACCCGCGCCGACCTTGAGACGAGCGTCAAGCGCATACTCGAGCTGACGATGAAGGTCGCGGAATAAATCAGATATAAAGCAAAGCAGTCGCCCGCGCGGCTGCTTTTGCATGTTCGGGCTATATTACGCCCGTTTTGTCTGCAGCTTTTTGGCAAAAATCGACATTGCAAAATATATTTTTCAATGATATACTTTAATTATTAACGCAGCGTTATTAATCGTTGATGGGGACCGCCATAAGCCTGTCCGCAAAAGCCGGGGATGCCTTTTTTTCCACCTTTTGTGCATCGTCTTTCCCCTGCGGTCGGATTATCTCTGTTTTGTGCACCCGCAGGCGACATTTTACGGGCAGAGCGGCGGATAAATAACGAAAAGAATTCAGTCTTTTGGTTATTTGATTGATAACGCTACGTTATAAATATTTCAGGCGGTCGGCGATTTTTCGCCCGCCGTTATTTTTATTTTCTTGATGTTTTTCGCCGCCATTGCGGATTTTTCGCAAAATATATAACTGTATATATAACAAACCGCTGATTTCAAACGCCTGCGGACAGCGCTGATCAGCGGTTTACTATATGTAGAATTTTAAAGAAAAATCAATACGAGCATCAAATTCAGGATTTTCTCCACACCATCTTGTCAACAATGCCGGTATATGACTGAATGATTTTTACTACTCTGCCGCTCACGCTTTCATCTGTATAATCTGCAACAGGGACGCCAAAATCCGAATTTTCATTCATTTCAACAGCCAACTTTACCGCGCGTAGCAACTCCGTTTTATCTATCCCTGCAAGCACGAAGCAACCTTTCTCAAGAGCCTCCGGCCGCTCCGTAGATGTTCTTATACAGACCGCAGGAAAAGGTTTTCCGATACTCGTAAAGAAGCTGCTTTCTTCGGGCAGCGTGCCACTGTCGGAAACGACCGCAAAGGCATTGAGCTGAAGCTTGTTGTAATCGTGAAAGCCAAACGGTTCATGGCATCTGACGCGGCTGTCGAGAACAAACCCGCTCTTTTTCAGTCTCTCCCTACTTCTCGGGTGGCACGAATACAGTATCGGCATATCATACATCGCCGCGAGTTCATTTATCGCAGAAAACAGCGACAGAAAATTTTTCTCTGTATCAATATTTTCTTCCCTGTGGGCAGAGAGTAATATATATTTTCCTGACTGCACATCTAATTTTTCAAGCACATTGCTTTTCTCTATCTCTGCGAGGTTTGCGCGGAGCACTTCAGCCATTGGGGAGCCGGTCACATACGTTCTCTCTTTCGGAAGTCCGCACTCGGCAAGATATCTGCGCGCGTGCTCAGAATAAGCCATGTTCACATCGGAAATTATATCAACTATGCGTCTGTTAGTCTCTTCCGGCAAGCACTCATCCTTGCACCTGTTTCCGGCTTCCATATGGAATATCGGGATATGGAGTCTCTTTGCCGGTATTGCCGAAAGGCAGGAATTCGTGTCACCGAGTATAAGGAGTGCATCCGGCTTTATTTTCTGCATTAACTTATAGGAATAATTTATTATGTTGCCTATCGTCGCGCCGAGATCATCTCCGACGGCATCCATATACACATCGGGATCATCGAGCTTTAAATCATGAAAAAACACACCGTTCAGGTTGTAGTCGTAATTCTGCCCGGTATGCGCAAGTATGCAGTCAAAATATTTTCTGCATTTGGTTATCACGGCAGAAAGTCTGATTATCTCAGGTCTCGTGCCCATTATTATCAGAAGCTTCAGTTTTCCGTTATTTTTAAAGCTTATATTTTCAAAATCTTTCATCTTTCCACCGCCTCTCCGAATGTGTCCGGGTGTAAAGGATCGAACTGTTCATTCGCCCACATAAGCGTTATTAAATCCTCATTATCACTGAGATTTATTATATTGTGCGTATATCCGGGAAGCATACGCACAGCTTCTATCTTTTCTCCGCTCACTTCGAAATTCAATATCTCATCCGACCCTATTCGTCGTTCCTGTATCAGCGCATGACCAGAAACCACAATAAATATCTCCCATTTACTGTTGTGCCAGTGCTCGCCCTTTGTTATGCCGGGTTTTGATATATTGACGCTGAACTGCCCGCAATTGGCGGTTTTCAACAGTTCCGTAAAGCTGCCGCGAGCGTCAGCATTCATTTTCAAAGCGGAAATTGCTTTTTCACGTGGCAAATACGACAGGTATGTGCTATACAGCTTTTTTTCAAAGCTTCCTGCCGGGATATCCGGCATCACGAGCGTATCCGGCTGACTCTTGAATGTGTTGAGAATCTCAACTATTCTGCCGAGCGTAACATGATGAGTTATCGGCACGGTGCAAAATTTACCGCTGTCCGATTCAATCGTGTTTGCTCCCTCGAAATTACATCTGTGTTCTTTTGCGTTTATGACATCTAACATCTCACCGACAAGATCGTCAATATAAAGCAGCTCCAGCTCTATATCCGGATCGCTGACGCTTATAGGCAAATCATTTGCAATATTATTGCAGAATGTCGCTACGACGCTGTTATAGTTAGGGCGGCACCACTTACCGAAAAGGTTCGGAAAGCGATATACGAGTACGCGTGCGCCCGTTCTGTTTGCATAGTCAAGGAACAGATTTTCCGCCGTAAGCTTTGATTTACCGTATTCACTGTTTGCATACCGCCCTGCAAGAGTTGCCTGAACGGATGACGAAAAAACTATCGGACAAGTATTGTTATGCTTTTCGAGCAACCCAATCAGCGCTGATGTAAATCCCACATTTCCTGTCACAAATTCGCTGCTGTCCTTCGGTCTGTTTACTCCGGCAAAGTCAAAAACAAAATCGGTATCTTTGCAAAATCTTTCAAGCTCAGCGGAATCTGTACCGATGTCATACTCAAAAATATTATCTATTTTAAGTTCCGGTCTTGTGCGATCCTTGTTGTCCCTGATATTCTTTAACGACTCAACAAGGTTTCTCCCAACAAACCCGCGAGCTCCCGTAACAAGTATATTCATCAGCAGTCTCCCCCAAATAGTTTGAGCTTTCTGAGCAAATTCTTCATACCTTCCACATCGAGCCTATGTGTGTTGTGAGATGTATATTGTCCGACAGTCTCAAGAGCTTTGCTTCCATTTTTAAAATAGTTGTCATAATTAAGATCACGGTTATCCGCATGTATGCGGAAAAATCCTGGAAGATCCTCTGCTCTGAGCATTTCCTCCTCTGTTACAAGCACCTCATAGACCTTTTCACCATGGCGTGTGCCTATAACAGACATGCCGACATCAGATTGCCTCAGCTCAAGTATAGCACGCGCAAGCGTTTCAATTGTCGCGGCCGGAGCTTTTTGGACAAACAAGTCACCCTGCCCCGCATTTTCGAATGCATAAAGCACAAGATCCACTGCATCATTGAGTGTCATCATAAACCGTGTCATATCAGGGTTTGTGACAGTAAGCGGTTTCCCTTCCGCTATCTGCTCGCAGAACAGCGGAATGACCGATCCGCGCGACGCCATAACATTTCCGTAACGTGTCAGGCACAGCACGGGATCATCTGCCAGCATCTGCCGCGATCGAGCTATGACATTTTTCTCCATCACGGCTTTTGTCATGCCCATAGCATTTATCGGATATGCCGCTTTGTCGGTCGAAAGAAATACCGCCTTTTTGACATGGTTTTCCACGCAGGCATCTATAACATTATTCGAACCGATAACATTGGTCTTTACCGCCTCCATCGGATAGAACTCGCAGGACGGAACCTGTTTAAGTGCCGCGGCATGAAACACATAATCCACTCCACGGAACGCAGGAGCTATAGAACGGTAATCGCGAACATCACCTATGTAAAATTTGATTTTATTTGCACAGTCCGGATATGCCAGTTGATAAGCATGCCGCATATCATCCTGCTTTTTTTCATCGCGGGAAAGTATTCTTATTTCCTCTATGTCGGTTTCCAAAAAACGGTCAAGTACAGCATGTCCGAAACTTCCGGTTCCGCCGGTGATTAAAAGTAGTTTGTTCTTAAAATCAATCATTGCTTCCTCCAAAAAACTTTTTAGGCAATACATCTTTCAGACACAAAGCCTCAAGCATCATCACTCCGTTTGCCCTAAGGCCTTTTATAAAAAACGGAAAAACAAACACTGTGCTGACCTGTGTTATCAATGAAGCCAAGGCTGCACCTGATGCTCCCCAACGCGGAACAAACAGCCAATTCAACGCCACATTGGTCAGCGCTGCACCTATATATATAGGACTAAGATACTTCTGCTTGTCCTCGCAAACCATCCATGCATTTCTTGCAACTCCGAGATACGAAAAAGCCGTATACCAAGTTATTATTCTCAACGGCTCAACAGCTGGAAGATATGCTTCACCATATAATAATCCGATTATTATTTTTGCACCTGCAGTAATTATTACCGATACAATCACTGAAACATAAAAAACTATTGCATACAGTTGTTTGTTAGTTCTATCATATAGCTTCAAATCGATTTTATGCGCTTGCATTATCGTCGGAGTGAATGAATCAATTATTGCCGATAGAAGAAATACCCACATTGCGCAAACGCTCGAAGCCACCGAATAATAACCGACAGCCGAATCAGAAAGCATATGTTTTAGCATAAATCTATCAGTACAGTTATAAATCGAAACCATCAGTCCGGAAAGAATGAAACTTCTACTTTTAGAAAGCAGTTCTTTCGACTTTCTTATCGAAAATGAGAAGTGTGGACCTCTGCATTTTTTATATATTATCAACAATGCAACAGCTGCCACAGCATAATCAATCGCTGTTGCTACGGCAAACCATTTAACATTTTTATCAAAAACAAATAGAAGAACTTTATAAATCGAAACCACTGTATACGACACAGCCGTTGCGATTGCCGAATATTTTGAGTTCAGCCTCGATTGAAACCAATAATTGATTGTGTCAAATATCTGAAATAAAAGCGAAAGACTGCAAAGCGCGACAACTGTTATAGTCAGCGGTTCGCCGGAGTCAATTATTCCGACAAAAGCAATTATCATCACAGCCGATAAAGTACTTGATACAGCTCTGAGCAAAAGGGCTGTTCCGAGCGCCTCACCCTCTTCATCCGGATGATCTACAAAATTTTTTACTATTATTGAATTTATTCCAAGAGTGCAAAGCGATGTAAAAAAGCTTGTGTACAAAGCCGCATAATTTACAAGGCCGTAATTGTCAGGGCCGAGATATCTCGCTGTAAGTAACCCTATAAAAAATGACAGTAAAAGATGATACACCTTACCGGCGATTATCCATCCCGCATTTTTCGCGACCTTTTTTCCAGTAAAAATATTGCTCATATTATAAATCTCTTATCTTCTTTGCGGGGACCCCGCCTGTCAGGACATTTTTCTCTACATCTCCTACAACGCAGGCGCACGCTGCAACAACACAACCGTCTCCGATTGTTGTATTTCCCAGTATTGTACTACGGCCGCCTATCCATGTTCCGTTGCCAACAGCTATTTTATAAGATTCCCCTACGCCGGCTCTGCGTTCAGTTGTTCCTACTATGTGTCCTCCGGTAAAAAATGTGACATCAGGAGCAATATCGCAGTTGTCACCAATGATAACCGAACCATTTCCGTGGACAGTAAGGTTACGTCCGATCCAGCAATTCGCGCCGATGCAAAGAGTCCCCGTGCAAAAAATAGGTCCGACAATTTTTGTATTCTCCCCGATTTGACACCCGACAGATTGCAGAAGCCTCCTTTTTGCCGAAAAGTAACGAGTTCCAACCAAGATACGATTCACTGCATATATAGACATCCTGCGTTTCAGTGATTTCAGCTTCATTTTTTATACCAATCCTCTCGGACTATTTCTGCGCAGCTGCACGGTCCCGTCGAAAACAAATTCGGAGTTTTGTCTCCTTCAAGAATTGCGTTTGAAAGTTTTACAAATCGCTCAGCAGCAACATCCGCGTTCCAAAGCTCTGCTATAGTAGAATAAGCAGACATTCCAAGTTCATCCTGTTTTTCCGGGCAGTTGAGAAGATATCTCACCTTTCTATAAAGCTCGTCAACATTACTGGATTCATAGACATATCCGTTTCTACCATCCTCGACAAGATACGGTGTAGCACCGGCCAAATGGCTTGCAATAACCGCACAGCCACTGTTCATCGCCTCATTTAACACGGCGCCCCAACCTTCTTTTCGGTCGCTTGTGAAAAGAAAGATTCCCGCCTTTTCCATAACATCTCTCACACTTTCAGGGGACATCGTCCCTAGAAGCTCAACATTATTTTCAAGATTGCTTTCTTTGATCCTTTTGCGTAGCAAAGGTTCCATCTCACCACTGCCGATAAGCTTTAACGAAAAATTATATCCCGCATCCCGCAACCGTTCAGCTATTTCTATCGCATCGTCAGGGTGCTTCCAATCAAGGAAGCGGCCACACCAAAGCAGCATTTTTTTATTCTTTTGCCGCATAACGTCATTGACGCTATCATACCGCCGCATCTCCGGGAAATAGCCCCATTTGTAGCACTTTCTCTTAAATAAGCCAAATTTAGCATAATCTCCGGCAGTAAAGGCACTGGCACAGAGCATATAAGTGGGTTTCCAAGGCGGATTGCAGCAATGCCATTTCAAAAAACGGATGGGGTATTTTATCAGAGAGTTTCCAGCTTTCAGCGGACGTTCAGAATACCGAAAAAGCAATCGTGCTTTCTTGCGATATAAACGAAGTAACTTTTCCGGAAAAGATCCCGAAATCATAATATCTTCTGACGGTATTTCTCCCATATTCTGCATATTGAACACATATGGACACTTAAAATCGTTGTTCCAACCAAGCTGACTGCGTTCAATATTCATTTCTTTATACGCCAAAAAGCGATAATTGTTATTCGTTAATTTATAGAGCGCATCCGAAAATGGCTTTTGGTGATGTGTAAAATAATTACTGCAAAAAAGTATTTTCATCTATCACTCCATGCCTTTCTTCGCTCAAGTATCTAAAATATTGTTATAAAGTTTGATGTATTTCTGATATACACTGTTCTTATCAAACTGCGCTATTTTTTGCGGATTTGCGTACCATCGTCCATCCGCTACATCTCTCACGGCATTTTCCAGAGCCTGCATATCACCTTGGGTAACCAACAATCCATTTCCAGAAGCTATCGTTTCCGGGCAACCATCCGTCTCATAAACTATCACAGGCGTTCCGCACGCTTGTGCTTCTACTGTAGTCAGTCCAAAGGTTTCTTCATAAGTCGGATTCACAAAAACATCGGCCGCAGTGTACCACTGTGCCAGTTCTGTTTGGTTCGCGGTGCGCAAAAGTCCAAGCACGTTGGAGGGAATATCCGGCAACTGACGCTCGGTCAAGCCGATTAATACAACCTGATACGTAGAACCTAAACGGTCGGCAAGAAGTAATAAGTCATTAAGCCCTTTTCGTGCATTCCAAGCATTAGCAACCCCCAGAATAATTTTCTTGTCTTCCAAATGGTACTTTTCACGCAAGTTGCTGGACCGAGTGTGGAAAATTGTACGGTCGATTCCATTCGGAATAACAAGTATGGGATAATTTTGCAAAAATGATTGCCTGACTTGATTTGCTAACCATTGCGAAGGCGTAGTAATGACAAGATTTTTCACGCCTGTAAAAGCACTCTTTTTTCTGAGATAATTTCGCTTTACATCGCCTTTAAAATAACATTGAGGATATCTGTGCAGCAGTATGCAGTCTCTGCACTCTGTTTGCCACTGCATGCACTTTGCTTGTGAGAAATGTGTGCAATGTCCGGTAAAAGTCCAGCAATCATGTAAAGTCCATACTACAGGAATATTTGCTTTTTTTAAGAAGCGAAACAACATTTCATAATTTACATAAAAGCCATGTAGGGTATGTAAATGAATAATATCGGGTCTGAAATCCTGAATTTCCCGAATAAGTTTTCGGGTTGCTCTCCACGAATATAATCCCGCGTGGTCAGTAAATCTTGACATTAAGTTGTGAAAGTAGTAGCCAAAGTCTCCTGAAATCTTAACAGCATCCTTATTTTCAGAAACAGATCCCGTTCCATATAAAGCCTTTACATCATTGCCATACTTTTTCAGCAGGTTCATGATATCGGCGATGATTTTTCCCGTGCTCCCGACCCCGTATACCAAATTGACAAACAGCACTTTCATCATTTCATCTCCGTTATTATATAACAAAAAGAACCGTCAGGATGCCGGGCGGACACCCCGACGGTTTTGATATTTTATTTATCTTTGCTATCCAAAATCATTCGTCCTGTGCTGTCAAAGTTATAATAGCCTTCCTGTACCAGACCGTGCGTCCAATACACATAATACCTACAGCCGTGGACAACCTCACAGTTTGATCTGACATAATAGTAATCACCATCAATCTCAATCAAACCTGCGTAGGTTCGTTCGCCGTTACGATAGTAGTAAAGACTTCCGTCTTCCTCATAAATGCCGTTTTTCAGAGGCGCTACTGCTCCGGTCATCTTACCATCAGCGTCAAAGTGATATCTTCCCTGAGGCTTCAAATCGTGCGTCCAAGTGATATAGTAATCGCAATCATGCACCACTTCGCACTTGGAATTCACATAATAGTAATCACCGTTAATTTCAATCAAGCCAGCATAGGTAAGTTTTCCGTTGACATAGTAACGCAGAACACCATCTTCGTCTTTAACAATGCCGTTTTTCGGTGCGCCGATCAATTTGCCATTCTTATCAAAAGTATAATATCCGGGATCTTTGAGCCCATGGGTCCATGTGATATAATATACACAACCAGCAACCACTTCGCCGCTGCTGCGGACATAGTAAAAGTCACCGTCAATTTTAATCAGGCCAACATAGGTTACCTTTCCGTTGACATAGTAACGAAGCACACCGTCATCATCCCTTACGATGCCATTCTTGTCCGTAGCACCCGGAATGAGCTTGCCCGCTGCGTCAAAGGCATAGGTTCCTTCCTCCATCAGGCCGTTCATTCTGGAGCAGTAGTATGTCTGGTTCACGATCAGCTTGCCTTTGCTGTTGGCATAGTAGTAATCATCACCAATTTTGATCATGCCAGCAGGAGCCTTAATGCCATCAACATAGTAATAGAGGTCTTCGCCATCTTTCAAAATTCCGTTCTTGCTGGTGTCCTCGTCATGCAGGATAACTCCGTTTTCATCGAAGTAGTAGCCCCATTCAGGAAGCGCAAGGCCATTGGTCTTGTGGAGCCAGCAATCCTTGCCGTTCAGCACAGTGCTCTTCACCGCTGCCGAGAGGGTCAGGCCCTCACGCTCATCCAGATTCTTCTGAACTGCGAAGTAATAATAGTTGACCTCGCCGTTCTTCTTGACAACGCGCTTCAAGCCGGCTTCTTCTTCGATGATGCCGCTGTTGAGCCAATAGGTATCATTTCCGACGCTGTAAACACCGGTAACGTTGCTCTGGAATACGCCCTTAGCGTCAAAGACGCAGCGTGCTTCTTCCGTTGCTCCATCGGGGACCAGCGTCGCGATTCCGGTAGCCGCATATCCGGTCTCGGGATCGAGATAGTAGGTCTGACCGTCGATTTTGGTCCAACCGGTCTTCTGCAGTTTGCCGTTATTGTAGTACTGCTTGCCGTTATCATCCGTAAACCAACCGTCGGCGTGCTTCCAGCTTGCCTTGAGACTCAAATCGGAGAAGGCCAAGAGCGATTCTTCCTCCCATTTTTCATCATTAAGTTCATAGGACGCCCAAACACTGTTACCCACGGTGCCGGTAATAAGCCAACCGTCGAAGACATAACCTTCGCGGGTAAAATCACATTTGGGAAGCATATAAGGCTCATCAGAGGAGCCATTGGCGATTTTTACGGTGTCCATTGTACCGTCACCACCGTTGGCATTAAAAGTGACGGTGAGCTTCTTAAATTCTTTGAATACTGCCTTGAAGTCAACGTCCTCATGCGGTTTGAAGCCCCGGCCGTCGATCCCCTTCGTCTCATCATAAGGAGTCCAACGATTTGCAAATTTGTAGGTGTAATTCTCGTCCTCAGGTTTTGGTGGTATTGGATGCTCAAAATCATCATAATAAGCATATTCCTCGCAGGTGTACTCGCCTTCCTGCAGGACAGAATCATCCCAGTTGAGCCAGCGGACATGATACGTGTGCAGCTTCCACTGGGCGTAGAGGGTGACATTTTTGTTGGTGGTGATGTTTGCCTTGTCGGCATAGGCCGTGCCGGTGCCGTCAGCCTTGGTGTTCCATCCTGCAAAGTCATAGTCAGCTCGGGTGAAAGTATTGGCAGGCAGTGCGGCAGACACGCCGGGATTCACGGTCTGCGTGCCCATGATTCCCTTGCCGTCGTTGGCATCAAAGGTGATGACCGGGTTCTGGGTCCACTGGGCATACAGGGTGGTATTCGCGCTGAAATTCACGATCGCCCCGTCGGCATATCCCGTACCTGTACCGTCAGCCTTGGTATTCCAGCCGGTAAATGTATAACCCTCACGAGTGAATGTGTTGGAGCTGAGCTTTTTATCATAACCGGGGTTCGCCATTAAAGCTGCCATCTCGCCCGTGCCGCCATTAGCGTTAAAGGTAATTGTGATGTTATTCTTTTTCAGAGCCCATATGCCATCATACACCAAATACGTGTCGCCCGGGTCTGAACCTTTGGTTTCGGTATAAGTGTCGTTAGTGTTGTGAAGCTTTGCGGGAGTAATCGGAATCTCGTGGGCTGTCACGCCGGACTTTTGCGTATACTGATATGTTTTTGTTTCCGTGCCGGGTGCACCCTGCTGGACATATTGACCGGTTCCATCGGAGGAGCAGATGTCCGCACCGCTTGCGGTGGTATAAACGCCGCCGATTGCGGTCAGCTTTCCGTTGACATCCACCTTTGCATCGGCAAGCGGTGCGCGGGCTCCTGCTGGCCTGCCGGGTGCGTAAACCACCGGAATATATTGTGCATCTCCGGAGCCACAGTAGCCGCCCCACTCGTCCGCATCATAGATATAGATGCTCTTTCCTTCGGACACCCTTAATTCGGCGCCCTTTGCAATTGACGCCTGTACGCCGGGAAGCAGAGCCGCCGTCTGATTGACAGTCAGTTTGCTGCCGGAGGTCAGGTTTATGGTCATATTATTTGTAAGCGGTAAAACATAGCTGCTGGAGCTGACGCTCATGCCCGCCAGTTTCAGGTTCAAGCTGTTGACCTCGGCCGTGCCGTCGACCGTATAGATAACTCTGTCCGTGCTGCCGTCATATGCCTTGGTAAGGCTTCCGGAAACAAGCCTGAACATACCATCGTCGGCAATAAACGGGATAGAGGTCGGATGAATTTTACTTTCCACTGATATCTTAGCATATACCGCAGTATAAACCGTCTCGCTTGCACCGGCATGAATCGTCAGCGGCACCTCCACGTTTTGAACCGCATACTGGTTAAACGGGAACACTTTATTATCCTTATCCATTTGGAAGGTGGCAGTGCCGCCGCGGAAGTCCAGAACCTGATACCACTCGTAAACGGAGCCGCCGGACTCAACCGTAACGGCGCCGCTGCCGGAGATGAATCCCCATGCATACAGGCTCGCACCGCTCTTCACTGTTATGGCACTGCCGGACTCCATTTTTATGAAGCCGTAAGGGCCGACAATTTTGCCCTTAGAACCGCCGGGAGCCGCATAGTACTGTCCGCCGACACTGATTGCCGCTCCGCTTTCAAGCGTGACAGAGCTGCCTTTTGCCATGGTCAACGTCCGGAAAGGCTCGGCATTCGCTTGGAAGGAAGTCGCTGTTGGGGTATCAGTATAGCAGGTCTTAGCCTCATCAAAAGGAATCAGCAGAGTAATACCCGACGGAACAGTATAGTTGCCGCTTATAGTACCGTCGCTGACGAGCGTAATCTTAGAAAGCTTGTTTGCCTGAGCAAATTTAACTGCGTCATTAAAATCCGCGAACATTTTCATTCCGGTTTCAAAAACCGCCGTTTCAGCAGAAACAAACTGCGGAATAATGCAGCTTTCTTCATCAATATGTAAGGTAGCCTCAGCCGTTGTGGATATATACTTTCCGGTCGTCTCATTATACCAGCCGACAAATTTATATCCTGCGTCAGGAGTGGCTTTAAGTTTATATTCATTATATGAATCTAATGACTTAACAATATTTGCAGTAATTTTTTCGCCACTCACGGTGTAGCTGCCGTTTTCTGCAGGCTTAAATGTTGTACGTACAGCCTTTTCATTAACAAGGGCAATGTTACTGACAGTTATCCTTATGCCCTTATTAACACCGTTATCATTTTTTTCTGATGTGACTGTAATATTAGCGGATCTATTGTTCTTTATCTCCACAGAATATGTGCCTGTTCCGCTTAAATTATCTTTTCCGATTTTTGCGATACCGCTTCCTTCAACCGCATAGTCAAAGAACAGTTTTGCGGTGGCATTTGTATGATTTTGAATTTGTATTGATGCTGTTTTCGGACTATATGAATAATTGCCGAAAATATCTTTATTTTTTGTGCTAAACGCCGAAGCAAATGCGGTCGTGCCGTTAGCCCAGCAGATTCCGTTTTGGCTTTGTAAATGAATACCGATTTCGCTGTCAAAAAGTCCTGTTTCATTTGTTGCGGCAAAAACCTGCAACGTAACAATCGGCAAAGCCGACAAGACCATAAGCACCGCAAGAAGCAGCGATATACAACGTTTTGATATCTTTCCTTTCATATTTTCATCTTCTTTCTCGCGTTTTTACTGTTTTTTTACTGTTTTATTAATTTTACGCAGAACATATCCATTTGCAAACAGTTGCTCGGAAGCTGTATTTCATTCTCCGAGCAACCGCAGCAAATATCGCGCCGCAAATCCAACTTTGTCTATACAGAGCGTGGCGTACAATGTGTCACACCCCGTATCATCTGTTATTTAACCATCTTTCCGTCCGGACCAAAGTTGTAGAACGTAGCGGGCAGAAGGTCGTTAGTCTTGCTGATCCAATAACGCTGGTTGGTAACAACCTTGCAGGAACTGTTTACATAGTAGTAATCGCCGTCTATCTGTATAAGTCCCGCATAGGTCTTGACACCGTTTACATAGTAGTAAAGCTCACCGTTTTCCTCTACGATTCCGTTCTTCTCCCCGGGCTCAGGCTCGGGCTCGGGTGTTACGATCGGCTTGTCGGTCATCTTTCCGTCCGGACCAAAGTTGTAGAACGTAGCGGGCAGAAGGTCGTTAGTCTTGCTGATCCAATAACGCTGGTTGGTAACAACCTTGCAGGAACTGTTTACATAGTAGTAATCGCCGTCTATCTGTATAAGTCCCGCATAGGTCTTGACACCGTTTACATAGTAGTAAAGCTCACCGTTTTCCTCTACGATTCC
>ERZ1026934.304-NODE-304-length-13818-cov-5.133910_pt1 | contig 13818 bp, 8 predicted proteins | sample MGYA00519462_ERZ1026934 | MGnify/ENA primary metagenome ERZ1026934 (study PRJEB26926, sample SAMN06164446) | human gut metagenome | biome: ENVO:00009003; feature: ENVO:2100002; material: ENVO:00002003 | host: Homo sapiens | place: USA | collected 2012 ...
GTCGGCAGGCGTCAGATGTGTATAAGAGACAGGTTGAAAAAATATACAAGGAGTGGATAATTTGACTTACAAAGCACTTAGCAAATATCGCGGCTTTTTGATGGGCTTTGCCATACTATGGGTGATGTATTTCCACATACCGCTGAAATTTGCCACAGAAATTGGCTGGTTCACTCACAGAATCGGTTTTTACGGAGTTGACATTTTTCTTTTTCTCTCCGGACTCGGCGTATATTTTTCGCTGATGAAGCGCCCGAATGTGCTCCGATTCTATAAAGCGCGTCTTGTCCGCATTTTGCCGGCCTATGTTATAGTTGCCTGTGTCTCATATTGCCTCCTAAGACTTGATAAGGCGAGCGCACTTGATTTTTTCTATTACATATCCGGCATTGGCTATTGGACACGGCACACACGATTCGATTGGTATATTCCGACTCAGCTTGCCTTTTACCTGATAACTCCCCTGTTCCTGTTCTTCTATAAAAAGCTTGATGGCAAAAAGCAGATAATATATACCGCAATATGTATGTCTCTTTCCGTTCCGCTTTGTATCATAATGTATTATACTGATTTGATCTATCTTTGGGGAACAGCTGTAAGACTTTCCGTTTTTCTGCTTGGTATACATACCGGAAGTCTTGTTGCACAAAATAAAAAAGTTACCAAAACCTCGCTGATACTCAATATTGTGGCATTTATAGTTGGAACTTTTCTCGCTTATTATATAAACAAATGCGTGAAAGAACCAAGCTATGTCCAAAGCGGGCTAAACTGTTATCCGGCATTGCTGATGATGCCGTCGTTTTGCTTGCTCGTCTCTCTCGTGCTTTCGGCACTCGGCAAAAAACTGCCTAAACTTGAAAAAGTTATTGTTTCTCCGTTTGAATTTTTTGGCAAGTACAGCCTTGAGCTTTATCTGCTGCATCAGCGCTTACAATCAATCGTATCTAAATATATTGGATATAAAAATCAAAAGTTGGCTTTAATCATTACGCTCATTGTGGCTCCACTGCTCGGAATGGCTATAAAGGGTATCAGAGATATTATAAGCAAATACAAAACACGAAAGAAGACAGTGTAGAATGTTTGATATCACCGCAATAGGCGAACTGCTCATCGATATGGCGCAGTCGGGGATGTCTGATATCGGTTCGCCCATTTTTGAGGCGAATCCCGGCGGCGCGCCGTGCAATGTTCTGGCAATGCTCAACAAGCTCGGCAGGAGCACTGCGTTTATCGGCAAGGTCGGAGACGATATCTTCGGCAAGAAGCTCAAAAATATTGTCGAGAGCAGCGGCACGGATATCGGCGGGCTCGTGTTCGACGAGAATGTCCGCACAACGCTCGCTTTTGTTGAGACGGACGAATACGGCGACAGAAACTTTTCTTTTTACCGCGCTCCCGGTGCGGATATGATGCTGCGCGAAGATGAAGTCAATACCGATATTATAAAACAGAGCCGCGTTTTGCATTTCGGAACGCTTTCAATGACACATGACGGCGTTGAAAAGGCAACGGTAAAAGCTATTGAGACGGCGAAAGATTCGGACTTGCTGTTGTCGTTTGATCCAAATCTCCGTCCTCCGCTCTGGGACAGTATGGACAGGGCGAAGCGGAAAATAGATTACGGCTGTTCGGTGAGCGATATTGTAAAAATCGAGACTGACGAATTGAGGTTTCTGACCGGCTGCGATGATACAGATAAAGCGGTTGAGATGTTCAAAACGCGCTACCCGAATGTGGCATTACTGACTGTGACTGCGGGGCGTAACGGAAGCCGCGCATATTACAAAAATATTTATGCCGAAGCCCAGACTTTTCTTAATGTGAAAACTATAGACACAACCGGAGCGGGCGATACTTTCTGCGCCTGCTGTATAGACTGGTTTTTGAATAACGGCGGCAAAGAGATCGAAGAGGCTGAGCTCAAGAATATGCTTGTTTTCGCAAACGCCGCCGCATCCCTTGTGACCTGTAAAAAAGGAGCGCTGCTCTCGATGCCGGAGATATCGGATATAAATAATCTAATCAAGGAGAATGAAAGCAATGAGTGAACTCTATGATTCAATAAGGCTGACCTGCTCCGCCGCCACATTTACGTGCGCTTTGGGCGTCGATGCTCCCGATGGTGCGGATGCCCCGTGCGACATAGTGCTCGACAAGCTCTTTGCAGACTTCGGCGAAAACGGAGCGGACAGGGTGTTTATATATAACCCCGACGCTATTGCACTGTGGCTGTTTCAAAAATATACTGAATTGTTCAAAGATGCGATACTCAGAACGCAGATTCAGCTACCCGTACTCTCGGTTATGCCGAGCGTGACGCCGGTCTGCTTTGCTTCGATGTATTCGGGTGTTATGCCGGAAATTCACGGCATAATGAAATACGAAAAGCCGGTTCTTAAAATAGCGACGGCTTTTGATGTCCTCGCCGACGCAGGCAAACGCTGCGCAATCGTCTCGACCGAGGGCGACAGTATTTCAAAAATCTTCCTTGAGCGTAACATTGATTACTACATATATCCGTCCGTTGAAGAATGCAACGCAAAAGCGCTTGAGCTGATAGATTCAGATGAATACGATTTCATCACGCTCTATAACGGCAACTATGACGGCACAATGCACCGCTGGGCGCCGGAGGGTAAAGAGTCGATTGATGCGCTCAAGGCGAATATAGCCGTATTTTCGGAGATACACGACGCTATAAAAGCGAAATGGAGCGGGCATAAAACTCTGCTGGGCTTCTGTCCTGATCACGGCTGCCATGAGATAGACGGAGGCGTGGGAAGCCACGGACTTGATATGCAGGAAGACATGAATATAATTCATATGTTCTCATTTATAAAATAAAGAAACAGCACCGCGGAATTTCCAATGCGGTGCTGTACTTTTTTGTTTATATATTGAAACCTGTGAAGAACTTATATGCGGCGTAAACAGCTGCAATTGCTGCAATGCCGATGCCGACTTTTATTAGTATCGGCTTGACAGCGCGTGGGCTGGTCGGCGCGTGCTTATAGATAAACTCTTTGACCGGGGTCTTTATCTTTGTTCCGCAGAGTTCTTTGAATGTCGCGGTATGGGTTTTGTATTCGCGAGGTGCGGTCTCGTCGAGCTCAAAGATTCGCACTCCCCTGTTTTCGCCGGGACCGTACACATTGAATCCCGCGCCCTGAGTATATCCGAGATCAACGCCTTTGTATTTTACGACAAAGCTGTTGTTGTGATCGTGACCGACATATATGCCGAGAACATCGCCCTTTTCGCTCATCGCCTCAAACTCGCCGGTGTTTACATCAGGAGAAGCGGGCGATTCAAGCATAAATCCGCCTTCGGCGATAGTTTCATCATTGAGCACAAAATACTCATTTTCATGCGCTCCGTATGCCGGGACTGCGCCCTTAGCGCCCTTGGGCACTTTCTTTATAACATCGAAAAACTCCGGCACGGGGATATGCTGAAACACGAGCGACGGCAGATAGTCTCCGTTTTCGGCTTTGAGCTGTTCGCGGCGCGAGACATACCATTTTATTTGCTTTTTGTCGACGGGCGCGTATCCTGCGCCGTCTTTTGCCTTGCCGTGGGAGTCGATTATATATAACTCAAACACAGGCTTGTCTTCGGTGCTTGAATAAATCTGAATATCCGCCGTTCCGACATCATCGGCATTTCTGAGATCACCGCTTATAAAATTATCGTACTTCGCGTAAAACTTGTACTGACCGCGATTATCAACGCCGCACTGCGCGTCGTGATTGCCGTAGGTCACCATAAACGGAATATTTCTCTTTGCGATCGGCTCAACGAGAGTATCTATAGTGCCTTCGATTATCGCGGGATCTTTTTTGAACTTCTTTGAATAGCCCTTTATCTGATCGCCAGTGAAAATAACAAGGTCGGGCTTTTCGCGGTCAAGCGCATTGTTTATGAGACTCAGCGTATCGGGCGACACGGCGGGAATCTCCTGAGTATCGGCTATCTGCATTATCTTGAATTTATGGTCGGAGTTGAATCTGAGCATTATTCCGTTCCCCTTTCGTTTTCATAGTATTTGTTGAAAAACTCATTTAAAGCATTTGCGGAATTATTATATCAGCTACATATTCTTGAAGCCTTTCGTCTATAGCTTGCATACAGCGTCTCCTTTTAGGTTCTGACTATATATTACCATCAAAACCGCGATTTTTCAATTCATTTTGTCTTTTTCGGCTTGACGGAAGCTTTAGTTTGAATTAATATTATCTTATAACCTTTATGAGGATGTGAATCAATGAAAGAGAAAAAAGCCAAGCGCAGCTCCGGCGGGATATCATGGATATTCGGATATCTCGGTTTCGGCGTGGGCGCTATCGGAATGGATCTGAGTTACGGTCTGTTCAACTCGTTCCTTACAAAGTATTTAACCGATGTTCTTCTGCTCAATGCAACTTTCCTGCTTATCGTGCCGACTCTCGCGCGTATATGGGATGGCATCAACGACCCGATGATGGGCACGATCGTTGACAACACGAAGTCTAAGTTCGGCAAGTTCCGCCCGTGGATAATGTGCGGCGCCGTACTAAATGCAGTTGCGCTGACTTTCCTCTTCACCAATCCCGGATTTGAGGTCAGCAGAGATTTCATAAACATAAAGCTCTATATCTATGCCGCTGTTATGTATGTTCTCTGGGGCATGACAAACACGATGATAGATATTCCCTACTGGTCGATGGTTCCCGCGCTGACGAGCGACCCGCAGAAGAGAAATGTTGTCTCAGCCATTCCGAGATTCTTCTCGGGCTTCGGTCAGATAATAGTCAGCGTGTTCACAGTTCAGATGGTTGCGATGCTCGGCAAGGGCAACGATTCCGTCGGCTACAGCCGCTGGGCGATGATAGCCGGTATCGTACTTATTATCGGCGCACTTATCACCGTCACCACCACCAAAGAGCGCGGCTCAGTGCCTCCGAAAGAGAAGTTCACGCTTGCAAAAGCTTTTAAAACCGTCAAATCGAACGATCAGCTGCTCGTTTTCATGCTCACTGCCTTGCTCTTCAACACCGGCTGGTACATAACCAACGCAATGGGCATCTACTTCTTCGATAACGTCATGGGCAACAAATCGCTGCTCTCTTATTTCGCGGCAATCGGCGGCGTAGGTCAGGCTCTCGGCTTGTTCCTGCTCCCTGTGCTTTCAAAGAAGTTCACACGCCGCAAGGTTATTCAGGGCGCGATGTGCATGACCGTTATAGGCTATCTCGGAATGTTCCTGTTCGGTCCCGTGCTTCTCGCATCTAACGCCAAGATGTTCATCCCGTTTGCTGTTTTTGCACTTATAGGCTGCATGGGCATCGGATGCATCTTCGTTTCGCAGACCGTTATGCTCGCCGATATCGTTGATTACGGCGAATACAGCCTCGGCTACCGCTCGGAGTCCATCGTTTTCTCGATGAAAGGATTCCTTCAGAAGCTCGCATATACCATACAGTCGATAGTCATAGCCCTCGGACTTCAGTTCTCTCACTATGATGCGACTCTCCCCGTTCAGACAGAGCTCACAAAGAACACCATTTCCACAATGATGTTTATTATCCCGCCGATTTTTGTTGTACTTTCGCTCATCATTTTCACAAAAAAGTATAAGCTTCACGGCGAGCTGTCCGACAAAGTAAACGAGTTCATTATGAACAGAAAAGCAAAATCCGAAGGAGAATAAGAGATAAAAATATATCACCGCGGCCTTGTTACTGGTCGCGGTGATTTTTCATATATTCTCTTTTATAGCTTTGTTCACGCGCCCTCTGAGAGCCAGGAGATAGCTGCTGCCGTGCGGATATTTCTGGAAAGTGAGTTCGTCATCCTGAACCACGATTTCAAGTGCCTTTTCGCGCCCGACAAGGCTTTCGAGCAGACGCATCGCGGCAAGATCCTGGAGCCCGTCATAGAATACTTTAAGCCTGAGCGAATTAATCGGCTGCCCGTCTTCGCCGGGATAAACAACAAACGCATCGCCGGACGGGAACGCCTTGCCGGCATCGGTCACGGTGAACGGGTCTATCTCATGCTTTGAAAACTGCGAATACCAGTAGTTATAGCCCCACTGGAGGAATCCGGTTGCATTATATTTATAAAGCAGCGTACCGAGAATGCGGTTTCGCGCCGACGGCATTGCGAAAAATCTGTTCGGAACATTCTTGTTGTGCTGACCGCAGCAGTAATATGTCCAGAATTCATCGACTTTGCCGACAAAGTCTTCAACATGATCTTCGGACGGAATAGGATATTTCACAGCGCCCTTGTCAAAAAATTCAATATCCGAAAGCGCGTCTATGACTTTAAAGCCCGGGAATATCTCCGCTATCAGATCGGCGCGCTTTTTATATACTTCATACTGCTCCAATGACGGCTCATCCGACACATGGAAACGGCAGAAATTTCTTATACCCTTTCTGTCGATAAAAGCAGTCAGAGCCGCGGCAAAACGGTGCAGAAAGTCACGGTATTCTTCGCTGTCAGCATCGGTCTCCCAGCCGAAGATGCGCTTTTTTTCTCCGTCAACTTCGGCGACTATCTTCGGCGCGTGCTCCGCACCCCACTGGGTGAACAAATGCGACATCTCGAAATATTTAATTCCGCAGCGTCTGCACATATCTATCCATCGGTCGAGTTTGTCGAAGCCGAACTCGTATCCATCTTTGGTCTTTTTGACATCGATAAGCTGAACGGTCGGTCTCTCTCCCCCGACTTCGGTATCAAGCGGCGGAGTGAAAAGCGGAGTTAGAATAAAATTGATTCCGTGATTCGCGGCATTTCTGACATAGTTTTCGATTATATTCCAATGCTCTTCGCTGAAAACATCGACTTTATAATATGTCGCAAGGCAGTCACAGTGGAACCACATGGTGCACATAAGCGCCTGTTCGGGAAGCTTTGCGGCGATAACATTGACTGTGATAACATTCGTGACGGTCTCTTTGCCTTTTGAAACCGTGATAAAAATATCATGTCTGCCCGCCGATTCGCCGGACGCATCGAGTTCGATCCATAAGCTTCCGTAATGTCCGTTCTCCGCAAAGAATGAATTGTCTTCAACAGGCTCAAGCATATCGGGATAGAGCCCGGGAGTTTTCCTGAGAAAATAGAAATCCGAGTCCTCAAAAGCCGGAAGATCTGAATTTATCTCAACGACTTTGTATATTTTCATATTCTCGGGATTCCAGCCGGATAAGGATATCCCGCACTGTGTGTCCTCGTCGGAGAAATACGCAAGCTGGAATGATGCGCGTTCGTTGCCGAGCATAGACATCTCCGAGAGCGACGCGCAGGTCGGCTCGGAATCGTGAAAAATCTTTTCAAGAGAACTGACGGTTCGTGAAGTTATCATTCTGTTATTCCTCCGTATCGTTCAGAAGCTTTTTGAGATATTGCCCGGTGTATGAGCCTTCGGTTGCAGCAACCTGCTCGGGAGTGCCCTGTGCGATTATCTCGCCGCCCTCGTCGCCGCCCTCGGGGCCGAGGTCGAGTATCCAGTCGGCGGTCTTTATGACATCGAGGTTGTGTTCGATAACAATGACTGAATTTCCGTTGTCAACAAGCCTGTGTAGCACTTCGATGAGCTTGTGTACATCGGCTGTGTGCAGACCCGTGGTAGGCTCATCAAGAATATAAACAGTCTTTCCTGTAGAGCGGCGTGAAAGCTCGGTTGAAAGCTTGACGCGCTGTGCCTCGCCGCCGGAAAGCGTCGTTGCAGGCTGACCGATTTTGACATAGCCGAGACCGACATCGTAGATGGTCTGCAATTTGCGCTTTATCTTCGGTATGCTTGAAAAGAACTCAAGCCCCTCTTCAACGGTCATTTCGAGCACATCATAGATATTTTTGCCCTTGTATTTGACTTCGAGTGTTTCGCGGTTGTATCTCGCGCCCTTGCAGACGTCGCAGGGCACATAAATATCAGCAAGGAAATGCATCTCTATCTTCACTATTCCGTCGCCCTGGCACGCCTCGCAGCGTCCGCCTTTGACATTGAACGAGAATCTGTTTGCTTTGTATCCCCTCGCTTTTGCCTCGGCAGTTGATGCGAACAGGTCGCGGATATCATTGAACACGCCTGTATATGTCGCCGGATTAGAGCGCGGAGTACGCCCTATCGGGGACTGGTCTATTGCGATAACCTTGTCGAGATTGTCAATTCCGAGGATATCCGTATGCGCGCCCGCAACTTTTTTCGCTCCGTTGAGTTCGGTCACAAGGCGTTTATACAGTATCTCGTTTATAAGCGACGATTTGCCCGAACCGGATACGCCGGTTATACACACAAACTCGCCGAGCGGGATTTCGGCATCTATATTTTTGAGATTGTTTTCGCGTGCGCCGATTATTTTCAGGCTTTTTCCGTTGCCTTTTCTGCGCTTTGCGGGAACCGGAATCTTCTTGCGACCGCTGAGATACTGCCCGGTTATCGACTCCTTGCAGTTCATTATATCTTCCGCCGTGCCTGTACAGACTATATTTCCGCCGTGGATACCCGCACCCGGACCGACATCGACAATGTAGTCCGCCGCGCGCATCGTGTCCTCGTCGTGCTCGACAACTATAAGCGTGTTGCCGATATCCCTGAGGTTGCGAAGAGTATTCAGAAGCTTTTCGTTGTCGCGCTGATGCAGACCTATACTCGGCTCGTCGAGAATATACAGAACTCCGACAAGCGACGAGCCGATCTGAGTTGCAAGGCGTATTCTCTGGCTTTCGCCGCCAGAGAGGCTAGCAGACGAGCGGGCAAGCGTCAGATAACCGAGCCCGACGCTGCGCAAAAATGTCAGCCTGTCCTTTATCTCCTTGACTATAAGCTTCGCTATCATCTGCTCGCGGTCGGTCAGGGTAAGCGAATCAAGAAATTCTATGGCTTTGACAATAGATTTATTTGCAAATTCGTCTATATTTATTCCGCCGACGGTTACACACAGCGACTCTTTTCTGAGCCTTGCACCGTGGCAGTCGGGACATTTTACCGTTGACATGCACTGTTCAAGCTCGGCGCGTGACCAGTCGCTTGTGGTTTCCTTATATCTGCGCTCAATATTGTTGCAGATGCCCTCGAATGCGGTCATATACGAGCCTGTGCCATATTCGTTTCTGCGCGTAAGCTTGAGCTTCTCGCCTTTTGTGCCGTACATTATAGCGTCAACGCCGTCCGCAGGGATATCTTTAAACGGAGTGTCGAGAGTAAAGCTGTATTTATTCGCAATACCCTCCATGTACATCTGCGCTATCGTGCCGCCGTCGGCATTGTTCCAGCCGCTCGCCTTTATCGCGCCCTGCCTGAGCGAAAGATTTTTATCCGGCACGATAAGATCGGGATCGGGCTTCATGAATACGCTGAGTCCGGAGCAGGTCGGGCAGGCGCCGAACGGGTTGTTGAACGAGAACATACGCGGTTCGAGCTCTTCAATGCTGACTCCGTGCTCCGGACAGGCATAGTCGAGAGAATAAAGCTTCTCTTCGCCGTCTATTACATCAACAAGCAGAATGCCGTTTGAAAGACCTGTTGCTGTTTCAATGGAATCGGCAAGCCTGCTTCGAATGCTCTCTTTTACAACGAGTCTGTCGACCACAATTTCTATATTGTGCTTTTTGTTCTTGTCCAGCTCGATTTTTTCACTGAGGTCATATATTATTCCGTCAACGCGCACGCGGACATATCCGTCTTTTTTCGCACTTTCGAGTTCCTTGACGAATTGACCCTTTTTACCGCGTGCAATAGGTGCCATGACCTGAATTCTGGTGCCCTCGGGCAGCTCGAGCACGCTGTCAACGATATCGTCAACAGTCTGCCTCGATATCTCCCTGCCGCAGACGGGACAGTGCGGAATGCCTATGCGTGCATAGAGCAGGCGCAGATAATCATATATTTCAGTCACCGTTCCGACGGTCGAACGCGGGTTCTTTGACGTCGTTTTCTGATCTATTGATATAGCGGGAGAAAGCCCCTCGATGTAGTCCACCTGAGGCTTCTCCATCTGACCGAGGAACTGCCTTGCGTATGACGAGAGGGACTCAACATATCTTCTCTGTCCCTCTGCATATATAGTATCAAATGCCAGCGATGATTTTCCCGAACCCGAAAGTCCCGTGAACACCACGAGCTTGTCGCGCGGTATTTCAACATCGACATTTTTTAAGTTGTGCTCTCTTGCGCCTTTTACAATTATATTTTTCTGCGGCAAGAATATCGCCTCCGATTACTTTCCTTCTCTTAGTTTGTTTATCTTATCGCGAAGATATGCCGCGTGCTCAAATTCAAGTATTTTCGCCGCCGCTTTCATTTCCGCAGTCAGGCGAACTATCATCTCTTCGCGCTCCTTGCGGCTCATCTTCTTTATCGGCTTTTCGCCCTTGCCCTTTTTGCTGGTTATCTCGATAACATCGCGAACGCCCTTGATTATTGTCTTGGGCACAATTCCGTGCTCTTCGTTATATGCCATCTGCTTCTGGCGTCTGCGTTCGGTCTCAACTATTGCGCGCTCCATCGACGGGGTAACGGAGTCGGCATACATGATAACCTCGCCGTTCGCGTTTCGCGCCGCGCGTCCTATCGTCTGTATCAACGATGTTTCGGAGCGCAGGAAGCCCTCCTTGTCGGCATCAAGAATTATGACGAGCGAAACCTCAGGAATATCCAATCCCTCGCGCAGCAGGTTTATGCCTACGAGCACATCAAACTCACCGAGGCGCAGATCGCGGATAATTTCCATTCGTTCTATCGTATCAACATCGTGGTGCATATAGCGCACTTTTATGCCGAGGTCTTCGAGATAATCCGTCAGATCCTCTGCCATCTTCTTGGTGAGCGTAGTCAGAAGAACGCGCTCTTTGCGCTCGACTCTTATATTTATCTCGGATATAATATCGTCTATCTGACCCTCGGTAGGTCTGACTGAAATCGAGGGATCGACGAGACCTGTGGGACGGATAAGCTGTTCGGCAATCTGCGAACTTGTCTCGCGTTCGAACTCGTCGGGCGTTGCGCTGACAAATATTTTTTGACCGACCCTTTCATAGAACTCGTCGAAAGTCAGCGGTCTGTTGTCATATGCGGACGGCAGGCGGAAGCCGAATTCAACAAGCGTATCTTTTCTTGAACGGTCGCCGCCGTACATCCCGCGTACCTGCGGGAGCGTTACATGGGATTCGTCGACAAACAGCAGAAAATCTTTCGGAAAATAGTCGAGCAGTGTAAACGGCGGAGAACCGGGTTCGCGCCCGGACATGACTCTCGAATAGTTCTCGATTCCCTTGCAGAAGCCGGTTTCGCGAAGCATCTCGATATCATATTCCGTGCGCTGCTTTATGCGCTGAGCTTCGAGCAGCTTGCCCTGACTCTCAAACTGAGCGACGCGCTCGGTCATCTCATCATATATCTCTTTGATTGAGCGCTCCATCTTTTCCTGCGAAACGACATAGTGGGATGCAGGATATATTGCGACATGGGACAGCACGCCCTTGACCTCACCTGTCAGGGCGTTTATCTCGGATATGCGGTCAACTTCGTCGCCGAAAAATTCAACTCTGATTGCGTTTTCGCTCGACTGCGCCGGGAATATCTCAAGCACATCTCCGCGAACACGAAACTTGTTTCTGATGAAATTTATATCATTGCGCTCATACTGTATTTCAACGAGCTTGTTTATAACTGCATCGCGGCTCTTTTCCATTCCGGGGCGCAGCGAAATAACCATGCTGCGGTAGTCAATAGGGTCGCCTAAGCTGTATATGCACGACACACTGGCGACAATTATAACATCGCGCCGTTCGGAGAGCGCAGAGGTTGCGGAATGGCGGAGTTTGTCTATCTCGTCATTTATAGCGGAATCTTTTTCAATATAAGTGTCCGTTGACGGGATATAAGCTTCCGGCTGATAGTAGTCGTAGTACGAAACAAAATACTCGACTGCGTTTTCAGGGAAAAACTCGCGGAACTCGGAACAGAGCTGAGCCGCGAGCGTTTTATTATGAGCGAGAATGAGCGTCGGACGATTGAGATTGGCAATGACATTCGCCATTGTGAATGTTTTGCCGGAACCCGTAACGCCGAGCAGAGTCTGTTCAGTGAATCCTCTGTTGACTCCGTCGGTCAGTTCGGCTATTGCCTGCGGCTGGTCGCCCATGGGTTTGTATTGAGAATGAAGAATGAACTTATCCATATTGATATCCTTTATATAAACAGCGGTGCAAATTTCTTGACCTGCGCCATTGAAAAGATGTCTTCGTCGGTATATATGAGATGGTCGAGCAGATGAACATTTACGCCCTGAAAGAAATCGCCGACCGCCTTTGTGGTGTTTAGATCGTCGCGCGACGGGACGGGTATTCCGTTGACATGATTATGAACGAGCACGACCGAACGCGCCTTGTTGCGGAATGCAGTTTCAAGCACAAAACGCTTGTCTATATTCGCGGCAGAAAATGTGCCGTGCGATATCTTGTTTATTGCGAGAATATTGTCGTCAAAGTCGAGAGACAGCATATAGACCATCTCTTCCCGCGCGCCGAGATATTTTGACATCAGAAGCTCTTTGACAGACTCGGGTCCGTCGTATTTTTTCAGCTTCTTGTCCGATGCGTTTTTCAGATACTTTTTCGTCAGCTGAAAAGCAAGTGTTATAAGCGTCGCAGAGGCTTCCCCTATTCCGTTTACCTGCATAAGATCGTCGGCGGAAGCTTCGAGCACACAGTTGAGAGAGCCGAAGTGTTCTATCAATTCGTGCGCCAGAGCATTAGTATCTTTGCGCGGTATTGAAAAGAACAGAAGCAGTTCGAGCACCTCATGATCGGGCATATTCTCTATCCCGTCTTTCAGAAAGCGTTCCTTTACTCTTTTTCTGTGATCCTCATGCATGATTACCGCCTCTTTTCGAGCCATGAACAAATGTTTATCTTATTAATATTAGCACATTTATAAAAGTTATTCAATTACTTTTTGAAAAACTCAAGGCTGTTATGCCGAAAAAAGATGCCCTCCCGAAGGAGAGCATCTCATTTATCAGTTTTTGATTATTTCTTTGCGAAAACGCGGTCTGCGGGGCAAACCTTGACATTCTTGAAGACATCGTCAAATCTCTCAAGAGCACCGTCGATGATCTCGTCGGTATCTGCCATCGAAGTGTAAAGACGGCTGCCGGCAAGGGTAACGATACCGTTTGCCATGTAAGCTGCGCCCATCTCTTCCATAGCGGACTTTCTGCGGAGCATCTCGGGCTTTGTCTTGAGCATCGGGAGAGCCGACTTGAGGATGTTCATCGAGCTGAAGTCGTAGCTCATTGCACCGGTGCACTCGAGGTGGACGATAGAGCCCTGGTTGTAAACAACATAAGGAAGACCGTACTTGTTAACAAGATCTTTAAGACCTGCAGCAAGTCTGTCACCGGCTCTGCCTGCGATTTCGCAAGCGTTGGTTCTTGCGATCTCCTGGATAGCGCAGTAGCCTGCATAGGACGAAAGCGGGTTAGCCGCGAGAGTACCGCCGACATAAGCGCGCTTCATCATGGTACCGACACCTGCGGCCATGCCGCTGACGAACTCCTTCTTACCGCCGACGCCGCCTGCTGACGGATAGCCGCCTGCAACGATCTTGCCGAAGATAGTCAGATCGGGTACGACATCGAAGTAACCCTGAGCACCGCCGAGGCCGACACGGAAGCCGGTAACAACCTCATCGAAGATGAACAGGCAGCCGTACTTGTCGCAGAGCTTTCTGACTTCCTTGTTGTAGTTGAAATCAACAGGTCTTGTGCCGCTCTCGGGGCCGACAGGCTCAACGATAAAAGCAGCTGTGCCGCC
>ERZ1026934.350-NODE-350-length-12641-cov-5.134753_pt1 | contig 12641 bp, 7 predicted proteins | sample MGYA00519462_ERZ1026934 | MGnify/ENA primary metagenome ERZ1026934 (study PRJEB26926, sample SAMN06164446) | human gut metagenome | biome: ENVO:00009003; feature: ENVO:2100002; material: ENVO:00002003 | host: Homo sapiens | place: USA | collected 2012 ...
TTCGAGCTTTGTTTCGCCCGGTCCGCGCGTGCCGATTCCTCCGCCGAGGCGCGACATGCTCGTTCCCTTGCCGCCGAGGCGCGGGAGCAGATATTTCAGCTGAGCCAGCTCGACCTGCAATTTGCCCTCGCCGCTTCTTGCGCGCGCGGCGAAGATATCGAGTATCAGCTGCGTGCGGTCAACGACGCGCACGTCGGTTATGTCTTCAATATTCCTCTGCTGTGATGGGGTCAGCTCACTGTCGAAGATAAGCAGATCAACGTCGTTGTCGGCGCAGAAGTTTTTTATCTCCTTGAGCCTGCCCGAGCCGATGAAGGTCGCGGAGTCGGGAGTCTCGCGCCGCTGAGTCACGCGCGCTTCGACCTCGGCGCCGGCGGTCTTTGCCAGCTCCTCAAGCTCGTCGAGCGACGCCTCGCAGTCATATTCGCCCAGATCCACGCCGACAAGCACGGCGGTCTCGGGCTTTTGTATATTTTCAAAAAGTTCCGTCAAACCGGTTCCTTTCCGAACAGCTTATTCCAGGCCGTTGGGGTTCTGCGACTGCCAGCGCCACGAGTCGGCGCACATATCGTCGATATCGTACTGCGCCTGCCAGCCAAGCACTTCCTTTGCCTTTGTCGCGTCCGCATAGCAGCAGGCGACATCACCCGCGCGGCGGGGAGCTATTCTGTAGTTGATTTTGATTCCCGACGCCTTTTCAAAAGCCTTGACAACGTCGAGCACGCTGTAGCCCTTGCCGGTGCCGAGGTTATAGACCTCGCAGCCCTTTACTTTGAGCAGTCTGTCGAGGGCTTTTATGTGACCGAGAGCCAGGTCGACAACATGGATGTAGTCGCGCACGCCCGTGCCGTCCGGGGTCGGATAGTCGTTGCCGCAGACGTTGAGGCACTCGAGCTTACCGATGGCGACCTGGGTGATATAGGGCATGAGGTTACCGGGGATTCCGTTGGGATCCTCGCCGATGCGCCCGCTCTTGTGCGCGCCGATGGGATTGAAGTAGCGGAGGATGGACACACCCCACTCGCTGTCGGATACACACAGATCCTGAAGTATCTGCTCGATGAAATACTTCGTCGTGCCGTAGGGGTTCGTGGTGCCGCCGGTCGGCATATCCTCTCTGAGCGGAGAGGGATTCTTGCTGCCGTAAACAGTGGCGGACGAGCTGAAGACGAGTTTCTTGCATCCCGCCTTATCCATCACGCGGCACAGGCAGACCGTGCCAGCTATATTGTTGTCATAGTAGTTGAGCGGCTCCTTGATGCTCTGCGGAACGCTCTTGAGACCCGCGAAGTGAATAACCGCGTCGATCTTGTTCTCGGCGAAAACTTTGGTCATCGCCTCTTCGTCGCGTATATCCGCCTGATAGAATTTGAAATCCTTGCCCGTAAGTTCTTTTATTCTTTTAAGGCTTTCGGGCTTGCTGTTGACAAAATTATCGAGTATAATGATATCATATCCCGCGTTGAGCAGCTCTACGCTCGTGTGCGAGCCGATGAAGCCCGCGCCGCCGGTTACTAATACAGTGGACATTGAAATTACCTCCAGACTCTTTATTGGTTATATTATACTCATAAAGTAGGCAAAAGAAAAGATAGACAACAGGTTTTTTACAAATTTTTTACGCCGCAGAGCGAAAAAAGAGGTGCAAAAAATGGAACTTTACGATAAAATTCATGAAAACGAAGAGCTCAAGACTTATATCCTCGCAGGCAACCGCGTTCTCGGCGAGCTGGGCTTCACCGAGCACGGACTCGCCCATGCGGGCACGGTATCAAAAATGTCGCGCGAGATACTGGAAATACTTAACTACAGCGACCACGAATGCGAGCTCGCGGCGGTCGCCGGATACATGCACGATATCGGCAACATGATAAACCGATGCGACCACGCGCAGAGCGGCGGCATACTCGCGTTCAACATTCTGCGCAGTCTCGACATAAACCCGAAAGACATCGCGCTGATAGTCGGCGCGATAGGACACCACGACGAAAAGACGGCGGCGCCCGTCAGCCCGATCGCCGCGGCGCTCATCCTCGCGGACAAGAGCGACGTGCGCAGAAGCCGCGTCAGAAACAGCAAGACGGTCAGCACGGACATTCACGACAGGGTCAACTACGCGGTCGTGGACTCGGAGCTTGAGGTTGACGGCGAGGACAGAGTAATAATCCTGCGCCTGAAGATCGACACGGACATCTGCCCGGTGATGGAATATTTCGAGATTTTCCTCGAGCGCATGGTGCTTTGCAAAAAGTCCGCCGCCAGACTCGATTGCAGCTTCGAGCTGATAATCAACGACACGAGATTGCTGTGAGTGTGCGGACGATTTGTCGCACCCTACAAGTTGAGAATCAATAAAAATGTGCAATTTTCGCGGGAGAATGATATCCGCCCCTACAAGATTGTGCTGATTTGCAATATTGATTGTTTGCCTATCGCAGACATTTACAGTTGTACGCTACAATTTGTTGTTTTGCTTCGCCCGCTCTTTTATTACCCGTTCTGTCTCCCTGCGGGGCATTCACAAAATACTTTTAGCAAATTTCTCAACCAAACCACACGGAGATATGATATGTTCAGAAAAATGAGGCGCGCTAAACGCGAACTGCCCGAGGGGCAGGCAAAAGAAATACTCGAAAACGGCTCTTACGGTGTGCTCGCCCTCGCGGGCGACGATGGTTATCCTTATGCCGTGCCGCTCAACTATGTCTATGACGGCGAGAGAATATATTTCCACTGCGCCGCCGAGGGTCATAAAATCGACGCCATAGCGCGGGACAATAAATGCTCGTTCTGCGTCGTTGAAAACGGCGGAGTGATCGAAGACCGCTTCACCACAAAATATCGGAGCGTTATCGCTTTCGGGAAAATATACGAAGAGACCGATGAGAAATGCAGAGAAAATGCTTTTCGCCTGATGATGAGGTCGCTGACTCCGTCGGTAACAAATGAAAAGCGCGAGGAAATGTCGCACTGCCAAAAAGCGCGTATTTTCGCAATGGATATAGAATATTTGAGCGGCAAGGGTGCGAATCAGTAAGATACAATCTGCCGTCAATGAGGGGTTAAATCAATGAAAAAGAAAAATATAATCTGGCTGTGCGCCAATATAGCGGTGTTTGCGCTGTTCGCTTTCTTCCACAGCGTGAAATTCGTCGCGGCGGCAGCGGTCGTCTATTCCGCGGCGAGCATAGGACTTTTGACATTCGATATGTGCCGAGGACGCACGGAGAGCATCTGGTGCGCGCCGATGGTGCCGGTGGCACTCATGATTTTCGAGACCGAGATAAACAACGCCATCGACTCATTCGGTCCGATGCTCTGCGTGAGTGTTACTATCGCGATGGTGCTGACTATAGCCGCCTATATGATATGCAAAAAGAAGTTCGCGGGCTTTTCCGTCGGCGGAGTGAAGCAGGCGCTGTTTATTCTGCTCGCCGCGCTGTCTATAATGGGCTGCGCCATGACGCTCAATAATACGTTCACACGCGGCGTACATAATGTCAACACGGTCGTTATCGAGACGGACGACGATATCCGAACCGCGTTTTACGACGGCCCGCACAGAATCCGCGTAACCCCGTGGAAAGGCGCGGGAGTCGACGCGTGGATCGACCTGCCAAAGGAGCACTGCGGCAAAGTCGAAGTCGGCGATTCAATTGAGGTCAAGGTCGAAACAGGACTTTTCGGCGTGCGCATCTGCTCGCTGACCGAATAACAAGGAGATAATATGCAGGATCTTTCAAATATCAATACTATAAAAGAAATACTCTCGGCTCACGGATTCACTTTTTCGAAGTCGCTCGGTCAGAACTTTCTGATAAATCCGACCGTCTGCCCGCGCATGGCGGAGGCCTGCGGCGCGGACGAAAACACCGGCGTTATCGAGATAGGCGCGGGAATCGGCGTGCTGACCGCGGAGCTTGCAAAGAGGGCGAAAAAAGTCGTCTCGCTTGAGCTTGACACGCGCCTCATACCCGTTCTCGCGGGGACGCTCGAAGATTTCGACAATGTCGAAGTGCTCAATGCAGATGTACTCAAGACCGACCTGCACGAGCTTATCGCAAGCCGTTTTAACGGAATGCGCGTCGTAGTCTGCGCGAATTTGCCGTATTACATCACGTCGCCGGTTATCATGTACCTGCTCGAGAGCCGCATTCCGATAGATGCGGTGACGGTCATGGTGCAAAAAGAGGCGGCGGCGAGACTCTGCGCCCCGGTCGGCAGCAGGGACGCGGGCGCCGTAACAGTAGCGGTCAACTACTATGCCGACGCGAAGAAGCTCTTCGATGTCTCGGCAGGCTCGTTCATGCCCGCTCCCAAAGTGGACAGCAGCGTTATCAGGCTCGATATCAGACCCGACCCGCCCGTTGAAATATCGGACGAGAAATTCTTCTTCCGCGTAGTCAAGGCGGCGTTCGGTCAGCGCAGAAAGACAGCATCGAACTCGCTGAGCGCGGGACTCGGCATCCCGAAAGACAAGATAAACGCAGCTATAGAAGCGGCGGGACTGCCCGCGAGCGTCCGGGCGGAGAGCCTCGACATGGAAAATTTGGCGCGCCTGAGCGAATGCATCGCGGCTCAGTGCAGATAAGCGGGGGATTTCTATGCTATTGCTCTTAGTAAAATACACGGCGAAGCCCGGCGGCGGAGAAAAATTCGTCAGAGAAATAACAGATTCCGGGATTCTCAATACCGTCCGCGCCGAAGACGGCTGCGAGGGCTACGACTACTACTTCTCGGCAGAAAGCCCGGACACGGTACTGCTCGTTGAAAAATGGGCTTCGGCAAAACAGCAGGAAGCGCATCTTCAGACAGCGCACATGGCAGAACTGATTAAGATAAAAGAGAAATATATCTCGGGCACTTCGGTAGAAAAGACAGTTTTATAAAACATCAAGGCATCCGTTATAAGCGGATGCCTTTGTTTGTTGATGGGGCGTGTGGTTTCTGCAAATCATTCCGTCTCTCTTTTTCCTCCAACCGCTTTGCCGAGTTCGGAGAACGCTATCGGTGCGAGAGCGAGGGCGGCGACGGTCAGCCACTCATATATATTGAGCACGGACACATCGAACAGCACCCGCAGCGGCGGGACGGTCATAACAATGAGCTGGAGCGCGGCGCAGAGGGCGGCGCAAATAGTGAGCTTTCTGTTTGAAAAAATACCGATGCTGAAAACCGAGCGGCGCGAGCGCATGTTGAACGAATGAGCTATCTCGCAGAGGCTCTGCGTCGCAAACGCCATGGTTCGCCCGAGCTCGACGCAGGAGTTTTTGAAAAGCGAGTTGCCTGCGACGAACGCAAACAGACTCAACGCGCCTATCAACATTCCCTCGAGGGCTATGTCGAGTCCCGTGCGGTCGGCGAAAAAGCTCTTTGAGCTGTCGCGCGGGGGACGCTGCATGATGCGGCTGTCAAGCCTCTCCGCACCGAGCGCGAGCGCGGGCAGGGAGTCTGTGACGAGATTTATCCACAGAAGCTGTATCGGCAGCAGCGGCGCGGGCATGCCGAATAGCGTGGCGGCAAAGACGCAGAGTATCTCGCCGATGTTGCAGCCGAGCAGATAGTGTATGGCGCGGCGGATGTTGTCATATATTCCGCGCCCCTGGGCGACGGCTTTGACTATTGTCGCAAAATTGTCGTCGGTCAGAATCATGTCGGCGGCGTTCTGCGCCACCTGCGTGCCGCCCTTGCCCATGGCGCAGCCGATATCGGCGGCCTTTAATGCGGGTGCGTCGTTGACCCCGTCGCCGGTCATGGCAACAACCTCGCCGTGGGCTCGCAGAGCCTTGACTATCCGAACTTTGTGCTCCGGCGTCACACGCGCATATACGCGGCAGGAGCGCACGGCGCGCGCGAATTCGTTCTCGCCCATTTTGTCTATCTGCGCGCCCGTCAGACATTCGCCGGAGCGCGAGAGTATGCCGAGTTTTTTCGCCGTGGCGCAGGCGGTGCCCGCGTGGTCGCCGGTTATCACGACCGGCGTTATCCCCGCGCGGCGGCAGGTTTTGACCGCTTCATATGCCTCTTCGCGCGGCGGGTCCTCCATGCCGATGAGCCCGCAGAATGTCAGCCCAGTCTCGCTTATTTTCCCCCCGTTTGTCTCGCCCGTGGCGACGGCGATGACTCTCAGCGCCCGCTCGGCAAGAGAGGCATTGAGGCTTAGTATTTTTTCGCGCCAAGCCGAAGTCAGAGGGCTTTTTGTTCCGTTTAATATTATGTCGGAACACTTTTTTATCAGCACATCGGGTGCGCCTTTTGCGACCGTTATTATTTTGTCCCCGTCTCTTATCGCGACGGACATCATCTTTCGCTCGGACGAGAACGGTATTTCATCGGTTCTGGGCTTTTGACGGTTGAGCTTCGCCGTATCAGTCCCGGAGCGCTCCGCCGCCGCGACTATCGCAGCCTCGGTCGGCTCACCTGATACCTTGCCCTTGCCCTCGTATTTTGCGTCGCAGCAGAGCGCCGCAAGGGAGAAAAGCTTTTTCGCCTCTTCGCCGGTCAATTGAATTTCGCCCGACGGCGAGCAGGCGGCAGTGACTGTCATTTTATTTTGTGTCAGCGTACCTGTCTTATCGGAGCAGATATATGTTGCCGCGCCGAGCGTTTCGACTGCAGGCAGGCGGCGTATGACTGCGTTGCTCTTCGCCATCTTCTGCACTCCGAGCGAGAGCACAACGGTGACAACTGCGGGCAGTCCCTCGGGGATAGCCGCAACGGCGAGACTGACGGACAGCATAAACGCGCTGAGCACGCCCATGCCGCGCAGGATGCTGAGCACGAATATCAGCGCGCATATCGCCAGCGCGCCGATGCCGAGGACTTTTCCTATCTTCGCGAGCTTTATTTGCAGCGGCGTTGTCGGTTCGTCTTCTGTGTTCAAAAGATGTGCTATCTTCCCGACCGCCGTGTCCATGCCCGTCTGAGTCACGACCGCTCTGGCGTGGCCCGCGGTTATGACTGAAGACGAAAATATCATATTTTTGAGCTCCGCCTGCGGACTGCCGTCGGGAATACGGCAGAGAGCGTCCTTTTCGCACGGCATGGATTCGCCGGTCAGTGCGCTCTCCTGAGCCGACAGCGAATGCGAAGATATCAGCCGCGCATCGGCGGGGACAAGATCGCCCGCACGGACTTCTATAATATCCCCGCGAACAACTTCCGACGCAGGGATTTTTGTCTCTTTTCCGTCTCTTATGACTGCCGCCGTCGGCGCGGACATACTTTTCAGCGCCTCGAGCGAATGCTCCGCGCGCCGCTGCTGAATGACCCCGACTGCGGCGTTGAGTATAACTATTATCAATATCATTATCGGGTCGGCGAAGTCGCCGTGTTCCTCTAAAAACGAGGTCGCAAATGACACTCCGCTCGCTATGAGCAGGACTATCACGGTGAAATCTTTGAACTGCTCGAAAAATTCCGCGATGATACTTTTTTTCTTTTTGCCGCGCAGTATGTTTTCGCCGTCCTGCCCTAGCCGCTTCTCCGCTTCGCGCGAGCTCAGGCCCCTGTCAACGCTGCTGCTGAGTTTGCCGACCGCGTCTGCGGCGCTCATCGAATACCAGTCCATATTTTCTCCCCTTTTTTATTGAGTCCGTGCAATATATATTCAATTTGTCGCCGAAAGTTTACCAAAGTTATTGAACCGTTCACATTTCAATGATAAAATAAATTGTAATTATATCTTTTTTTCGACAGACGGAGGTATCGCGCTTCGTGACAAAGATAGTTAAATTTCTAAAACCGTATATGGGAGCTACCGTGGCGGCGCTGTTTTTCTCGCTGTTCAACAATCTTATGCAGCTGATCCTGCCCGCGATGATGGCTCTGATGATAAACACCGGCATCGGCGACGGGCGCATGGGCACTGTTCAGCTCATCGGCGGCGTTATGGCGGTGCTCTCCGCTATCGCGATAGGCGCGGCAATCGCGGGCAGCTACTATTCTTCAAAGGTCTCTGCCTGCTTCGGTCTGTCGCTTCGCCGCGCGCTGTTCGTCAAGGTCGAGTCGCTGAGCCAGTGCGATATAGATAAGATAGGCACGCCCTCGCTGATAACGAGAACGACAAACGACATCCGCCAGATTCAGGACATGATCCTGATGATGATCCGCATTATTATCAGCGCGCCGATAGTCATGGTCGGCGGCGCGTTCATGGCGTTCACGCTGAACAAAAGGCTCTCGACCGTCATGTTCATCGCTATTCCGATAATTTTGGTTATCGCCCTCGTCGTCGCAAAGCAGGTTCTGCCGATGTTCGACAAGGCGCAGAAAAAGACCGACAGACTCAATCTCATCCTGCGCGAGAAGCTCAGCGGAATCAGAGTTATCCGCGCGTTCAACCGCTCGGAATATGAGGACGAGAAGTTCAGAAAGGCGAACTACGACCTGACCGGACTCATGCTCAAGATAAACCGTATTTTCGCGTTCCTTATTCCGCTCGCAACGCTTCTTTGCTATGTCATAGTCGCCATTCTCCTCAAGATGGCGGCGGATCAGATAGACGCGCTCGACGCCGTAGCGGACAGCGTGCAGATAGCGAACACCGTCGGCGATCTGCAGGCGTTCATGGTCTATATGATAATGATAATCTACGCGGTCTCCATGGCGGCGTCGCTGTTCGTGATGCTCCCGAAAGCGGAGATATCCGCGAAGAGAATCAACGAGGTACTCGACCTCGTCCCGATGATAAAAGAGACCGAGCATCCGATAACCCCCGATGCAGACCGCCGCAGCGAGCTTGAGTTCGACTGCGTGAGTTTCAGCTATCCGGGCGCCGATTCGCCGATACTTTCGCGCATATCTTTCAAGACCATGCCCGGCGAGACCACCGCCGTTATCGGCTCGACAGGCTCGGGCAAATCGACTCTCGTCAATCTTATCCCCCGATTTTACGATGTCTCGGGCGGCAGGATACTCATTGACGGCGTGGACATAAAGAATATGTCGATGCGCACCCTCCACGAAAAGATAGGATTTATTCCGCAGAGCGCATTCCTGTTCAGCGGCACCGTCGCCGACAACCTGCGCATGGGCAAACCCGACGCTACAGAAGAGGAGATGTGGGAGGCGCTCGAAACCGCGCAGGCGGCAGACTTTGTCAAAGCTATGCCGGACGGACTCGACAGCGAGCTCTCGCAAAACGGCAAGAATCTTTCCGGCGGTCAGCGCCAGCGCCTCGCGATAGCGCGCGTGCTGATAAGAAAGGCTGAGATATATGTTTTTGACGACAGCTTCTCGGCTCTCGACTTCTCAACCGATGCAAAGCTCCGCAAGGCTCTGCGCGAGAGGATGCCGGACATAACGAAGATAATCGTCGCCCAGCGCGTCGGAACGATAATCGACGCGAACCGTATAATCGTGCTCGACGAGGGCAAGGTGGCGGGCATCGGTACTCACCGCGAGCTGCTTGAAAATTGTACGGTCTATCGCGAAATTGCCCAATCCCAGCTTTCAAAGGAGGAACTCGCATGAGCAGAAGATCACCTCTGAAGAGAAAGCGCACCTCGCAATCGAGAAAGAAATACAGCGGATATTCCGGCGGCAACCGCCGCCCCGGCGAAAAGCCGAAGAATTTCAAAGAGACCGTCTCGCGCTTCGTGCCGCTCTTAAAGCCGTTTATCCCCGGCATGGTCGTCGTGCTCATAGCGGGCGTTATCGGCACGGTGCTGACCGTCACGGGACCGATGTTCCTCGGCGACATAGTCGACGCGATAAAAGAGCAGGCGGATATAAAGCTCTCAGGCGGCGAGATAAACTTTTCAAAGATACAGAAAATACTGCTGACCATTCTCGGCATCTACGGTCTGAGCGCGGTGCTCAGCTATGTTCAGCACTACATCATGGCGGGCGTCACGCAGTCCGTCGTGCGCGATCTGCGCGACAAAGTCAACAACAAGCTGACCCATCTGCCGCTGAGCTATATTGACTCGCACTCGAAGGGCGATATCCTCAGTAAAATGATGAATGATATCGACAATATCAGCAACACCCTGCAGAACAATCTCATTCAGATAATCACCTCTGCGGTGAGCTTCATCGGTATGCTTGCGCTGATGTTCTATGTCAGCTGGCAGTTAACTCTCATCACGCTCTCCGTGCTCCCGCCGAGCCTTCTTGTGATATCGATCATCTCTAAGCGCTCAAAGCGTTATTTCCGCCGCCAGTGGGACGAGACGGGCAACATAAACGGACACATCGAAGAGATGTACACCGGCCACACGCTTATCAAAGTCTTTGACCACGAGGAACAGGCGATAGACGAGTTCGATGATATAAACGTAAGCCTCGCAAAAGCCGGATACAAAGCGCAGTTCATCTCCGGCATAATCGGTCCGATATTAAATTTCGTCAGCAACATAGCCTATGTGCTCATCTGCGTCATAGGCGGCGTGTATGTCATAAAGGGCACTTTCTCTCTCGGCGACATAACAACTTTCTTCACTTATTCAAAGCTCTTCATGCAACCGCTCGTCAGCATCGGCAACATTGCGAACAACCTTCAGTCCTCGCTCGCGAGTGCGGAGCGCGTGTTCAACCTGCTCGATGAGCCCGACGAGTGCGCCGACTGCTACGACACCAGGATCGAAGAGCCCAAGGGCGAGGTCGAATTCAAAGATGTCAGCTTCAGCTACACTCCCGAAGTGCCGCTTATCGAAAACATGAATCTGAAAGTCGAGCCGGGTCAGCTCGTCGCGATAGTCGGACCGACGGGGGCGGGCAAGACGACATTCGTGAACCTGCTCATGCGCTTCTACGATGTGAACAAGGGCGAGATCCTTCTCGACGGGCACGACATACGCTCAATGCCGCGTGAAAATCTGCGCAGTGTATTCGGCATGGTTCTCCAGGACACATGGCTGTTCGAGGGCACGATAATGGAGAATATAGCCTACGGCCGAAAGGGCTGCTCACGCGAAGAGGTCATTGACGCGGCAAAGGCGGCAAGGGTCCACCACTTCATCAGCACACTGCCCGACGGCTACGAGACGATGCTCGAAGAGAACGGCGAGAACATCTCGCAGGGTCAGCGCCAGCTTCTGACGATAGCCCGCGCCATCCTCGCGAACCCGTCGGTGCTCATCCTCGACGAGGCGACAAGCTCCGTTGACACGCGCACAGAAGTGCATATCCAAAAAGCGATGAACGCGTTGATGAACGGCAGAACGAGCTTCGTTATCGCGCACAGGCTCTCGACCATCCGCGACGCCGATGTTATCTTGGTCATGAACAACGGCACAATAGTCGAACAGGGCACGCACGAACAGCTGCTCGCGCAGAACGGCTTCTACAGAGAGCTCTACGCCAGCCAGTTCGGAGTGTAAAATATAAAAAATTATCCGCTGTATCAAATAATTGATACGGCGGATTTTTCATTTCATCTCACTGTATATTTCCCTCGCGCGGGTCGTCAGGGCTTCCTGCGTGTTTTTTGTCACCCCGTCTATCACTTCGTCGAGTAATTGGGCGAGCACCGCGCCGAGCTTTCTGCCCTGCGGGATGCCGATATCCATGAGCGTGCGCCCGTTTATCTGGAGCTCGCTCAGCGACAGGCACGGCTTCTGCGCCGCCAGATTCTTCGCAGTTTCTTCGGCATCGGCTATTTGGTCGAGCCGGTATCTGTATTCCGGCGATTGCGCGAGCACATCGGCGCGCATGACCTTGAGCAGATTCAGCACGCCGTCGAGACCGAATTTTGAGAGATAGCGCGGCATTTTTTCCGTGTTTTCATATAGCTCCCAGCGGTCGTGGTTGCTGACGAGGAACAGAATTTCATCTCTGAATTTGTTCGACACTTTGAGCCGCGCGAGTATCTGCGCCGAAATCTCCGCGCTGATTCTCTGATGTCCGTAAAAATGCGCGACTCCGTTTTCGTCGAATTTTTTGACGGCGGGCTTGCCGCAGTCGTGCAGGAGCATTGCAAAGCGCAGCGTCGGCTCGGGGTCGATGCTCTCGACGGCTATTAGCGTGTGTTCGTATATATCATAGCAGTGGTGCGGATTGTCGTGGCTGTTTTTATACATCGGCTGAAGCTCCGGCAGGATTTCAAACAGCACCGGGGCAAAGTCCGTTAGAATTCGCTTTGCGCCTTTTCCGCAGACGAGCTTTAACAGCTCTTTTGCTATGCGCTCTTCTGAAATATTGCCAAGCAGAGCGCGGTTTTTCAAAAGGCTCTGTGCGGTTTTCTCTTCAATCTCAAAATCGAGCGCGGACGCAAAGCGCAGGGCGCGCAGAATTCGCAGGGCATCTTCGTTAAAACGCCTGTCCGGGTCGCCGACACAGCGGATTATTCCGTTTTTGAGGTCATTCTGACCGCCGAAGAGATCGACTGTCCCGGTCATTTTGCTGTAAGCCATGGCGTTAACCGTGAAATCACGCCTGCCGAGATCCGCTCCGAGGTCAGAAGTAAAAGTCACGCTTTTCGGGTGCCTGTTGTCCTCATATTCGCCGTCGAGGCGGAAAGTCGTTATTTCAAGCGGCTCGCCGTCGATAACTACCGTCACCGTGCCGTGCTTTATGCCCGTGTCGATGCAGTGAAAGTCTGCAAACACGGATTTCATATCCTCCGGCTTCGCCGAGGTCGTTATGTCCCAGTCGTTCGGAGTCTTGCCGAGCAGGCTGTCGCGCACGCATCCGCCGAC
>ERZ1026934.359-NODE-359-length-12261-cov-4.917909_pt1 | contig 12261 bp, 11 predicted proteins | sample MGYA00519462_ERZ1026934 | MGnify/ENA primary metagenome ERZ1026934 (study PRJEB26926, sample SAMN06164446) | human gut metagenome | biome: ENVO:00009003; feature: ENVO:2100002; material: ENVO:00002003 | host: Homo sapiens | place: USA | collected 2012 ...
CAGTTTTTCGAGTGGGAGCGTCACGTTATAATTTTTTATCAGCCGAACAGCAGGAGCAGGAAACCGGCGGCAACAGCCGAGCCGATAACGCCCGCGACGTTCGGACCCATTGCGTGCATGAGCAGGAAGTTCGTCGGGTTTGCCTTGCGTCCCTCGACCTGCGAAACGCGCGCCGCCATGGGAACGGCGGAGACGCCTGCGGAGCCGATGAGGGGATTGACCTTGCCCTTGGTGACAAGATACATGAGCTTGCCGAGAAGCACGCCGCCTGCGGTCGAGAAGCAGAATGCAGTCAGACCGAGGATAATGATGAATATGGTCTGCTTCGACAGGAAGGTCTGACCGTTTGCCGTTGCGCCGACGGTAACGCCGAGCAGGATGGTGACGATGTTGGTCAGTGCGTTCTGTGCGGTGTCGCTGAGTCTTTCAACAACGCCGCTCTCTCTGAACAGGTTGCCGAGCATGAACATGCCGATAAGCGGAGCGACGGAGGGAAGCATGAAAGCGCAGATGACAAGCACGACGACGGGGAAGATAATCTTCTCTGTCTTGCTGACGGTTCTGAGCTGCTTCATCTCGACCGAGCGCTCTTTCTTCGTGGTGAGCAGCTTCATGATCGGGGGCTGAATGATCGGGATAAGAGCCATATACGAATATGCCGCAACGGCTATGGGAGCGAGCAGGTGAGCTGCAAGCTTTGATGCAAGGAATATGGCGGTCGGGCCGTCCGCGCCGCCGATGATGCCGATAGCGGCAGCCTCCTGCGGAGTGAAGCCGAGCAGGATAGCGATGGTGAATGCAACATAGATGCCGAGCTGAGCGGCAGCGCCGAGCAGCAGGCTCATCGGGTTTGCGAGCAGGGGACCAAAGTCCGTCATTGCGCCGACGCCCATAAAGATAAGGCACGGGAAGATACTGCTCTTGACGCCTGCGTAGATAAGACGCAGGATTCCGATGTCATACCAGTGCGCGCCCTCCCGTATCGTCGTACTCAGCGGGTCGATGATACCGGTCGGGTCATCCATAAGACCTGCGCCGGGCAGGTTCGCGAGCAGGATGCCGAACGCGATGGGAAGAAGCAGCAGCGGTTCGAATTTTTTGGCAATGGCCAGATAGAGCAGGACGAACGATACGAGGATCATTACGCCTTCTCTCCAGGTGAGCACGGCGAGACCCGAGCTCTCCCAGAAGCCTTTCAAGATTCCGAGTATGTCCATTTGCTATCCCCCTTAGCCGACTACGGCGAGCAGTGCGTCCGTAGCGACGGTCGAGCCCTTCTGGACGGCGAGCTGCTTTACGGTGCCGTCGCAGGGAGCGACTATTTCGTTTTCCATCTTCATAGCCTCAAGAATGAGGATGACTTCGCCCGCCTTGACGGCAGAGCCGACCGAGACATTGACGCTCAGTATCGTGCCTGGCATGGGCGAGAGAACCTTCTGACCGTCTGCGGCTGCTGCGGGAGCGGCGTCGGTAACAGCGGTGATAACGGCGTCGGTCTCCTCGACCTCAACCTCATAGTTTTTGCCGTTTAATGTAACAACATATTTCATGATGATCGTTCCTTTCAGGTGTTGGCGGCGAGCCGCATCAGTCTTTCTTCTTTATGGATTTGAACAGCAGCCTGTTGAGCGGGATGCCGCTCTCGTCGCTGACTATAGCCATGATGACCGCGGCGGTCGGCTCGTCAACGCCGTCAAGTTCGAGCGTGCCCTGCGACTGAGTGCCTGGCAGAGGAGTTCCGGCAGCAGCGCTCTGCTGCACGGGTGCGGGTTCATCGGAAGCAGCATTCTTCTTGCCCTTCTTGCCTGCAAGATTCTCGCCGAGTCTGACGACGCGGGAGATTATCATTATCAGCACGGCAAGGATAATGAGCAGCAGGAATACCATAAGTATTCCGAAGAGGGAGACCTGAAGAGCGAAAACAAGCTTTTCACCCAGGGGCATACCCATGTCAAAATTATCAAACATTGATAAAACCTATCCTTTCTGCCGAGGCTCAGTCGAGTCTCTCAATCTTGTATGTGAAAGTGTTTTTCTTTCTCTCGTCGCGCTTGTCGAAGAATGCTTCCGCCTGAGTCGGGAAAGCGATATAGGAGAGAACATCCTCGTCGCAGGTCGCTCTGTCGCCGAGATACTCTCTTGCGGCGGGGAGACCGGGCTCAAGCAGGTCTGCGTAGCGGCAGGTTATCGGCTTCTCGTCGCCGAGAACCTTCTTCTGGAGCTCCTCGTTTATCTTGCCGGGAGCCTTGCCGTATTCGCCCTTGATATAGTTCTTGACTTCCTTGGAGATGTTCTTGTATCTCTCGCCCGCGAGCACGTTCGCGGTTGCCTGAACGCCGACCATCTGGCTCATCGGGGTGACGAGCGGAGGATAACCGAGGTCTTCGCGGACTCTCGGAGTCTCTGCGAGAACTTCGTCGAGCTTGTCGAGCTTGTTCTGAGCGGTGAGCTGAGCGACAAGGTTCGAAAGCATTCCGCCGGGGATCTGGTAGTTGAGCGCGTCGGTCTGGGTGGTCAGCACGACGGGGTTGAGCAGACCGCTCTTGAGCGCGTCGTTGCGGACGGGCTTGAAGAAATCGTTGATTTTCTTGAGCTGCGCCATGTCGAGCGGAACTTCGTAGCCCTCTTTCTGGAGGATATAAGCCATGGTCTCTGTGGGCGGCTGAGAGGTGCCGTTGGAGAAGCAGGAGATAGCGGTGTCGATAACATCCGCGCCGGCTTCAACAGCCTTCTGCAATGTCACAGGGCCGAGACCCGTGGTCGAATGGGTGTGAACGATAACGGGGAGACTGATGTTCTCCTTTATGCCCTTGACAAGATCATATGCTGTCTGGGGATCCATGATGCCCGCCATGTCCTTGATGCACACGGACTGAACGCCCATGCTCTCGAGATCTTTTGCGAGCTTGATGTAGCTTTCGATGTTGTGGATGGGGCTCGTGGTGTAGCAGATGGTGCCCGATGCGTGAGCGCCGCACTTGATAGTCTCGTCAACGGCGGTCTCAATGTTTCTCAGGTCGTTGAGCGCATCGAATATACGGATGATGTCGATGCCGTTTTCAACACTCTTCCTGACGAAAAGGCGAACGACATCGTCGGGATAATGCTTGTAGCCCAGAAGGTTCTGACCTCTGAGGAGCATCTGCAGCTTGGTGTTCGGGCACGCCTTGCGGATCTTGCGCAGGCGCTCCCACGGATCTTCGTTGAGATATCGCAGGCAGGAGTCGAACGTAGCGCCGCCCCAGCACTCGAGCGAATAGTAGCCCGCCTTGTCAAGCTCGGGCAGTATTGCCTCGAAATCCTCATAGGGCATACGGGTCGCGATAAGCGACTGGTTCGCGTCTCTGAGGACAGTCTCAGTGAAATTTACTTTCATATATTTCGCTCTCCTTTGGATTTTATAAACTTATTTGAATCAGAACTCGATGCGCGAAGCGATGTAGCTCTCGAGCTCGTCTATAGCGATGCGCTCCTGCTTCATCGTGTCGCGGTCGCGCACTGTCACGCAGTGATCCTCGACGGAGTCGAAGTCATAGGTGATGCACAGCGGAGTACCGATCTCGTCCTGGCGGCGATAGCGCTTGCCGATGGAGCCGGTCTCGTCGAAATCGACCATGAACTTGCGGCTCAAGTCGTCGCAGATCTTTATAGCCTCTTCCGAAAGCTTCTTTGAGAGGGGAAGCACCGCAGCCTTGTAGGGCGCGACGACGGGGGAGAGATGGAGCACCACGCGGGTGTCGTTCTTCTCTGCGTCGATAACTTCCTCGTCATATGCTTCGCAGAGCAGCGCAAGTACGGTTCTGTCGAGTCCGTAGGTGGACTCTATAATATAGGGAATGAACTTCTCGTTTGTCTCGGGATCGAGATAGTCCATCTTCTGGCCGCTGTATTCCTGATGTCTCGTCAGGTCGAAGTCCGTTCTGTTGTGGGTGCCGTTTATCTCGCCCCAGCCGAACGGGAAGAGGAACTCTATGTCGCACGCGGCTTTCGCGTAGTGGGCGAGCTTCTCGTGGTCGTGGAAGCGAAGATGCTCGGGAGCTATGCCGAGATCCTCAAAATACTTCTTGCCGAATTGCTTGAAGTAGTCATAGAGCTCGTTGTCGGAACCCTTCTTGCAGAAGGTCTGGAACTCCATCTGCTCGAACTCTATCGTTCTGAAAGTGAAGTTGCCGGGGGTTATCTCGTTTCTGAACGCCTTGCCGATCTGACCGATGCTGAAAGGCAGCTTCGCTCTCATCGAACGCTGGACGTTGAGGAAGTTTACATATTCACCCTGCGCGTTTTCGGGGCGCAGATAGATAACGCTCTTTGCGTCGTTGGTGACTCCGCGGTAGGTCTGGAACATGAGGTTGAATTCTCTTATGTCCGTGAAATTGTGCTTGCCGCAGTGGGGGCAGGGGATCGAATGAGCCTTGATGTACTCAAACATCTCCTCTTTCGTCATCTTGTCGGGGTGGGCGTCGGGATCAAAGTTCTCGATGAGCGTGTCCGCTCTGTGGCGCATCTTGCACTCCTTGCAGTCGAGAAGAGGGTCGGAGAAGCTGGCGATATGACCGCTTGCCTCCCAGACTTTCGGATGCATGAGAATGTCTGCGTCAACTTCGTAGCTGTTTCTGCGCTCCTGAATGAATCTCTTGCGCCAGGTGTCCTTGACGTTGTTCTTCATTCTTGCGCCGAGCGGGCCGTAATCCCAGGTGTTCGCAAGTCCGCCGTAGATGTCGCTGCCGGCGAAAATGAAGCCTCTGTTTTTACACAGAGCGACGATTTTTTCCATTGTTTTTTCGGTATTATTTAGCATAAGCGTTTACTCCCCTATTATTCATTGTAGCCTATAATAATCTAAAAAATGCCAAAAGTCAAGGCGCGTAAAAGAGATTTTGAGCCCTTGTCCGCCCGCCTTTTTGTGCGCTTTTTCGGGTATGTATTTTTGTCTGTGCATTTTGCCGAAAATAATGCTGCAAAATGACTCGAAAACATAAACAGTAACGAAATATCGATATAAAAAGCACAATAAAAACTTTTTCGCCAAAGCCGCCTTAAAAAATATTTTTTTGCCCATTCGGGGCTTTTTCAACACTGTATTGACAAATTCGTGTTTTAATGTAAAATTATAGTATTATCTATAATGGGTAGATATTTGAGAAAACAATGCAAAGAGGGGAAGACTGTGGCAAGACAGGAATCAAAAGTTTCGTCATTCTTTCAGAAGATAGGCCCGATGGTGGGTTACAATGCCGCGAGCATACTTTTCGGCGGCGGCGGATACATCATCTCGCTCTATTTTCTGTCGTTTTTGACCGAGGTCGAAAAGCTCAGCGTCGATCAGGCGGGTATGGTTATCGCCATGGCTCATATCTGGGACGCCGTAACCGACCCCGTCATGGGTATTATAACCGACCGCACGCGTTCGAAATACGGCAGACACAGAAGATATCTGCTCTGGGGCGTTATTCCGATAGCCATCTCGTATTTCTGCCTGTGGAACTCGTTCGGCATTTCCGCGACCGGCAACAAGACCGCGACGATGCTCTACTACATGCTCGCGTATATGCTCTATAACACGGCGCTGACTCTCGTCACCGTGCCGCATGTTGCGATGCTGCCCGTTATCGCGCCCGATTATTCCCTGCGTACTCAGTATAACTCCGTGCAGTATATAATGAACTCCGTCGGCATGGTTTCGTCGTTCCTGCTCGTGTCGCTGTCGCTCGGCTTTACGAACATGGAGATGACCGCCGCGTCAAGACCGAAGTTCATGTTCTTCGGCGCAGTGTTGTGCCTGTGGTTCTCGCTGCCGCTGCTCGTGACTTTCAAATGCACGAAAGAGCCGAGCTCGCTCGACATGAAGCTGCCGCCTTTCAACGCGACTATGCTCCTTGAAGAGTACAAGCAGGTTTTCCGCAACAAGGCGTTCAGACGCTATTTTGTCCTGAGCTCGATGTACACCATGGCAAAGGGCTTCTATGCAAACTCCAACCAGTATTTCATCAAATACAGCGCCCAGCGCTTCGGCTATTTCAACACCCTGCAAACGATTGCGGGCGCGGCTGAAGCATCCGGCTTCCCCGTCAACTATCTGCTGACTATGAAAAAAGGCAAGCAGCTGTGCGGAAAGCTCCTGACTCCGCTCATGGCGGCGGGACTTATCATAAACCTGTTCATCGGCAAGAGCACTCCGCTCTGGGTCGTCATTGTTTCGATAATCCTCTATAACTTCGGCTTCTCCGGCCCCGGCTTTACCGCCACAAATATCCAGCCCGATGTCACGGATGTTGACGAGATGATAACCGGACGCCGCCGAGAGGGCGTTATTTCAACTTTCAATACGCTCATCAAAAAGACTATAAACGGTCTCATGAGCGCGTTCACCGGATTTATTCTCAAAGGCTTCGGCTTCCGCACCGGCGCAGAGGGCGCGAATGCCCTCGAACAGACCGCCAAGGGTATATTCGGACTGAAGGTGACTTACTGCATCCTGCCTCTCATCTTCGTCGGTCTCGTCTATGTCTGCGTGTTTACCTATAAGATGACCCGCGAGGATCACAAGATGATAACCGAGGCTATAAAAGAGAAGAAAGAGACCGGCAAGTGCTCGCTGACCCCCGAGCAGATGAAACGCTGCGAGGAGATAGCGGGTCAGAGCTTCGGCGATATGTGGATCGGCAAACCTTCCGCAGAGACCCTTGTGACCGAGCTTGACTAAAAGACCCACGAAAGGATCAATAAATTGTCTACCAAGAAAGAAAACATCAGAAATTTCAGCATCATAGCGCATATCGACCACGGCAAATCAACCCTCGCGGACAGGCTCCTTGAGCTCACCGACTCCGTGGCGAAGCGCGATATGACTGCTCAGATACTTGATAACATGGATCTTGAGCGCGAGCGCGGAATCACAATAAAGGCGCACGCGGTCAAAATGGACTATACCGCGAGCGACGGCGAGGTCTATGAACTGAATCTTATAGACACTCCCGGCCATGTCGACTTCAACTACGAAGTCTCGCGTTCCCTTGCCGCCTGCGAGGGTGCGGTGCTCATAATCGACGCGTCGCAGGGAATCGAAGCGCAGACGCTCGCGAACACATATCTGGCGCTCGACCACGACCTTGAGGTAGTCCCCGTTATCAATAAAATAGACCTGCCCGCCGCCGACCCCGACAGAGTTGCTTCCGAGGTCGAGGAGGTCATAGGCCTCGATTGCTCGAACGCTCCGCGCGTCTCGGCAAAGACGGGCGAGAATGTCGAAGAGGTTCTCGAACGCATCGTTCTCGATATTCCCGCGCCCGTAACCGATGACAACGCACCGCTCAGAGCACTCATATTTGATTCTGTCTATGACAGCTACAAGGGCGTTATCGTTTATGTCAGAATAAAAGAGGGCAAGATAAAGCCCGGCGACACCATGCGAATGATGGCGACCGGCGCGCAGTTCACGGTCGTTGAAGTCGGCTATATGCGCGCCACGAGCATGGAGCCCGCCGATGAACTGACCTCCGGCGAGGTCGGCTATATCACCGCCTCGATAAAGACCGTCAGCGACGCCCGCGTCGGCGATACCGTAACGACTGCGGAGAATCCCGCAAAAGAGCCGCTCGCAGGCTACCGCAAGGTGAATCCGATGGTTTTCTGCGGAGTCTATCCCGCCGATGGCGCGGACTACGAAAATCTGCGCGACGCGCTCGAAAATCTCCAGTTAAACGACGCTTCGCTTTCATATGAGCCGGAGACCTCCGGCGCGCTCGGATTCGGCTTCCGCTGCGGCTTCCTCGGTCTGCTCCATCTCGAGATAATCCAGGAACGCCTTGAGCGCGAATATGACCTCGACCTCGTAACAACCGTGCCGAGCGTTATATATAAGATACACCTGACCGATGGCAGCGTTATAGAGATAGATAACCCGACCCACTATCCCGACCCGGTCAATATAGACTACAGCGAAGAGCCGTTCACCAACGCGCATATCTATTCTCCGCCCGAATATGTCGGCGCTATAATGGATCTGTGCCAGGAGCGCCGCGGCGTGTTTAAGAACATGACCTATATCGCCTCCGACCGCGTGGACATTCTCTATGAGCTGCCGCTCAACGAGATAATCTATGATTTCTTCGATTCGCTCAAGTCGCGCACCCGCGGCTATGCGTCGTTTGACTATGAGATAACCGATTACCGCCGCTCGAACCTCGTCAAGCTCGATGTTCTCCTGAATGGCGATATAATCGACGCGCTCTCGTTTATTATCCACGCCGACAAGGCATATGGACGCGCGAGAAAGATAGCCGAAAAGCTCAAGGATAATATCCCGCGTCAGCTGTTTGAGATTCCGATCCAGATAGCCATCGGCGGCAAGGTCATAGCCCGTGAAACAGTCAAGGCGATGAGAAAAGACGTTCTTGCCAAGTGCTACGGCGGCGACATAACCCGAAAGAAAAAACTGCTCGAAAAGCAGAAAGAGGGCAAAAAACGTATGCGCCAGTTCGGCACGGTCGAAGTGCCGCAGGAGGCGTTTATGGCGGTTCTCAAGCTCGACGACGATTGACAGACAAAACAAACAAAGCTGTAAATTACCTGACCTGCGGCGATCGGTAATTTACAGCTTTTTGCTTTTTTGACTGTCTGTGATTTATTTTTTGGCGGCAACGCTTTTCTGCATACCGTCAAGCTTAGCAAGAACGGCGGCGTACATATCGCATAGTGAAAGCGAAATGAAGTCGGCGGACTGCGAAAAATCGTTGTTGACCCATTCCTCGATTGTGCCCAGGGAGCCCTTGACCATAAATGTGTATGTCGTGTTTAGGACCAGGTCGTCCAAGTCGGGGAATTTTTGCCGCCACTCGTTCGTTATGTCCTGTCTGTTTATTTCGCAGCACTTGTCTAAAAACTGTTTGCTGCCGTATTTGCCGAACAGCGCGTCGCAAAACGAACGCTCGGCCTCCACGGTCTCTATTATTTTGCTTATCCGGGGGAAGTCGCTTTTTGTGTAGTTGCAGTTTCTCACGGCGTTGCAGAGACGCTCGTAGACTATGCCTTCTATTTGACCCAAAAGGTCATAAACATCGGCATAGTGGGCATAGAAAGACCCTCTGTTGACGTTGGCTGCTTGGCAGAGCTCCGTTACCGAAATTTTGTCTATGGGCTTTTGCTTGAGCAGTGAAATGAAGCTCTCGCAAAGCAGCTGCTTTGTTATTAAAATGCGGCGGTTTTCCATGAAATTTTTGCCTCCGTAGGTTGTCAACTGAACAAAAAAGCCCCGATTTGTTCAGCTGCGCACAAATCGTAAATTTTTGTTGATTGACGCAACAAAGCGTAAAGATTATACTATAAATGCAGTTATAAGTCAATCTTACAATGCGAAGGGAGGGGACGAAATGGAAGCGGCATTGGAACTGTTGCTTAAGGCACTCGAGATGTCTGGCAAGGCGCTTTATTGGGTTACTATAGGCCCGATAATAGAGCTTATAAAGCTGATTTTCGGAATCGCTTAAATTTATAACGAGGAGGGAAAAGTAATGGAGATCGTCCAGAGAATTTTAGAGGCGTACTTTGAGTATGTAAGATTTATTCTTGAGCACCTTTTCTGGTTCATTCCGAAATAAGAGGGACTGCATTTTTTTAATGCAGAGCTGAAGAAAAATTCAAAGGTCATAATTCGAGCGGTTGCTGCGATTATGACCTTCTTTTTTTATTTGTTTTCCGCGCCGAAATCAGTTTTTCGGGCTGTCCGCGGCCGCGCGCATCGTCATGACAACTGTAAAGGTGTCTCCCTTGTCGTCTGTCACAAGCCGTCCGCCGTATTTTTCGGCGGTGTCTCTGAGAATCCTCAACCCGTAGCCGTGCTCGCCCGTGCGGCTCTTTTTCTTGTCCTCATAGTCCGGAGCCACGTTGTTTTCGCCGGTTATGTAGAGCATCCTGTCGCTCTCGTCTGTAAAGCTCTTTATCTTTACATATCTTTTCCCGTCGATTGCCTTCGCCGCGTTTATCGCGTTGTCAAAAATATTGACATATGCCTTGCAGATATCCACTTCTTCTATCCCGACAGTCTCAGGAACGCGCAAATCAAAGTCAAATTCTATGTTGTTTTTTCTGCATTCTGCGGCCTTGTTCGAGGCTATCGCATTTACGAGCGTGTTTTGGCAGAAACGCTCTATTTTTATGTCCGCAACCTCTGCTTTGAGCTGAGAGAGCATCTTCTTTGCGGACTCCTTATCGCTGTCCGTACCGTTCTCCATTATCTCGCAGGCGGTCTGTACCATGTTGGCGAGGTCGTGACGAATCTTCCTCGCCTCAACGCTGTTTTTCTCGACATTCTTGTAGTAGTCGAGATTGACGCTGTTTTGATACTCCTGCATCTTGAGTTCCTCGCGCAGCTTTTCGTTCTGCGAAGAGCGGTTCATAACATAGAAAAGTATGACGTCCGCAGCGATACTGAAAATTGCGACGACGGCAAAAACTATTATTGTTGTGCGATCACGGTCTTTAAAAAGGGAAAGAGGGCTGTTTTCGCCCGCCCAATCGAAGTGATTTAACAGGATCATGCAGGTGTCGAGCAACAGCATTTGACTCAGCGGAAAGATGATAAATGCGAGCATTGAGGTCGGTTTTATCGCACCGCCCTCAAGCTTTCGCTTTCTGAAATATGTAAACACAAGGAAAATCACTGTGTACACGAGCAGAAACGGCGTGAGAACCAGATTGGCCTCAGGGTCGTTGCTGCCTATCTTCAGTATATTCAATACCGTAACCAAAACGGCGGAGAAGCAGGATTCCAACGCAAAAATCGCTATCGACACAAATGCCTTCGTTCGGAACTTGTCCTTGTAGAGCACCGCCGCGCAGATGAAATAATACGCGAGCGGAAGCAGAACCAGAAACGACGGAGCAACAAAGGTCACGAATTTCTGGGACAGCACAAGAAATGTAAACGGAACGGTGGTTATCAAAAAGACAAGGTGTTTATTAAACTTAGGCGTCAGGTTATACCAAAGAAAGCCGCCCTGAAGCAGAGCGAGCATTATGTTGTTGACATACCATAAAAATTCGTAAATAGATTCGGACATTGTTTCCCCTCCCCCAAAAGCCGCTATTCCATAATACTTAATATATCTTCCGCGCGGTCGGCGATATAATCCGCGCCACCGTCAACGAGCACCTTTCTGTCGCGGAATCCCCACGACACGCCGATGCACGGCAGATTTGAGTTCCGTGCCGTGAGCACATCGACATCGGAATCGCCGGAATAGACTGCCTCGGCAGGATTCGCGCCGAGCAGCTTCATCGCGTATAAAACGCCGTCGGGAGCGGGTTTTTTCTGCCTGTCCTCGGTCTGACCGACCGCGGCGTCAACGAGTCCGCCGAAGTAGTCCTCACACAGCCCGACAACGGCGGGCTCGAATTTGTTCGAGACCACCGCTATCTTGACTCCGAGAGCTCGCAACTTTTTCAGCAGCTCCATTATCCCCGGGTAGGGTGCGGTTTTGTTGGTCATATTATCTTTGTAGTGCGCCTTGAAAACGGCGAGACAGTCAGCTTCAGTCTTTTCGTCCGTGCCCTCGGGCACTGCAAGGTGAATGAGCCTCGCCACGCCGTTGCCGACAAATCTTCTGACCTCGTCCGTTGTGCGCTCGGGAAAGCCGAATCGGTGCAGGGCAAAATTCGTGCTGTCCCGAAGATCGTCGAGTGTGTTCAGCAGAGTTCCGTCAAGGTCAAATATAATATAATTGTATTTCATGTCATAACTCCTGGATTTTTGCTTTTTTTCTGTCATATTCTTATTATATCGCAAATCTCGCGTATGTCAATGTGAGTATATCGCAAATCTTGCCAATGTAGATGCGAAGTTCACAAAGTGTTTACAAATAAATTGTTGACAAAATCTGCATGTAGTTGTATAGTATGAATTGTAAGTTAGCACTCGGACATCGAGAGTGCTAACGAACAAAACGAAAGGCAGAGACAAATGGAACTCAGCGAGAGAAAAGAGAAGATCCTTGCAGCCGTTGTCGAGCAGTATATAAAGACCGGCGAGCCGGTTGGCTCAAAGGCTCTGCTTGATTCTCTTGATATGTCCGTTTCCTCCGCCACCGTGCGAAACGAGATGGCGGATCTCGGTTATCTCGGGCTGCTCGATCAGCCGCACACCTCGGCAGGGCGTGTCCCCACCGGCGAGGGCTATCGATATTATGTCGATAACCTCGTTCCCGAGAGCGAGCTCAGCGACGAATCGCGCAGGCTCATTGACGCTGGTATCGGTAACGCGAACGG
>ERZ1026934.363-NODE-363-length-12034-cov-14.663494_pt1 | contig 12034 bp, 6 predicted proteins | sample MGYA00519462_ERZ1026934 | MGnify/ENA primary metagenome ERZ1026934 (study PRJEB26926, sample SAMN06164446) | human gut metagenome | biome: ENVO:00009003; feature: ENVO:2100002; material: ENVO:00002003 | host: Homo sapiens | place: USA | collected 2012 ...
TATCGGTATCTGCAATATACACCGATTTGATTTCTACCGGCTCCTTACTCTGCTCGTTGCTGAGCTTCACTCTGAGTTCCTCTCCGCCAAAAGATACATGAACCACCTGTCGACAAGAACGGTTGCTCAAGCTTTCCTTAGGCATATCTCCTTTACCAGTCCATTCCACTGCAGTAGCCCAAGTTCCTTTCCATACCTTCTGGGCAAAAGCTACAGAACTTGACGTAGCCAGTACGAGCGCCAGCGATAAGATTTTGATTGCTTGTCTATTCATTGTTATTATGATGCCTTTAATGTTTCTATTGTTGTTGACGATGCAAATTTACTAATAAGTAATGAAATAACAGGTATTTAATAGTTACCATTACTTTTCTATTTGTTTCATACCTGCAAAAAGGGCGCAAAAAGATAAAGAAACAAAAAGAAATGAAACATTTTGTTGCATTAGAATTTGTTTCTTTCATTGTTTTTTGTTACTTTTGCAGCCGTAACAACCTATTTTAAACAAGAAAACGGACAGAAAATATGAAGCATATCAGACATTGCCTCACGGCACTCTTCGCTATCACCATCTCGCTCATGGTATGGGCTGACAGTGGTGAACTTTTCACATCGGGCAAACTGTCAAGTTCGCTTATCAACTGCATTGTGCAGGATAAATACGGATATATCTGGGTGGGAACCGAATACGGACTCAGCAAGTTCGACGGCTACCGCTTTACCAACTATCTGCACAACGAAGAAGATACAACCTCCATTACTGACAACATTATCTCCGACCTGCTGGTAGATAAGAAAGGTAACCTGTGGATAGGTTGTGCCAAGGGACTGATGCGCTATAATTATGAGACGAACCATTTCACCCGTCTCCAGTTTCCTGATGGCAGAAAGCCACGTATCTATTCTATGGTAGAAAGTCACAATGGCGATATCCTGCTGGGTACTGCAGGATATGGTCTCTATTCTGTAAAAGACAGAAATACCCAGAAAGGAACAGACGACCTTTTCACTATCAGACAGGAAAGGCAATACGCTGAGCGCGATTCTGATGTATTCTTTACCCATATCTACGAAGATAAGCATCATTATCTCTGGCAGAGTAGCCACCTTTCTATCTTCACCCGTTTCATCAAGAAACAAGGCAAGGTGCAGCGCAAAGACTTCAAATCGCCATGCGGAGCACCTGTAGCTTTCATCCAACATCGTCCGCAGGCCATGCTCATCGTCTGCATGTATGGCATCGTCTATTATGATTACCGGACAGGCCGCATCGCTGATGCCGGCTACGACTTTGGCGGTTATCAGAATAATGTAACCATCAACAATGCTACCTTCGACCACGAAGGCAACCTCTATATCAGCACCTCTGAACATGGTGTTCTCATGATCAGAAAGGGAAGCAACAGGGTAGAACAGTTGGAGAACAGCAACAGCAGTTTCAATCTGGCTACCGCCTTCGTCAACGATATCATCGAAGATAAGGACAACAATCTCTGGATAGGCTGTTACAAGAAAGGTCTGTACCTGATCAACCAGCGCCATCAGGCTTTCAACAGCTGGAGTTTCTCTGCACAGAACTACATCATCGGCGGCAGCGTTTCATCTATAGCACAAGGCGAAAATGGTGAAACATGGTGTACGGTACAGAACTGTGGTGTGTTCTGTTTTGATGCTTCAGGCAAGATTATCGCCCATCCTCAGTCACCTGCCGGCACTGGTATTATCTATAAAGACCGACGTGGCGATTACTGGATCAGCAATGGCAGCGCACTCTACAGCTACAACCCTCATACAGGTACATACCAGCAGAAACTCACCTTTACCAGCGCCGGCATCTACTGTATGACTGACGATGCACAGGGCAACCTTTACATTTCTGTATACAGCAAAGGTCTATATATATATAATGTGGAAAGCGGCAAGGTTACCGTTCTGAATATGCAGCAAAGAGGCGATAAAGGATTTCTCTGCAACGACTGGGTGCGAAGCATGGCGCTCGATCATACAGGCCATTTATGGATAGGAACCTCTAATGGAGTTTCCTGTCTCAATACCAAAACGCTCAGTTTCAAGGATTTCGGATGGCTCAACATTCTGAAAGACAGACAGGCGAATGGTATCTGCGAAGGAAAGAACGGCGATATTATCATCGGTACCGAAGAAGGACTCTATCTGTTTGACAGAAAGAGCAACAAAACGAAGAACTTCCCTCATGCGGAAGCGTTGAAAGGCAAGCAGGTATGCAGCATCATCAAAGACCAGAAGGGTGACTTGTGGGTAAGTACAACCATGGGCATCTGGCAGTACGAACAGAAGAACAGACAGTTTATCGGGCACATCAACGGCAACGGACTTACTACCCGTGAGTATGTGCTGGGCTCTTCCATGCATACCGCCAGCGACCTTATCGCCTTCGGAACCAGTGATGGTATCACAACCTTCTATCCTGACGTTGTCAGGGCCAAGAAGATGGAACTGGGAGATGTACATCTCACCAACTTCATCATCGACGGAAAGCCAATCAACTGTATGGTCAAAGACTTCAGCATTCCTTACTCCCAGAATTCATTCACTCTGGAGTTCTCGCTGCTCAACTACAGGAACACCGATAATATCAGTTTCCAATACCGCATCAACGACGGCAAATGGAACAGCACCAACGAGGGAGCCAATGCCGTAGCATTCAACAAGTTGAAACCGGGCGACTATACGCTGGAGGTGAGAGCTACCAGCAATGGCAGATATTCCAAGAATCCTACCATCATCAACATCAAGGTATGCGACCCTTGGTATGCATCACCCGAGGCATATCTCCTCTATATCCTGATCATAGCAAGCGTCATCCTGTATGTTATCTATACATACGAACGCCGCCGCAAGGCAGACCTGGAAGAGACCAAGATGCAGTTTCTCATCAATGCCACCCACGATATCCGCTCGCCGCTGACATTGATCATGGGACCGCTCAACAAGCTGAAAACAAGATTAACAGATGCCGAAAGCAAACAGGATATCGATACCATCGATCGCAATGCCCAGCGCCTCCTGCTTCTGGTAAACCAGATACTTGATGAGCGAAAGATAGACAAGAACCAGATGCATCTCCATTGCCAGGAAACTCCGCTCAAGGATTTCCTGCATGGCATCGTATCGCTCTACTGCTTCAATGCACAGGAGCGCAACATCACCCTTGAGCTCAAAGAAGACGAAAGCCTCAGCAGCGATAAAGGCAAGCTGAAGGTTTGGATAGACCGCATCAACTTTGACAAGGTTATCTCCAACCTGCTCTCCAATGCCATGAAGTATACCTTTGATGGCGGCGAAATTACCATTATCATAGGTAAAGACGAAAAGAATGCCATCATCAGGGTAGAAGATACAGGCATCGGACTGAAAGAAGAGAAGACCGACCGGCTCTTCGAACGTTTCTACCAGGGGAACAACAGCAGCGGACTCCATATCGAAGGAACAGGTATCGGTCTAAACCTCAGTCGAGCAATTACTCAGATGCATGGAGGAACAATCAGGGCATATAACCGTACTGATGGAATCAAGGGAGCTTGCCTTGAAATCAATATTCCTTTAGGAAAAGAGCACTTGAAACCAGAGGAAATACAGATGGATGAAGAAAAAATAAATGCAACAGAAAACTGCAAGAAGAAACAAGCCAGCAAGAATTTCAACATACTCATAGTAGATGATGACGAAGAAATTGCTCAATATATTCAAGCAGAACTGAGCGAATGGTATCATTTCGGCTATGCTCCAAACGGAAAAGAAGGACTGAAACTTCTTTTCACTGGGAAATATGATTTGGTTATCAGTGATGTCATGATGCCTGTAATGGATGGTATCACCATGCTCAAAAACATCAAGGGGAACTCGAATATAAGCGACATTCCGGTGATTCTACTCACTTCTAAAAGCGAAGTAGATTTCAGACTGGAAGGCTTGAAAAAAGGCGCAGATGCTTTTCTCGCCAAGCCTTTCAACATGGAAGAACTACATATTCTCATAGACAATCTTGTGGATAATGTCCGCAGACTACGAGGTAAATACACAGGAGCCATGGGACAAAAAGAAAAAATAGAAAAAATAGAGGTTAAGGGAAACAACGATGCATTGATGGAACGAATCATGAAGTGCATCAACGAAAATCTTACGGACCCAGACTTCAATGTCGAGAAATTAACAGAAAAGGCTGGTATCAGTCGTGCACAATTACATCGGAAAATGAAAGAAATTGCGGGTGTTTCTACCGGTGAATTCATTAGAAATCTAAGATTGGAGCAAGCCGCCCGCCTTATTGAAGAAGACAAGATCAACTTCACACAAGTGGCATACTCTGTAGGTTTCAACAACCAGACCCACTTCTCGACTATCTTCAAAAAACACTTCGGCATGTCACCATCTGAATATGCTGAAACAAAAAGAAATGAAAAATAAGCGGTTACACATAACAGATAAGGTATTTTTTCGTATTTTTGCAGCAAACTTATTAAACTTCAACAATATTAAAAGTAGTTGCAAATATGAAGAAATACCTTATTTTATCACTTGCATTTGCGTTTGCTCTAACAACAAAAGCCCAGATTTTTCTCCAGAAAACAAGCGACGGCTCTATGCTTTGGTTAAACAAACAAGGCTACAACACCTGTTTGGTAAAAGGAATGACTGACAAGGATGCAACCCTTTCCATTGCCAAAGACGAACTCACCAAATACTACAAGGGCAAAGAAGTAAGCATCAGAATTGACCCACTTCTCAACCTTGGCGAAGGCTATATGCTGACAGATTCCAGTATCATAGCCAGCAGTTCCATTGGTATTCTCTATGGTGCCTATGATTTACTACGCCTACAAGAGACTGGCAATCTCTCTCATCTTTCCAAGACAGAAAAACCTGCCGTAAACTTGCGAATACTCAACCATTGGGATAATCTTGATGGCAGCATTGAGCGCGGTTATGCAGGAAAAAGTATTTGGAAATGGGATGAAATCATATTAGATAAAGCCGGTGAATTCAAGAATATCAGTAAGGACTTACGTAACCGCCTCATCACCTATGCCCGCTCCAATGCATCCATCGGCATCAATGGCGCAGTACTTAACAATGTGAATGCTTCGCCCCAAATGATGACTTCGGAATACCTTCATAAAGTAAAAGTTATCGCAGATATTTTCCGCCCATACGGCATTCGGGTATATCTCAGTATCAACTTCGCCTCACCGATGGCTCTTGGTTACACGAAGACAGCCGATCCATTAGATATGAAAGTACAACTGTGGTGGAAAAAGAAAGCCAAGGAAATCTATGCATCTATTCCAGATTTCGGTGGTTTTCTCGTTAAAGCCAATTCAGAGGGACAATCAGGGCCAGGCGACTATCACAGAAGCCATGCCGATGGCGCCAATATGCTTGCTGATGCACTGAAACCATTTGGTGGCATCGTGATGTGGAGAAGTTTTGTATATGGCGCCAATCACAAGGGAGAAGACAGAGTAAAACAAGCTGTAAGCGAATTCAAATATCAAGATGGAAAATTTCGCGACAACGTCATCCTGCAATCAAAAAATGGTCCGCTTGACTTTCAACCTCGTGAACCATACGCACCCATCTTCGACAATATCCACCAAACTCCTCAGATTGCGGAGTTGCAGATTACCCAGGAATATCTCGGGCAGTCCAAGCATCTTGTTTACCTGGCACCTATGTGGAAGGAGTTCTTCCGCTTTGTCAGTCCAGACAAGTTAAAGGGTATTGCAGGCGTTTCTAATATAGGAGACAATGCCAATTGGTGCGGTCATCCTTTCTCTCAAGCCAACTGGTATGCATTTGGACGTTTGGCATGGGATCCATCGATTTCATCGGAAGAAATCGCCCACGAATGGCTAATACAGACCTATGAATGTAAGGATGAAAGATTCACAAAACCAGTAGAAATGATGATGCTTACATCACGAGAAGCCTGTGTCAACTACATGATGCCACTCGGCTTGCACCACATATTCAAATTCGACCATCACTATGGACCAGAACCTGATGGTTTCAAGGCCGAATATCCTCTGGAATGGTGCCCTGTGTATTATCACAAGGCTGATGCCAAGGGTATCGGTTTCAACCGTTCATCTGACGGAACTGATGCAGTAGGACAATACCCTGAGCCATACCGTAGTCTCTATGACAATCTTGCAACTTGCCCAGAAGAATATCTACTATGGTTTCACCATGTACCCTGGAACTATCGGATGAAATCAGGAAGTACATTATGGGAAGAACTCTGCATGAGATACAATATGGGAGTGAGCATGGTGGAAACTTACCGTGATTATTGGCATACAAGTACAAAGGAATATATGAAAGATCACATCACAGAATGGGAAATGACTGATTCCCTACTGAATGTACAACTTGCCAGTGCCAAGGAATGGCGTGATGTATGCCTCAAATATTTCCAAACCTTTTCTAAAATGAATATTGATGAATAAGAATCAAGACATCATCATGTTTCTTCTACCGTAGACAAGTAATTAAAGAGAAAATTCATGAAAATCTGTCGTAATCTCACTTTTTTATCGAGATTACGACAGATTTCTCGTTTAAAAGTTGTCGTAATCTCGTATTTTTTATAACTTTGCGACAGGTTTCACTAATATGAGATAAATATGAAGGAGAATATTATAGGCAGAGAACAAGAGATTGAAAAGCTTGAAAACTATATTTCAAGCCGCAAATCAGAATTTGTAGCCATCTATGGCAGACGACGTGTAGGCAAGACTTTTCTGGTAAAAGAACTGTTCGAAAACCGATTTACATTCCGCATCACAGGCAAAGACAATGTAACAACCAAGGAGCAGCTTGCGAGTTTCAGTTTTGCACTTAACGACCAATTAGGCATAGAAACAGATGCAGCTAATTGGCCGGAAGCATTCCGGCTTCTCCAAAAAGCATTGGAAAAGATGCCAGAAGGAACAAAAATCATCTTCTTCGATGAACTTCCTTGGTTCGACACGTATGCCTCCCACTTCATCAGCGCCCTGGAACATTTCTGGAACGACTGGGCATCCTACCGAAGCGACATCAAACTGATAGCCTGTGGAAGTGCTACCACCTGGATGCTCAATCAGGTTATTAATTCACGCGGAGGGCTCCATAATCGCATCACTCACAACATTCTGTTATCTCCCTTCAAGCTGCATGAGGTAGAAGAGTATTTCAAAGCACAGGGTTTTTATTATGAACGCCCGGAAATCATCGAGTGCTATATGGCGATGGGCGGTGTAGCATATTACCTGTCTCTTTTCGAAAACAACAAAAGTGTGGCACAGAATATCCAGCAACTTTGCTTTACACGTGGCGGCGAACTCACCGAAGAGTTTGACCGCCTGTTCAGTTCGCTCTTCAAGAAAGCCGACAATCATCTTGCCATAGTTACAGCCCTAAAGAACAAAGGCAAAGGAATGACCCGACAAGACCTGCTGGACGTTACAGGACTTGCTAACAACGGAAGGTTCAGCCAGATACTTAAAGAACTTGAGCAATGTGATTTCATCCGCAGTTATACTCCTTTCGGCAAGTCGAAGAAAGATATGATGTATCAGCTGATAGACCCTTATTGCCTGTTTTATTTCAAATTCATGCACAACAAAGGTTCATTCCTCGACAACTATTGGGTCAAGATGCAAACCACTGCAGAGTATGAATCATGGTGCGGACATGCCTTTGAAATCGTATGCCTTCACCATATCAATGAAATTATCAAAGCTTTAGGCATAGACGGCTGCATCAACACCCCTTGTTCATGGTCTTACCGACCTACCGCCAAAGTTATGGCAGATGATGAGGCAGACGAAGATCTGAAACGAGGAACACAGATAGATCTGCTGATAGACCGCTCGGACAAATCTATCTCTATCTGCGAGATGAAATTTTGCAATGGGGAATATGAAATAACCAAGGCATATGATGCCCATCTGGCACATCGTCTGAAGATTTTCAAGAAAGTGACGAAGACAACGAAAACGCTCATTCCTACATTTGTCACACCACATGGTCTATATAATAATATGTATGCAAGAAAGATCAACAGACAGGTAACTGGAGACGACTTATTTTGAAAAAAGTGGGATTTCCAATCAAAACTCCTTAGGAAAATGTGGGATTTACCCTAAAAGTCCTTAGGAAAATGTGATGATTTAACAGAAAAGTCCTTAGGAAAATGTGATAAATATGCTTAAAAGTCCTTAGGAAAATGTGATTTTCCTTGCGTAATTCACTGTTTATTAGTATCTTTGCCAAAACTTAATTTTAGGCGTATGGAAAGACTCCTTATATCCCAATTGTTAAAATGGAAAAACAGTCACGGTAGGAAGCCACTAATATTGGAAGGTGCAAGACAGGTTGGCAAGACTTGGCTACTGAAAGAATTTGGGCGCAAGTACTTCAAAGACGTATGTTACATCAACTTCGAACAGAGTGATGTACTCGAAGAGATATTTGCCGGCGACTTATCGCCACAACGCATTATAGAACAGCTCTCCATCTATAATGGTAAGATGATAATACCCGAGGAAACGCTTATTATCTTCGATGAAGTACAGGAAATGCCAAGAGCACTCACCTCTTTGAAGTATTTCTGCGAAGAAGCACCAGGGTATGCTATCTGCTGCGCAGGCTCATTGCTAGGCATAGCCCTGCACGAAGGCACATCCTTCCCTGTAGGAAAGACTGATTTCCTGCATCTATATCCCATGTCCTTTAAAGAGTTCCTGATAGCAAACGAAGAGAACATGCTGGTAGACTATATCGATAATGGAAACAGAAACCTGGGGGCATTCGAGGCTCGCCTTACAGATTATCTGAAAAAATACATGATAATAGGAGGTATGCCAGCTGTTGTTACAGAGTGGCTGGACAGCAAAGACTACAACAAGGTGAACCGCATCCAGCAGGAACTGATAGCAGCCTACCAGAAAGACTTCTCCAAGCATGCGCCAAAGAATATGGTCGAGAAAATCCGTTATGTATGGAACAGTATCCCTTCGCAACTGGCGAAGGAAAACAAGAAGTTTGTCTATGGACTGGTGAGAGAGGGAGCCAGAGCACGGGAATATGAGGATGCCATCATGTGGCTCTCTGATGCAGATGAAATCATCAGAACCAACAATGTCAGCAAGCCCGACATCCCGATTTCAGCCTATGCAGATCTCAAATCGTTTAAGGTATTCTTACTGGATGTAGGTCTGTTGAGGGCAATGAGCAAGATTTCGCCGAAAGTAATATTAGAAGGAAGCAGAATCTTCGAAGAGTTTAAGGGAGCGTTGACAGAACAGTATGTCTGTCAGGAACTTCAGAACTTTGCAGAAACTCTGGAAACCAATTATTATTGGTCTTCCTCAGCCACTGCAGAGGTCAACTTCCTTATTTCTGATGGTTTAGATGTATATCCACTAGAAGCAAAGGCAGGAGTAACCATGAATGCCAAAAGTTTGAAACTATATCGGGAAAAATATTCCCCCAAATGGTCGGTTCGCACCAGTCTCTTGCCATACGAGAGAAACAACAGTTCGAAAACCATCAACATCCCCCTCTATATGCTCTTTGTTCTAGACAAAGAATTAAAGACAGAAAGTTAGTATTTCAGAGAAAGTCGCAAATCAGAATTTGAAAACATTTCTGGAACGACTGGGCGTCATACCGCAGCGACATCAAACTGATAGCCTGCGGAAGTGCTACCACCTGGATGCTCAATCAGGTCATTAATTCACGCAGAGGGCTCCATAATCGCATCACTCACAACCCCTCATGGCCTATATAATAATATGTATGCAAGAAAGATCAACAGACAGGTTACAGGAGACGACTTATTTTGAAAAATGCGTCTTCCGCAGTAGAAAAGAAAAAGCAAAAAAGGAAAAAGGTGTATCCTGAATGCCCGATACTGATGGTAATTGCCTTTTTGTTAAACTATTCAAAATAAAGTTCTTAATCTTTGTATAATCCAATAGAAAATCGTACATTTGCACAGAATAGTAATCGTCATTACGGTAATGGCGGTTACGATAATAATATCAAAAATGAGATATGAAGTTTTATGATAGAACAAAAGAACTGGCACTCTTTGCTGACATCTATACAAAGAGCCAGCAAGAAGCACAGATGACGGTACTGGTAGGAAGACGCCGTATCGGCAAAACCGAGTTAGCACTAAGATGTGGACATGAAGGTTCTCTTCTATATTTCTTTGTGGCAAGAAAGTCTGAAAATATGCTATGCCAAGATTTCAAGGAAGAGGCAGAACGCAAATTAGATATGCCATTAGGCAATTATTCGTCATTCGCCGAGCTGTTTCACCAACTCCTCTTTATCTCCCAAAGCCATCCGTTTACACTGGTTATCGACGAGTTTCAGGATTGGCTACGTATCAATCCATCCATCTTTAGCGAGATGCAGAGAGAATGGGATTTGGCAAAAAGTAAGAGTAAGATGAATCTCATTATCAGTGGTTCTATCTACTCACTGATGCACCGCATCTTTGAAGATAGTAAAGAGCCATTGTTCTCTCGTGCCAATCGTATCATCAATCTACGAGCTTTCGATACAGATGTGCTCAAAGAGATTTTACATGACTTCAATCCTAACTATACAGCAAGCGACTTGCTTACTCTCTATACGCTGAGCAATGGGGTTGCATGGTATGTCAATCTCTTCATGAGCAATGGAAAGACAACCTCTCAGAAAATGCTCAATATGCAGACTGAAGAAAACTCGCCTTTCATCAACGAAGGAAAGAATATCTTGATAGAGGAATTTGGTACGGATTATGCCAATTATTTCTCCATACTCTCTTGTATCGCCTGTGGTGAGGTAACTCGTGCCCAGATTGAGGCTTTGACAGGAATCAAGGAAGTGGGTGGATATCTGGAACGTTTGAAATCTCACTACAATCTGATAGAACGCCATGTCCCGATCTTCTCCAAGCCAAAGAGCAAGAGTGTAAGATATATCCTGAGTGACAATTTTCTCATCTTCTGGTTTCGCTTCTTCTATAAATACCAGAATTTCATAGAGAGTGGCGCATTGAATCAATTGCATCGTATCATTATGCGTGATATATCCACGGTAGAGGGTTTTATGCTTGAACGCTATTTCCGCCAGAAACTGAGCGAAAGCCAACAATACACCCAGATAGGTCAGTTTTGGGATAGAAAGGGAGGAAATGAGATAGATATCGTTGCAATAAATGAAATAGATGGAATTATTGACATCTATGAGGTAAAAAAGGATAAATTCCGTTATGACGAAAGTCTCTTGAAACAGAAGGTGGACTATATGCTCCAAGTATATCCTGAATTAAAGAAACTGGAAATTCGTCTGGGCTGCTTATCATTGGAAGATATGTAATATCCTCTATATATTAAAAGAAAAAAGGTGTATCCTGAATGCCCGATGAGGAGCAAGAAGGATACACCTTATTATATTATGGGTTTGGATAATCTTGATTGATTCCTCTAGGAAGGAAATAACCCTTGATGCAATTTGGATTGCAGACACAAATCTGAATATGATTCTTTTCCCTGAATCCTGCATTAGGATAAAGCTCCTGTCCTTCCCAAAATTACTCCTTTTACAGAATCGTATGGATGGGCATTGGCCTTTTTATTCAACTCCAATGCCGTTTGTACAACAGAACAATCTAATCTTCTGAGAAGTAGATCGTCAGAGTTGCCAATTGGCTTGTTCTTTGGTAATTCCTTATCAAGATTGTGGCAAGTTTCTTTAAAAGCATCATAAGCAATCCTCAACTCCTGTAAATAAGAACTATCTGTTAAATCGAAACAATAACCTAAATCTATTACGGCACCTATAACTGCTGGAGATTCATCCACATTATCTAAGATGTGAAGCCCAGTTCCCGTTTTTATCCAAAATGCCTGCATCTATAAGAAATTTCAAAGATGCTTCTTTACTAGCTGTTGCAGCCTTTCTTGCAGCCTCTAATCTTTCTTGTCTTTTGCTATCAAATAAATCCATA
>ERZ1026934.376-NODE-376-length-11753-cov-5.475209_pt1 | contig 11753 bp, 7 predicted proteins | sample MGYA00519462_ERZ1026934 | MGnify/ENA primary metagenome ERZ1026934 (study PRJEB26926, sample SAMN06164446) | human gut metagenome | biome: ENVO:00009003; feature: ENVO:2100002; material: ENVO:00002003 | host: Homo sapiens | place: USA | collected 2012 ...
CCACGAGCGTGTAGATCACGCGGGCGACCACGGAGGCCTGCCCACCGCAGATCCATGCCACAAGATCGAACCGGAACAGACCGATGCTGCCCCAGTTGAGTCCGCCGACGATCGCGAGGATCAGCGCGATGCGGTCGATCACCTGCATATGCTTCCATCTCCTTTGCTGTGTACTCCCGGTCAGTATGCCCGGCGCGCGAAAAAAGATTCCGCCGCCGACAAAACTAGTGTCCGGTCGACACCGTTCGCTCTTTACATTTTGCGCGCCCGGCGCTACAATACCATTACAGCTTATCCAATTGACTTCCGCAGTTTGGAAGCCACGGCTCATATCTTTATCCCACGACCCTGTTTTTGGCGGACTGCAAGCAGTCCGCCCTCTTTTTTTCTGCGCGCGCCCGATTTCGCCGCGTTTTGCGCAATATGTGGATTATTTTTGTGTTGTAAAACACAAGATATGGAGGGTGTGCTATGCAGTTTTCCAACCATCGCAGCCGCGCGGCCCGCGGCAGCATCGTGTATCTGGCGGTGGACGCGATCGCGCCGAGCGCGGTCCAGCCGCGGCAGAATTTTTCCCCGGCGCAGCTCGAGGAGCTCTCGCGCAGCATTGCCGAGTACGGCGTGCTCAGCCCGTTGACCGTGCGGCCGCGGCAGGGCGGGTATGAGCTCGTGGCCGGCGAGCGCCGCCTGCGCGCCGCGCGCATGGCGGGCCTGAGCGAGGTGCCGTGCATCATCATGGAGCTGGATCTCGAGGAGGCGAGCTTTATCGCGCTGGTGGAAAATCTCCAGCGCAACGATCTGGATTTTCTCGAGGAGGCGCGCGGCATCGCGCAGCTCATCCGGCTCTTCGGCCTGAGCCAGGAGGAGTGCGCGCGGCGGCTGGGCAAGTCGCAGTCGGCCGTGGCGAACAAGCTCCGCCTGCTGCGCCTGCCGGAGGATGTGCTCAACGCCATGCGCAACGCCGGGCTCACCGAGCGGCACGGCCGCGCGCTGCTGCGCCTCGAGACGCCGCAGGAGCAGCGCGAGGCGCTGGCCTACATCCTCAGCCGCGACCTGAACGTTGCCGCGACGGATGCCTACATCGAGCGCCTGCTCGAGGCCAAGACCGCGCCCGAGAGCGAGCAGCAGAAGACCTTTATCCTCAAGGACGTGCGCGTGTTTCTCAACACGATCTCGCACAGCCTCGACCTCATGAAGCAGGGCGGCATTGACGCCGGCATGCGCCGGCAGGAGACGGACGAGGCGCTCATCCTGACCATCAACATCCCCAAGGCGCGGCGCAGAGAGCCGGCGCCGCAGCAGGCCGAGCCCGTGCCGGTCGGGTAAAAAAATCGCGCGCAGCGCTTGACAGCGGCGCGGCGGCTTCCTATACTCTTACATAAAGAAGGGGCCGCCCGGCAGGGCGGATAAAGGAGGTCACTGCATGAAAACACTGATTCTGTTCGCCTCGCGCTACGGTGCGACGGAGGAGATCGCCTATATGCTCAAGAGCGCCGTCGGCGGCGACGTGACGGTGTGCAATGTCCGCGAGCGCGGCATCACGCTCGCAGAATACGACACAGTCATCATCGGCAGCTGCGTGTACATGTTCAAGCTCGACAAGCACATCAAGCGCTTCCTGCGCCGGAACGAGAAGACGCTCATGGGCAAGCGCCTCGGCCTATACCTGTGCTGCTACACCACACCCGGCACGGAGGGGTATCTGGAGCACTTCTTCTCGCCGGAGCTGCTCGCGCACGCGGCCGCGAAGGACATCCTCGGCGGCAAGATGCAGTACGAGAAGATGAGCTATGCCTACAAGCAGCTCTTCGGCGCGCTGATGACATCGCCGCAGTACCGCGCGCAGTATGCCGAGCCGCAGTTCGACATCGCGCGCATCGACGCCTTCGCCGCCGTCATGCGCGGCTGAGCGGCGCGGCAGAAAAAATCACCCGCATCCAAACCGGATGCGGGTGATTTGAGACTGTCGGAAAACCCGGAGGGTTTTCCGACAGAGGGCTTGCAGTCTGCTGCGCGCAGAATTTGTGTGCCGATGGCGCACAAATTCCACACTTGCAGCCTGAGAAGTATTTTCTCTCACGCACATGTCGCGAGAGAAAATGATTGCAATGCTTTGCCGCCTGCGGGCGGCAAACTCTGCGAGGCTTTTTTGACATGCTGAACATCCCCGCCGGGCGGCGGGGATGTTTGCTTATTTTTGGATCTCAGTACGTGGTCACGCCGGTGAAGGCGAGCTCGGCGTTGCCGGTCAGGCGCACGCCGTCGTCGTCATAGGTGACGATCAGGTCGCCGCCGCTGACCTTGACGGTGATGGCCTCGCCCTTCGGGCACAGGCCGTTTTCCGTGGCGGCCACCACGGCCGCGCACGCGCCGGTGCCGCAGGCGCGGGTCTCGCCGTTGCCGCGCTCCCAGACGCGCATCTTGATCGTCGTGCGGTTGACGACGCGGATGAACTCCGTGTTCGTGCGCGCGGGGAAGATGTCCGCGTGCTCAAACTGCGGGCCGAGGTGCGCGACGTCCACTTCATCCACGCGGTCGGCAAAGACGACGCAGTGGGGGTTGCCCATCGAGAGGCACGTGATGCGGTACTCCCCGCCGGCGATGGTCACCGGCCGGTCGATCACGCGCTCGCCCGCGAGCGTCACGGGCACGGCCTCCGGCCGGAACGCGGGCTTGCCCATGTCGACCGTCACGAGGCCGACCGTGCCGAAGCGCGTGTACAGGTGCAGCCGGTGCACGAGGCCGCCGGCCTCGATGGTGAGATCGTCGCGCGGCACGATGCCGTTGTCGTACAGGTACTTGGCCACGCAGCGGATGGCGTTGCCGCCCATGCCGCCGGCGCTGCCGTCGCGGTTGAAGACGCGCATTTTCGCGTCGGCCACGTTGCTGTGCTCGATGAGCACGATGCCGTAGCCGCCGATGCCGCGGTGGCGCGAGCAGAGCGGGATGCACAGCGACTCGGGGCAGGTGATGTGCCCGTCAAAGTTCTCGACGTAGATATAGTCGTCGCCGGTGGCCTGCATTTTCGCAAACTTCAGGCTCTGGCGCTCGGTGCGCATGTGGTTGATGTCCACAAGCTCGGTGTTGCGCTCGTTGTAGCGGCTGGCAATGATGTCCGCCAGGGCGTTTGCCGTGTCGAGCGAGGTGAAGCACGGGATGCCGAGCTGCAGCGCGCGGCGGTGCAGGGCAATGTAATCGTCCATGGTCGCGTCCTTGAGCGCGCCGGTGTAGACGATGTAGTCGATGCAGCCGCTCTCGAGCAGGGCGAAGGCGTGGTCGCTCTCGCGGATGCCGTCCACGGTCACGACGTCGATGCCAAGGCGCGCGATGGCGGCGGCGGTCTCCTCGGTCGCGTAGAGGGCGAAGTGCAGGTCGTCGAGCTTCTTGGCCAGCGACACGATCTCGCCGAGGTCGTGCGTGTCCACGCTCACGAACACGCCGTGGCGGCCGTCCGGATGCTGGCCGACGACCATGCCGGCCGAGGTCAGACCCTTGAACAGCGCCTCCTGCATCGTCTTGCCGAGGCCGAGCACCTCGCCCGTGGACTTCATCTCCGGGCCGAGATAGGCGTTGACGTCGCCGAGCTTTTCAAACGAGAACACCGGCACCTTGACCGCGTAATACGGCGGGATGGGGTGCAGGCCGGTGCCGTAGCCGAGGCTTTTCAGCGGTGCGCCGAGCATGACGCGCGCCGCCACGTCCACCATCGGCACGCCCGTGACCTTGCTGATGTACGGCACGGTGCGCGAGGCGCGGGGGTTGACCTCGATGACGTAGAGCTCGTTTTCCCAGATGAGGTACTGGATGTTCACAAGCCCCTTCGTGCCGAGCGCGAGGGCGAGCTTGCGCGAGCTGTCGACGATCTTTTCCGTCATCATGTCGTTGAGGTTGTACGGCGGGTAGACGGCGATGGAGTCGCCGCTGTGCACGCCGGCGCGCTCGATGTGCTCCATGATGCCGGGGATGAGAACGTCCGTACCGTCGGAGATGACGTCCACCTCCAGCTCCGTGCCCATCATGTACTTGTCCACGAGCACGGGGTTGTCGATGCCCTGCGCGAGGATGCGCTGCATGTACGTCGTGACCTCGGCGTCGTCGTGCACGATCTTCATGTTCTGGCCGCCGATGACATACGACGGGCGCAGCAGCACGGGGTAGCCGAGCGTCTGCGCGGCGTGCAGGGCCTCCGGCAGCGTCTGCACACCCATGCCCTTCGGGCGCGAGATGTGGAAGCGCTCGAGCAGCTCGTCAAACCGCTCGCGGTCCTCGGCGATGTCGATGCCCTCGGCCGACGTGCCGAGGATGCGGATGCCGTGGCGGTCGAGCGTTTGCGTGAGCGCGATGGCGGTCTGGCCGCCGAAGGCGACCACGACGCCGACGGGCTGCTCCACGTCGATGATCTGCAGCACGTCCTCGGCCGTGAGCGGCTCGAAATACAGCCGGTCGGCGGTGTCGTAGTCCGTGGAGACGGTCTCGGGGTTGTTGTTGACGATGACGACGTCATAGCCCATGGCCTTGAGCGTCCACACGCAGTGGACGGACGAATAGTCAAACTCGATGCCCTGGCCGATGCGGATCGGCCCGGAGCCGAGCACCATGACGACGGGCTTGCCGCTGCGCGGGAAGGTGCGTGCCTCGCAGCGCGCGTCCGCGCTGGCGTAGAAATACGGCGTCTGCGCGTCGAATTCGGCCGCGCAGGTGTCGACCATCTTGTAGCTTGCGCGGAAGGCGGGCAGCGTCTCGCTGCCGGACAGGCGGCGCAGCGCCGCGTCCGGATAGCCGAGGTACTTGCCGCGCTGGTAAAGCTCCGGTGTCAGGCCGCTCCGGATGCTCGTCTCATAGTCCACGAGGTTTTGCAGCCGGGCCAGAAACCAGCGGTCGATGCGGGTGATGTCGTGGATCTCATCGATGGACACGCCGCTGCACAGCGCCTCAAAGACGGTGAACAGGCGGTGATCGTCGCAGTCGGCGAGCCGGTCGCGCACCGGGCGGTCGGACAGGGGCTTGGCGTGCAGCGTGTCGAGATGGATCTCGGCGCCGCGCACGGCCTTGAGCAGCGCGCTCTCGAAGTTCGTGCCGATGGCCATGACCTCGCCGGTGGCCTTCATCTGTGTGCCGAGGCGGCGGGATGCGCCGACAAACTTGTCAAACGGCCACTTGGGGAACTTGACGACGACGTAGTCCAGCGCGGGCTCGAAGCAGGCGCAGGTCTTGCCGGTGATGTCGTTTTGGATCTCATCGAGCGTGTAGCCGAGGGCGATCTTCGTCGTGATCTTTGCGATCGGGTAGCCGGTCGCCTTCGATGCGAGCGCCGACGAGCGCGACACGCGGGGGTTGACCTCGATGACGGCGTACTCAAAGCTGTCGGGGTTGAGCGCGAACTGGCAGTTGCAGCCGCCGACGATGTCGAGCGCGGAGATGATGTTCAGCGCCGCGCTGCGCAGCATCTGAAACTCCTTGTCCGAGAGCGTCAGCGCCGGGGCGACGACGATGCTGTCACCGGTGTGCACGCCGACAGGGTCGAAGTTTTCCATGCTGCACACGGCGATGACGTTGCCCACGCCGTCGCGCATGGTCTCAAACTCGATCTCTTTCCATCCGTAAATGTAGCGCTCGACGAGGATCTGCGTGATCGGGGATGCGTCGAGGCCCGTCTGTGCGGCGCTCGTGAGCTCCTCCGGGCTGTAGGCCACGCCGCCGCCCGCACCGCCGAGTGTGAACGCCGGGCGGATGATGACGGGGTAGCCGATTGTGTCGGCCACGGCGAGCGCTTCGGCCACGGTGTTCGCGATGCCGGAGGGGATAGTCGGCTCGCCGATGGCGGCCATGGTCTCCTTAAAGAGCTCACGGTCCTCTGCCTTGTCGATGGCTTCCGCGTTCGTACCGATGAGGCGGACATTGTGCTGCTGCAAAAAGCCCTCCTTGTCAAGCTCCATCGCGAGCGTCAGGCCCGTCTGGCCGCCGAGACCGGCGAGGAGACTGTCGGGCTGCTCCTTTTCGATGATGCGCTTGACGGAGGTCAGCGTCAGCGGCTCGAGATAAATCTCGTCCGCGAGCGCCTTGTCGGTCATGATCGTCGCGGGGTTGGAGTTGACGAGCACGACGTTGACGCCCGCGTCGTGCAGCACACGGCACGCCTGCGCGCCGGCATAGTCAAACTCCGCCGCCTGACCGATCACGATCGGGCCGGAGCCGATGACCATGACTTTGCGGATGCTGGAATCAATCGGCATGGTGCGCACCTCCCATCAGGTCACAGAATCGGTCAAAGAGAAAGGCCGTGTCGTGCGGGCCCGAGCACGCCTCGGGGTGAAACTGCACGGAAAAGGCCTGCAGGTCAGGGTAGTCCACGCCCTCGCACGTGCCGTCGTTGGCGTTGACGTAGCGGATGACGCCGGTTTTCACGCTCTCGGGCACGACGGCGTAGCCGTGGTTCTGGCTGGTGAGGAACGTGCGCGTGCCGCACACGTCGCGCGCCGGCTGGTTCACGCCGCGGTGGCCGTACTTGAGCTTGACGGTGCTGCCGCCCTGCGCCAGCGCCATGAGCTGGTGGCCGAGGCAGATGCCGAACATCGGGATGCGGCCGAAGAGCTTTGCGATCTCGGCGATCTGGGCGGTGTTGTCCGTCGGGTCGCCGGGGCCGTTGGAGAGCATGACGCCGTCATACCCGGCGGCGAGGATGTCCTCCGCCTTGGCTGAGCAGGGCAGCACCGTCACGGCGCAGCCGCGCTTACAGAGCTCGCGCGCGATGTTGCGCTTGGCGCCGTAGTCGATGAGCGCCACGCGGTGCAGTGTGGCGCCCTCCGGTTGGAGGGTGTAGGGCTCCGGCGTCGTCACCTGCGGCACGGGGTCCGTGATGCGGTAGGCGCGCAGGGGCGCGAGATCGTCCGGCACCGTGTCGCAGATGGCGGCGTTCATGGTGCCGGCCTCGCGCAGGATGCGCGTGACGGCGCGCGTGTCGATGCCGGCGATGCCGGGGATGTTGTTGGCCTTCAAAAATGCGTCGAGCGTTTCCTCGCAGCGGAAGTTTGAGGGCGTTTGGCACTGCTCGCGCACGACGTAGCCGCGCACGCAGCACTTGCCCTCAAAATCGGCCGGGATGATGCCGTAGTTGCCGATGAGCGGGAACGTCTGCAGCACGATCTGGCCGCAGTAGCTCGGGTCCGTGAGCGTCTCAATGTAGCCGTTCATGCCGGTGGTGAACACCAGCTCGCCGACCGTGTCGCACGGTGCACCGAAAGCGAGGCCCACAAAGGCCTCGCCGTTTTCGAGTACAAGATAGCGCTTCATAGCTCGATCTCCGCAAGCGTCGCCGCCATGACGGCCTTGATGGTGTGCATACGGTTTTCTGCCTCCTGGAACACGACTGACTGCGCGCTTTCAAACACGTCGTCCGTGACCTCCATGGCTTCGCGGCCGAAGCGCGTGCACATCTCGTTGCCGATGACGGTCTTTTTGTCGTGGTAGGCCGGCAGGCAGTGCATGAAGATGGCGTTGGGGTCTGCCTTGGCCATGAGCGCCGCGTTGACCTGATACGGCGCGAGCGCGGCAATGCGCTCGGCCCAGACGGCCTCGGGCTCGCCCATGGAGACCCAGATGTCGGTATAGATCACGTTCGCGCCCTGCACGGCCGCGGCGGGGTCGGAGATGAAGTCGAGCTTCGCGCCCGTCTGCGCTGCAATGGCCTCGCATTCGGCGACGAGCTGCGCATCGGGGAAGAATCCCTCGGGCGCGCAGGCCGTGAAGTGCATACCCATCTTCGCGCAGCCGACCATGAGGGAGTTGCCCATGTTGAAGCGCGCGTCGCCCATGTAGACGAGGTGGATGTTCTCCAGTGAGCCGAAGTGCTCCCGGATGGTCAGGAAGTCCGCGAGGATCTGCGTCGGGTGAAACTCGTCCGTCAGCCCGTTCCAGACCGGGACGGAGGCGTACTGCGCCAGCTCCTCGACGATGCACTGGCCGAAGCCGCGGTACTCAATGCCGTCGAACATGCCCGAGAGCACACGCGCCGTGTCGGCGATGCTCTCCTTCTTGCCGATCTGCGAGCCGGTGGAGTCGAGATACGTGCTGCCCATGCCCAGATCATGCGCTGCGACCTCGAAGCTGCTGCGCGTGCGCGTGCTCGTCTTTTCAAAGATGAGCGCGACGTTCTTACCCTCGCACAGACGGTGCGGGATGCCGGCTTTCTTTTCGGCTTTCAGCTTCGCGGCGAGTCGGAGCAGGTAGTCGATCTGCTCGGGCGTATAGTCGAGCAGCTTGAGAAAATCGTTGCCTTTGAGATGCATGTCGGTGGTCCTCCTTATTCTCCGGCGCAGACGTCTTTGAGCACGCTGACTGCCTGCTCGAGCTGCGCCATGGGGATGTTGAGCGCCGGCAGCAGGCGCACCTTGTTCTTTGCCGAGATGACGAGCACGCCGCGCTCCATGCAGTCCGCGATGACGTCCTTGACCGGGCGCTCGGTCTCCACGCCGAGCATCAGACCCAGGCCCGTGACGCTCTTGACGCCCTTTGCGCCGGTGAGGGAGCTGACGATGAAGTCGGACTTTTCCTGCACGGACTGCAGCAGCGGGCCGTCGAGCCGGTGCAGAATGCTCAGCGCGCCGGCGCAGCAGACCGGGTTGCCGCCGAAGGTGGAGCCGTGGCTGCCGGGCGTGAGCACGTCCTGCACCTTTTCGCCGAGCAGCGTCGCGCCCAGCGGCAGGCCGCCGCCGAGCCCCTTGGCCGTGGAGACGATGTCCGGCGTGATGCCGTAGTGCATGTAGCCATAGAGCTTGCCGCTGCGGCCGTTTCCGATCTGCACCTCGTCGCAGATGAGCAGCAGGTCCTGCTCGGCGGCGAGCCGGGCAGCACCCTTGACAAATTCCTGCGTCAGCGGGATGACGCCGCCCTCGCCCTGCACGACCTCCATCATGATGGCGGCGCACTTGTGCGCTGCCACCTGCGCCTTGAGATCGTCGAGGTTGTTTGCCTCGGCGTAGGCAAAGCCCTCCGTCAGCGGCAGAAAGTCGTGGTGGAACACGTCCTGCCCGGTTGCGGCGAGCGTCGTGATCGTGCGGCCGTGGAAGCTGTTTTTGAGCGTGATGATGGTGGAGTACTCCGGGCCCTTGTGGTCGGCGGCATACTTGCGCGCGGCCTTGATGGCGCACTCGTTGGCCTCGGCGCCGGAGTTGGAGAAGAAGACTTTCTTCATGCCGGTCTTTTCGCACAGCAGCTGCGCCAGCTGCGCGTCGGGCGCGGTGTAGTAGAGGTTGGAGGCGTGCTGCACGGTGCACAGCTGTTCGGTCACGGCGCGGATCCACGCGGGGTCGGCGATGCCGAAGCTGTTGACGGCGATGCCCGTCGCCATGTCGATATAGACCTTGCCGTTCTCGTCCCAGACGAGCGAGCCCTTGCCGCGCGCGATCGTCACGGGGAAGCGGGCGTAGGTGTTGGCGATATAGGTGTTATCAAGTTGCGGAATGTTCATCTGTTTTTCCTCCTTGTCCGGCAACGAACATGGTGCCGATGCCTTCGTTTGTCAGCATTTCGATCAGGATGGCGTGCGGCACGCGGCCGTCGATGATAAAGACGCGGTGCACGCCCCAGCGGATGGCGTCGATGCAGCAGGTCACCTTCGGCAGCATTCCGCCGTTGATGACGCCGGACTCGATGAGCTGCAGCGCGTCCGCCGTGTGGATGACGGGGATGAGCGTGGCGGGGTCATCCTTGTCGCGCAGGATGCCGCCGATGTCGGTCATGGCGATGAGGCTCTCGGCGCCCAGCTCGCCCGCGATGCGCGCGGCCGCCGTGTCGGCGTTGATGTTGTAGACATGACCCTGCGTGTCGCACCCGACGGTAGACACGACGGGGATGTAGCCCTTGTCGATCACGTCGAGGATGGGGCGGACGTCGACCTTTGTGATCTCGCCCACGTAGCCGAGGCGCGCATCACGCACGCGCGCCTGGATCATCTGCCCGTCGATGCCGGACAGGCCGATCGCCCGGCCGCCCTTGTGGCCGATGAGGTTGACGAGCGTCTTGTTGATCTTCCCGGCGAGGACCATCTGCACAACGTCCGCCGTCTCGGAGTCGGTGACGCGCAGACCGTCAACGAACTGCGTCTGCTTGCCGAGCTTGTCGAGCGTTTCCGTGATCTCCGGCCCGCCGCCGTGCACGAGTACGACCTTCACCCCGATGAGCGACAGCAGCACGATGTCGCGCATGACGGAGTCTTTGAGCTTGTCGCTAATCATGGCGTTGCCGCCGTATTTGATGACGACGATCTTGCCGCTGTATTCCTGTATGTAGGGCAGCGCGTGGACGAGTACCTTCGCGCGCTGCGGATTCGTGATGTCCATGATGATGTTCCTCCCGGTTCAGGTGCGGTAGTCGCCGTTGATCTTCACGTAGTCATACGTCAGGTCGCAGCCCCAGGCCGTGGCGCCCTCGTCGCCGGACTTGAGGTCTACGAGGATCTCGATCTCCTTTTCGAGCAGGACCTGTTTGGCTTCCTCCTCGGAAAACGGGATGCCCGCGCCGTCGACGCACACGCGCACCGTGCCGGCCGCGGAGCGGAAGGCGACGTCGACCTTGTGCACGTCCACATCGGCACCGCTGTAGCCGATGGCGCACAGCACGCGGCCCCAGTTGGCGTCCGCGCCGAACATGGCGGCCTTGACGAGCGACGAGCAGATGATGCTCTTGGCGACGGTCTTTGCGGTGCCGTGGTCGGCCGCGCCGGTGACGCAGCACTCGAGCAGGCGCGTGGCGCCCTCGCCGTCGCCCGCGATCTGGCGGCAGAGCCAGACGGTCACGCTGTTGAGCGCGCGGCAAAAGGCGGTGAAGTCTGCGCCGGGCGCGGTGATCTCCGCGTTGCCCGCCAGACCGTTTGCCAGTACGGCGACCATGTCGTTCGTGGATGTGTCGCCGTCAACGCTGACCATGTTGAACGTGTCCTGCACGTCGCCGGAGAGGGCAGCCTGCAGCATGGCGGGGCTGATGGCGCAGTCCGTCGTGAGAAAGACAAGCATGGTCGCGAGGTTCGGATGGATCATGCCGGAGCCTTTGGCAATGCCGCCGATGGTGCAGGTCTTGCCGCCGGCGGTGAACTGCACGGCGATCTCCTTGCGGTGCGTGTCGGTGGTCATGATGCCCTCGGCCGCCTGGTCGGAGTGGTCGCCGAGCGCGGCGGCGAGCTGCGGCAGGCCGGCGCGGATGGGCGCGAGATCGAGCGGCTGACCGATCACGCCCGTGGACGCGACGATGACGTCCTGCGGCGCGATGTGCAGCGCGGATGCTGTGAGCGCGCTCATCTCCTCGGCGACGGCGATGCCGTCGGCGTTGCAGGTGTTGGCGTTGCCGCTGTTGACCACAATGGCCTGTGCATAGCCATCGGCCAGATGGGCGCGGTCCACCTTGATGGGCGCACCGCAGACCTTGTTGGTGGTGTACACGCCCGCAGCAGCGCAGCGCACCTCGGCCTTGATGAGCGCCAGATCGTATTTTTCGCTGTGATTTGCCCGGATGCCGCAATGGACACCGGCGGCGGCAAAGCCCTTGGGCGCGCAGATGCCGCCCGCAACTTCCTTATACTGCATAACGATTTTCCTTTCCCACAAAGAAAAACAAGTTTATTCCAACCCTTTGGTCTCTTCCAGACCCAGCATCAGGTTCATGCACTGGACGGCGGCACCGGAGGAGCCTTTGCCCAGATTATCAAACAGCGAGACCAGCATCATCTGGTCTCCCGCGGCGTTCACGGTCAGGTACAGTTC
>ERZ1026934.379-NODE-379-length-11740-cov-2.924347_pt1 | contig 11740 bp, 8 predicted proteins | sample MGYA00519462_ERZ1026934 | MGnify/ENA primary metagenome ERZ1026934 (study PRJEB26926, sample SAMN06164446) | human gut metagenome | biome: ENVO:00009003; feature: ENVO:2100002; material: ENVO:00002003 | host: Homo sapiens | place: USA | collected 2012 ...
CATACGAGATGCTCAGGAGTCTCGTGGGCTCGGAGATGTGTATAAGAGACAGGTACGCAAGAAAGATCGGACCTGTCTGTGCATCACATGTATCCACATGTGTAATACGGTCAATCTCTTTATCTTCCCGTGTATTCTCATGCTTCATGATGACACCGGACTCATAATCCTCAATGGATGCACATGCCACAATTCCGGTCTGGGATCTTCCATCCATCACAATCTCATACAGATAATACATCGGGACTTTATCTTCCACATAGTCACCGCGCCCGATCATATCGTCCAACAGTTCCTTTGCCTTTTCATACACACATGGTGCATAGGTATCCACGCTGTCATCAAACGCGGTCTCTGCCCGGTCAATACGGAGGAAAGAAAGCGGTTTTCCTTCTACTTCTTTTTTGGCTTCTTCCCGGTTATATACATCATATGGCAACGCTGCCACTTCACTGACAATTTCTCTTCTCGGTCTATACGCTTTAAATGGTTTAATGATTGCCATGTATCTTCTCCTCTAATTATCAGCTCTGTCTATTCTGACAGCTTATCCACGAATTGCCTTTACCGCCGCATCGATGGACTTCTTATACTCTTCCTCGGAAGAATTGTTGAATACAAACAACTCCGGAATATTGTCCGGCTGCTTGAAATTCTGTGTTGCAATATACTCATCCCAATGTGCAAGCTTCCATGCATCACGGTCAGATGCACGCTTGATCATACGCTCGTGGCATACTTCAACATCTGTATGTACCCATACTACAAATAATTCTGCATCCTTTTCCTTTAATTTTGCACGCAGATTGTCAAGATATTCGTTATCACGGATCTCTTCTGTGAACGGGGCATTGATCAAAACTGTGTCGTTGTACTCCAATGCTTCAAATGCAAAATCAAGGACTGCATAATACTCATAATCACGAATCTCTCTCTGGAAGAAATCAGATGAACGATTGTACTCTTCGCCAGCCACCTTGAAAATCTGCTTGGACAATACAATCAGGGTATCCTTGTCCAGATATACGCAGTTTGGAAGTGCTTTTGCAAGCTTACGGGAAATAAATGTCTTGCCACAGGCTGGTGGTGAAGTTACTAAAATCAATTTCTTCATGGTTGGTGCCTCCTATATATGTACATAAAAATTCTCTATATGTTCTACCTCTGTATGCAACGCATACAACAAGAACCTAATTATTACAATATTACCACAAAACAAAAGAACAAACAAGCATTTCCATTCCGTTTCGTCATGAAATATGTCTGTTTGTTCCTTTTCTTAATTTTATTTACCTGCTACGCAATCGCGCAAATTACTTCTTTGTAATGTAACCCTGTGCTTTGAGCAGCTCTGCACATAATACAGCACCACCGGCAGCACCACGAACGGTATTATGAGAAAGTCCAACGAACTTCCAGTCATAGACAGAATCCTCACGGATACGTCCAACGGAGATGCCCATGCCATTCTCATAATCCACATCCAGAGTAACCTGTGGACGGTTATCCTCTTCCATATAACGGATAAACTGCTTTGGAGCACTTGGAAGTCCAAGCTCCTGTGGAACGCCCTTGTAAGACTCCAGCTTCTCGATCAGCTGTTCCTTTGTCGGATTTTTCTTGAACTTTACAAATACAGCTGCTGTATGTCCGTTCAATACCGGTACACGGATACACTGGCATGTAATGATCGGGCTTGTCGCAGGAACGATTTCACCCTTCTCCTCATCAATATGTCCCCAGATACGAAGTGGCTCCTTCTCGGATTTTTCTTCCTCGCCGCCGATAAACGGGATGATATTTCCAACCATTTCCGGCCAGTCCTTGAATGTCTTTCCTGCTCCTGAGATTGCCTGATAGGTTGTTGCAACAACCTCGTATGGCTCGAATTCCTTCCATGCAGTAAGCACTGGTGCATAAGACTGGATCGAGCAGTTCGGCTTTACAGCTACAAATCCTCTTGTTGTGCCAAGACGCTTCTTCTGTGCCTCAATAACCTCTAAGTGTTCCGGGTTGATTTCCGGTACCACCATTGGTACGTCCGGTGTCCAGCGGTGCGCGCTGTTGTTAGAGACAACCGGTGTCTCTGTCTTTGCGTATGCATCCTCGATAGCTTTGATCTCGTCCTTAGACATATCAACAGCACTGAATACAAAATCAACGGTAGAAGCAACCTCTTCTACTTCGTTTACATTGTGTACGACCAGCTTCTTAACCGCTTCCGGCATCGGTGTATCCATCTTCCAACGGTCACCAACTGCCTCTTCGTAAGTCTTGCCTGCACTACGTGGGCTGGCTGCCACTGTCACAACCTCAAACCATGGATGGTTCTCAAGAAGTGAAATAAATCTCTGTCCAACCATACCGGTTGCACCAAGAATACCTACCTTTAACTTATCACTCATTCTATTATCCTCCAACTCCTGTTTACTGAATTACACGTACTTTCAATACGCCATCGATACTGGAAATAGACTTTACAGTATCTTCATCTGCCTTCTCAGAAATATCAAATACCGAGTAAGCATAATCACCCTTTGACTTGCTTACCATGTCAGATACATTGATGCCCTTGGAAGCAAATGCACCAGTAAACTGCGTGATCATATTCGGAATATTCTTGTGACATACACAAACTCTTGCTGCTTCCGAACACTTGCCGGCATCGCAGGCCGGATAGTTTACGGAATTTTTGATATTACCATTCTCGATAAAATCAACGATTTCTTTCACTGCCATCACTGCACAGTTATCCTCAGATTCCTCTGTGGATGCGCCAAGATGTGGCAATGTGATTACGTTATCAACTCCGGCAATCTTTGCATTTGGGAAATCTGTTACATACTTAGCAACCTTTCCGCTTGCAAGTGCCTCGATCATATCATCATCATTTACAAGAATATCTCTTGCAAAGTTCAGGATCTTCACGCCATCCTTCATCATGGCAAATGCATCCTTATTGATCATGCCCTTCGTAGAATCAAGCGCCGGTACATGTACAGTAATGTAATCACACTCTTTATAAATATCTTCTACATTCTTGATGTGTTTTACATGGCTGGAAAGTCTCCATGCTGCATCGACAGACACATATGGATCATAACCATATACTTCCATGCCAAGACGGAAACCGATGTTCGCTACCTTGGCGCCGATTGCACCAAGACCGATGACGCCGAGCTTCTTACCCATGATCTCGCAGCCGGCATAGTGTTTTTTCTGCTTCTCAACTGTCTTTGCGATATTCTCGTCTGATGCATTCTCCTTTACCCAGTTATAACCACCCATCAGGTCTCTGGATGCGAGCAAAAGTCCTGCAATGACAAGTTCCTTTACACCGTTTGCATTGGCGCCCGGTGTATTAAATACTACGATTCCTTTCTCTGCACACTTGTCAAGTGGGATGTTGTTGACACCCGCACCGGCACGTGCGATTGCAAGCAGATTATCGGAAAGCTCTAAGTCATGCATAGCTGCACTTCTGACAAGTACCGCGTCTGCTGCTGCAAAATCGTCTACTACTTCATATGTATCATTGAACAAATCCATACCGCAGGCTGCGATCGGATTCAAGCAATTAATCTTAGCCATTTTCTTCTCTCCCTTATTATGAGTTCTTCTCCTCGAAGTCCTTCATGAATGCAACTAACTTCTCAACACCCTCGATTGGCATTGCGTTGTAGATACTTGCACGCATACCACCGACCGTTCTGTGTCCCTTCAGGTTTACAAAGCCTGCGGCTGTTGCTTCCTTTACGAACTTGGCATCGAGTTCCTCGTTGCCTGTTACGAACGGAACATTCATCAGGGAACGGTCTTCCTTTACGACTGTTCCGTGGAACATCTTAGAAGAATCTAAGAAGTCATACAGGATAGCTGCCTTCTTCTCATTATGGATCTTCATTGCGGAAAGTCCGCCCATTTCCTTTACCCACTTGAACACCAGACCACAGATGTAAATGCCGTAGCATGGAGGTGTGTTGTACAAGCTGTCATTGTCTGCCTGTGTCTTGTACTTCAGCATTGTCGGGCAGTAAGTCGGAACATCGTCACGGATCAGATCCTCACGGATGATTACAACAACGACACCGGCTGGTCCTACGTTCTTCTGTACACCGAAGTAGATCAGACCGTAATCAGATACATTGACTGGCTGTGACAGAATATCGGAAGACATATCAGCTACAAGGATCTTGCCCTTTGTGTTCGGAAGCTTCTTGTAAGTAGTTCCGTAAATTGTATTGTTATGGCAGATATACACATAATCTGCATCCTCGGAGATCGGAAGATCAGAGCAATCTGGAATATAGCTGAAGGTCTTGTCAGCCGATGATGCAACGACATTTACCTTTCCGTACTTCTTTGCTTCTTCGCATGCCTTCTTTGCCCACTGACCGGTAATGATATAGTCAGCAACACCGTTTTTCATCAGGTTCATCGGGATTGCAGCAAACTGCTGTGATGCACCGCCCTGCAGGAACAGCACCTTGTAATTGTCCGGAATATCCATCAGATCGCGAAGGTCTTTTTCTGCTTCTTTGATGATGTTATCGTACACTTTCGAGCGATGACTCATCTCCATTACGCTCATGCCGGAACCTTTGTAATCCAGCATCTCATCTGCTGCCTGCTTCAACACTACTTCCGGTAATACGGAAGGACCTGCTGAAAAGTTAAATACTCTTGCCATTTTTCCTCTTCCTCCTACTTATTATCTAAATCCTGCTGGTCAAAACAGGTTTCCAAAGCTGCTCCTGCAGCAACCATTGGCCATACCTTATCATCCTTACCGATGATACAATCAATCACAACCGGCTTATTTAACTCGATTGCCTGCTTCATGGCATCCTCAAACTCCTGAAGATTTGTAGCTCTGAAACCGGTCGCTCCAAGTGCATCCGCTACCTTCACGAAGTCAACCGAATCATCTAAGATTGTATTCGAATAACGCTTATCGTAGAACAATGTCTGCCACTGACGCACCATACCAAGCACATGGTTGTTGATTACAACCTGGATGATCGGCACATTATAACGGCTTGCCGTAGCGATCTCGTTCATATTCATACGGAAACATCCGTCTCCCGCAATGTTGATTGCCACACGGTCCGGACGTCCGTACTTGGCACCGATACAGGCACCAACGCCGTAGCCCATTGTTCCGAGTCCACCGGATGTAAGAAGCTGTCTTGGCTCTTTGAATTTATAATACTGGGCTGCCCACATCTGATGCTGTCCTACATCCGTTGTAATTGTTGCATTGCCCTCTGTCAGCTCATAGATCTTGTTGATAATCGCCGGTCCCGAGAATTCATTCATATCTGCATGATCCGGATACTGTTCTTTGAGTGCATCAATCTGTGCTCTCCACTCCGGTTTCTTAGACGCCTTGATTCTGGTAGAGATCATCTTCAGTATTTCTTTGGCATCACCGACAACACTTGCATCAACTTCCACATTCTTATTGATCTCTGCAGCATCAATATCAATATGTAAAATCTTTGCCTGATTTGCAAACTTACTTGCATTACCTGTTACACGGTCTGAGAATCTCGCACCAATGACAATCACAAGGTCTGCCTGATTGATACCGAAGTTTGAAACCTTGGTTCCATGCATACCGATCATTCCCGTGTAACGGTCATCCGTTCCCGGAAATGCACCCTTACCCATCAATGTATCACAGACAACTGCATCAATTTTCTCTGCAAATTTTTTCAGTTCCTTGGACGCATCTGCCGCAACAACACCACCACCGACAAGAATCATCGGCTTCTTCGAGTTCTCGATCATCTTAATCGCTGTGTCGATATCCTCTGCACGGATTGTCTTTGTCACGCGCTCGATTGGCTCCGGTGCCTTCGGCTCATAGTCTGCAACATTTGCAGTAACATCCTTTGTAATATCGACAAGAACCGGGCCCGGTCTGCCTGACTGCGCGATTTTAAATGCACGGCGGATTGTATCTGCCAGTTCATGTACATTCTTTACAATAAAGCTATGCTTCGTGATCGGCATAACTACACCTGCAATATCAATCTCCTGAAAGCTGTCCTTTCCAAGAAGAGAAACACCTACGTTTGCAGTGATTGCAACAAGCGGAATCGAATCCATATATGCGGTTGCAATACCGGTTACAAGATTTGTTGCACCCGGACCGGAAGTTGCCATACATACGCCAACCTTACCAGTCGCTCTTGCATATCCATCTGCTGCATGGCTTGCGCCCTGCTCATGGGATGTCAGGACATGGTGAATCTCATCCTGATGCTTATACAATGCATCATAGACATTCAGGATCGTTCCTCCCGGATATCCAAATACTGTGTCAACGCCCTGTTCTTTCAGACATTCAATCACTATTTCTGATCCAGTTAATTGTTTCATAAACTTCTCCTTATCTACATACAACTTGATTTATCCTTTTTCTTCCTGTCAGATAACCAATATCTGATAGGATAGCACATTGTTTTGAATTATTCAATATATTTTACTTCAACTCCAAAACTGCACCGCGGTTACCGGATGTTACCATCTTTGCATATCTTGCCAGATATCCGGTTGTTACCTTTGGCTCTCTTGGTGTCCATGCTTCTTTCCGCTTTGCAAGCTCCTCGTCGGAAACCTTCACATTGATCGTACATGCATCAATATCAATACTGATGATATCACCCTCTTCAATCAAAGCGATCGGGCCTCCAACAGCTGCCTCCGGTGAGATATGTCCGATAGAAGCACCACGGCTTGCACCTGAGAAACGGCCATCTGTAATCAGTGCTACCGAAGAGCCAAGCCCCATACCCGCAATCGCAGATGTCGGGTTCAGCATCTCACGCATACCAGGACCGCCCTTTGGTCCCTCGTAACGGATAACGACAACGTCGCCTTCCACGATCTTGCCACCCTTGATAGCCGCAATTGCATCCTCCTCACATTCAAACACACGTGCCGGTCCTTCATGCTGCAGCATCTCCGGAACAACGGCAGAACGCTTAACAACAGAACCATCCGGTGCGATATTTCCCTTCAATACGGCAAGTCCGCCGGTTGAGCTGTATGGATTTGCCATCGGACGGATAACTTCCGGATTCAGGTTCTTATGTCCCTTTACAGCCTCTCCGATTGTCTTGCCGGTTACTGTCATACAATCCTCATTGATCAGACCTGCCTCACAGAGCTGGTTGATAACGGCATATACACCGCCGGCCTCGTTCAAGTCCTCCATATATGTCGGACCTGCCGGTGCTAAGTGGCAGAGATTCGGTGTCTTCGCACTGATTTCATTTGCCATGGAAATATCAAAGTCAAATCCGATCTCATGTGCGATTGCCGGGATATGAAGCATGGAGTTAGTAGAGCATCCAAGTGCCATATCCACTGTCAATGCGTTCATGATAGCATCCTTCGTAATAATATCTCTTGGGCAGATATTCTTCTTGTACATCTCCATAACAGCATAACCGGCACGCTTTGCAAGCTTCAGTCTCTCAGAATATACTGCCGGGATTGTACCATTTCCAGGAAGTCCCATACCAAGTGCCTCTGTCAGACAGTTCATAGAGTTTGCAGTATACATGCCGGAGCATGATCCACAAGTTGGACATGCATGGCACTCGAAATCATTGACATCCTCTTCTGTCATCTTGCCTGCTGCATAAGAACCAACTGCCTCGAACATAGATGAAAGGCTTGTCTTATGTCCCTTTACATGACCGGCAAGCATCGGACCACCGGATACGAATACGGTTGGTACGTTGACTCTGGCTGCTGCCATCAAAAGTCCCGGTACGTTTTTATCACAGTTTGGCACCATGACCAGTGCATCAAACTGGTGTGCTAATGCCATACACTCGGTAGAATCACAGATCAGATCCCTTGTGACTAAGGAATATTTCATACCGATATGTCCCATGGCAATTCCGTCACAGACTGCAATGGCAGGAAATACAACCGGTACTCCGCCTGCTTCTGCAACGCCCATTTTTACGGCATTTACAATTTTATCCAGGTTCATATGTCCCGGAACGATCTCATTATAGGAACTGACAATACCTACTAACGGTTTGTCCATTTCTTCTTTTGTAAATCCCAGTGCATTAAATAAAGAACGGTGTGGTGCCTGCTGCATCCCTTTTTTTACGTTATCACTTTTCATATCTATTCTCCTTATTTCTGTATTCTCTCACAGATCAGATCACCCATTTTTGAGGTACCTACCTGTGTCACTTCTCCTGCGCGCTCTGCCTCCTGCGGCATAATGTCGATTGTGCGGTATTTGTCTTTTAACACCTGTTTTACGGCATTTTCCACTGCATCTGCTTCTGCATCTAAATCAAAGGAATAACGAAGCATCATAGCCGCACTTAAGATCGTTGCGATCGGATTTGCAATTCCCTTTCCTGCAATATCCGGTGCTGAACCGCCGCTTGGCTCATAAAGTCCGAATTTTGTCTCATTTAAACTTGCAGAGGATAACATTCCGATCGAACCGGTCACCATGCTCGCTTCATCGGATAAAATATCTCCAAACATATTCTCTGTTAAGATCACATCGAACTGTGCCGGATCTTTGACGAGCTGCATTGCACAGTTATCAACAAGCATATGCTCATATGTGACTTCCGGATAATCCTTTGCAACCTCTTCTACAATTTTTCTCCAGAGTCTTGAGGAATCAAGCACGTTTGCCTTATCGACACTTGTTACCTTCTTGCGGCGCTTCATCGCGATATCAAAGCCCTTGATTGCGATACGGCGGATCTCATTTTCGTTGTAAGTCAGTGTATCAACGGCTGTCATTACGCCATCGACTTCCTTTGTCTCTCTTGCACCGAAGTAAAGACCACCGGTCAGCTCACGCATGATCATCATATCGAAACCACGGTCTGCAATCTCTTCCTTTAAAGGACATGCACCCTTTAACTGCTCATAAAGATTGGCTGGTCTTAAGTTTGCAAAAAGTCCCAACTCCTTGCGGATCTTCAGAAGTCCGGCTTCCGGTCTCTTCTCTGGTGGAAGCTTGTACCAAGGTGATCTGCTTGTGTTACCGCCGATGGAACCAAGCAATACTGCATCGCTTGCCTTTGCTCTTGCGACTGCTTCGTCAGTAAGTGGAACGCCACATGCGTCGATCGAGCATCCGCCCATCAGAAGCTGCTCATAATTAAATGTATGTCCAAACTTTTCTCCGACTGCATCTAACACCTTCATTGCCTGTGTGACAACCTCCGGTCCGATACCGTCACCCTTGATTACTGCAATATTACAATTCATGATTCATCCTCCAAATAATAATTTATCCTGTCTGTTTCTGACCGGGCGAACAAATGCTTTCTCTTCTTAAAGTATACAATGTTACAGATCAGCATCACGATAGAAACAGCCATTGTTCCATAGGTGGAGCTTGCGATATACTCTGTAAGACCATCCACGATGCTTGTAACACTCGCAATATATGCGATTGATATAATCAAACCTGCTACCTGCATGCCAATATACATTGCAGGACCGCACTTCTTGAAATCCGCAAGCATAAATCGTGTGACAAGTGCGAAAATGGCAATCGCGATGTAGCAGATACCAATAATCGTATCCACACCCTTCAAGCCAGAAAAATAACTATATACCCGATCAGTGTTCTCACCATAAATTCTGCCTGTAAGAAGCTGGAATCCATTCCACAATCCAACAAGAGCGGAAACAAACAGCTGGAAATAAATTACGAAATGAAACCATTTCATTCCAAGTTCTTTCTGTGGCTGCTGCGGTGTCTGATTGTACATGTCCTGCTGGTTGTACATGTTCTGCTGTGGTGCCTGATTGTACATACCCTGCTGGTTATACATATTCTGCTGTGGTGCCTGATTGTACATTCCCTGCTGGTTGTACATGTTCTGCTGTGGTGTCTGATTGTTTGCCTGTGCGCCTGCACCGGTATAAGCTCCACAGACTGGACAGGTCAACTGTCCGTCCGAAATCTGATTGCCACAATTATTACAAACTCCCATATATTTTATCCTCCCAGATGAAATTAGTTTTCTTTTGCATTGATATAGTTGATCAAACCGCCCTCTTTGATGATTTTCTGCATGAATGGAGGGAATGCCTGTCCCTTGAACTCGGTTCCTTTTGTCTTGTTGTAGATCATACCACTGTCAAAATCAACCTCTACCATATCGCCTGCCTCGATTCCCTTGGCAGCTTCCGGACACTCGATAATTGGAAGTCCGATGTTAATTGCGTTACGATAGAAAATTCTTGCAAATGTCTCAGCGATTACGCAGCTGATACCAGATGCCTTGATTGCAATTGGTGCATGCTCTCTCGATGAGCCGCATCCAAAGTTCTTATTTGCAACCATGATATCGCCCGGCTTCACACGCTTTACGAAGTCCTTGTCAATATCCTCCATACAGTTCTTTGCAAGCTCCGCAGGATCTGAGGAATTCAGATATCTTGCAGGAATGATTACATCTGTATCTACATTGTCACCATATTTATGTACTGTTCCGTATGCTTTCATTTTTGTTCCTCCTTATGCCAATTCTGCCGGGCTGCTGATCTTACCTGTAATCGCGGAAGCTGCTGCAACTGCAGGGCTTGCCAGATATACCTCTGAATCTACGTGTCCCATACGTCCAACGAAGTTACGGTTGGTTGTGGATACAGCTCTCTCGCCAGCTGCCATAACACCCATATGTCCGCCCAGACATGGTCCACAGGTTGGAGTTGATACGATCGCACCTGCCTCGATAAATGCCTTTGTCAGACCTTCCTCGAGCATCTGTAAATAAACCTCCTGTGTGCCAGGGATCACGATGACACGCACACCCTTTGCCACATGTCTGCCCTTGATGATATCGGCTGCAATACGCATATCAGAGATTCTTCCGTTTGTGCAGGAACCGATGACTACCTGATCGATCTTGATATCGCCAACTTCGTCGATGGTCTTTGTATTCTCTGGAAGATGTGGGAATGCAACGGTTGGCTTCAAGGTTGAAAGATCAATCGTATATTCCTCATCATAGACTGCATCAGCGTCTGCCTCGTACTTTGTATATGCCTTTGTCGAATGCTCCTTCATGTAAGCTTCTGTCTGCTCATCCACTGGGAAGATACCATTCTTTGCACCTGCCTCGATTGCCATGTTCGCAATTGTGAAACGGTCGTCCATTGTCAGGTTCTTGATACCCTCACCAACAAACTCCATAGACTTATAGAGTGCACCATCTACACCGATCATACCAATGATATGAAGGATTACATCCTTACCACTGATATATGGTGCTTTCTCGCCTACGATATTAAACTTGATTGCAGATGGCACCTTGAACCATGCCTTACCTGTCACCATACCGGCTGCCATATCTGTACTTCCGACACCTGTGGAGAATGCACCAAGGGCACCGTAAGTACATGTATGTGAATCGGCTCCGATACATGTCTCGCCTGCAACGATCAGTCCTTTTTCCGGAAGAAGTGCATGCTCGATTCCCATCTCTCCGACATCAAAGAAGTTCACGATCTCATTCTCGCCTGAAAACTCACGTACACATTTGCAATGCTCTGCACTCTTAATATCTTTATTCGGTGTAAAGTGATCCATAACAAGTGCAATCTTGCTCTTATCAAACACTTCCTTCTTATTAAACTTTTCCATCTCGTGAATGGCAACTGGTGTTGTGACATCGTTACCAAGCACTAAATCCTGTCTCTTATACACATCTGACGCTGCCGA
>ERZ1026934.383-NODE-383-length-11690-cov-7.047787_pt1 | contig 11690 bp, 11 predicted proteins | sample MGYA00519462_ERZ1026934 | MGnify/ENA primary metagenome ERZ1026934 (study PRJEB26926, sample SAMN06164446) | human gut metagenome | biome: ENVO:00009003; feature: ENVO:2100002; material: ENVO:00002003 | host: Homo sapiens | place: USA | collected 2012 ...
CGGAGATGTGTATAAGAGACAGATTATACATAATGATAAAATCTTTCTATATATAGGACTCTTACTTTTTAAGCCACACCATTAATGCTAACCATCCATTCTGTAACGCAACTCTGTATGCAGCAGGGCTACCTTTTTTAAATGCACCACGAGACTCATACTTATGTGATTCTATGAATACATTTTCACGTGACCATTTATAATTATAGCTCTTTGGGCGCTTTAGCCATGTCATTTCTTCTATCCACCCGTTATCTATAGAAGCCCTATAGGCACCAGGATTCCCCCATCTGAACTCGCTGCGTGAAGAGTATTTATGAGATTCATCCAGTGTATTCTGTTTATTTTGCCAATAGCCCTTAGGCTTTACATTAGAAACGAACCAATTCATCTCTTCTATCCATTTGTATTTTACTGCTTTTGAATATGCAGTTGGCGACTTTCTTTTAAATTCCATTTTAGTTGAATATTTGGCACCTTCTTCGAATACACGTTCTTTTGTCCAATAGCCTTGTTCTCTCACTTTAGTTTTTATCCAAGGCATTTTTTCCCATAGATTGTGTTTGAATGCATAATCATACGCAGCATGACAACCTTTGCAGAAATCAGATCTCGTTGAATACTTTTTAGATTCTTCAAAGACATGTTCTTCATTTTGCCAATAACCTTGAATGGCTTGTTCATGAGCTAGCCATGTCATTTCAGATTCCCATTTATGTTTCCTTGCAGAATAATGAGCAGCAGATGACTTCCAAAAGAATTCATTCCAAGTTTTATATTTCTTCGATTCTTCAAAGACATGTTCTTTTACATTCCACCAACGAGGCGGTTTTCTTTTGCTGTAGAACCATGGAAATGTTTCTTTATTCATCATCTTGTATTTAAGAGCTGCGTCATAAGCACCTGCAGCTTTTGTAAAAAACTCTGTAGGCGTTTTATATTTTTCTGCTTCTTTTATTACTTTGTTTCTTGTCCACTTATATACGAGACTACCCAAAGAGCCAATGTTCTCACCTGTAGCATTGATATTATTAAGCAATGTATAGTGGAGTATATCTCTGTAATAAAGGGATTGTATTCGCTCTTCACGTTGTCTTTCTATGATAGTAAGTCCTTCTCTCAATATTTTATATTTAGGGACATCTTTACCTTCGTTTGCGAAATATTTAAACACAGAATCATTACTATTAGTTCTGTGTTCGTAATCCCTGCGGTCAATATTGTTGGTGGCTCCTACATAAGCATATTTCTTGTCCTCATCAATATAAACATAAATCTTATGTATAGGTCCTTGTATGGCACGTTCATACCCCTTTGGCTGGAACCACGTCATTTCTATAAGCCACCCGTTTTTCCATGCGGTAGCATAAGCAGAAGGAGCTTTGCGTTGAAAGTCACTTTTGTACTTATATTTTCTGGCTTCTTCAAAGACAGCCTCCTTATTTTTCCAATGCCCCTTTTTCATACGATTTGCTTTCTTGAGCCAAGTCATTTGATCTAGCCAATTGTTATCGCTTGCTGTCTTGTAAGCAAGGTAATTTGCATCACAAAACTCTTTTACTGATTGATAATTATGGGATTCCTCAAAGACATTTTCTTTGATTTTCCAATATCCATCAGGTTTGCGTTCTGCTTTCGCAAGCCAAGTCATTTCATCCAGCCATCCGTTATCCTTTGCTAAATTATAAGCAGTATAACATGCTTCTCTGAATTCTTTTAAAGTTTTATACTTATGAGATTCATTAAAGATATTCTCTCTTGATTGCCAAAACCCACGTACAACCCTTGTTCTTTTAAGCCAAGTCATTTCGTCAAGCCACCCTTTTTTTCTTGCAACTGCATATGCTGACGCATTTTTGCAGTTGAAATCACTAAAGAACGAATATTTTTTTGATTCTTCAAAAACTGCATCTTTCGTCCATTTGTTTGGTTTTGGTGCAGGGTGAACCAACCAAGTCATTTCGTCTAACCAACCATTTATATATGCAATATGGAATGCGCCAGAACTGTTCTTTTTGAATTCTGATCTAGAAGAATACTTCATACTTTCTTGCCAGACTGTATCCTTTGTCCACTTTCTAGCCATATCTTGATAATTTTAAATTTTATAATTATAATTATTTGCTTGCAAAGATATACAAAAATCCATAATAATGCAATAATAGCGTCATTGTCATTTTGTATTTTAACTTTCTTTGTATGTTTATGTTGTTTTGCATGGCTTTTTATGGAATGTGGCTATTTTCTTTTTACCTCTATACGATTCCTACTTTCACTCTTTTGCCGCAATGTGGGCAGAAAGTTTCTGTTTGAATGATAGGGTTCTCCAACTCAACCTCTTGTATTGGTTCAGCTTTATTATCATTTTCCGGTAATTCTTCAGCAGTCTCTTCTGTTTCTGAATAGAAAAGATCAGTAATGTCGCAGTCTATGCCTTCGGCTACTTGGAAGAGATTAGAGATAGTAGGATTGCCGTTTCTCTTTTTATCAAATGGTAGTATATTTTGAGTAGAGAATAATATTTTTAGAAGATAAATAGACTTTTTCTCTAAAAATGTCTATAATTCAAAAAAAAATACTTATTTTTGCAATTAGTTACAATCCCCAAATGCTTACTTTGTACAAATAAGTATTGATTGATATTTACAAAAGCTTATATGTTTGAAAATAAATAACTTTATACGATTTGATTATGACAGAAGAAGAAAAGAAAGAGTTCGAGGAATTCCTACAATGGAAAGCCGAGAAGAAGCAAAAGGAGGAGGAAGAAGAGTCTGAAAGACAAGCTAAACTTGTTGATCAAAAATGTATTGCAGCAGATCAGGTTAGAGCTGAGGCAGATATTATTGATACTCCAGAACCTAACAATTGGGAAATTGAAAAAAGTAAATCTGATAAACTTACACAAAAGGCTTATTTGGTTTATGTATTTTTATACTTATAGCTTTAATAGCTATTCTCGCGACTATAGATCATACTCCTAAAAACGAGCAAGTGTCAGCTGCAAGAGAGAACATTCAAAAGGATGCTGATTCTATTCGTATTGATAGTATCAGAAAGGCTGACAGAATAGATAAGGTCAAACATTCAATAAAAATCATAAAGGCTTATCTGTCTGCTCCCAATAGTGCTGGTGGTGTAGATGCTCATTTGGTATGGAAAAATGTTTCAAAGAAAACTATCAAATATTTAACTTGGAGTGGATATCCAATCAACGCCGTAGGTGATCCTGTATCGTGCGAAATTCGCAGAATATCAGAGAGTGGTGGTAAAGTTACTGGTCCAATTAAACCTGGTGCAACAGATGGATACGATGGATGTTGGGAATGTTTATGGTACAATTATTCCGCAAAGAAGTTAATCCTTACAGGAATTGACATCGAATACATGGATGGTAGTACTATGCGTATAAACCAGAATGAATTGAAATATATTCGATAAAACGGCAAGTAGTGAGAATGAATCTCTGTGAGCTTAATTTCTATTACTAATGCTTTTATTGTAGAAGAGAGGAAAAGTTACAAAAGATTATGGTGTCATTATATAGAATTTTATCCATACAAAAGTTTTCCTGTCATTGGTGAAAGAATATAGGCTGATTAAATATAGATGGCAGAATGAAGATATTCTGCCATCATTTAAATTTCCCCTTTAATAGCGGTATTAAGAAAATAGCTAAACCAATTAATAGTATTCCTATAAATGCCATAAGAACAGAAGCTGCGGTTATTACAAATAGAGTTAGAAGCGTTTTCTTACAAAAAACCTCTTCTTTAAATGCTTTCCAAAAACTTATTCCTTCTTTCTTTTTTCTTGTATAGCAATCATATATTGTTAATAACAACCAGGAACCAATAGCAAAGATAACTGCCGTAATTATACTTGAAACAAATATGGTCTCAAAAGGCACTTTAACTTGGCAATTATCTTCTACATCATGTATAGATTCGTTATAACTATTTCTTCCTATACATGAAACGAAAAATACGATACATCCCACATAATAAGATATTTCTGCTTTTTTCTCTTTATCCATAATTAAATATGTTATATTAAAAGTGATTTATTTCTTCAACTCCAATGATGAAAGGGAATATTGTTCTCTTTTTATAATCATGGTTGTTGCATTATATCATTAACATTAAATGATATGCTAAAACGATGCAAATATAAGTATTTTTTTTGAATTATAGACTTTTGGAGTGTAGAATTTTGATTGAGGACTTGAACTCAAAGCAATAATCCTTTAATGTGTGTGTGATAAATTGCTTTTCCTCTATTATTCCCTTCATTTTTCCCAAGGGTTGGGAATTTCTTGGGAAAACAGATGGTAATTCTATAAGTGTCACATTATCAGTACTTTACGACAAGAAAAACGTCAGGAAAGAGAGAGTTTTTAAAAAGCCTTTGGGAAAAATGGGGATTTTTAATGTTAAGGAATGTAATTTTGTCTTCGCTTTTTACTCGATTTTTCCCTTCAAACAGATTTTTCCCAAAAGGGGACCGATTTTTCCCAAAAACGTGGGTTTTTCGGGGAAGTTGTGGGAAAAGCATTGTTTTGCCTTTGTTTTCGCAGTACTTTTGCAGCGTCGAAGAAACAAGACAACGCTGAAATGGTTTGGTGATCTTGAAACAACTTCCGACTACTTTATAATATGAATACTCAAATCATGAGAGTGGTGCAGCAGGGCGAGCCCTTCGCTGTGCAGAGTCAGAAAAGTGAGAACGGACAGATGATGAAATGCAACATCGTTCTCCAAGAGATGGGCGGCAAGTATGAGAACCAGTACGCTGCGGCAATGCTGGGGAATGCGGCTCAGTGCAAATTCTATCCTGACGATTTGGTGGCTGTTACGCTCCGCTTTACTACCCATGAGCACAATGGTCAGGTTTATCAGGACATCCTCGTTACGGACATTTTAAAGGTAAAAGGGTAAAAAAGCTTTTTAAAGGTAAAAAAGTAAAAAGGTAAAAAAGTAAAAAGAGCTTCGCAGGGAGAAAGGCTGCGAGGGTTCTGGAACAAGTTATTAATCTGAGTTGGGACGGACGGAGGATTTTCTTAAGTAAAGCGCGCAACATTCCTGATGTTTCTCCTCGTAAATTTCAATTCAGATATGAAGAAAGATAATTCTAAAAACTGCAACCAGCAGAATAATGGTTGCGAGCAGGTGCAACAGAATAACGGTTGCAATCATGTACAGTTGGGCGGTGTGGCTTTCTATGATGGAAGCAAGTGTTTTCTCTTTACTCCTGACCAGCAGGGCGTGAGAGACCAAGTGCCAGGGTTCCGCTCGCAGGGCGTTGCCCAGCAGTTGAGCGACGGCACATTCGATTTCGTTGCGAAAGCGAAGCCGCGTTCTCAGTCTAAACTCATCAAGAAATTGGCTCACGGACGTGTGAGCAAGACAAAGGACAATGCCGTGCAGCTCACTCTCAAGGTGTATAGTGACGAGGGTGTCAATATTGGCAAGGCACTCGTAAAGGAAGCACGAGAGGCCGCCAATGCCGTAGTAGAGCTACAGTTGAAGCAGTAAGTTTGTTTATGCGATAAATATTTTTAAACATTGCAGAAACTAAATAAACATTGTAGAACTAAAACATGAAGAACGAAACAGAATGAGCTGTTATTTAATTAAGGTGGAGAATGGGCACAAGGTTGCCCGTCCCATCACCTCGGAAGAGGAATATAAGCAGCTGCGTGGAAGCAAAGAGCAGAAGGCGAATTTGCGTCAGGCTCGTGCTGGAAACGATGCTGCGAAACGCAGACTGATACAGTTTAACTATTCCGGGCATTATCCGCAGGGCGTAGTGAAAGGCATGAAACTGCCAAGTTCGGCTTTCGGCTTTGATATGGATGAACCAGAGGCTTTTGCCCAAGCTGCCAAACTGCTGCTGAAGGAGCCGAGTAAATACGGTCTGCTGATGCTGGAAAGGAGCGCAAGACAGGGCGGTCATGCGGTGTTTGAGCGTGAAAAGGGCAAGACCATCTTGGAGAATCAAGTGAGGATTGCTACAATGCTGAAATGTGAAATGGATACCTCGGCGCACGACATTAATCGTGTCTATTTCACCACTACTTCGGATGATGAAGACTTGCTCTTCCTCTCTCCACGACTCTTTCTGGATGCTTACGACGAGGCCGCCGTGGCAGCTGAAGCAAAGGTTTTGGAGGAACGAGAGAAGTATGGGCAGGAGGAACTGCCAGAAGGTGCTCACAAGGCGAATAAGCATTACAAACCTTGGGAAAATCCGATGCCAAATGCTTCTGCTACGATTTTAGGCGGAGATGCTTCTACTGGCTCTACAGAGAAGAAAACAGGAACGACTGCTCCTGCAGCTTCTACAGGAAAGAATGAAGCTCCAAGCCCATCTGCTGGAACTCCCCAAGTTTCTGCTCCATCCGATCTCAAATATCTTGGCATTCCTTATTCCGACATCATCGCCAAATGGTGGCAGATGTATAATGATGGTCAGGAACCCGTGAAATCCAATCGCAATACATTGACTTTTGAACTTGCCGTTAATCTCCGTCATATCTGTGGTTTCGACCGCAATCTGATGGCTCAGGTGATTCCCTGCTACGATGGTTTCCCTGATCAGGAAAAGATGGCTTGCATCAACTCGGCACTCAGTGAGAAAATCACGCAAATGCCGAAACGTCTGAAAGACGTATTGTCTGCCATTCGACAAGAGAAACTGAACAAGAATGCGGCAACGGGAGCGACTGGAACGGATGAAGACGATGAAGCTTTCATCAATGCGCTGGATGAAGCTAATGCGCAGGACGACCAGTTCTATTATAATGCCCTGCCGAAACTGCCGCAAGGTATCAAGGACTCGGTTGATGCTGTGGGCCCAGCCCTCGCCATGCCTGTCATCTCAGCCATCTGCCCGGTCATCGGAATGCTTGCCACAGGTGTAAAGGTAAGCGTGCATGGCAAGATGAACTCGCTCAATCTCATCTCCTATATCGCAGGTGATTTCGCCTCAGGAAAGGGTAGTATCGACCCGATTATCAACACCTGGACGAAGGAAGTGAAGGATATGGACAAGATGTATCTGCAGACGGAGGAAGACTGGAGAGTCAAGAAGCGGGCGGCAAAGAACAAGAAGGAGCAGCCCGAAGAGCCGAAACTTCCTATCAGATGTCTGACGCTGAACAATACCGTGGCCAATCTCGCTGAACGTCTTGCCAACACCGAAGGCAAGCACGCCTTCTCCTTCACTCCGGAAGCTGACACCGTGGCGCAGAAGTGGAAATCGGCCATGAGCGACTTCTCCGTGATGCTCCGTCAGGCTTACGACGGCACCAGCTATGAACGTGAGGCAAGAAGTGCTGAGGCGGTGAATGTGCATATCGAAAGGCTTCTGTGGAATGTGGTGATGTGCGGAACGCCTGATGCACTCTATCGTGTAGTGAGCAACTACACGGATGGTTTTCAAAGCCGTATCGTCGTGGCTCGAACTCCCGACAATACCTTTACACCGCTCACCGAAAATCTTTATGTTCTGAAGGAACGACAGAAGGAACGCATCATCCAGATAGCCCATCTGCTGCCGCTGATGAACGGAGAAGTGGAGTTGCCCAAGTTGGAGGAAAGAGGTAGAGAATGGTTGGAGCTGATAAGACTGGAAACGATGAAGAATGACGACAAGGTGAAAGCCCGCCAGCGTTTCCGTATCTGCCCTACCACCATGAGAATGATGACCTGCCTGATGCTCTGCAAAGTGGCTGAGATATTGATTCATAAACATGGATTGAATGGAGCAGAAAAGAAGCTGAAGGAGCATCCCAACTTGTGGAAAGAGATGATCGTAAGAACGCAGACACCAGCGATGCTTTCTGTTTTCGACACCTTAGCCGACTATCAGTTGGAGAATGCTCTCTACTTCTTCCGTCAGCGCATAGAGGATGCTTTTTCTTCCAAAAACTACAACGGACAGGCTTCTTTAGAGCGCTCCAAACGTGGAAAGAATGATTCTATCTTTGAGCGATTGGACGTTACATTCACATTCGAACAGGCAGTGCAGCAGAGCATTGCCGTGAAAGGAACAGGTGCAAGCCGGGAATCTACAAGGCAGATGTTGAAGAACTGGAGAAAACAGGGACTGGTTATCATGATGAAAGACAAGCGTTATCAGAAAGTTAACACAACTCAATAACTGCTATTCTTCGGTATAGAAACCGGTCATTTCCGGTCATGGTCATTTTCGGTCAAAATCGTTTTCGGGGGATTCATTTCCCCCGAATATCACTTTCTAAATTTTAAAATTATGGAAATAAATATATATCGTCAAATTGGTACTCCCTGGGGCTTAATGGGCATTATACTCGTAGAAGGGATACTTGTGTATAGAACATTAGAGCATCCTACTCACCATTTGCCTGCCGGTGAATACAAGGTTGAAATCATGTTTAACAAAAATTACAGGAAGGGGTGGATGGAATCTCCGATTGATAAGGAGCTTATCAATGTTCCTGTGATTAGAAAGATAGACGCCCGCCCCATAAAGACTGCATCTCGCATCCCGTTCTTCATGCCTGGCAATGGGGCTTTCACGCTGAAACATGGTAGTATCATCATCGGGAAGGCTGGTCCAGCAGGTCTGTTGCTTCATACATTAGATTGCTACCTTGATCTCTATAAGGTATTGGAAGGAGCTATAGGGAAAGGTGAAGAGATCAGGCTGATTATTCAGGACATTGAGCAGAATGAAATCCCTCTGAGTTCTGTATATCTTTTCTAAAATTTAATTCATAACAATATGCGTATTATCAAGGAAATCATCATTCATTGTAGTGCTACCAAAGAAGATAAGGACTACACAGTTGCCGACATCGACCGCTGGCACAGAGCGCGCGGTTTCAGAAAGATCGGTTATCACTTCGTCATCTACCGCAACGGCGACATTCACGTAGGCCGTTCTTTGTCAGAAATCGGTGCTCATTGCAAGGGACACAATGCTATCAGCATCGGCATCTGCTACATCGGCGGCTTATCCAAGGATGGCAAACCGAAAGACACCCGAACCATTGAACAGAAGGCTGCCCTGCTGGATCTCATCAGTCAGCTGAAGGAGGAATTCCCTCACGCCACCATCCACGGTCACAACGAGTTTTCCGCCAAGGCCTGTCCCTGCTTCGATGTGAAGAAGGATTTAGCTCCCTATTTTACCGTCTCAATTTCTTTCTGAGCCATTGACAGAATGCCTCGTAAGCACTGATTTCCTCCTGGTGCTGTGGCTCAGCGAAGGTAAGTTGGTCACCGGATGAATCGCCATACTGGTCTGGGAAGATAATTATCAGATTGGTGCCCGAGAAGAAGCGGGTGATCTCCTCTGGCAGACGTTCCAGGGCTGTCTTGTAGGATACTGTTCCCTTGCGGGCAGTAATCACTACCAACATGTGGTCGTTGGAAATCTGGGCTGCCAACTGTGGCATTTCGTTCCAATGGTTCATCAAGGCATAGTCGGCACGCACTTCATGATGGCGGTTCTGTATGTACTCATTGATGAGCGCCAAGGTTTCGGTGCGACCATGAAACTGGATACGACAGTCGAGATTTCCTGCCATTCGGCTGAGGCGTTCAAGCCAGCGGTAAAAGCCTGGTTCAAACTCTGCTCGTGATGGCACGGCTACCTGGATTCTGCGTATTGTATTCAATGGTTGTATGACGCGAGCCATGATGATCTGTCGGCTCAAACCATTGAAAAGGCTCTGATGGAATTCGCCCCAGAATTTCGGAGAACGCTCCGGATGCATGTGCATGCCGATGATAATCTCTGAGCATTGGAACTCGTTGAAAGCATGTTTGATGCCATTGGCGATGTTGGCCGCAATACGAACCTGCGTCTGGGTCATCACATCGGTAGCCGCTGCTAATTGGCTGCAATGGTCGAGCAGTTGTCTGCCCTGTTCCTGATTGTATCGCATGTCCTTATCATCGTAAACCACGTTCAGACAAACCAGTCCCCGGTTCAGTTTCTGATTTCTCACTAAGAGTGCCAAATCCATCAGGCTGTCGGCATATTCTGGGTATCTCACAGGGATGAGAATCTTCTCGTCATTGCCCTTCTTCTCGTCTTCAGCTTCCGGCAATTCCTTGTCTCGGAGGATAATCTTCTGGGACGACCAGTCGGTGAGGAGCGAGGAGATGATGCAGGTAAAGAGGATCATGATGACCACGCCATTGAGCATGTCATCATTCACCAGATAAGTGTTGGGACCGATGAGGATATTCATTCCGACCATGACCATGGCGATACTGCCGGCAGCGTGGGCTGAGGTGAGTCCAAACATCATGTGACCTGAGGAAAGCGGAAGGCGGAAACCGAGGCATGCTGCATAGGCTGCGATGGCTTTGCCTAACGTTCCGAAAAAGACGATGCAGAAGATTACCCAGAGGATATGACCGCCCTGGAAGAGCAGGTTGACATTGATGAGCATGCCTACTCCTATCAGGAAATAAGGGATGAAAAGGGCATTGCCGATGAACTCCAAGCGGTTCATGAGCGGAGATATGTGGGGAATGTATCTGTTGAGGATGAGGCCGGCAAAGAATGCTCCGAACACGCCCTCGATGCCTACTATCTGGGATAAGGCTGCACTCATGAAAAGCATCGCCATGACGAAGATGAACTGCATGACGGCATCACTGTAGCGGCGCAGAAACCAGCGGGTAAGACGGGGAATGAGGAATATCATAAAACCGCAATAGGCTGCAAACTTGGCGGCGAAGAATACCCAGAAGAGTACGCCGTCATGCTCGCCAAACGAGGCAACGAGACCTGCTAAGATGACCAACGCTATCAGAAGCGAAAGCATGCTGGACCCGACACTCAGCGTGACACTCGGTTTCTGCTGCAATCCGTATCTCGAAACTATCGGGTAGGCTATCAGCGTATTGGAAGCCATGATACAGCTGAGGAGGAGCGAGGCCTTGGCGGAGTAGTGGAGCAGGTGGATGCTCATGAGATAGGTCAGCGTAAACGGTATGAAGCAGGTAAGCAAGCCATAGATGAGTAGTCGCGACTTGTTTTTCTTCATACCTTCCATGTCCATCTCCAAGGCTGCGAGGAACATGATGTAGTAGAGGCCCACCTTTCCAAACAGTTCAAAGGAGGAGTCTCGTTCCAGGATATTCAGTCCATACTTGCCGACAACGATTCCTGCCAACACCATGCCAATGATGTGTGGAATACGCAGTTTACCCATAATGATAGGGGCAAAGAGAACGATGAGCAGCACTACGAAGAAGATCAACGTAGGGTCGGTTATCGGGAAGTAATGTGTTAAGTTCAGCATAGACATTCTATTTTTTTTGTTTGCAAGTGCAAAGATACGTCGTTTTTTTGAATTGACCATACAAAATTACGGAGAATTATTTTCTTAGTGGTATTTAATGGTATTATTTCTCTTTTAGTTTGCATGTTTTATATTCATGCTCATCAATGCCTTCTTCTTGGCACTCATACGCATCGGGGGGGCACCCACACTTCACGGGAAACGACAAGGGTCTATATGCCACGATGACAAGGTGGCGTATAGACCCTTGATTATATGGTGATATTAGGAATTTACATCCTCGCTTTCTTTTTTTTATGAATTGCTTAGATTCTTAATGATTTCCAAAGGCAGCTGGGTAGCTTTGGCAACCTGTTCGGCAGAAAGTCCCATTGCCAGCAATCGT
>ERZ1026934.390-NODE-390-length-11557-cov-8.508868_pt1 | contig 11557 bp, 7 predicted proteins | sample MGYA00519462_ERZ1026934 | MGnify/ENA primary metagenome ERZ1026934 (study PRJEB26926, sample SAMN06164446) | human gut metagenome | biome: ENVO:00009003; feature: ENVO:2100002; material: ENVO:00002003 | host: Homo sapiens | place: USA | collected 2012 ...
ATGTGCAACTTTTTACTCATATTTATCAACTTAAATTAATTCCGCCAACGGGTATTGAATGCATATTATCCTGGTATGGATGCTTCTGCTGCAGCTTTAGCTGAAATCCAATCTGGCTATTTTAGTAATTATGACTCTAATGAGACAACAGACTGGTTTAAGGAAATTTACCGCACAGGTTTCACCACAGACCATCAGATTTCTATTGATGGTGGTAATGACCGTACGAAATTCTTCACCAGCTTTGGCTATAATAAGGTGAATGGTACTGTAAAGGGTAGTTCTTTTGACCGTTATAGTGGTCGTTTGAATTTGGATCATAAAGTAACAGACTGGTTCAAGGTCTCTGCAAAGGAAATGCTTTCATTTACCAATACTTCAGGTTTCCGTGATCAGGGTGACCAGGCACAGGGATTTGGTACAAGTTCACCAATGTCTGTTCTTTTCTCAATGGACCCTACTGCCAAGGTAAAGAATGAAGATGGTTCATATAATGCAAGCGCTTCTTTCTCATCTCAAATCTCAAATCCAAACTTGATGTATGGTGATGTAAAAGATCAGGGCGATCGTTCAGAGACATTGGATGCAGAATTGATGCGTAGTTTGACAAATGTTGAAGGTGAATTAAAGTTGCCATACGATTTGACTTTACGTTCAGTCTTTGGTTTCGACTATATGAGCAACAGTATCCGCGAGTTCTGGGCTCCAAAGAGTGTAAATGGTAAGGCTCAGAATGGTATTGGTTCTCGTAGCGTTTATACAAGTAAGACTCTTACTTCTTCTACAACATTGAATTATAATCATTCATTTGGTAAGCATAATCTTGCTGCAATGGCTGGTTTTGAGACAGAGAAGCGCGACCTGTTGATATTGTATGCTTCTGCTCAGAATTATGCAGCTGCATTGCCTGAGTTGTCTAATGGCCAGTCTAATAGCAACTCCAGCATGAGCTATACTGCTGCAATGATGTCATGGTTAGGTAGCTTAAACTACAACTATGATAATAAGTACTATTTCTCTGCAAGTTATCGTCGTGATGGTTCTTCACGTTTGGCAGCAGACAACCGTTGGTCTGACTTCTTCTCTGTATCTGGTGCTTGGCGTATCAGCAGTGAGGAATTCTTGAAGGACAATGATTTGTTCAGCGATTTGAAACTTCGTCTTTCTTATGGTACTAATGGTAACCTGCCTACAGATTATTATGGTTATATGGGTACATATTCTACTTCTGGTGGTTATGGCTCACAACCTGCAATTTTCTGGGGTCAGATGGCTAATGAAAAGTTGAGCTGGGAAAAATCTCACAACTTCAATATCGGTTTGGATTGGACTTTGTATAATCGTGTGACATTGACTTTCGATTATTACAACAAGTTGACAAAAGACCTTCTTTTCCAGATGCCAGTATCATACGCAACTGGTTTCAACAGTTATTGGAATAATATCGGTGAGTTGAAGAATCAGGGTCTTGAATTCTCTGTAAGCTCTCAGAATATTCGTACAAGTGATTTCTCTTGGACCACAGATTTCAATTTGACCAAGCAGAGCATCAAGGTCAACAAGTTGCCTAATGGTGACGATGTTCAGTATGGTGATGGTAATATGTACTTGCTCCGTGAGGGTGAGTCTATGCATACATTCTATTTGCCAAAAGCTAAGGGTGTAAACTCTGAGACTGGTTTGATGGAATTCTGGATTGACCCAGAGGATGAGTCTAAGGGTGTAACACCTGTTTATTCAAAGGCAGGCAAAACTATTGTCGGTAAGGGTGTTCCTGATTGGATTGGTGGTATGACCAATACTTTCCGTTACAAGGACTTTGATCTTTCATTCATGATTTCTTATCAGTTTGGTGGTGATTTGTTCGATTATCCAGGTTACTTCTTGACTTATAGCGATGGTGTTCGTATGGGCACATTCAATATGTCTAAGCGTGTAGCAGGTAATTATTGGAAAAAGCCAGGTGATGTAGCAGAGTTCCCTAAGCCAATTATGGGTAATCCTTATCGTTCAGATAAGTTCTCTTCACGTGAAATTATCTCTACAGATAATATTCGTATGCGCGATATTACAATTGGTTGGACTGTGCCATATTTCAAGAAGAGTATCAGCAATTTGCGCGTTTATTTCCGTGCAACCAATCCTTTCTTGATTTACAATGCAGCCAAGGATTTGGATCCAGATGTAGATGTCAATGGTTATCGTCAGACTGATACTCCAACAACACGTCAGTTCCTGTTCGGTCTCAACTTCAGTTTTTAAACAATAATAGAAGATTATAAATATGAAAAAGATATATTTAGTATTGGGTATTGCTGCAAGCATGATGTTCTCTTCATGCAGCGACTTCCTCGATAGAGAACCTTCTACAGAACTACCTACCAACTCTGCTATTAAGAGTACTTCTGATTTGCAGAATGCCGTCAATGGTATTGGCTATGTCCTCTCTGGTTCTTTGGTTGGTTATGATAGAATGTCATACGCCTCTGAGTTTACTCTTTTTGGTGATTTGCGTACCAACGATTTCATGGCTCCTTCTTCACAGGGACAGACAGATGAAATCCGTCAATATGCTTATTCTCCAAACGGAACATATCCTGATGCAGGTTATCAGATTTTCTATAAGGCATTGTCAAATGTAAATAGTGCTTTGGAAGCTGTTCCTAATGTGGAAGGTAAGCAGGCTACAATTGACAATCTCAAAGGTCAATTGATTGCTTGGCGTGGTTTGCTGCATTTCGACTTGGCTCGTATGTTCTGTTACATTCCAACAACAGTGGATAATCCTTCAAACTCTTTGGGCTTGGTTTTGGCAGACAAAACTTTCCCACAGGATTATAAGGGTACTCGTACAGATTTGAAAACAACTTACGACTACATTATTCAGCAGTTTACCGATGCACTTCCTTTGCTGAGCAAAACTTCTGATGTAGGTTACTTTAACTATTATGCAGCTTTGGCTCTTCGTGCTCGTGCTTACCTTTATGCTGGTGAATACACCAAGGCTCTTGCTGATGCTAAGGATGTCATAGATCATGCTGGTGAAGCAGGTTATGAACTTTATACTCGTAGCAATTATGTTTCTGCTTGGGCAAGTGCAGGAACCACAGAGTCTCTTTTTGAGATGAAACTTTCTTCTGAGTATAATGCTCAACGTTATGGTCCTGGCTATTATACAGATGCAACAGGTTATCCTGAGTGCGCTTTCAATACTAACGGCTATTTGTACAAGTATCTTTCTTCTCATCCAAAGGATGTACGTTCTGGTCTGATTAAAGATCAGACAGATGCTAAAGAGTATGAGGCTGCAGCAGGTTATTATCCTGCAAAGTATCCTGGTCAGAATGCTAATATCTACGTAAATAATCCAAAGATTATCCGTCTTTCTGAGGTTTATCTGATTGCTGCAGAGGCTCAGTGGCACATTGACAATCCTGGTTCATACACTTTGACAGGAACAAGTGCTGCAGCAGCTGAATACATCAATGCTATTCAGAAAAATCGTATTGAAGGATATGAGGATGTTACATCTGTAACTCTTCAGGATATTCTTCATCAATATGAGATTGAGTTGTTCTGCGAGAACCAGATAACTTATGCATATTGGCGTAATCACCAGAGTGTAACAAGTGGCGATGAGGAAGAAATCAAGTATAACGATTATCGTACTATCTTGCCTATTCCTCAGGCAGAGCGTGACTTCAATAAGGAACTGCAGCAGAATCCTGAGTATTAATATTGCAAAGGGATAAGCTAAGTTTCATAGATTTAGACAAATATTTTTAATCAACGATATAGGAATGCCATGAGTGGCATTTTCTATAAATCTCTCTGGAGAGGTTGGCTGTGAAGCTCGCCTCTCTTTTTCGATTTTAGATGTTCAAACTGTCTGGATTCATCAAGAAATCATAAATGTTCATGGTAAGGATACCTTCCTCGTTCTGGTAAGTCGGAGTGGGCGTTCCTACGATGACGATTTTCTTGAAACTGTCTTTTATGCGCAAAAGAGAGTTGAACTCTTGTTTCATTTTTTCTTCTGTTGGCAAGGCATAGGCAGACTGTATGTAGCATCTCTTATAGCCCAGATTGCAAACGAAATCGACTTCTAATGTACTGCGTTGCCGCTTACCATCCTCTCCAATCGTAAAAATTGGTATTTGTCCCACATCAACAGAATAGCCTCTAATACGCAATTCATTGTATATTGCGTTTTCCAAGAGATGTGTAAATTCTGTCTGGCGAAAATTCTGTCTGGCGTTACGTAACCCTAAGTCTGTGAAGTAATATTTGGATGGTGTGTCAATGTATTTCTTGCCTTTGATGTCAAATCTGATGGATTTCTCGATGATAAAAGCATCTTGCATCAAGTCTAGATAGTTCTTGATGGTATCTTTTGAAAGACTGCTTTGTTTGACAGATTTGAAGCAATTTTCCAACTTTGTTGGATTGGTTAGGCTGCCAATATTTGAGGCGACCAAGTTGATTAGCTCTTCCAAATCGTCATCTTTCTTTATTTCATATCGTTCCTTGATGTCACGGATATAGGTATGAGTAAAAAGGTTCTTGAGGTACTCTACTTTTCGCTCAATTTCATCCATTGTGACCACTTGTGGAAGTCCACCATAGGTGAGATATTCATTCAATAAATCTTCACGATTACCTTCTTTTGCAGACATAAACTCTTGAAAGCTTAAAGGCGTGATACGTATTTCGTCGCCTCGTCCTCTGAACTCTGTAATTACATCTTTAGAAAGGAATTTTGCATTGCTACCTGTTACATAAACGTCTGCATTTGTGATTTTGAGATAGCTATTGAGTACATCCTCAAACTCTGCCACCAACTGTACTTCATCAAGGAGGATGTAATATTGTTGAGAGTCTGTCATCCTTGAATCTATATAGTTCAACAAAGCATCAGGATTTCTTAGAGCGGCATTACGGCGGTCTTCCATATCAACCTTGATAATATGCTGTTCATCTACTCCTTGTTCTAAGAGATAGTTATGAAATAAGGTGAAGAGAAGGTATGATTTGCCACATCGGCGCATTCCTGTTATTACCTTTATCATGCCATTACCCTTGCGGGCAATGATTCTGTTTAAGTGAATATTACGTTTTATCTCCATGTTATTCGATTTTTTTGTGATTTATCACACTTTTGTCGAGTGCAAAGTTAGGAATATTATATGTAATCACCAAATATCATTCGATTTTTTTGTGATAAATCACACTTTTGACGAATACAGGGGCAAGAATGCTGGTTGTGAAGCTCGCCTCTCCTTTTTCATATTATTGTAAAAGGTAAACACTATTAGTCTTTTAAGCAAGCCAATGGAATAACCTTGACTCCATTAGGGCGAGTGTATGCCATACTGCCCCCAGTAAGTAAATCTTCTTCGGGCATGAAAGCTTAGTTTAGTGTCGTTGAATTTAAGTTCAACGACGTTGAACATAGACTTTATGCTGATTTAATGACTTTTTCATGAGGCTTTATATACTTTTTCTTGCGAATTATTAGACTTATTCAAGCAATTCTTTGTAATTTTGCATGTAAAAACATAAAGAGATGCAAATAGTAGAAAGAAATATGGAAGGCAAGAAGAGCCAAGAGGCTTGTGAGGACGGTATCGTCGTGACTGATGATTTCATCGCAGTGATTGATGGAAGTACGAGCAAGACTCCTACGCATCTTTCTCCCGATATGAAGAACGGACGTTATGCGATGGTGCTCATTTCTGAATTTATCATAGAGAGACTCAAGGCTGAGGCTTCAGTTGATGACTTCTGTCAGGGCGTTTCTTCCTATATATATAATAAGGTGTATAAGACTTTAGGCTTGGAAGAGCGGATGAAACTGCATCCTGAAGAACGACTCACTGCTTCTGCCATCGTCTATTCCTGCGTCAGGAGAGAAGTGTGGATGGTGGGTGACTGTCAGGCACTCATCGGTGGCAAACTTTACGAAAACAACAAACCTTTTGAGGAAGAGATTGCCGCCAGACGTGCAAGCCTCATTCGTCAGGGAATGCCTCCGGCAGATGCACGCAAGGCTATTGAACCGCTGCTTATTCAGGCGATGCTCAACGGACAGAACATTCATTATGCGGTAATCGATGGATTTCCTATCTACCATGAGGGTGTAAAGGTCATTTCTCCAGCCATAGGAGAAATCGTTCTGGCAAGCGATGGATATCCGTTTCTGAAACCAACTCTTGCTGAAAGCGAGGCTGCCCTACAGGCTCAACTCGCAGCCGATCCTCAAAACATTTCCTCTTTCCTCGCCACTAAGGGACTGCTGGAGGGCAATCACAGTTTTGACGACCGGTCCTACATCCGGTTCAAATGAGAAATACTGGTTCGGATAAATATAAAACATTCGGTTCAAATAAATATAAAAAAGCCCTATACCTGCAAGTTGCTGTATAGGGCTTTAATCATATCTCTTATCTTTTTATTCTAATCGATAATTCTTGCTGTTTTTCTATCGTCTATTCTATTGATAACTCTAAATCTATTATCCTACCTGGCTTCCTGGCTTTACCTTGCCAAGGAGAGAGGTCACGTTGAGGCTTCCGTCGAAGTTGACAGCACTCAGAATCATACCCTGGCTCTCGATACCCATCATCTTGCGAGGAACAAAGTTGGCTACGAACAATACGTCCTTACCGATCAACTGCTCTGGCTCATAGTAGGCGGCGATACCTGAACAGATAGTACGCTCAGTACCAGTACCGTCATCGATGGTGAACTTCAGAAGCTTCTTGGATTTCTTTACCTTCTCGCAGTTCAGAATATGGCCCACGCGAATGTCGAGCTTCTCGAAATCATCAAAGCTAACCTCTGGCTTGATAGGTGCAGCCTTGTATTCAGCCTCCTCGTTAGCCTTCTTGGTGTCAGCGAGTTTCTGCAACTGTTTCTCGATGACCTCATCCTCAATCTTCTCGAAGAGCAACTCAGGCTCACCGAGCTGAGTACCCGCTTTGAGCAAGTCTGTGCTGCCCAACTGGGTCCATTCGAAAGTTGGCATGTTGATCATCTTGCGCAGTTTCTCAGAAGAGAAAGGCAAGAATGGTTCGAAAGCGATGGCGAGGTTGGCAACCAACTGGAGGGAGATATTCAGGATAGTCTCCACACGCTTAGGATCGGTCTTCCAAACCTTCCAAGGCTCACATTCTGTGATGTATTTATTACCGATGCGGGCGAGGTTCATAGCCTCTTTCTGAGCCTCACGGAATTTGAATACGTTGAGATACTGCTCTACCTTCTCCTTCACGTCTTTGAACTCAGCGATAGCCTTCTCATCTACCTCCTGCAGTTCGCCGCAAGCAGGAACTACACCGCCCCAATATTTCTTAGTGAGTTGGAGAGCACGGTTTACGAAGTTACCATAAACAGCTACCAATTCAGAGTTGTTGCGCTCCTGGAAATCCTTCCATGTGAAGTTGTTGTCCTTGGTCTCAGGAGCATTGGCTGTCAATACATAGCGCAAAACATCCTGCTTGCCAGGGAGATCTACGAGATACTCGTGCAACCAGACTGCCCAGTTACGAGAGGTAGAAATCTTATCATCCTCAAGATTCAGGAACTCGTTGGCAGGCACGTTGTCTGGCAGGATATAGTCGCCGTGTGCCTTCAGCATAGTAGGGAAGATGATGCAGTGGAACACGATGTTGTCCTTACCGATGAAGTGAACGAGACGAGTCTCAGGATCCTGCCACCATTTCTGCCATGTGCCCCATTTCTCAGGCTGTGCATCGCAGAGTTCCTTGGTATTTGAGATGTAACCGATAGGTGCATCAAACCATACGTAGAGCACCTTGCCCTCAGCACCCTCCACAGGAACAGGAATACCCCAATCCAGGTCGCGGGTCATCGCACGAGGCTGCAAATCCATGTCAAGCCAGCTTTTACACTGACCATAAACATTAGTTCTCCACTCCTTGTGACCTTCCAGAATCCATTGCTTCAGCCAGTCCTGATATTTTCCTAAAGGCAGATACCAGTTCTTGGTAGGCTTCTTCACGAGACCGTGTCCAGGATTGTTCTTGTTGGTTGGGTTGATCAACTCCTCAGGCGAAAGTGTAGCACCACATTTCTCGCACTGGTCACCATAGGCACCTTCAGCACCACAGCGAGGACAAGTCCCCACGATGTTGCGGTCTGTGAGGAATTCTCCTGTTACCTCATCGCAGAACTGCTCCTCTACCTTCTCTTCGAGCACGCCCTTATCATAGAGAGTGCGGAAGAAATCAGAAGCAAACTTATTGTGAACTTTTGAGGTCGTACGGCTATAGATATCAAAGGAAATGCCGAAGTCCTCAAAACTTTTCTTGATCAGATTGTGATAGCGGTCCACCACCTCCTGTACGGTGATGCCCTCTTTCTTGGCACGGATGGTTACAGGCACACCGTGCTCATCACTACCGCCGATGAAAACAACGTCTTGTTTTTTGAGTCGGAGATAGCGCACGTAGATATCGGCTGGCACATATACACCTGCCAGGTGTCCGATATGTACACCACCATTGGCGTATGGCAAAGCTGCCGTCACAGTGGTACGTTTGAAATTTTTCTGTTCCATATTAGCTAATATACATTTTTTTGTTATTTTGGGTGCAAAATTACAAAAAATAGTTGGAAACTGGGAAGTTTTTCGATGCTTTTCTTAATATAGTAAGGTGTGACTACGGAAAATAATGCGGAAAACCCTTCAGATGGCTATTTTAGAAACAATAAGAAGAGAGTTTTGTATGCAAAAGAAGTGAAAAATAGAGGAAAATGATTGAAAATAGAGGAAATTAGGGGAAATTTTCCTCTAATTTCCCCTAATTTCCTATTCAGATTTGAAGATTGGTTCTTATATATGCCCTCTTTCTGCCCAATCTCCACGGTCGAGTGCACGATAGCCGATGGCTTCTGCCAGATGATGCAGTTCCACATGCTCGCAACCTTCCAGGTCGGCGATGGTGCGGGCTACTTTCAGAATGCGACTGTAGGCTCTTGCTGATAGAGAGAGTTTCTCCATTGCCATGCGAAGCATATCTATGCCAGCTTCATTGGGTTCTGCGAACTGATGAATCATCCTTTCTGTCATCTGGGCATTGCAGTGGATACCTTTGTAGTCCTTGTATCTTGCTGCTTGTATCTCCCTTGCCTTGATGACTCGTTCCCGGATGTTGGCACTTGGCTCTCCCGGAGCTGCTTTTGAAATATCCTTGAAAGGTACGGGAGTGATTTCACACTGGATGTCGATGCGGTCGAGCAATGGACCCGAAATCTTGTTCATGTATCGTTGGATCTGACCGGGGGTGCAGACGCAATGATGGGTGGGATCTCCGTAATAACCGCACGGACACGGATTCATGCTTGCTATAAACATGAATGAGCAGGGATAATCGGTAGAATATTTGGAGCGGCTGATAGTGATGTGTCGGTCTTCCAATGGTTGGCGGAGTACCTCCAGCGTGGTTTTGTTAAATTCCGGTAATTCATCACAGAAAAGCACACCGTTATGAGCCAGAGAGATTTCTCCTGGTTGCGGATTGCTTCCTCCTCCTACCAGTGCTACCTGTGAGATTGTATGGTGGGGAGCACGGAAAGGACGTTGGGAGATCAGAGATACGTTCTTGCCTAATTTTCCTGCGATGGAATGTATCTGAGTGGTCTCCAGACTTTCAGATAGGGTGAGGGGTGGAAGGATAGATGGCAAACGCTTGGCCATCATGGATTTTCCGGATCCCGGAGGACCTACCATGATGAGATTGTGCCCGCCTGCTGCTGCAATCTCCAGCGCACGCTTCACATTTTCCTGTCCTCTAACGTCTGCATAGTCGAGATCACAATGGGTTTGGTTTTCATAAAATTCCTTGCGTGTATCTACGATGGTAGGAGCGAAACTCTGCTTGTCGCTGATAAAACTGACCACTTCTGCCAGCGTACTCATGCCATAGACTTCGAGCTTATTGACCACAGCCGCCTCCCTCGCATTCTGTTTCGGTACAATCAATCCCTTGAAATGTTCAGCTCTGGCTCTGATGGCTATAGGGAGCGCACCCTTGATGGGCTGAAGAGATCCATCAAGGCTCAATTCGCCTACAAACATAAATTCCTTGAAATGCGTTTCGGGTACATCGCCGTTTGCTCCCAAGATACCTACAGCAAGGGGCAGGTCGAAACTGCTGCCTTCTTTTCTGAGATCGGCAGGAGCCAGATTGATGGTGATGTCGGCTACAGGAAACTTGAAACCGCTATACTGCAAGGCTGCTGATATGCGGCTTCTACTCTCTTTTACGGCCTCGTCTCCAAGTCCCGTAAGATGATATTGGACTCCTCGTGTGAGGCTGACCTCCACGGTTACCGTAGTCACGTCCAATCCATTGACTGCGGCGCAATAAGTTTTGACTAACATATATTTGAATCCATTATTTTGTTTTCTTGCAGATATCTGCTTTATGTAGAAATTCTGCCAGCTGATTATTTCAGCAGCTGGTCTAACTTTCGTTTCAGTTCTTCACGCTTCAGTCCCCGGGCTACAATCTTGCCGTTCTGCAAGACGATGACGTCTGGAACTGCGGTCATGCCCAACTTCTGCAGCGTTTTGTCCTCCAGCATATCGCCAGTACAGATGTTTGGCCAGGAGATAGAGTCTCTTGTAAGATTTCGCTTGCAGTCTGTGGTTGATGGGTCGATGCAAATACTCATCAATTTCAGACGACCCTTGGAATCCTGCATGCGCTTCTTCAATTCTCTGAGCAGGTCCTGACTGTCGTAATTGTAGGATGCCCAGGTGCTGATAACCGCTACTGGAGCGCTGAGGAGGGTAGTACTGGAAACCATTTTGCCCTGGATGTCGTATGCCGTGAACTGAGGCAGGCGGCTGCCAGTATCTATTGTCTTCAACTGCTTCAACTGTTGCAGCATCTTCTGTAAGCTACCATTCTGTGGCTGTGCCTCTGCCACCTTTGACGTCAATGTATAGGCCTTGACATAATCAGGCAGGGAGGTATTGACGAAATACTTTCTGATGAGATAAGTGCTGACGATAGACTCTGGATGGTCTTTGATAAACTGTTCCGCCTTTGCCTTTTCTTCAGGAGGAGAGAGCTTGAGGATGTTCTCGCGGAATTGGTTCATCTGCTCATTTGCCTTGGTGCCCTTTACGGACAGTTCTTTCAGATGGGATGCGTCTGCCTTGATATCGACAGAAGCGCCAGACTCTGCGAAGATAGGCTGCTCGGAAAAGTTAGGGAATACGACCATCAGCGTGAAAGGGTTCTTGCAGTCGCACTCATAGGTGAAACGGCCACCTACAACCCTGATTGTATCAAGACCATTGATACCACCATCCGGACTGTAAACATAAAATTCGCCTTGATTCATATTTAAAAATTTGCCTTCAAACTTAAAATGACCACTACCTACACCACAAGAGGTGAGAAAAAGCGTAGCGAATAAAAATATGATGTAAGCAAATTTTTTCATAGATGAAAAATTTAAAGGGGAGAGTGCCGCGAGCGGGACTCGAACCCGCACAGCCATTACTGGCCAAGGGATTTTA
>ERZ1026934.400-NODE-400-length-11468-cov-5.413388_pt1 | contig 11468 bp, 6 predicted proteins | sample MGYA00519462_ERZ1026934 | MGnify/ENA primary metagenome ERZ1026934 (study PRJEB26926, sample SAMN06164446) | human gut metagenome | biome: ENVO:00009003; feature: ENVO:2100002; material: ENVO:00002003 | host: Homo sapiens | place: USA | collected 2012 ...
GCGGCAGCATGGCAAACTGCATGACGCTCGTGAGGATCGTCATGGCGCCGACGGCGATGTCGCCGCCGTATTGGAGCAGGGAGGCGTTGAAGCACACGGAGATGACGCTCTCGCTCGCCTGCATCGTGAACGTGGCCAGGCCGAGCGCCACGCACGGCAGGATGAGCTTCGGCGAGACGAAGAGGTTTTCCCGCCGCAGGCGCAAAAACGCCTTCTTCCCGCACAGAAACGCCAGCACCCACGCGCACGAGAGTCCCTGTGAGAGCACGGTCGCCAGTGCTGCGCCGCGCACGCCCATGCCCAGCGCGAAGATGAAGATCGGGTCGAGGATGATGTTCGCCGCCGCGCCGATGAGCACCGTGTACATGCCCACCTTGGCAAAGCCCTGCGCCGTGATGAAGGCGTTCATGCCCAGCGTGAGCTCGACAAAGAGCGTGCCGAACGCATAAATATGCAGGTAGTCCGCGGCGTAGTCAATGGTGTTCTCGCTCGCGCCGAAGGCGAGCAGTGCCTCGCGCCCCCAGAGGAGTAGCACCGCCGTGAGCACAATGGAGATACCGATCTGCAGCGTGAAGCAGCCGCCGAGCGTCTTTTCGGCGCTGTCCATATCGTCGCGCCCCATGTAGATCGACGCGCGCGGCGCGCCGCCCGAGGCCGTGAAGCACGCGAAGGCCGACACGATCAGAATGATCGGCAGGCACACGCCCACGCCTGTCAGCGCGAGACTGCCGACCTCCGGAATGTGGCCGATGTAGATGCGGTCGACGATGTTGTAGAGCATGTTCACCAGCTGCGCGATCACCGTCGGGATCGCGAGCCGGCGCAGGAGCTGTCCGACGGGCTCCGTGCCGAGAAATGTTTTGTCCTGCTGCATTTAACTTTCCTCCCTGTTGGCCATACGGTCAAGATTCTGCGCGAACGCCGTCAGACAGTGCTGGAACGTTTCGAGCGCGTCGGGCGCGAGGCCCGCGGACATCTGCGCGATGAACTGCTCCTGCAGCGCCTGACCGCGCGCGACGATCGGCGCCGCCTTATCCGTGCACATGAGCCGGCAGCGGCGCCGGTCGCCGGGGTCGCGCGTGCGCAGCAGGTAGCCCTCGCGCACGAGATTGTCCACGTGGAACGACACGATGCCCGGCTTGAGCTTCCGGTACGTGCAGATGTCGCGCGCGGTGTCCAGCCCCGGATTGTTGGCCAGAAAGAGCAGAATGTCCACGGCGTTTTGCGCCATGTCCAGCTCCGCGCTCAGCGGCTGCATGACGGCGGCGTAAGCGTCGAGGATGCGGCGCGTGTACGTATAGACCTGCGATGCGGTGAGCACGGCGGTCACCTCCCGAAAAATAGTTCAATTTTGAACGATTTTGTATTATACCAGCATCCGCCCGGAAAGCAAGCGGATAATTGTGAACATTTGTGCGTTGACAATGACGCAGATGTGTGTATAATTGTATACAATAATACAAAGCAAACGGAAAGGAGTCCCACTGCCATGCTTGAAATATCCGGAAAGACGAATTTGCTGGAGCAGAATGCGTATAAATATTCGCTCCAGGACGTGGCGGAGCCGAACCTCCAGCGCGACATCTACACGCAGGGAATGGTGCCGAAGGTGCCGTTCAACCACCGGCGCGTGCCGATGAACATGCCCGAGGAGATCTGGATCACGGACACATCCCTGCGCGACGGGCAGCAGTCCGTGGAGCCGTACACGGTCGACCAGATCGTCAATATTTATAAGTACCTGTCGCGGCTCGGCGGGCCGTACGGCATCATCCGGCAGACGGAGTTTTTCATCTACAGCAAGAAGGACCGCGAGGCGCTCGAAAAGTGCATGGAGCTGGGGCTGAAGTTCCCGGAGATCACGACGTGGATCCGCGCCACGAAGGAGGATTTTCGCCTCGTGCGCGACCTCGGCATCCGCGAGACGGGCATCCTCGTCAGCTGCAGTGACTACCACATCTTTAAGAAGATGAAAATGACCCGAAAGCAGGCCATGGACTATTACCTTGCCACCGTGGCCGACGCGTTTGAGGCCGGCGTCGTCCCGCGCTGCCACCTCGAGGACATCACGCGCGCCGATTTTTACGGCTTTGTGGTGCCGTTTGTCAACGAGCTGCAAAAGCTCTCGCGCCAGGCGGGCATTCCGGTCAAGATCCGCGCGTGCGACACCATGGGCTACGGCATCCCCTACACGGAGGCGGCGCTGCCGCGCAGCGTGGCCGGCATCATTTACGGCCTGCAGCAATACTCCGATGTGCCGAGCGAGTGTCTCGAATGGCACGGGCACAACGACTTTTACAAGGCGGTCGTCAACGCCTCGACCGCGTGGCTCTACGGCGCGTGCGCGGTCAACTGTTCGCTGCTGGGCATCGGTGAGCGCACGGGCAACATCCCGCTCGAGGCGATGGTGTTCGAGTACGCGTCGCTGCGCGGCTCGCTCGACGGCATGGACCCGACCGTCATCACCGAGATCGCCGACTACTTCCAGCACGAGATCGGCTACGACATCCCGCCGATGACGCCGTTCGTCGGGCGCGACTTCAACGCCACGCGTGCCGGCATCCACGCCGACGGTCTGCTCAAGGACGCCGAGATCTACACGATCTTCGATACCGAGAAGCTGCTCAACCGCCCGGCGTCCGTGCAGGTCGCCAAGACGTCCGGCCTCGCGGGCATCGCCTACTGGATCAACCAGAACTACCACCTGACCGGAGCTGCGCAGATCGACAAGCATGACCCGCTCGTGCTCGCGCTCAAGGGCTGGGTGGACGCGGAATACGAGGACGGCCGCCAGACCGTCCTGTCCGCCAAGGAACTCAACGCCAAGATCGCGGAGCTGGCCCCCGGCCGCTTCGCGCAGGTCTGACAGGAGGCGCCGCATGAAAGATTTCCGTACCGTTACGCTGGCCGATCAAGTGTTTGAGCGGCTGGAATCCGATATCATTCAGGGCGTGTACCCGCGCGGCGAGGTGCTCACGGAGCTCCGGCTCGTCGAGCAGCTCAACGTCAGCCGCACGCCCATCCGCGAGGCGCTGCGCCGCCTCGAGCAGGAGCACCTCATCGCCGACACCGGCAAAGGCTCCGTCGTGCTCGGCATCACGGCCGAGGATCTGGTGGACATCATGGACATCCGCTGCAAGATCGAGGGGCTCGCGTCCTACTACGCGGCGAAAAACGCTTCGCCCGAGGGCCTCGCGCGCCTGCGCCACATCATGGACCTGCAGGAGTTTTACTTTGAAAAGCGCGACGCTGAGCACCTGCGCGAGATGGACGACCAGTTCCACGACGTCATCTGCGACATGAGCGGCCACGCCGTCATCAGTGACACGCTCATCCCGCTGCACCGCAAGACCCGCCGCTACCGCAAGGCGTCCATTGCCGACGCTTCGCGCACGGCGCAGGTCGTCAGGGAGCACCGCGCCATCTTCGACGCCATTGCCGCCGGCGCCGCCGACCGCGCCGCCGAGCTCACGACCGAACACACCATTCACGCAAAAGAAAGTATGATGGGGAGGCTGAAAAACCATGGGTGAGACCCTTGCTCAGAAAATCATCCGTGCCCACCTGCTGCACGGCGACATGACGCCCGGCAGCGAGATCGCCCTGCGCATTGACCAGACGCTCACGCAGGACGCCACCGGCACGATGGCCTATCTGGAGTTTGAGACGATGGGCATCCCGCGCGTCAGAACCGAGCTGAGCGTGGCCTATGTCGACCACAACACGCTGCAGTCCGGCTTTGAAAACGCGGACGACCACCGCTATCTCCAGACCGTGGCCAAGAAGCACGGCGTCTGGTTCTCCCGCCCGGGCAACGGCATCTGCCACCAGGTGCAGCTCGAGCGCTTCGGCAAGCCGGGCAAGACGCTCATCGGCTCCGACAGCCACACGCCCACCGGCGGTGGCATCGGCATGCTGGCCTTCGGCGCCGGTGGCATGGACGTCGCGGTCGCCATGGGCGGCGGCGCGTACTATATCACCATGCCGAAGATGTTCAAGGTCAACCTCACCGGCGCGCTGCGGCCCTATGTCACGGCCAAGGACATCAGCCTCGAGCTGCTGCGCATCCTGTCGGTCAAAGGTGGCGTCGGTGCGATCATCGAGTGGGGCGGCCCCGGCATCGCGGCGCTGTCCGTGCCCGAGCGCGCCACGATCACGAACATGGGCACCGAGCTCGGCGCGACGACGTCCATCTTCCCGTCGGACGACGTGACGCGCGCGTTTCTCGCGGCCGAGGGGCGCGAGGCGGACTTTGTCCCTCTCGCGAGCGATCCGGACGCGCAGTATGACCGCATTATCGACATTGACCTCAACACGCTGCAGCCCATGATCGCCTGCCCGCACAGCCCGGACAATGTCGTCCCCGTGGCGTCGCTCGCCGGCACGAAGGTCGATCAGGTCTGCATCGGTTCGTGCACGAATTCGTCCCTGTTCGATATGCTCAAAGTTGCGGCTCTGCTCCACGGCAGGACCATCGCCCCGGGCGTGAGCCTGTCCATCTCGCCGGGGTCGAAGCAGGTGTTGACCATGCTCTCTGACTGCGGCGCGCTCACGGACATCCTCGCCAGCGGCGCGCGCCTGCTCGAGTGCGCCTGCGGCCCGTGCATCGGCATGGGCTTCTCGCCCAACTCTGGCGGCGTGAGCCTGCGCACGTTCAACCGCAACTTCCTCGGCCGCAGCGGCACGAAGGACGCGCAGGTCTACCTCGTGTCCCCGGAGACGGCCGTCGCCGCTGCGCTCACGGGTACGATCACCGATCCGCAGACGCTCGGCCCCATGCCGGCCGTTACGCTGCCGGAGCGCTTCCGCATCGACGACAGCGCCGTGCTGCCACCCGCCCCGGCGGACGAGGCCGACACGGTGGAGGTGCTGCGCGGGCCGAACATTCGGCCCTTCCCGCAGAGCAAGCCGTTTGCCGACACGCTCACGGCCGAGCTCGTGCTCAAGGTGGGTGACAACATCACGACCGACCACATCATGCCCGCGGGCTCGAAGATCCTGCCCTATCGCTCGAACATCCCGAAGCTGTCGGAGTTTTGCTTCACGGTCTGCGACCCGAGCTTCCCGGCGCGCGCCAAGGCGGCCGGGGACGGCATCATCGTCGGCGGCAGCAACTACGGGCAGGGCTCGTCGCGCGAGCACGCGGCGCTTGTGCCGATGTATCTCGGCATCCGCTGCGTCGTGGCCAAAAGCTTCGCGCGCATCCACGTGGCAAATCTCATCAACGCCGGCATCCTGCCGCTGACGTTTGCGGATCCTGAAGATTACGACGCGCTGCAGCAGGGCGCGCACCTGCGCATCGGCAATATCCGCGCCGGCATGGCAGCAGGCAGCCTGATGCTCACGGACACGGCGGCGGGCAAGACTTACCCCGTCGTGTGCAGCCTCACCGAGCGGCAGCAGGCCATCCTGCTCGCCGGCGGACTGCTCAACTACACAAAGGAGCATACACTATGAACGATCTTGACCGCGCCTGTGCGGCGTTTCGCGCGCTGCTCGCCGAGCAGCAGGAGCGCGTTGCGGCGATGAAAACCGAACGGGTGGACTATACGAAAAAAGCGACCGTGACCATCGGCCTTGTGGACGGCGACGGCATCGGCCCCATCATCATGGAGCAGGCGGTGCGCGTGCTCGAGGCGCTGCTCGCCGACGAGATCGCGCGCGGCAGCGTTGCCCTGCGGCGCATCCGCGGCCTGACGATCGAAAACCGGCTGGCCTGCAATCAGGCGGTGCCGGACGATGTGCTGGATGAGATCATGGCCTGCGACGTGCTGCTCAAGGGCCCGACGACGACGCCCATGGGCGGCGGACTCGAGAGCGCGAACGTGAAGCTGCGCCGCGCGCTCGACCTCTACGCGAACGTCCGCCCCGTGACGATTCCAGAACAGGGCGTCGACTGGACGTTCTTCCGCGAGAACACGGAGGGCGAGTACGCGCTCGGCAGCCGCGGCGTGGAGCTGCCCGGCATGGCCGTGGACTTCAAGGTCACGACCGATCCCGGCACGCGCCGCATCGCCCGCGCGGCGTTCGACTATGCCCGGCGCAACGGCAAGACGCGCGTGACCGTCGTCACGAAGGCGAACATCCTCAAAAAGACGGACGGCAAGTTCACCGCCCTCTGCCACGAGGTGGCCGCCGATTATCCCGAGATCACCGTCGATGACTACTATATTGATATTATGGCGGCCAACCTCGTCAACGAGCGGGTGCGCGGACAGTTTCAGGTGCTGCTGCTGCCGAACCTCTACGGCGACATCATCACCGACGAGGCCGCGCAGCTGCAGGGCGGAGTCGGCACGGCGGGCAGCGCCAACATCGGCGACCGCTACGCCATGTTTGAGGCCATCCACGGCTCGGCCCCGCGCATGATCGAGCGCGGCATGGGCGACTATGCCAACCCCCAGAGCATCCTGCGCGCGGAGGTCATGCTCCTGCGGCACATCGGCCGCGCGGCCGCGGCGGACCGGCTCGAGGCGGCGCTCGATGCCTGCCCGGTCGTCATCACCGGCCGGCCGGACGGCGCGACTTGCGCCGACTACGGCGACGGGGTGCTGAAACTGCTCTGAAGCACACGGCGGCGCGCCCTGACGGGCGCGCCGCTGAGCCTGTCTGTATCCGGTTCTTGGCGCAGAGATGCGTGTCAACGCGGGACGGAAAATGACGGAATTTTTCGTGCAAAAAGACGGCGCGCAAAGCCGCCGGATTTGTTGACAGACCGGGCGATTATGTGATATCATATCAAAAATTTGCGATTCGGCAGAAATGAGGCGAGGAAAATGGTTGCGGCCGCAGAGAATATGCAGGCATTTGGGCGGGATCCTTTTTCCGGCAACCGTGATTCTGTTTTTCTTGGCAGCGGCAGCATTGCCGGTGACGAACTTGATATTTCTTCTTTCGTGGTATTACCTGGTTTCGTAGATGTGCATGTACATCTTCGTGAGCCGGGTTTTTCTTATAAGGAGACCATTTCGTCCGGCACGCTTGCTGCGGCGCACGGCGGATACAGCCGCGTGTGTGCCATGCCCAATCTGGATCCGGCGCCGGATAGTTTGCAGACGCTTGCCCCCCAGCTGGAGCGCATCCGCACGGATGCGGTCATCGATGTGACGCCCTACGGCGCGATCACCGCGCACCGCGGCGGCAGGGAGCTTGCGGACATGGAGCAGCTCGCGCCCTATGTCGCCGGCTTTTCCGACGACGGCAGCGGCGTGCAGGATGCGGACGTGATGCGCGCCGCGATGCGCAAGGCGGCAAGTCTCGGCAAGCTCATCGCCGCGCACTGCGAGGACAACACCCTCCTGCACGGCGGCTATATCCACGACGGCGCGTATGCCCGCGCCCACGGGCACAAGGGCATCAGCAGCGAGAGTGAGTGGCGGCAGCTGGAGCGCGATCTCGAGCTGGTGCGCGAGACGGGCTGTGCCTATCATATGTGCCACGTGTCCACCAAGGAGAGCGTGGCGCTCATCCGCCGGGCAAAGGCGCAGGGGCTGGACGTCACCTGCGAGACCGCACCGCACTACCTCGTGCTGACCGAGGACGACCTGCGCGAGGACGGCAGCTTCAAGATGAACCCGCCCCTGCGCACGCAGGCAGACCGGGACGCGCTGCTCGAGGGCATCCTCGACGGCACGGTGGACATGATCGCGACCGACCACGCGCCGCACAGCGCGCAGGAAAAGGCCAGGGGCCTCGCCGGGAGCGCCATGGGCATTGTCGGTCTCGAGACGGCGTTCCCCATTCTCTACACGCACCTTGTGCGCACCGGCGTGCTGACGCTCGACAAGCTCGTGGAGCTCATGGCGGTCAACCCCCGAAAGCGCTTCGGCTTCCCGCTGCGCGCGGACGATTATGCTGTCTGGGACCTGAACACGGAGTACCGCATCGACCCGGCGCGGTTTTGCTCCATGGGAAAGAGCACGCCCTTCGCCGGACAGACGGTCTACGGGCGGTGCGTGCGCAACGTTTGCGGCGGCGCCGTCGTCTGGCAGGACGCGCAGAACTGAGCGCCCTTCATTTACATATTAAATATATGACATACAGGACTTTTTACGTACTGAGGAGGAAATCACATGCCCAAGAGAACGGATCTGAAGAAAATTATGATCATCGGCTCCGGCCCGATCGTCATCGGTCAGGCCGCTGAGTTTGACTATGCCGGCACGCAGGCGTGCCTGTCGCTCAAGGAGGAGGGGTACGAGGTCATCCTCGTCAACTCCAACCCCGCCACGATCATGACGGATACCTCCGTCGCGGACAAGGTGTACATGGAGCCGCTGACGCTGGAGTATGTGGCGCGTATCCTGCGCAAGGAGCGTCCGGATGCGATCGTCCCGGGCATCGGCGGCCAGACCGGTCTGAATCTGGCGATGCAGCTCGAGCAGAAGGGCGTGCTCAAGGAGTGTCAGGTCGAGCTTCTCGGCACGGACAGCGACAGCATCCGCCGCGCCGAGGATCGCGAGCAGTTCAAGGAGCTCTGCCAGAGCATCGGCGAGCCGGTCATCCCGTCGCAGATCACCTACGACCTCGAGGAGGCCAAGGCCGCGGCCGCGGCCATCGGCTATCCGGTCGTGCTGCGCCCGGCGTTCACGCTCGGCGGCACGGGCGGCGGCTTTGCCGACGACGAGGCGCAGCTCGTCGAGCTGGGTATGCAGGCGTTCAAGCTCTCGCCCATCCATCAGGTGCTGATCGAAAAAAGCGTCAAGGGCTATAAGGAGATCGAGTTTGAGGTCATGCGCGATGCGTCCGACCGCGCCATCACCATCTGCGGCATGGAGAACATCGACCCCGTGGGCGTGCACACCGGAGACTCCGCCGTCGTCGCGCCGATCATGACGCTCAGCGACCATGACATGAAGATGCTCAACGACAGCGCGATCAAGATCATCCGCGCGCTGAAGATCCAAGGCGGCTGCAACGTGCAGTTCGCGCTCAACCCCAAGACCTCGGAGTACTTCCTCATCGAGATCAACCCCCGCGTCTCCCGCTCGTCGGCGCTGGCGAGCAAGGCCAGCGGCTATCCCATCGCGCGCGTCACGGCCAAGGGCGCCGTCGGCATGAACCTTGACGAGATCGCCGTCGCCAACACGACGGCCGCGTTCGAGCCGTCGCTGGACTACGTGGTCGCAAAGCTGCCGCGTTTCCCGTTTGACAAGTTCTCGACCGCCGCCAACACGCTCGGTACGCAGATGAAGGCCACGGGCGAGGTCATGGGCATCGGCAGCACGCTCGAGGAGTGCCTGCTCAAGTCCGTCCGCTCGCTGGAGATCGGCGCGCAGCACCTCTGGCTGCCGAAGTTCCAGAACATGACCAAGGCGGAGCTGACCGAGTACCTGCGCCAGTTCCGTGACGACGGTCTCTTTGCCGTCGCGCAGCTGCTGCGTCTGGGCGCGAGTGTGGACGAGGTCGCTGCGCTGACGATGATCACGCCGTTCTTCCTCGAGACCATCCGCACCATCGTGAACATGGAGCAGACGCTCTGCACGCACAAGGGCGACGGAGAGACGCTCAAGCAGGCCAAGCAGATGGGCTTCTGTGACCCCTACATCGCGCGGCTCTGGGGCGTGCGCGAGGAGGATGTGTATGCCCAGCGCGTGCAGCTGGGGCTCTACCCCGCCTACAAGATGGTGGACACCAGCCACACCGGCGCTTACATCCCCTATTTCTACTCCACCTACGCCCCCGGCGCAAAGAGCGAGGCGCGCCGCTCGGACAAGAAGAAGGTCGTCGTGCTCGGCGCGGGTCCGATCCGCATCGGTCAGGGCGTGGAGTTTGACTACTCCACCGTCCACGCGGTGCAGACCATCCGGCGCGCGGGCTACGAGGCCATCATCATCAATAACAACCCCGAGACGGTCTCCACCGACTACACGACCGCCGATAAGCTGTATTTCGAGCCCCTCACGCCCGAGGATGTCATGAACATCCTGCACGAGGAGCAGGCCGATCAGGTGATCGCCAGCCTCGGCGGCCAGACGGCCATCAATCTGGCGCAGCCGCTCATGACGCGCGGCGTGCAGATCATCGGCACGGACTGCGCCGCGATCGAGCGCGCGGAAAACCGCGACTGCTTTGAAAAGCTGCTGCTCGAGCTGAACATCCCGCAGCCGATGGGCGCGGCGGTGACGAATCTGGACGACGGCCTCAAGGCTGCGCACGCGGTGGGCTATCCGGTGCTGGTGCGCCCGTCGTTCGTGCTGGGCGGCCGTGCCATGGAGATCGTGGCCGACGACGAGATGCTGCGCCACTATCTGCAGAATGCCGTGCGCACCGGCGAGGGCAAGCCCGTGCTGGTCGATAAGTACATCTCCGGCCGCGAGGTCGAGGTCGACGCCATCTGCGACGGCAGAGACGTGTTCGTGCCCGGCATCATGGAGCTGGTCGAGCGCACCGGTGTCCACTCCGGCGACTCCATCAGCGTCTACCCGCCGTTTTCCATCTCCGACAAGGTCAAGGGCACGATCCTGACCTATGCCAAGAAGCTCGGTCTTGGCATCGGCATCGTCGGACTGTATAACATCCAGTTCATCGTCGATAAGAGCGACCATGTCTACATCATCGAGGTCAACCCCCGCTCGTCGCGCACGGTGCCGTTTTTGTCGAAGGCTACGGGCTATCAGCTCGCGGACATCGCCACGAACGTCATCCTCGGCACGAGCCTCAAGGAGCAGGGCATCTTCGACCTGTATCCGCCGGAAAAAGAGCGCTGCTATGTCAAGGCGCCGGTGTTCTCCTTCGCCAAGCTCCACGGGCTGGACGCCTACCTCTCCCCGGAGATGAAGTCCACGGGCGAGGCCATCGGCTACGACAAGAAGCTCTCGCGCGCCATGTACAAGGCGCTGCAGGCCTCCGGCATGAACGTGCAGAACTACGGCACCGTGTTCGTGACGCTGGCCGATGAGGACAAGCCCGAGGGCCTGCCGCTCGTGCGCCGGTTCTATGAGATGGGCTTTAACATCGAGGCGACCGCAGGCACGGCTGCCTACCTCAAGTCCTTCGGCATCCGCACGCGCGTGCGCGGCAAGATCAGCGACGGCAGCCACGAGATCCTCGATTCCATCCGCAGCGGCTACGTCAGCTACATCATCAACACCCGCTCCATCCATTCGAGCGTCCACGCGCAGGACGGCGCCGCGATCCGGCGCTGCGCGGTGGAAAACGGCGTGACCGTCTTTACCTCGCTCGATACGGTGCGCGTGCTGCTCGACGTGCTCGAGGAGACGACGCTGGCCGTGTCCACGATCCACGCGGAGTAAGCCATGCAGCAGAAACGTTTCACCATTGCGGAAAACGCGCCCGTTGCCCGCGGGACGTATCGTCTGCGTCTCACGGGGGACACCGCCGCGATCACCGCGCCGGGGCAGTTTGCGGACATCCGGCTCGCCGGATATTTTCTGCGCCGCCCCGTGTCGGTGTGCAGCTGGAGTGACGGCGCGCTGACGCTGTATTATAAAGTGGCGGGCGCAGGC
>ERZ1026934.403-NODE-403-length-11422-cov-4.464854_pt1 | contig 11422 bp, 12 predicted proteins | sample MGYA00519462_ERZ1026934 | MGnify/ENA primary metagenome ERZ1026934 (study PRJEB26926, sample SAMN06164446) | human gut metagenome | biome: ENVO:00009003; feature: ENVO:2100002; material: ENVO:00002003 | host: Homo sapiens | place: USA | collected 2012 ...
ACCCTAATTATACTAACTATAATCAGACTTATATGAATCAGACTAATTATAACCATACTGAGGAGAGTTATAACAATCCTATCAATCAATCTGCAACAGAAAAGCCACAAGATGATGTGATTGATTCGATGGATGATGCACAGGCATACATAGAACTAATTAAAGAAAATATCAATTATGATCATCACATGAAGTATGATGGTTATGGTGAAAAAGAACTTTATGACGAATTATTTGGGATAATCTGCGAAGTAGTGTGCGTAAAGAGAAAATCAATCCGAGTTGCAGGTGAGGATTATCCGTATGAGCTTGTAAAATCCAGATTCTTGAAACTGAACAGCAGTCATCTGGAATATGTGATTGGTTGCATGAAAGAGACAACGACAAAGATTACAAATATCAAAGCGTATATGATAACAGCACTTTATAATGCACCAACTACGATAAATCATTTCTATCAGCAGGAAGTGCAGCATGATATGTATGGAGGTGGATGGCATGAAAAGGGTATTATTTAAGGTGATTTTGCCGCTGGCATTTGTTGCAGTATGGCTGAATATGTGTTACTGGATATGTCTGGGAGATAACGGAGTAAACTGGTTTCAATTCTGGATTATGAGTGGATTTCCATTCGGCATACAAAAGATGCTCGTACTGCTGATACCTCGCAATTTTGGAATTGCAGGGAGCATTGGAGTGTTGGCACTTGACGCAGTCATAGGCGGCATGATCGGAGTGATTGTCCTTGCAATAAAAATTATTGCAATCATTAGGGAAGTAATCAATATCATAATGGAACTTGCAGGAAAGAGAATTTCTTGTTGAATAGGAGCAGGTATGAAATGAAAGTTTTTATACCTGCTTATTTTATAACTTCTGGTCACAGCGTCCAGAAGTGGAAAGGAACTGATATGGAATCAATGAGAGACACCAAGCGTATCATGGAGCGTGAAATCAAAAAAGGAAGCACACCATTATCTTTTGAACAAATGGAGATTGATACAAATAATTATCAAGAGATTACTTCTGTGGAGAAACTGACACAGGTATTGCAGTACCTTCACAGGGTAGGCAATTACAAGTCTTTAGCGGGAAAAACGGTGATCAATAATGTTTACACTTTTATGCGTGGAAGGACACCTGATTTTACCAGAGCAAGAAGTATATTTGACCGGGAAAAGATATATCATCAGATGCTCCGGCAGGAAAGGAAGATGAAGCCTACTTATGAGGGAGACTGCTATATCGAAACAGCAAAGTGCTATTTTTCATTGCCGGAGGAATGGGAAAAGCATAAAATGATATATCTGAATAATGATGCGTATGGTTTTATCCTGTCGAATAAGTATATCTTGGGATTGTATAAGTATTGCAGGGAAGCAAGGCGGGATATTGCAATGGAAGTTAATGAAATACCAGAGAATACAAATACAATTATTCAGCGGCTTATAAATATGGATAATCTGGAAGTGTTGTCACATTGTTTGCTGCTTGATGATGTATGGATAGAAAATAATCTGATTGGTGCAAAGATGTACACGATTTTCAAATTAGGAATTTCTTCTCAAAGCACAGCTTTTCTGCTATAATGGGCATTAGCTTATTATGTCTGGAGGAAATGAATATGTGCGATGAAAATATGAATTTAGAAGAACAGGTTACTGAGCCTGTTGAGCCAAAGGTGGAAACAGAACCATTATTTGAGGAAATGGTGGATTTTGATACATTCAGCAAGTCAGATTTCCGTGTTGTAAAAGTAAAAGAATGTAGTGCTGTGAAGAAAAGCAAAAAGCTGTTACATTTTGTTTTAGATGATGGCACAGGAACAGACAGAATTATTCTCTCTGGAATCCATGCATATTATGAACCGGAGGAACTGGTCGGAAAGACATTACTTGCAATTACAAATTTACCACCTAGAAGTATGATGGGAATTGATTCCTGTGGTATGCTTTTATCCGCTGTTCATACAGTAAATGGAGAGGAAAAGCTTAATTTAGTTATGCTGGATGATGCAATTCCGGCAGGTGCAAAGCTCTACTAATCAAAAAAGGATATAGAAGAATTTACAGCGTTAAGGCAGATATGAGATCGAAAGGTTTCGTATCTGCTTTTTTATTGCAACAACTTCTGGTCACAGCGTCCAGAAGTGGAAAGGAAAAGAAATGAACAGAAAAAATATGAAGAAATTACTGATTGCCACTGTTGCGATAGTGATTGGGGGAAAAATTGCAAGAGATATTATGAAAGCGAGAAAGCAGAAAGAAAACATTCATGCTGATACATTCGAGGATTTTTATGAGGAAGAAATGAACTGGTGGGATAAAGACCTTGAGGAAGGGGAGGAGTAGTAGGTATGGCAATGAAAACACAGCTTCACAGGCTGTTTGTTCCACCTTGAATTCGACCGGTGCAGATAAGGAAGGAGGTACACCGTGCAGGAGGAAACAACACAGAAAACGATTGCTCTTGCAATCAAGACTTCCAAGCTGACGGCAAGCGTTTTACAGAAGGCAATGAAGATGTATCTGGAGCATCAGAAGCATAAGCAGCCTTCGCATGGAAAGATTCCGGTAAAGAAGCTGGTCGGTCAGGGAGAGGGTGCAAAGTCCATTGAGGTTACGGATAGCAATATAAAATCCTTTGAGCGTGTCGCAAGGAAATACAATGTCGATTTCGCAGTAAAAAGGGATAAGACCACGGAACCACCCAGGTATCTTGTATTTTTCAAGGGCAAGGATGCCGATGTGATTGCACAGGCATTCAAGGAATTTGTCAAAGTTAATGAGAAAAAACAGCAGCGTCCGTCACTCAGACAGAAACTGAAAGGACTTCAGAAGATTGTTGCACAGAATAAAAATAAGGAGCGCAGCAGAGAGAAAAATAAGGACAAGGGACAGAGCTTATAAGCAAGGTCATTGACGGGATTGTGAAAGATTTGCAGTCAATTCCAAAAACTCTCAAAGAAAAAACAAAAGGGGTAAATAAAAAGCAGCTTGCCCTGAAATGTGCTCCCTATGTGATCTTCGGGTATGTTCTGAATAAGGTTTCATGGCTGTATGGACAGCAGGCAGGTGACAATACATTACAGAAGGTGTTGGACACAATCAATGGGATTGGAGGTGCGTTCCATAATCCGCTACCAAGTTTTCTGCCGAGGGATTTACTGGTAGGAGTGGGTTGCGGAATTGGATTTCGTATGGTAGTTTATTATAAAGCGAAAAATGCAAAGAAATTCCGGCAGGGAGTAGAATACGGTTCGGCAAGGTGGGGAACTGCCAAAGACATAGAGCCTTATGTCGATCCGGTATTTGAAAACAACGTGCTTTTAACGGCAACGGAGCGTCTTATGATGTCCGGCAGACCGAAGCAGCCGAAGTATGCAAGGAATAAAAACATTCTTGTGATCGGCGGTTCCGGTTCCGGTAAGACACGTTTTTTTGTGAAGCCGAACCTTATGCAGATGCACAGTTCCTATGTGGTCACTGATCCGAAAGGCACTGTGCTGGTCGAATGCGGCAGGATGCTGTCTAAGAATGATTACCGGATTAAGGTGCTTAATACCATTAACTTTGCAAAATCAATGCATTACAATCCTTTCGCTTATATCCGTAGCGAAAAGGATATTCTGAAACTCGTAAACACAATCATTGTAAATACCAAAGGGGAAGGACAGCAAGCCTCTGAGGATTTCTGGGTGAAAGCGGAAAAGCTCTATTATACAGCCCTGATCGCATATATCTGGTACGAAGCACCGGAGGAGGAACAGAATTTTTCCATGCTGATTGATCTGGTAGATGCCAGTGAAGCAAGGGAAGATGATGAGAATTTCAAAAATGCGGTTGATCTGCTGTTTGAGGAGTTGGAACAGGAGAACCCGAACCACTTTGCAGTCAGACAGTATAAAAAATACAAGCTGGCGGCAGGAAAGACAGCAAAATCCATTCTGATTAGCTGTGGTGCAAGGTTAGCACCATTTGATATTAAGGAGCTGCGTGACCTGACTTCTTATGATGAACTGGAGCTTGATACTCTGGGAGAAAAAAAGACAGCATTGTTTGTTATTATCTCGGATACCGATGCAACATTCAATTTTATTGTAAGCATCATGTATTCGCAGTTATTCAATCTGCTCTGTGACAAGGCAGATGATGTATATAACGGGAGATTGCCGATTCACGTCCGATGCTTACTGGACGAGTTTGCGAACATCGGTCAGATTCCACAGTTTGAGAAGCTGATTGCTACCATTCGTAGCAGGGAAATATCAGCTTCTATTATTTTGCAGTCAAAGTCACAGCTAAAGGCTCTGTACCGGGATAACGCTTCCACGATTGAAGGAAACTGCGACACTACCCTGTTTTTGGGAGGAAAAGAGAAAGATACTCTGAAAGATCTGGCAGAAATCCTTGGAAAAGAAACGATTGACCTTTACAATACCTCGGATACGAGAGGTACGAGCCAGTCCTACGGTCTGAATTATCAAAAGACCGGAAAAGAGTTAATGAGTCAGGACGAGATTGCGGTCATGGATGGCAGTAAGTGTATCATGCAGCTTAGAGGTGTAAGACCATTTTTCTCAGATAAGTTTGATATAACGAAGCATAAGCAGTACCCGCTGTTATCCGATTATGACAAAAAGAATGAATTTGACATTGAAAAATACGTGAAGAACCGCAACAGACTTCGTTTTAAGAGGAATGATGTGGTGGATGAGGTATGCGATGTCGGAGAAATCACAGCTTAACTTCTGGTCACAGCGTCCAGAAGTGACTTTACAACTAAATATTGGAACTATTGTTATGGGAGTTTTTCTGAAAAATCATAAATCAGAACAGCTCCCTTTTTATTTTTTGAAAAAGGAGACAAACAAATGGGCTTTTTTACAACATCAGTAACAGGACTTAAAACAGTAGTAACCGCAATCGGAGCAGGTGTAGGCGTGTGGGGAGTTATCAATCTTCTCGAAGGATATGGAAACGATAATCCCGGTGCAAAATCACAGGGCATCAAGCAGCTTATGAGTGGCGGTGGTATCATCATTGTGGCACAGACGGTAATTCCACAGCTTACCACTCTGTTCTCATAATTCATGGGCGGGATCATTGATAAGATTACTGAATTCATAAAGGAACTGTTGCAGGGGTGGGTTCTGACCAACTTTGAAACCATGTTTACCGATGTCAATGACAAGGTAGGCACGATTGCAGGGGAGGTCAGCAAAACTCCCAGCACTTGGAACTCCGGTATTTTTGACATGATAAAAACCCTGTCCGATAACGTGATGATTCCCATAGCGGGAATGATCATCAGTTTTGTACTCGTCTACGAGCTTATTTCCATGGTTATTGACAAGAATAATCTGCATGACTTCAATACGGCAATTTTTATCCGTTTTTTTATGAAAGCGTGTATTGCAGTCATGCTGTTAAGCAAGACTTTTGACATTGTCATGGCGGTATTTGATGTGGGAAGCCACATCGTCAATTCCGCAGCGGCAGCAATCAGCGGGGAAACCAGTATTGATGTTTCAAGTACGCTGCAGACGATGTTCAATGAGCAGTTTTCGGAGATGAGCATAGGCGAGCTGTTAGGACTGGGGATGGAGACCATGATCGTCAGTTTATGTATGAAAATCATGTCAGTCCTTATCACCGTCATTCTTTATGGGCGAATGATTGAAATATATCTTTATGTATCAGTAGCACCTGTTCCCTGTGCAACCGTAACCAACCGGGAATGGGGAACGATAGGAACTAATTATTTTAAGGGACTTTGTGCATTGGCATTTCAGGGCTTTTTTATGATGGTGTGCGTCGCAATCTATGCGGTGCTGGTGGCAGGTGTGGCAGTAGCCGACAACCTGCATACGGCACTCTGGTCGGTGGCAGCATATACCGTTATTTTATGCTTTTCACTCTTTAAGACTGGTTCATTATCGAAATCTATCTGGAATGCGCACTAAGGGAGGAACGATATGGCAATATCCGTACAGGTGCCGAAGGATTTGTCCGGTATCAAGACAAAAGTGGCACTGAATTTAACAAAGAGACAGATCATCTGTTTCAGTGGTGCGGCAGTAACGGGCATCCCTCTGTATTTTCTGACTAAGGGACTGATCGGAACATCAGCCGCATCACTTCTTATGATGGGAGCAATGCTTCCATTCTTCTTTTTTGCAATGTATGAGAAAAACGGATTTCCGGCAGAGAAGATTTTGTATTTTATGCTCCGGCAGAAGATACTCACACCGGGCATAAGACCATACCGGTCAGAGAACTTATACAAGCAGTTGGAAGAAAAAGAAAAATTACGAAGGGAGGTTCGTTATCTTGAAGAAAAAGCAAAAGGCAGAAGCGGAAAGCCGCAGAAAAAGCAGTTATAAAGGCAATAGCAGGAACAACAGCAAAAGTGGCGGTCTTACCTTTTCAGAAAAGAAGCGTCTTATACAGTTGAAGCGCATTTTATCGGGAAAGAGCAATGAGAAAGAAAAGCCGACTACCGCACAAAGGACGATCACTTTTGAAAAGATGTTCCGGGACGGTATCTGTCAGGTCAGTCACCATTATTATACAAAGATGGTGGAATTTTTTGATATAAACTATTCGCTTCTGGAAGTGGATGAGCAGGCGGACATACTGGCACAGTACAGCAAGCTCATCAATTATTTTGATCCGTCTGTGAGGTTTGAACTGGTGCTTTTCAACAGGCAGGTCAACGAACAGATGCTTACAGAACAGTTTGACATTCCGTGGCAGGAGGATGATTTTAACGACATTCGTGAAGAATATACGGAAATGTTAAAGAAGCAGGCGGCAAAAGGAAACAATGGTATCATCAAATCAAAATATCTGATTTTTGGTGTAGAAAGCAATGGCTACAAGGAAGCCAAGAGCTGCCTTAACAACATTGAAAAAGATGTCATACGGAACTTAAACAACATAGGAACCCTTGCGAGGGGACTGGACGGAAAGGAAAGACTGCGCATCCTGCATGAATATTTTAACCAGGATACCATGGAGCCTTTCCGTTTTTCATTTAAGGACTTGGCAGAATCCGGCAAGTCGGTCAAGGACTATATTGCACCGCCGGGGTTTGATTTCCGCTATCCGAACCGCTTCAAGTCGGGAAATATGTATGGCTGTGTGTCCTATCTGGATATTATCGCACCGAAGTTTACGGACGAGCTGATCAAGCAGCTTCTTGACATTGATGCAAACCTTACTATCTCCATGCACATGCAGACGGAAGATCCGGTAAAGGCAATCAAGAAGTTAAAAGCGGTCATTTCCAATATCCAGAAGATGAAGATTGAGGAGCAGAAAAAGGCAGTCCGGAGCGGCTACGATATGGATATTCTTCCAACGGATATTGTGACCTATGAAAAGGATACGCTGGAATTTCTGGATGATTTGAATACGAGCAATCAGAAGATGATCAATATGACATTCCTTATTACCTGTTATGGCAGAACCAAGCGGGAACTGGAGAGCTTAATGCAGAGAGTGTCCGGTATCATTCAGCAGGCAAACTGTGACCTTAGATGTTTACAGTATTTGCAGGAACAGGGACTTATGGCATCCGCACCGATTGGATGCAATGAGACAGGCATTGAGCGTACTCTTTCCACAAAAAGCACCGCAATCTTAGTACCATTCTGCACACAGGAATTGTTTATGCCTGCACCGGCAATCTATTACGGATTAAATGCACTCAGCAACAACATGATTATGGCAGACCGCAAAAGGCTCCGTACACCAAACGGAGTTATCTTAGGTACTCCCGGAAGTGGTAAGAGTTTTAGTGCAAAGCGTGAGATTTTAAGCTGTTTTCTTATCACAAAGGACGATATTATCATCTGCGATCCGGAGGGCGAGTATTTTGCGCTAGTGGCAGCACTACATGGACAGGTGGTAAAACTTGCCACCAATTCCAAAGACTATCTGAACCCTATGGATATACAGTTATCCCATAAGAGGGATAAGGAAGCGTTAAAGCTGAAATCCGATTTTATTATTACTCTGTGTGACCTGATTGCAGGCGGCAAGGATGGATTGCAGAACGATGAAAAAGGTATCATCGACGAGTGTATCCGTCATATTTATGATAAGTATTTTGAAAATCCGGTGCCGGAAAATATGCCGCTGCTGGAAGATTTATATGATGCCCTGTTAGCACACAAAAATCCAAAGGCGGAGCGTATCGCAAACAGCCTTGTGCTGTATGTGCATGGTTCCCAGAATTACTTCAACCACCATACCAACGTAGACAGCGGCAACCGTATCATGTGCTTTGACATCAGAGACTTGGGAAATCAGTTGAAAGAGCTGGGTATGTTAATCGTGCAGGATGCGGTTTGGAACAGGGTATCGCAGAACAGGGAGCGAAAGATTGCTACCCGTTATTACTGTGATGAGTTCCACCTTCTTCTGAAGGAGAAGCAGACAGCTATTTATTCCGTGGAAATCTGGAAGCGTTTCAGAAAATGGGGCGGTATTCCGACAGGTTTGACGCAGAACGTGGGCGATTTTCTTCGTTCTGAGGAGATTGAAGGTATTTTGGGTAACAGCGATTTTGTGTATCTGTTAAATCAGAATGCCAAAGATCAGGCAATTCTCGCTGATAAACTGGGACTTTCTGATAAGCAGCTTTCCTATGTCACCAACTCCGAGCCGGGAAGTGGTCTGATACTGTTTGACAATGTGGTAATTCCATTTGTAGACAAATATCCGACAGACACCAAGACTTACAGAATTATGAATACCAAGCCGGAGGAATCGGTGCAGAAGGAGGACGCAGTATAAATGGCGGAAAAGAGACAGAAGAAGCAGGCGGCAAAGGCATTTGAAAAAGAGACATTTTCCAAAGATAAGGAAGTGACTGGAGCAAAACATACAGAACACAGGCAGGATAACACCTTTTCAGCGGAAAATCAGTATAGTGCCAGTGAGAAGCCTGTGAGCAATCTGCCACGGGATGCGAACCATGGCAGTCATAGAAGAAATGCAACTTCTGGTCACAGCGTCCAGAAGTCGGAAGCCGAAGCGGAAAAGGCATTCTTAAAGGAAAACAGCTTCATGCAGGACGAGCAGACTGATTTTGAGACTTCTTCTGACAGTACAATAGAAAACAAGGCTCATGTCAGGGACACCTATCAACGGTCTGAGGAAAAAGGAAAATATCACAAAGGGCGTGTGCAGAGAGAACACGCACACAGAGAGCGTGCAAAGTCAGAAAATGCAAAGCAGTCCGATTATGGAGATTTCCAGACAAAGGATGCCACATTTTCGCAGGGGCAGGCGGACGAATTTACAGACCAAAAAGTACAGAAGGCTTTTGATAAGTCGGAAAAGAACCGCCGAAAGTTGCAGAAAGCAAAGGACAAGATGCCGACAAAGCGGCAGTATGAGATGAAGCGTGTCTTTGATGAACAGACCGGAAAAGCAAAGTATGTTGTGGTTCCGGTGGATGTGGAGAAGCCATTTAAACCGGATGGACTGGGAAAAACTGCGGTTCACAAGCTCCAGACCGAAAATATGTATTTTGTGCATCGTAAGATTGCAGAGACAGAAAAGGATAATTCTGCTGTGGAGGGCGCACACAAGACGGAACAGCGAGCCGAGGATATTTACCACTATATGAAGTATCACCGCAAGAGCAAGGCACAGAGAAAGCGTGACCGCTTAGAGCGATTGCACAAAAAACAGGTTACAGCGGATATGAAGCTGGAGTATGAGAAATTCATCAGTGAAAATCCACATCTAAAGGGCAACAGTCCAAAGAAGCAGTTGCAAAGGCAGCTACAGAAACAGCGCATCAAGCGTGAGTATGCCAAGGCAAGGCGGGTAGGAGCAGAAGCCAAGACTGCAAAGGAAACATTTACAAAGACAGCCAATGCTGCAACCGGGATTGCAAAGAAGTTACAGGAAATTGCCACGAAAAATAAAACACTGATTATCACAGTGGGTATTTTTGCACTTCTGCTCATTATGATCATGTCGGCACTATCAAGCTGCGGTTCCATGTTTACCGGAACTGTGACAACAACGATGGCAAGCACATATCTTAGCCTTCCGGCAGAGATTGATGCAGCAGATTTATCTTTTACAGAAAAGGAAATGGAGCTGCAAAATAAGATTGACCGGATTGAAACTGATTATCCGGGATATGATGAATACAATTATAACCTTGGTGCAATCGGGCATGATCCGTACACACTGATCAGTTATCTTTCCGCAGTCCATACGGAATTTACTGCCGCAGGAATAGAGAGTGAGATTCAGGAATTATTTGATGCCATGTATTCACTCACTACCGAGGAAGTAGAGGAAACACGGACAAGGACAGTCACAAAGACCGGAACCAGAATAGTAACAAATCCGGACGGGACTACCCGTACCGAGGAATACGAGTATGAGGAGGAAGAAGAATATACCGTAACAATTCTTCGTGTCACACTTACCGTTACACCGCTTGAAAGCATTGTAGCCGGACGCATGGACAGCGAACAGACGGAAATTTTTGGAGCCTATACGGAGACAAAAGGCGGCTTACAGGTCTTTGCTTCTCCGGTTGATTATTACTGGTATTACTATATCAGCAGTTATTATGGCTACCGGAAAAATCCAAACACCGGAGACGAGGAGCTTCACAGGGGTGTTGATATAGCAGTACCGACCGGAACCATGGTACATGCAGCACATGACGGAACGGTTATGGAAGCGGCTTACGATTCCTATTATGGGAATTATGTGGTGATTACGGACAGCAAGGGATATACCACGAAATATGCCCACATGGACAGCCTGAATGTGTCCGCAGGGCAGAGCGTTAAAAAGGGTGCTAACATTGGAAAAAGTGGCAATACGGGAAGTAGTACCGGAATCCACCTTCATATCGAGTGTTTGTATAACGGGGAGTATTATAATCCGTTATTTTACTTTGAAGCAGGAGAGCAGACCATTTATGGAGAAACACCGGGCGGCACCGGAGGAGGAACCGGCAATGTGATACCACCAGAGTCCTATGACGATGCAACGGTGCAGACGCTTATGCGGGAAGCAAACAGGTATCTGGGAATGCCATACACCTTTGGAGGAACAGCTCCGGCAAGTTTTGACTGTTCCGGTTTTGTATGCTGGGTATTTTCAAACAGCGGCGTACATAACCTGCCAAGAACCACAGCACAGGGCATTTATGACCAGTGTACTTCGGTATCCGCATCGGAAGCAAAGGCAGGAGATCTCATATTTTTTACAAAAACTTATAATGCAGGGCGAACCGTCACACATGTTGGTATTTATTGTGGAAACGGTACGATGGTGCATTGTGGTGATCCAATCCAGTATACCTCAATCAATACCTCTTACTGGCAGAGCCACTTTTATGGTTTTGGAAGATTAAATTAGCGAAGGGAGGAAGA
>ERZ1026934.407-NODE-407-length-11290-cov-10.230797_pt1 | contig 11290 bp, 8 predicted proteins | sample MGYA00519462_ERZ1026934 | MGnify/ENA primary metagenome ERZ1026934 (study PRJEB26926, sample SAMN06164446) | human gut metagenome | biome: ENVO:00009003; feature: ENVO:2100002; material: ENVO:00002003 | host: Homo sapiens | place: USA | collected 2012 ...
TGTATGAGATGATGCAGCGCGAAGGCTTCAGTATGACTTACGACCAGCTCTACAATGGCGAGAACGCCTTGAAGAATGCCGTAGTTAATTTCTCTGGCTATTGCTCTGGTGTAGTCGTTTCTCCAGACGGATTGGTCTTTACCAACCACCATTGCGGTTTCGAAGCTATCCGAAGCCACTCTACTGTGGAGCACGACTACATGCTCAATGGTTTCTTTGCAAAATCTTACGCAGAGGAATTGCCTAACGAGAATATGTTCGTAAGCTTTATGGTTGACCAGAAGGATGTAACCGATAAGGTGATGAGCCTCGGATACGAGAAACGCGACAACAAGAAACGCGATGAACTCATCGATTCTCTGGAGAACGAGATGACTAAGGAGGTGAAGAAGAACGATTCTACCCTTCATATCACCGTTCAGCCTTTCTACGAGGGCAACAAGTGGTACGCTACTACCTACCGCGACTTCACCGACCTGCGTCTGGTATTCACCGTACCAAAGTCTATGGGTAAGTTCGGTGGTGACACAGATAACTGGATGTGGCCTCGCCAGACCTGCGACTTCTCTGTATTCCGCATCTATGCCGACCCTAAGACCAATGGTCCTGCAGCCTACAGCAAGGACAACGTGCCATACCACCCAAAACGCTGGGCACAAGTTTCGCTACAAGGCTACAAGGACGGCGACTATGCGATGACCATGGGTTATCCTGGTAGTACCGAACGATACCTCTCCAGCTATGGCATCCAGATGATGCGTGACGCAGAAAATGCTCCTCGTGCCCAGGTACGCGGCATCAAGCAGGAAGTAATGCAGAAGCACATGCGTGCCAACGAGGCTGTGCGCATCAAGTATGACAGCAAGTACGCCCAGAGCTCCAACTACTGGAAGAACTCCATCGGTATGAACAAGTGCATCGACTCCATCGGCATCGTTAACATGAAGCGTGAGTACGAGACTCGTCTCCGTGCTTGGCAAGATACAGCCAAAGCTGCAAACGACCTCGCCCACAAGGTGGATTTCGACAAGCTCCAGAAACTCTACAAGGAAAGCGCTGACGTAACTTATGCATGGACCAACTTTGCAGAGTCATTCACTCGCCGTAGCAACGTAGAGTTCTCTACCCGTGCTTTCAAACTTCAGAATGGCATGGAGGTAAAGGGTTCCGAGAAGAATAAGAAGAAGCAATATCATGAGTTTGAGGACAACTCAGATGAATGGGATATGGCACTCGACAAAGAGGTGCTCGCTACCCTTCTGAAAAACTACAAGGAGCACGTTGATGCGAAGTGGTTGCCTAAGTTCTACAACATCATCGACACTCAGTTTGGAGGTGATTATACGAAATATGTAGATTATCTCTGGGAGAAGTCACTCCTCATGAAGAAGGGTGCCAAGCTCTACTTCAACAAGAAGGGATATGAGAAAGACCCAGGTGTAAATTACAGCATGGATCTGAATGACATTTACGCCGACTTCGTAGAGAAGATGGGAGCCGTATCTGATTCTATCGCCGAGCAGGAGAAGTATCTCTGTGCTGCCAAACTGCGTATGGAGGAAGACATGCCTCACTATAGCGACGCCAACTTCACCATGCGATTGAGCTACGGACAGGTGGGCGGTTTCGACCTCGGCGGCAAGCCATCAGGCTACTATACTACAGCTGAGAGCATCGTAGAGAAGATGAAGCAGGGCGATAAGGTCATCGATTATTTCGCAGAGCCTATCATGCACGAACTCCTCTCTGAGAAAGACTTCGGCAAGTATCAGGACAAGACTACAGGCAAGATGCAACTCTGCTTCCTCACCAACAACGATATTACCGGTGGTAACTCTGGTAGTCCTATGTTCAACGGCAAGGGTGAGTTGATAGGTCTTGCATTCGACGGCAACTGGGATAGCCTCAGCTCAGACATCAACTTCGACAAGCGCCTGGCTCGCTGTATCGGCGTAGATATTCGCTATGTGCTCTACCTGATGGATAAGTGGGGACACGCAGACCGCCTCTTGAAGGAGATCAATGCAAAGTAAATTCTATCTCTGAATCAACAGAGATGATATAAAGGTTTATCCTGGAATAAAGATTAGTCTCAGGATGATATAAAAAGAGCGGAAAATCAGCTGTTAACTGTTAACCTGTTAACTCCTGGCTTTCCGCTCTTGTTTTATTTAGTCTTTCTATTCTTATTATCTTGCTGATTTTCAGTTTATTTTTATCTTACAGATTCGCAACCTACAGAATTCCAATTAATATTGCGAGATATTATTCAGTTCCTTCAATGAAACCTGACGAGGTTTTTCGACGAGTTTCTTCTTCAATTCATCCACCGTTATTTCTGCAGATGGATTGAAAGAAGCAGAGCGCATGTAATCAATTACACTCTGATAGAAAGCCTTGCCTTCTGGATATTTGGCAGCCTTCTCCAAATCGCTCATGCAGACAAGGAGCTTTCCGGCTCCCACCTTCCATTCCATGACCAAACCAAGTTTATGATTCCGCTACCATTGCCAGTTGGTGTGCATTTTCATTTTGGGCTTGATAAGATTGTCAGAAAGTTGCTTCAATAATTCCATATTTCTTGCCTTATTTGATGTTTACGCCACAATTATACAAAAATTGCGGTAAAAACACCGCAATTTACCAAAGAAATTGCTGTATTTTTACCGCAAAATATGGATATTGCATCAAAACATCCCTTTGATGCAGACTTTCATCTTATTATAAATCGCTGCCTAAATTACTTCTTCTTAGGACGACGGCGAGCCCAACCTTCTTCCTCGAAGTTTGGCTCCTCGCCCTTGAATTTCACATTGTCATTGTTCTGGAAGAACTGACGCCAGTCGCCTGTTTCCTCCTCACGGCGTGCTTTCTTTCCACCACGACCTTTCTCTGAGCCACGGCTTCCACGACCTCCACGCTCAGAACGAGCATCATCAGAACCTCTGCGTCCACGGGAACCCTTCTCTGCAGAACGTCCACCACGACTGCCTCTGCCATGACCTTCCTCGTCAGCATCATTACATCTTACGGTTCTGCCCTTGTACTCAGTTCCGTTCAAAGCCTTCATCACACGCTTAGCATCCTCCTCTGGCACTTCGATGTAGGCAAACTTACTCAGCAGGTCGATGTGACCTACCTCCTGACGGCCCTTCACATGCTTGTTCAGATACTGCATGATTTCGCCCGGATAGAAACCATCCGCCTTACCCAGATTGATGAAGAGGCGCTTGAATCCAGCCTCAGTTTCGTGCTTTCTACGACCACCAGAAACCTTGCCACGCTCACCACGACTTCCACGACCTTCGCCGTTACGTGAACCCTTACCGCTCTCTGGCTTCACAATCTCAGGAGCATTCTTGTAGTAATCCAGGAACTTACCGAAGGTGATGGTCACCATCTTCTTGATGATATCCTCCTTGTCGATGTACTCAAATTGGCGGTTGATTTCAGCCATGTATGGAGCAATCTGATCCTCATCCACATCCGTCTTCATGATATCGTCCATCGTCTTGAAGAGCTGCTTCTTGCAGATTTCCTCTGGGGTTGGCAAAACGCCATCCACGAAGTCCTTGCCAATCTGCTTCTCAATCTGGCGAACCTTGAATTTCTCACGAGTATGGATGATAGAGATGGAAGTTCCCTTCTTTCCGGCACGACCAGTACGACCGCTTCGGTGGGTATAACTTGCCACATCGTCAGGCAAACCATAGTTGATAACGTGAGTCAGATCATCTACGTCCAGACCACGTGCTGCCACATCGGTAGCCACCAGGAACTGAACGGTATGGTTGCGGAACTTCTGCATGGTGAGGTCTCGCTGCTGCTGGCTCAAGTCGCCATGCAGGGCCTCGGCATTATATCCATCCTTGATAAGTTTATCGGCGATATCCTGCGTCTCCAATTTGGTGCGGCAGAAGATAATCGCAAAGATGCGCGGATAGAAGTCCACGATGCGCTTCAGGGCAAGATACTTATCCTTGGCGTTTACGAGATAGTAGATGTGGTTTACGTGCTCAGCACCCTCATTGCGTGAACCCACCACGATTTCCTTGTGGTCGTGCAGGTAGTTGAGTGCTATCTTCTCGATGTCCTTGCTCATGGTAGCCGAGAAGAGAAGGGTATTTCTATCCTCCGGCACGTTCTCAAAGATGGCATTGATGCTCTCAGAGAAGCCCATGTTGAGCATCTCGTCAGCCTCATCAAGCACCACGTTATTGACGTGTTCCAACTGAGCCACACCGCGATTAATCAGGTCGAGCAATCGTCCAGGAGTAGCCACGATAATCTGCACACCATGCTTCAGGGTGCGTATCTGGCTTCCGATGTCAGTACCACCATAGACTGCAGCAATATGCAAACCGTCGATGTACTTGGCAAAACTGTTCAAATCGTCTGCTATCTGGAGGCAGAGCTCACGTGTAGGACTGAGGATGATAGCCTGTGTCTGCTTGCTGCTGGCATCAGTTTTCTGGATAACCGGAATACCGTAAGATGCAGTCTTACCCGTACCGGTCTGCGCCAACGCAATCACGTCGTTCTTATTACCAAGCAAATATGGGATTACTTCTTCCTGAACTGGCATTGGATTCTCAAATCCAAGCTCTTCGATGGCACGGCGAATCTCTTCGCTCACGCCCAATTCTTCAAATGTCTTCAAATCTTTTTAACCTTAATTCATGTATAATCAAATAGAAGGCCGAATTCACCCTCCCAGCCATGAATTAGGGTGCAAAATCCTTCTAAAACGCTTGCGGCAACCATATAGTTTTATTAAGATTGCCTAAATTCGGGTGCAAAGTTACGAAAAAACTTTGAATTTCTTGCAGATTTCTCTATTATTTCATTACCTTTGCACGAAATAACAAACAATCGAATGATATGAAAAAAGTAATTTTCACTCAAGAATGGATGGCAATGCATCCATACGAGAAACCTAATGAAGTGGATCAATATTATACGGAGTTATCCAATGAAATATACCACGCCCTCGATGATGCCTGCTTCACGCATCAGTTCAAAGACGTGGAAGATGCCAAGCAGCTCGCCCTCTGCATCGCCGGATATTTTGAGGACGTGCTCTCCGGTACTTGTATCTGGAAGACTTTCACCGCAGAATGCAAGAAGCGATATGGTTCATACATCCCGTTCTATGAGAACGAAAAGGAGTTTGTCAAGAACTCTCTCAATGAAGATGATGCGCCATACGATCCGGACGAGATCAACATCTCCGACATCAAGTTCTTGTGCTGGCACCATTACCAGCAGAGTGCCTACATCCAGGAGGCCGTACCTTTCCTCTTCAGTACGATAGAACTGGCAGCCAAACTGGTGTATAATCTTCTCGACAAGGAGTATGAAACTGCACCGGAAAATGAGCGCCTGCGTGAATTTCTCTGCGAGTTGCCTACAGCAGAAGACAAGTTCCTGGAATACAGAGACGTGCTGGCATGGTTTCACTATAACTGCTTCTTCAACATCAACAATCTCAAGCGCCTGCAGTTCGACCTCGAAAAGCTCGCCCGCTCTCCACAGGGCTTCAATGAAATCATCGCCTACTCCATCCAGATAGAGCACACAATGAACGATCGCCACAATCTTTTGGCTCTCACCTCTGCTGAATGGCTTGCCAAGATCAGCGAGCATCATCCTGCCCACAAACTCTGGACGGACATCGATTACAAGGGAACCAGAGCCTTCAGAATGATGAAAGAGGATGAGAAATTCTTCTATCTGAAGGATTTGTATGAGGAGGAAGATGATCCGGAGAAGGCCTCAAAGGAGAATCAGGAGAAGACCTCAAAGGAGAATCAGGAGAAGGCAGAAGAAGGGAGCCTCATCAGAGTGCTCAAGGAATCTACCAATATTGGGGATGCTTCTTCCTTCCTCAGCGGCGAGAATGTGCTCGTATGCAATCTCTTCCGATTTGGTGGAGACTGGTGGCAAACCGGTGCTCTCCTCGATCCTACTTATGAAGACAACAAGGCTCAGATAGAGGCTGAGAGAAATATTCAGAAACACAAGAAGAGCATCCACGACTACAATCTGCTCAAGCAGAATGGCTATGGAGACAAGTTTGTGTTCATCGAGGATGTCAAAACGATGAAGGAATTCCTGAAGAATATCGGTTTCGAACTGCCATCCAACATCAGTTTCCCTCAGAAATACGAAAAGGGAATCATCGTGTACGGAAGTCCTTATACGGGCATCAACATCAGCTTCGGAACCGCCCATTGCATCGCTTCGCCTGAAAACCCATACTACAATGCCGAGCGTGCAGCAGAGGACAGTTTCAATATCATCTCCGGCAACGGTCTTCCTTTCCCTTACGAGATTGTTTGCAAGCTGATAGAAAAGGGAATGCTTCCTGATGCCAACATCTTCACCAGCCGATATGTGAAGGAAGAGGGTCTGAAGATTACTCAGGCCAATATCCAGTTCCTTGCCGATTACTATCTGATGGGCAGAAAGGACAAGGACTTGTCGCCTGAAGAATTGTGGTAAAGATTGATTTCGTATATTCAAAAAGTTCACTACGCTAATGGCATTTTTCAAGGGGTTAGCGTAGTAGACTTTTGATATTTAAGAGAAGAAAAAGCGGAAAATCAGCTGTTAACTGTTAACTCTGTTAACCCCAGCTGTTCTTCCGCTCTTCTTTATTATAAATGTTGACAGACATTCTTTTGCTGTCTTCAAACAATATTAAAGAGCTATCAGCTTGCAACAATTATTAAATATACGTAATTTTCCATATAAATATGTAATAAAGTACATATCCGTCATCATTTTTAGTAATTTCGCAGTTAGTAATTCTAAAATCACTAAATTATGAAATTCGTAGATAGAATCAGGGAACAAGCTGTTTTACAGACAGCTTTGGAGTCTAAAGCGTCAAGTTTCATCGTGATATACGGACGAAGGAGACTTGGAAAATCAACTCTCATCAGAAGAGTGTTGAAAGATGGAGACATTTACTTTGAAGCCAACCTGAGCGAGAAGACTACCCAGCTAAGTCTGTTGGCACGCACCATAGGCACGGAATATCCGGGCTTCGACAACCCTGTGTATTCTTCCTGGGAAGACATCATCATGGCTTTCAACTACCGTTGCAAGGAAAACGCAACACTTGTCTTGGACGAGTTCCCATATCTTGTTCAGAAAGATCCAGCCTTACCTTCTACTCTACAACGAATCCTCGATAGACGTATTACCGGAGTAAATGAATTACGCTGCAACATCATCATCTGCGGCTCTTCACAGAGAATGATGCACGGACTCTTACAAGGTTCAGAACCTCTTTATGGCAGAGCCGACCATATTTTCATCCTGCGTCCTGTCAAGCTGCCTTGGTGGCAAGATATCATCAACACCTCAGCCAAGGAACTTGTAGAAGAGTACTCTATATGGGGTGGAGTGCCCCAGTACTGGAGTCAATGAGAAAGATTCGGCTCTTTGGATGAAGCCATTCAAGAACTGATATTAGACGAAATGGGAAATCTCTATGACGAGCCTGCCCGTCTGTTTATGGATGAGGTATCAGATATCGCACCCTATTCATCTATCATGCTTGCAGTGGGCAGTGGAAAGCAGAAGTATTCCAGCATTTCTGATGCTCTTGGCAAGACTACGGCAGAGCTTGCCAAACCGATAAAAATTCTGACTGAAATGACTTTCCTCAGAAAGGAAGTACCATTTGGCGAAAATCCGCAGAAGACAAAGAAGATTCTTTATCGGATAGATGACCCATTCATGGCTTTCTACTACAGATTCATCGAACCAAACAAGTCTATGATTGCCTTGGGGCGTGGCAACATTGCAAAGAAATTCATCAATGACGGTTTCAACGGTCATGTTGCCGAGGTTTGGGAAAGACTGTGTCAGTTGGCTGTCAGCGGTAGCAACATAGAAGGTCACACATGGGGTGAAGCCTCACGCTGGTGGGGCAAGGTTCCCATCTTTGAAGAAGGCAAGAAAACCCCTGTCGGCAACGAGGAACTTGAATTTGATGTTGTTACAGAAGACCTCTTTGACAAGAACACAATACTTGTAGGAGAATGTAAATGGACAGCCCCTGATTATGCTGACCGGCTCTTGGAAAAGCTGAAGAGAAAGGTGGCTCTCGCCCCATTTGCTCAGGGAAAGAATGTAATATACCTCCTTTTCCTAAGAGAAAGGCCATTACCTGGTCCTCAGCCTTGCAAGGTAATATTGCCAGATGAAGTGGCAAGTTTGCTGCATCATTGAGCTAATCTAAATTATGTTCCGTAAGGTAATGATTAAAACTTGGTTGCACTGAGGATGAAATGAAAAAGGGGCACGATTACTCGTGCCCCAATGAAAGCTTCTGTTAGTAAGCCTTCAAACTGAATAACAGCATTAAGGCCACCAACAAAAGAACCTTAATCCACGTTGACTTTTTCATTGTCTTCGCTTTTTAGGGTTAGTTTAAAATAGGTCTTCACCTGCTTACAGAATCTAATTACAGAGTGCCTAGTAAGCCACAGCACTCCCATATAGCATCTCTAAGATGCTTGTTGTCATTTATTGAACAACAACTTTCTTCACACTACCATCGCTGTACTTCACGATGTTCAAGCCCTTGGTTGGAGCAGACAATCGCTGACCGTTTACGGAATAACGAGACACTTCCTTGGCACAATTAGAATTGGCAACTTTGTCGATACCTGTTGGATCGAATTCTACAATGTTTTTGAAATCACCCCAAAAATCAGCTAGGAAATAATCTTGGTAACTACCTTGCGGAACATATAAAATACATTTTTTCTTATCTACATCTTTCAATGCCGAGTCTCCAACTTTAGCAGGAATCAACCAATTAACCGTAATAGAAGTTATGTCTCTACAGTTTAAAAAGATACCTCTTCCTAAAGAAGATACACTAGAAGGAATAACTATCTGTGTAACTTTTATATCATTAAGGAAATAATTGATACTACATTTTATACCAAGACTAAAATGTTCAGTCTCTAAATATTTTTCCAACTTATCATTTATATAATAATTTACCTCTTTCAAATTACTACACCCACTAAAAGGTGAAGCACCCAAATCTATAGATGAACAGATTGACAAATTGGTTAAACCACTACAATCTTTAAAAGCATAACTATACAATTTCGTAACACTAGAGGGTATCACCAAGCTCGTCAAGGAACGACAACCCTCAAAAGAACAATTACCTATTTTAGTAACACTAGAAGGAACCGACAAACTTGCCAAGCTGCTGCAACCATCAAAAGCATAATCATTTATTTCTGTCACGTTTGATGGAATTTCCAAACTTGCCAAAGAACTACAGCCATAAAAAGCACCGTCATATATAGCAGTAATTCCGAAAGGTATGACAAAACTTGTCAAACTGCTACATCCACTAAAAGCATAATGCCCTATTTTAGTAACACTAGAAGGAACCGACAAACTTGCCAAGCTGCTGCAACCAACAAAAGCATAATCTTCTATTTCAGTCACACTAGCAGGAATCACCAAGCGAACCTAGCTACGACAGTTTTTCAATGCACTAACACCTATATTTACTATATTTGAAGGAAGAACCAACTTATTTAAGCCATAACAGTTCATAAAAACTTTTTCACCAAGTTTGTCATTCTCCGTGTAAAAAGGATAGCCACTATATTCTGCTCTTAAATAAGCCTCTCCTCCACTCACTATTTTCACTTCTGATAAATCTAATGCAGATAGTTTGCCTGCCGTTTTATTTCCCTCAATAAGACCAACTCCAACCATATCACGAATCAATTTCAAATCTGTTCCATTTATCTCACCTATAATCTTCAGATTCGTAATCTTATACTTTTTTGTACTTCCTATCTTATTTGGCAAAGTACCAGCCTGTTCCAACTTAATTGTAATTTGCTTGGTTATCAATTCATCATCTGCTGCCTGAATCGACAAACACCCAAACAACATAAATACTGCTGTCAACAACAGATCTTTAAACGAAAAAGTTCTCATATCTAAATAGTTTTAAAGTTTATAATGCATCACCTATTTGAACGCTTGTAAGATTACTAACAATTGGTTCTCCATCCATTCCTCTACTTAATTGACAATCAAAAGAGCACAAGAAGGTTTGTGTTAGAATGCCTTCACCTTTTTTATACTCTAAACGAGCATGCCCTTTTATACTCCAACACGATTTATCCGTCGGGGACAAACTCACTGTTCCAATCTCCATATTAGCACTTTTGACTTCTACACCTTCCATTCTTCCCATAAAAGTAATTGAAGAAACGTGATTACGAACATAAGTAGCTATCGCTGCTATCTTGTCCTCATCAACATCAAACGATAATTTTGGTTGTACCATACTCTAACTTTTTTATGTGAAACAATCTGTTAACCACACAATAAAAAGAAAGCGTGAACTTTCCTGTTGTTCGCTTCATGAACAGAGGCCCTGGCAAGCCCATCTTATCGAAACGAACAACTTCGAAGCTCACGCCGATATGATACACCATTCCCTATACCGATTTGGACACCCTACATTTGCGTAGGGTGCCATACCGATAAAGGGATGCGAATATACACATCCCGAGAGCATCTACCGCTGCATAGTCTTTGATAAGATTTGAAACTGCCAGGTTTCTGTTCATCAAGAACCAAGCGCTAGTAAACGCACTTTTATATTATGTCACAACACCTACCCATCCCAAAACCACATCTCAACCATCGCTATGAATCACAGCAAAAGTCTCGACATCGGCGTGAGCTGAATTGGTATCTGCATGCAAAAGTAATGAAAATAATTGGAAAGTCGTATCATTTCCGATTATTTTTTTCAAGAAACATAAAGGTTCTGTTGTGTGAAGGCACACAAACAACCACAAAAGCCCTTTATCTATTCTACTTTGAACAAATCATCCAGCACCACCTCGTTCTGAATGTTTTGCCAACCAGCATTATGCTCTACACCATACGAAGTTATCATCGAAAGATGGAGGGTCTTCTTCGTTCCTGTCGCCTGCTTAAACAATTCCCTGCGCTTGATTAACCAAGCCGCATAATCGGGAATAATGGAATAAGTACACAAGTAAAAATACAAAAGTCTACTACGCTAACCCCTTAAAAAATGGCGTTAGCGTAGTAGACTTTTGATATTTAAGAGGAGAAGGTACAGAAAAACAGCTGTTAACAGTTAACTCTGTTAACCCCTATTTCAGATTCTTATCCAGAAACTCCAGCATTTTCTCCTGCGCCTTCAGTCCGCAGGAATGAGGGATTTCCCAAAGCTCCGTATCCAGCAGATTAT
>ERZ1026934.409-NODE-409-length-11286-cov-6.640014_pt1 | contig 11286 bp, 9 predicted proteins | sample MGYA00519462_ERZ1026934 | MGnify/ENA primary metagenome ERZ1026934 (study PRJEB26926, sample SAMN06164446) | human gut metagenome | biome: ENVO:00009003; feature: ENVO:2100002; material: ENVO:00002003 | host: Homo sapiens | place: USA | collected 2012 ...
ACACAATAAAATCAAACTTTTTCGGTTTATATGACAAAGAAGTTGCAGTTTTTTTTGTAATTTTGCACCCCGAAACAGGTAATATCGGTTTCAGCGATAATAAAACAGATAATTTAATAGACAATTAAATACAGGTAAAAAGATAAATATTTATGAGACAACTTAAGATTAGCAAGAGTATAACCAACCGTTCCAGTGAAGCACTTGATAAGTACTTGGTGGAGATTGGTCGTGAACCTATGGTCTCTATTGATGAGGAGATCGAACTCGCACAGAAGATCCGCAAAGGCGGTCGCGAGGGTGAGCGTGCTAAAGATAAATTGGTGAAAGCCAACCTCCGCTTCGTGGTTTCTGTAGCAAAACAGTACCAGCATCAGGGCCTTTCGCTCACCGACTTGATTGATGAGGGAAATATCGGACTTGTAAAGGCTGCTGAGAAATTTGATGAGACTCGCGGTTTTAAGTTTATCTCATACGCAGTTTGGTGGATTCGTCAGAGCATCCTTCAGGCTATTGCAGAGCAGAGCCGTATTGTTCGTCTGCCACTCAATCAGGTAGGTGCTTTGAGTAAAATCCAGGCTGAGATTAGTAAGTTTGAGCAAGAGCATCAGCGCAAGCCATCCGTTTCAGAATTGAGTAAGATAACCAACATGGAGGAAACTAAGATTGACCAGACCATCAAGGCTGACAATCACCACATGAGTATCGATGCTCCATTCGGTGGCGAGGATGATGACAATGCGATGGTTGACGTGATGGCATCAGGTGATGACACACGTACAGACAAGCAGGTGGATTTCGAGTCAATGAGCAGTGAGTTGAAGCGCGTACTTGACGCTGTTCTCAAACCTCGTGAGCGTGATATTCTCTGCTATTGCTATGGCATCGGATGCCATGAGAAAGGCTTGGAAGAAATCGGAAGCGAGTTCAATCTCACCCGTGAACGTGTACGTCAGATTCGTGAAAAAAGTATTCTGAAGCTTCGCGACAGTGGAAAGATAAAAATTCTCATGAAATACTTAGGATAAAAAAAAGCTTGGCAAATAAATTTTGCCAAGCTTTTTTATATTTCTCTATTAACTAAAAAGGGTTCCTTTTACTTCATCAAGTCTTGCCTTAATGCTGGATGAAAATTAATGCTGGATGAAATTTCCATCCTTATCTATCAGTCCAGACATACCATCCTTGACAGCTTCAAAATAAGGATATTCATCGCGTAAACAAATCTCATCATAGAGGAAGTCTGCAACAATGGTATCATTACCATCAGGATAAACCAACCCCATCTTGCCATTCTTTTCTGCTATTACAGGCATCAGGCTCAAGTCGTCATTGTAAATATAGCAAGTACGGAGGAAGTCATACTGAGGCGAAAGCATAATCTCACCCGTATGATTCTTCATACCAAACTTACCATCCTGCTCAAATACCTCATGATACTGGATATACTTCTCTTTGAGGCGAAGATAATAGAAAATCATCTTGCGCTTGTCATTGACAAATTCCAACATATATTGGAATGTATCACAATAGTTAGCAACAGAACGTACCAGTATCATCTTCAAATCAAGGCCATCCAGCGCCTTTCTATTCAAGTCAATATACTTGGCTATCGCCTTTTCTTTCTCTGGCAAGGTCAAACTTGCCAAGCGTTCCTCAAACTTGAGCATGGCAGTTTTAGTACCCGACATACCTTTAATATACCGGTGAATCTGTCTTCCCATTTCTGCACAGACGAACTTGTCAATCTCTTGCTGCTCTATCGGGTCAGCATACTCTTTTATAAGAGCTTCAGGTGTCGTGTTCATGGTTAGTCCTTTCTTTTTTATAGATGTTCCTCATCCCACCAATAGGATGAGAGAACATCCGGGTTTATAATTATTTAGCACTCAATATCATTCAAATATGATTTCTGAAAAAATGCATCAGAAAATCAGCAGACCTTATCAGAGAAAAATTATTTCTTGATATTAGGCTTCTGCAAGCCATATCCCTTGCGCTTATCTTCCAGCATAAGAAGAATGGAAATCAAGATAGCCACTACACCGAAACCAGCAAAGATAGTCATTGTCTCCGTATAGTCTATCACGCCATTAGCCGCCGTGTTAGCCTGATTAACCTTACCAATCCAAACTGGAACAAGAGCCAAGCCGATATTCTGAATATAGAAGATAAGAGCATAAGCAGAACCTAAGAATTTCATCGGGATAATCTTAGGTACGGATGGCCACATGGCAGACGGAACCAATCCGAAAGCAACACCTAAGATAAGCATCATGATGATAGCCACCACGTATGAATCCATTGGCAAAGCAAATACGACATGAACCAAGGTCAAGAGACAACTGCCGATAAGCATCAGGGTTGCACCCTTACCATATTTATCATATATACTACCAAAAAGTGGAGTCAGGATAATAGTACCATAAGGCAGCATAGCTGGAATAAAGCCAGCTACATCTTCACTTACTCCATACTTGAAAATCATCAACTTGGTAGCAAACTTCAAGAATGGGAACACACCTGCATAGAACATGAGGCAGAGCACTGCGACATACCAGAAACCTGTAGTCTTCACCAAACCAGCCAAATCAGAGAACTTGAATCCCTCTTCCGGTTCCGTTTCAACAGCAGCAACAGATGCATCTTCCTTCTTATCCATCACGCAATAAACAAGATAAACCATGATACCAGCACAAAGCAGGGCAAGACCTAAGCCTACAGAAGCAGAAACGCTACCCATCATCTTGGCAAACGGAAGAGAAGCACTCAAGGCTGCAGCTGTACCCAGACGAGCCAAAGCAACCTGCACACCCATCGCCAAAGCCATTTCGTGACCAGTAAACCACTTAGCAAGTATCTTGGTTACTGTAACTCCACAAATCTCACTACCTACACCGAAAATAGCAAAACCAGTAGAAGCAAGTACCACTTGGGTCTGATATTCACCAAAGAAAGGCACAGCGATAGTTCCCGTAAACTGATTACTAACTGCATACCATTTTACCAACGCACCAGCAAACATCAATAATGTAGCAATCACACCCGTAAAACGGATACCAAACTTATCCAAGATAATACCACCAAAGAATAGGAGTAGAAGAAACACATTGAAGAATCCATATGAACCAGAAAAGAATCCATATTCATCTGATGTCCATCCGAGTCCTAAGCCACCATCCTCTCTGGCTGCTGTCAAAAGCGGCTCCAATGGTGACATTACGTCTGTAAAAAAGTAGCCAAACATCATGGTGATAGCCACGATCAGTAAGGCTGACCAGCGAGCTGACTTAGAGTCGCTCAATTTCTGTTGAAATTTTTCTGTAGTTGTCATTAATCTATATATTTATTATTTTCTCTTTACATCCTTGGTTTTTACGATATCAAAAAGATATGAAACTTTGAACACAATCTGACCGAAATTACTTTTTCCAAAGAAATCCTTCTTGGAAGAGCCATAGATGTTGCCCAATCCATAGTAATAACGAGCCTCAGCCAGGAAATGTCCTACCTTCGGGATACTATATTCTGCACCTAAGCCTAAAGCTATACCATAGTCAAACTTATTCTCCACAGCCATCGTATCCTGCGCCATAATGTTGTTCACCCTGTCATTATCCGTAGCTGGCAGGTGTTTCGGGTCGAAGTTGGTCTTCGTAGATTCACTGAGATAGAATCCGAACTGAGGACCCGCGTTAACGAAGATATTCAGTCCACGTGTTTCTCTACCCCATGCTAAATGTGCAAAGATGGGAACCTGAACATAACTGATGGTACGCTCGTATGCCATCGGTTCACCCGTATTGGTGATGATGACCGGTGCATTTTCTATATCCAGAATTTTCTCCTTCCATCCTGCCTGAGCGAAATTCACCTCTCCATAGACAGAGCAGATACTCTTGAAATATTTCTCGCAAACATATCTGAAAGAGAAACCACCGGTCAGTCCTCCATGTTGGCTTTGAGGAATACTGGGAGTAAAGCCCACGCTACTCATCAAGTAACCACCATTTACACCTATAGAGAAGTCATTGCGATGTTCTCCGATCTGAGCATTTGCTGTCATACCGCCCAGCATCAGAAACATCACCAATATCTTAATTGCTTTCATTTACTTATCTTTAATATGTCACATTTAATAGGTTACCGCCTCTATCTGACGATTGAATGTATAATGGATCAACTGTAATATCTCATTACGGTAACCACCCTTTGAAGTCTTGACAAAATGCAGAGGAGTCTGCACAGGAGTATAGTTTACCTGCGTCAACTGCCCTGTGAAATTCTTGCCATACTTATTGACACCCTGAATGAAGAACATCGCCTGATCATAACCCGTAATGGCAAATCGCGGCATTGCTATCTGCATAGGTTGATGAAACCAGGTATTGTATTTACTCTCCAAATCTATCGTCTTAGCAGAATTTGCATTATAATAGAATGTGGAAGGGATATAAGTATCATATTTATAGAAGCGGTCGAGATTGTACTTGGCATACATCAACCACTCGGTATAACCATAGAGGGAGATGTCAGCACCAGGATACTTGGCGGTAAACTCATCCAACTTATTCAAAACCTGAGTCAGTTGTGGCGAACGTCCCGTATTGAGTATCACTACATTTTGTTTGGAAGGAACAAACGACTTGGCAAAATATTCCAATGAAGAGTTAACGTTGGTCACACTATAAGTAATCTTTCTCTTCTCCAGTTCCTTGCGGAGACCAAAAGTAAAGTTACCTTTACGTGAAGTACTGTCATTGCAATCCACAAAGATAGGATGTACATTCTTAAAACGGTTTAGGAAAGCCTTGATGCTTGCATCATTGAGCGATTCCGGAGACTGATAAACCTGGAAGATTTCCTTGCAGCGATCCACCTGGTCACCATTGATAGAAAAAGGAATCACCATCTTGATGCCATAGGTCTTACAGAAATCAGCCAATGAAGCCACCTGCTTGGTATAAAGCGGACCAAAGATAAGATCACAATGATTGGCACCTTCCTGTACTAAAGTAGTACGAATATCCGCATCAATAGGCACATTCCAGGCATGAATATTCGTAGAGATACCTTGCTGCTTCAATTTTTCGCAAGCCATCAGAATGCCACGATAGAACTCCACCATACGCTTGCCGTCACCATCTACATCATGAAGAGGAAGCATCACACCCACATTCACCGTATTGGCTTTCTTCTGAGGAGCCACCTGCTTCTGAGCCACATTGGTCTGAGCAGCACCAGCCGTAGTAGCAGCATTCTTCTCGAAAGGAATAAAGATGGTTGCACCCTTCTGGAGCATATATCCTTCCTTCTTCATTTCCGGGTTAGCTTCCATCAATTCAGGCAGACTCAATCCATACTTATTGGCGATACCGAAAATCGTATCCTTTTTCTTTACCGTATAGATATCACGCCATTTAGTAGTCTGGCAGAACGCAGAGGCATTGAAAATAATCAATCCTATGCCCAACAAGATGTATCTCATTTTTTGTTTCATTTTTTTCGTTGATTTATGTTATTAATCCACAAAATTATGATTTCTTTTGCTTAATTTTATAATTTCATTTGCAAAAATACAAAAAAACTCTCATTCAACCATACTCTAATTCAGAAAATTGCGCTATCTTTGCAGAAATTTACATAAAGACATGAAAATAAAGACGAATTTCATATTATTATTGATGGTGTTTTTTGCCATGGCAACAACCAGTTTTGCAGACGATGCACCATCTATAGCCCCATCAGTCACCTATACAACCAGTGATGGTGAGACTAATGAGGACGCATCCTATTCAGGTTCCGCTCCTATCAAGGCTGCTTTCAAGGCAAACCCAACTGACATTTCCGGATGGACACCCTACTATGAGTGGCATATCTATCACGACAGCGATACGGAACCATATATAATAAGGTATGAAGAAAATACAGATCTTGAATTTAATCAGTCAGGTCTGCACCGCATCATCCTCTATGCCAAATTCACGAAAGATGGTCAGGTTATCGAACAGAACAATGAGGATTCACCTCTCACCCTCACCATCTCTGAAAGTTTCTTGCAGATGCCTAATGCCTTCTCACCAAACGGCGATGGTATTAATGATATCTACAAGGCGAAAGACGGATACCAGAGTCTGACCGAATTTCATGCATATATCTTCAATCGCTGGGGACAGAAACTTTATGAGTGGAATGACCCAGCAGGCGGTTGGGATGGCACCTATAAGGGCAAGCCTGTGAAAGATGGTGTCTATTTCTGCCTGGTCAAGGCAAAAGGAGCCGATGGCAAGACCTACAATATCAAAAAGGATGTCAACCTGTTGAGGGGCTACATCGAATCTGGTTCTACGGCCACGGAATAAACCCGAGAGCAACAGGATTAGAAAGAAAGGAAATCATTCAAGTCGTATTTCCATAAAAAAGAAGTATTTCAAGAAGAGAAAAGCTTTTCAAGGAGCATTTCTATACAAAAAAATAGCATTTCAACAAGAATCAATTAACTTCAATGAATTCAGAAGAAGAAAAGATAAACGTGTGGGGAGCCAGAGTTCACAACCTGAAGAATGTGGACGTAGAGATTCCCCGCAACTCACTGACAGTAATTACAGGACTTTCCGGTTCCGGCAAGTCATCCTTAGCCTTCGACACCATTTTTGCCGAAGGTCAGCGACGCTATATCGAAACATTCTCTGCATACGCCCGCAATTTCCTGGGCGGCATGGAACGTCCTGATGTAGATAAGATTACAGGTCTCAGTCCTGTCATCAGTATCGAACAGAAGACTACCAACAAGAATCCCCGTTCCACCGTGGGCACAACCACAGAGATTTACGATTACCTGCGTCTGCTCTATGCACGTGCCGGTACTGCTTACAGCTATCATAGTGGCGAGGAGATGGTAAAATATACCGAGGAACAGGTCATCGACATGATTCTCAGCGATTACAAAGGTCATCGCATCTACCTCCTTGCTCCACTCGTCCGCCAGCGCAAAGGACATTATCGAGAACTCTTCGAGAGTATGCGCCGCAAGGGATACCTATATGTGCGGGTTGATGGAAAATTTATAGAACTCGAAAGTGGAATGAAGGTGGACAGATACAAGAACCACAACATCGAGGTTCTCATCGACAAACTTGCAGTTCGCGATGACGACGAAGAGCGCATCCGCAAGAGTATCACCACAGCCATGAAACAAGGCGATGGCATGGTGATGGTCATTGATAAGGAGAAGGATGAATCCAAGATTTTCTCCAAGAGACTGATGGACCCTGTTACCGGAATGGCTTATCGGGATCCAGCTCCAAACATGTTTTCCTTCAACTCTCCCGAAGGAGCATGTCCACACTGCAAAGGTTTGGGAAAGGTAAACCAGATAGATCTCAAGAAGGTAATTCCAAACGAAGACCTCAGCATCTATGCTGGTGGAATAGCTCCTTTAGGCAAATACAAAGATCAGAAGATTTTCTGGCAGATAGAATCATTGTTGGAGAAACATGATGCCACGCTCAAGACACCTATCAAGGACCTTGACGAAGACACCATGCAGGAAGTTTTATATGGTACACTTGAAAACGTAAAGATACCGAAGGAAAAGACAAAAACCTCTTCCGACTATATCTGTGCATACGATGGCGTTATCGACTATCTCCACAAAGTCATGGAGAATGATGACTCTACTGCAGGAAAGAAGTGGGCAGATCAGTTTATCTCCACCATAGATTGCCCAAAATGTCATGGTATGCGCCTGAAACAGGAGTCTCTCTCCTATCGCATCTGGGATAAGAATATCTCAGAAGTTGCATCCCTCGATATCGACGAATTGCTCGATTGGCTCGAACATGTTGAGGAGCATCTACCGAAGATGAAAGCCAAGGTGGCTCATGAAATCGTAAAGGAATTACGTTCCCGCGTAACCTTCCTTCTCGATGTCGGTTTGAATTATCTCTCTCTCAACCGTCAGTCTGCTTCCCTTTCCGGCGGTGAAAGCCAGCGCATCCGACTTGCTACGCAGATTGGCAGCCAGTTGGTCAATGTACTCTATATCCTCGACGAGCCAAGTATCGGATTGCATCAGCGTGATAACGAGCGCCTCATCAACAGTCTGAAAGAACTTCGCGACATCGGCAATACCGTCATCGTAGTAGAACATGATCGCGATATGATGCTTGCAGCCGACTGGATAGTAGATATCGGTCCGAAGGCAGGACGCAAGGGAGGCGAAGTTGTCTTTCAGGGCACACCAGCAGAAATGCTGAAGACCCAGACTATCACCGCGCAATATCTGAATGGCAAGACGGAAATCGAAGTTCCTGAGAAGAGGCGTGAAGGCAATGGTAAGAGTATTATCATCCGAGGCGCAAAGGGCAATAACCTGAAGAATGTAGATATCGAGTTCCCACTCGGCAAACTCATTGTGGTAACAGGTGTCAGCGGATCGGGCAAATCAACACTCGTCAATGAGACGCTTCAACCGATACTCTCTCGCCATTTCTACCGTTCGCTCAAAAAGCCGATGCCATACGACAGTATCGAAGGCATAGACAACATAGATAAGGTGGTCAATGTTGATCAGAGCCCAATCGGTCGTACCCCACGCAGTAACCCAGCTACCTATACAAACGTGTTCGCTGATATCCGCACACTCTTTGCCGGTTTGCCGGAAGCCAAGATACGCGGTTACAAATCTGGTCGTTTCTCTTTCAATGTTAGTGAAGGCCGCTGTCAGGCTTGTAAGGGAAATGGATATAAGACCATTGAGATGAACTTCCTGCCGAATGTATATGTACCATGCGAGGTTTGCCACGGCAAGCGATACAACCGTGAAACTTTAGAGGTAAGATATAAGGGAAAGAGTATTGCAGATGTGCTTGACATGACCATCAATCAGGCTGTAGAATTCTTCGAGAACGTACCGCAGGTTCTTCAGAAAGTCAAGGCTTTGCAAAGTGTCGGACTCGGATATATCAAGTTAGGACAAAGTTCCACTACCCTCTCTGGCGGTGAAAGTCAACGAGTAAAACTTGCCACAGAGCTTTCCAAGCGTGATACCGGCAAGACCCTCTATATCTTGGACGAACCGACAACCGGACTCCACTTCGAAGACATCCGCATCCTGATGGATGTATTGGAGAAGTTGGTAGATAAAGGCAATACGATACTGATCATCGAACACAACCTCGACGTCATCAAGTTAGCAGACTACATCATTGACATGGGACCAGAAGGCGGACGAGGAGGCGGTCAGTTGCTGTGTGCAGGAACCCCAGAGGAAGTAGCCAAGAGCAAGAAAGGATTCACTCCAAGATTCCTGGCAGAAGAACTCAAGAGAGAAAAGAAATAAGATTATCAACACTATATTTTAACAAAAAAAGATTGCTTTATGGATAAATTACCGATGAATGATGTGCCGATGCTGGTAAGCGCAATCAACTTCCTGCTTCGCGACCATGAGTTTGATACACTGGATGAAATTTGCTATCATTTCCATGTAAACCGTGCCGATCTGGAAGCTAAAATGGCAACCCAGGGTTTCGAATGGTCAGAAGAGCAGAAAAAGTTCTGGTAAAACGGCATCAATTAGCATTATTATGCAAGAAAAGCTCAGATAATTTATTTTATCTGAGTTTTTTTATGTACTTTTGCAGCCACAATAATTATCTCGGAAAGAGATCAGTTTAATAAACAAGAAAAACGAACAAGAATAAATAAAAAAATAAAATAAGACATGACTGCAAACATAACAAAGCGACCCTTGTTTCGAGAGATTCAAGACTATGTATTCATCGCCATCGGCATGATTTCCTATGCCATCGGCTGGAATGTATTTCTCCTTCCTACCAACGTAACAGCCAGCGGCTTACCTGGTATCTCCTCTATTATCTATTGGGCCACAGGATGTCCAGTACAAATACCTTATTTTATAGTCAATTCCTGTCTTATCGTAGCAGCTTGGATCATTCTCGGCAAGAAGTTTTGCATGAAAACCATCTATGCCGTAATCGTGGTAACCCTTCTCACCTCCTATTTTTCACACCATACAGAAAATCTGCATCTCCTCCAGAGCCAACCGCTTTGGGCAGCATTCTTAGGAGCAGTATTTTGCGGATGTGGTATCGGACTCGGTTTTTCTGCGGGCGGTTCTACGGGAGGAACAGATATCGTAGCAGCCATCGTCAATAAGTATCGCGACATCTCTCTGGGCAGAGTCATCATGATATGTGATATTTTCATCATTTCCTCCAGCTACTTTGTAGTCCACGACTGGGAGAAAGTACTCTATGGATATGTAGTACTCTATGTCCAGGCATTCTGTATCGACCAGGTGGTCAACAGTCGTCGCCGAAGCGTACAGTTCTTTATCATTTCTAAGAAATATCAGGAGATAGGCAAACGTATCAATACAGATGCCGATCGTGGAGTAACCGTAGTAGATGCCTCCGGTTTCTATTCCGGTCAGCAAGTAAAGATGCTCTTCGTACTGGCCAAACAGCGCCAGTCACAAACCATCTTCCGCCTCATCGAAGAGATAGACCCTCACGCCTTCGTCAGCCAGAGTGCCGTGATTGGCGTATATGGCGAAGGCTTCGACCAGATCAAGGGTAAGATCAAGAAGAAAGGCGAAGAAGGGAAAGAAGAAGAAATAGAAGGGAAATAAACTTTTGCATTATATACATGTTACCCAAGCCCAAATCGGGCGAAAAGTGCCATAATTTCGTTCACGACGAACATTTAACACTTCACAAGTTGGGTAACTCAGAAAAAATGCTTAATTTTGCATTTAGGAAGCATGTCATAAGATAGCAACTGTTGCTAAAATGACGAAGTAAGAAACAACAAAACACCTCAAGGAAGGAGTCATTCTAATGAAATATCCAATAGGAATACAAGATTTCGAAAAACTACGTACAAATGGATATTCGTATGTAGACAAGAGCCGATTCGTGTACAAGTTGGCGACAGAGGGAGAATACTATTTTCTCAGTCGCCCACGCCGATTCGGAAAGAGCCTCTTTCTGTCTACTTTGGAAGCATACTTCCAGGGTAAGAAAGAACTCTTCAAGGGCTTAGCCATATATGACTTGGAGACCGAATGGAAGAAATATCCAATCTTCCATATCGATCTCAACACAGCCAACTTTCGAGAGAAAGATAGTCTGTATACAGTTCTTAATGACTACCTCACAACTTGGGAAAGCAAATATGGAGCCCGTGAGTCAGAAGCCACACTTGCCCTTCGTTTCAAGGGTGTGATAGCAAGAGCTGCGGAGAAAGAAGGATGTGGTG
>ERZ1026934.412-NODE-412-length-11232-cov-12.285408_pt1 | contig 11232 bp, 10 predicted proteins | sample MGYA00519462_ERZ1026934 | MGnify/ENA primary metagenome ERZ1026934 (study PRJEB26926, sample SAMN06164446) | human gut metagenome | biome: ENVO:00009003; feature: ENVO:2100002; material: ENVO:00002003 | host: Homo sapiens | place: USA | collected 2012 ...
TATGTGCAACTTTTTACTCATATTTATCAACTTAAATTAATTCCGCCAACGGGTAGAGTTTAGAAATATTCAATATCTCATCAAATTCATCTGAAAAATGACCCCTAAAAGATTCTTTCTTCTCCCAAGTCGCATGAGATACATCAATGACTAACTTTGCTGTAACATTTTCTTTTATACAAGAATTGTCACCACTGAATTTCATTTTCTGTGCATCTATGGTCAATGTAACCATAATTGCAGCTAAAAGCAATAGGATTTTTTTCATTTTTTATTTTTTATGTGAAACTATATCGCATTAACTAATACTTCTGTACTAGAAACTCATTTATACTCTTTAGGTTGCTCTGTACAAAACAACCCAAAGAGTTATATTTCAATTACTTTGAACCAAGAAAGTTGAAACCGATATTGAAGAAGAACAGACCAGACTTAGATGAATATCCATCTTCACCCCAATTCTTCAAGCCGAAATCATAGCCAATGCTTGCATAAGCACGACCATAGTTGAAGCCAGTTCCGAGACGCAAACCATAATCTAAATCATCGTTTGGGCCATCAAAAACTTGAGAGATAAAGCCACCAAAGAAAGGCTGAATAGACATTTTATCATTCAAATAGTAGTGGTAGCTTACTACAATAGGCATTTCTATAGCCTGATTATTCGTTGATTCATCATCATAATAATAATCATCAGGAATATCCAACTTATAACCTCTATTTACATAATACAAACCAGACTCAAGATACAATGGTATTGGAGCTACCTTAAAATCAACAGCGAATCCACCCATCGGAAAGATCTTGGATTTTATGCCATCTCCAGAATAAGAAGATGCAGAAACGCCTCCACGAATACCTAAGTGAACACGTGGTTTCTCACTCAGCAACTGCGCATTTACCGTCATGGTTGAACCTGTAACCAACATCATGGCAACTACCGCCATTTTTTTAATACTCTTTTTCATAAACCTAAAAATTTAATATTAATAAAATGCAAACTATTTATGACAGATAGCCAATGATAGAATTAATCAATTCGGTCTGCTAATAGTTCACCGTAAATTTCTCCTGCAGCCTCAAAGCCCTGTTTTAACAGTCCTATATAATCACCAAAGTGTCCACCTTTTGATTTCATCTGCATAATTTGAACAACTTTTCCCGTAGCAGTTTCTACTATCATATAGTCAGCTAACGTATTTCCGTTATCATCTATTTTCTTCAATGCCACTTTTAGAGTATATTTGTTTCCCTGCTCTGTAGTGCCACGTAGACGAAGTTTTTTCATTTCCTTGTTCATTTTGGAAATAAAGATAGAAGTAAGACTCGGCTTATAAGTATTTTCCCACTTATCTGCAAAATTACTCTCTCGTTCTCTTTTATCTGCACTCGTAGCCATATATTTCACGAAATCTCGCTCGCTATTATTATTGATCTCACATTTGGAAAAATCCAGATACACGCTCAATGCGCTTTCATTTTTCAGACATTTAGCATCACCGCCTACAGAGTTCTTTATTTTTAAGTTAGAAACGGCATTCAACACTGTCTTAGGAACTTTATTACCTTTTGCCACTACTTTCTTGCGAGCTGGAGTTGGTTCAACTTCTGGGGCAACACTCTCTATCTCTTCGTTCTCCTCAATCTCAACTGGGGTCTTAGTTCCTTTCTTCACGTAGATGACTTCAGTTTCATTACCATCCTCATCCACCTCAATATACTTCACTTTACGCGTTTTTGGAGTAGCAGCAGTGGAAGTTACTGTTGCAGTTTTTTTCAACTGAGAGTTAGGTTTGCGAACAGATGCCCCTTTACGAGAAACGGTACCCTTGCGAGCTGAAACTCCCTTACGAACTGTTGAAGCAGAACGTGTTGAACTTTTTGCTACGGCATTACTTGCAGTTGCTGCTGTTTCAACAGGTGCTTCAACCACTCGCTTCACAACCTTTTTCGTAGGCTTAGCTATCGCACCACAATATTCTACGCTACCAGTAGCGTCCTTTGCTAACTTGAATATATTGCTTGCCAACTCAAAATAGGTCATGCCTAAGCGTACTGTCTCAGATGGGTGTCCTAACCCCTTTACCTCATCAAACGCCATTCGGCAGACATACTGACCTGCCTTCACATCAATAACCTCACAACGACCTTTCATGATTACTCCACCGGCCTTGACACTAGCAAAAGGATTAAAAGAACTGCCTCCGTTACCCATATCCATATAGTCAACATAGATAACCATCTTATACTTGGCATCAGTTAAATGCCTACCAATTTGCATTCCTTTTTTATTTTTCTTATTAAATCGGACTACAAAATATTCTAAAGCCTTATCTTGATCTTGTGGCCAGTCACGTACAAAATCTTCTCCTCGACTCTTCAAATAAGCGTCCAATGTCTGATCTTTGACCATAGTCTTAGAATAGTCCACAACAACAAGAGCCTGAGACGTCTCATTGAAAACAACAGGATTACCTGCCTTGACTGTCACTGGATTGTCAGCATAAATTCCTACGACAGACAACAATAACATTACAATAGATAATAATCTTTTCATACACGATATTTTTTATTACACTTAACTATATGCTATCTGCTTGTTTTTATGATATTGTTGCTTACTCAAAACATTTTACAACAAAAGAAGCAATACTTTTTGCAGAATCTTCATAGCCATCTCCCCATAAATTACTCATTGTTCCCCAATGACCACCTGAGCCAGAAATATGAAATTTAACAAGTATATTGCCAAATTCATCTAATATGTAACAATCATTAGTATTATCACCTTTCATCGATACGCTTACAGGTTTAACAAGCAATGTATATTTTGCATTGCTGTTAAGAGTTACGAAGGCTCCTTTCTTTGACAATTTATTATTCAAAGATTTTATTACTTTTTCTTGGACGACAGGTTTCAATTCATTTTCAAGCTCATTTTTTGCATTATACTTAGGCTGAGAGGCTTGCCGGTATTCCAACCAATCAGCGACAGTCTTATTGTCAATTTTCGTTTCTGAAAAATCTATTTTAAGCCTGATTTTGTTTACACCCTTTAAAGAAGGTTTTGTACCCTCCAGTATTTTCTGTGCACCTACTGTCAATGTAACCATAATTACAATTAAAAACAATAGAATTTTTCTCATAATTATTTTTTTTCAAAACAACATTCTTAGATTTTTTTTATCACCAATGCAGAGTTGGTACCTCCAAAGCCGAAACTATTGCTCAAAACTGTATTTATTTCTGTATCATAAGTCTTGGCTGCTATATTTAATTTTTCGGAATACTCATCAGGATTTTCAAAGTTAATGTTAGGTGCCACAAAATTATTTTGCATCATCAACGTGCTGTAGACAACCTCTGAGGCTCCAGCCATCCAACATTCATGTCCTGTCATACCTTTAGTCGATGAAATTAGAGCATGTTTTCCATTGAACATACGGTTGAGCGCTATCGCTTCATACATATCACCTTGGTGTGTGCTGGTAGCATGGGCATTGATATAATCGATATCGTCTTCCTTAACTCCTGCCATATTGAGCGCACGGGTCATGGCTATAACACTACCATCATCAGACGGCTGACTGATACCGCCACCATTGCTTGAAAAGCCATAGCCAACGACTTCTGCCAAAATATTAGCACCACGAGCCTTAGCATGCTCATACTCTTCCAATACCAAAGAAGCTGCACCACCACTTGGAATCAGACCATCACGATCACGATCAAACGGACGACTCGCCTTAGTTGGCTCATTCATACGAATAGAAAAAGCACCAAGAGCATCAAAAGAAGCCATAGAATAATAATTGGTCTCCTGGGCTCCTCCACAAAGCACCATATCTTGCAAACCTTGTTTTATCATCATGAAACCCAAACCGATGGAATGGCTTCCACTGGCACAAGCCGAACTGACAGTAAAGTTAACTCCTCTAAGGTGGAAAATTGTACTGAGATTCATATTGACAGTGGAATTCATGGACTGAAAAATAATTCCATACCCCAACATGGCTGAGTCATGCTTTTCATCCATAATCTTGGATGCTTCTATGACCGGTTTAGCTGAAGAATCATTACCGAAAATACATCCAACCTCATTATTAAGTAAGTATTCATCGGAGATGCCGGCTTGACAGAATGCCTGTAGACTAGACATATATGCATACTTTGCCTCTTCTGACATTCCTGCACGAGTATGACGATCAAGCATTTTCTTTGTTATGATAGGTTCCTCAACTATGCCAGTCAATGCTGAACGGTAACCATATGTTAAACGTTCGGGCTGTATGCCTATACCTGATTTTCCATTATATAATGAATTCTTGACCGTTTCTAGGTCAGTACCAAGGCATGACCAAATACCCATACCTGTAATTACGACTCTTCTTTCCATTACTTATTATACCTTAATTATATTATGAATGATTGGAATGTAATAGCGATTATGTATAAAGACCACCATTTATACTGATTACCTCACCAGTGATGTAGGCTGCGTCATCCGAAACCAAGAAGCCTACCAATGCTGCCACTTCTTCTGGTTTCCCGAAACGTCCTACAGGTACTAACTTTTTAAGTTCGTCCTGTGGCAAATCCTTAGTCATATCTGTTTGTATGAAACCTGGAGCCACTGCATTCACTGTGATGTTACGAGGGGCTACCTCTTGAGCTAAAGCTTTTGTCGCTCCTATTAGCGCTGCTTTTGCTGTACTATAATTTACCTGACCTACCATTCCTTTCAAACCAGAAAGCGATGACATGTTTATAATTCTTCCACCTCGTTTACGAGGCATCATATGTTTCAATAGGCGTCTTGTGATATAGAAAAAGCCATTAAGATTTGTATTGATGACATCATGCCATTCCTCATTTGCCATCATAAACATAACATTGTCTCGACGAATACCTGCATTGTTTACTAACACAGAAATATAATCATCAGGATGTCTTTGCTCCCACAGGTCAATCGCATTTTCTATAGATTGTGAATCTGCAACATCAAAAGGTAGCAACTCTGCATAACCTCCGTTCGCCTCAATTAGTTCCTTTACCTCATTAGCACTTTCGGAATTAGAATGATAATTGATTATGACAGGATACTCATTTGCTAAGCGCAAAGCCACTGCACGTCCTATACCTCGCGAGGCTCCTGTTACTAAAGCATATTTCATATTTATTAATTGTTTTATTATATTTTTTGAAGAAACGCACTTGGTATATAGGCTGTGGCCATTGTTACCAAATCATCTACTACCACGCCTACTCTCTGTTGTCCCTGCCAGCGTGCAACTATTCCAACCACCCCTTTGAATACACCATCAATAACCTTTACCAACTGTCCTTTCTCGAACTTTGGCACTTCGACTAATGACACGATTGTATTATCCGCATCGGCAGCACAGATGATTTTGAGACTTTCCATCTGATAGTCTGGAACTATCATCGGAACCTTCTCTATTCTGCGTCCAACGTGGACGTGACGATAATAAAAACGGAGGAAAGGGAGGTTTACGTTGTCGTAAACAAAAGATTTGAGTTGTTCTTCGGTGCCGTAGGCGAAGAAGATGTTTGGTAAACGAGACTCTGTAACAACTTTGCGCTTACCTTTTATAAGTTTTACTACATTTGTAGTAGGATAAAAAGCCGTGATGCCTTTGGCTGTCATGTAGTCGTATGCTTTTTTCTCTCTACCATAGGTGGTGCGTAAAGCATACCAATGAGGAATTTCTTCCTCCTTTTGTACTTTAGACTTACTTAATATATGGACACTTCTGGTGGACACCCCTGTTTGTGAACTCTCAGCGGAAACAGTGCTTTGAGCTTCGGGGAGGGCGTTGGAGGTAAGTCCAGCGCAAGGAGGGAATTCACCACCTCCTGAGGTGTGCACATCTTCTGATGTCCATTCATCGACTTTCATATCGGTGCTAACTTTTTTCTAGACAGAAATCCGTTAAATTGCGACAAAAAAAAGCGTGGAATCGTCCTGTTGTCCATTCCACTTCCTGAGGCTCTAGCAATTGCCTATCATAGTTGAACAGACAACGTCAGAGCCCACGCCGATATGAAAATCATGTCCGTGTAAAGAGACCTATATAATACATTTGATTGCGCCCGAAAGGGTACAATCTATGCTTACAAGGTCTCCACGGGATTGATATAATCACACCCGGGACATCTACCGTTGACCACGTTCAAGACAATAATATTACCGTGAATTTGCTAGATTTCGGTCCGTCTTAAACACAGCGTCGATAAACGCCTTCCATTATGTCTGGATTGTCTTCCCACCCAAAGCCCGCTTTCGTATAGATATGTCATGGTTGACTTCACTACACTCAGCACGGCGTAGGCTGCCGACTCGGTTATCATGAAAGAACTCGTCTTACAGCGACAACTGCGGTCTGGCTATACAATCCGAGTGCAAAAATACGAAAATTTATTGAGAAAAGACAAGAAATGACAGGAAATATAAATACCACAATACAAATTTAAGACTATTTAAGTCTAATTGCTTTAATATCTCGGAATTTTTGTATATACAAATGCTGTTCTTATGCAATTTTTGTATGTTATTAGGCCAATATACTTGAAGTGCCGATGAAGTATAGCTTCGACAGGCTATGGAGTGCCACTTCGATGGTTGATGAAGTAATATTTCGTTTTTATGGGATGTATAATAGTTGAAGTTCTGTCATTCTTCGCCTTTTGATGGACGGAATGCATTTGCCTCTCCATCTGCAAAAGTCAAGGTAATCTTTTTCTATGTCACGCAATCCTCGTTCAATCTTTTGCAGGAGACGGCTCTTCGGAAATCTTTTGTTCCCTAATATTTTGTAGGGGCCGACATTATAGGCAAGTACGGCAAGGAGTAGTGAGTCCTTGCCATACTTACGAAACATGGCACATAACTTGGTGAGGTCTGAGCGTAGCAGGGAGTCGGCTTGCTGATAGGTGAGATTATTCTTGAACTTCTCATGCGGCAAAATCCGATGTCCCCATCCGATATAGGGATAGTTGCGCTTAATATCGTGCCATCCCTCATAATACTTGATGCAGCGCACGGCTCGTTCAAAGGGTGGTAATGCAAAGATGCCCAAGTCGCTTTGGCTTGGGCTATCGTTTGTAGGTGTTTTGTTCTGTGCCACTATGCTTTGGCACAGAAACAAGAGCATTAGGGTAATATATATTCTTATCTTTTTCGTCATGGATGTTGTTTTTGTTTTGCATTTGGAGTGTCATTGGCTTGTCACTTGGCATTCTTCTTGTTGAATATCTCTGCTATCATGGCTTTCACGTCCTCACCAACTTGCACGAAGTTTTTATAGAGGATGCGCTCACGCTCATCACGGCTCTTGAAGGTGTAGAACTTGGGCAGTGGCATATACTCGCTTTCCTCTTTCTTGATGTCTGCCATATTGAAGTCGGTCTTGCAATAGAACTTACTGGTCTTGAACTCGTCGCTTTCCTGTATGTTCATACTGCCATTCATGCCGGTCTTGGTTGCCACAAAGTCCCTTGCCGTCTGACCGCAGATCCATCCTGTCGGCATGTCCGAGATTTTACTGGCTGGTACAAGACTGTCCATATTCTCATTCAGGTTGATGCTCGTCTTGTCTCTATCGATGGTCACGCCTTTCTTCAGTTGCACCACCTTTCCAAAAATGTCAGAGGATAGCCATTCCAGAGTTTCCTTGCTTCGTGCCGAACCGCTCACCACATTGCCTACGGTGGTGATGATCTTTTGCATACCCACCTTTCCGTAGTCTGCTTCCAACTGTGGCAGTTCCTGGAATCCCAAGGCTACGCTCACCTTGTTGCTTCGGGCTGTACCTATCAGTCGGTCTATCTTATGGAAGTAGAGTGTAGGCAACTCGTCCACGATGATGCTCACAGGGATGTTCTTGCCTTGCCCTGTGTTCACTCGTGTCACCAGTCGGTTGAGGATTAGGGCATTCAATGCTCCGATGATGCTCTCCATTTCTGGGTCATTGGCTATCAGCAGATAGCTCGGATTCTTCGGGTCACTGACCTTCAGGTCGAAGTCATCTCCATCTTTATGAAATATCCAATAGCTTTCCTTGGTAGCAAGGCGTGAGGTATAGACACGCAGTGTACCTATCATACCCTCCAACTGCTCCATTGCCTTGTTCTTCAAGGCGGTTTGGAATGGTCCTAGCAACGGTGCTACCTCATTGTCGGTCTCCAGCACATTGAAGATGGTCTGGTAACTCTCGTTCAGGAAACTCAGAATATGGGGCATATCGCTGTACTTGCCCAACCAATAGGCTGGCTCTACTTCTTCTCCTGCATGGTTAAACACCTTACCGGTCGGCTTCATCTGCATGGTCTTCGGATCAAGTACTTTTTCTGCTATCAGTATCTTACCATCCTTGTCGTATGGCTCTTTGCCATAGTTGATGAAGAAGTAGATACAGGCGGCGAGGAAGTTGACGGCTGAGGTCTGGAAGAACTGGTCGCTGCCGCCACCGCCTTCCTTCTTTCCTTTTTGCAGTGATTCAAGTAATGTCTCTGCGGTCTCGCTCGCTGCTGCCAAGTTATTGATATACTTCTGCTGTATCGGGTTCACTCGCTTGGAGTATTCCACATCCACGAAGTTGATGATGTTGAACTTGCAGCCTTCTGGCAGTTTCCCCAACTGTTGGTTCTTCTTGTATTGGTAGTACAATTTGGTTGCCAAGGTAGGAAACTTGTAATCGTAAACGACCATGGCAAAGCCTTTTGCACTATGCTGTCGAATGAACGGCTCGATGATGGAGAATGTCTTACCGCTACCCGGTGTGCCCACTACCCAGGTGCCACGGAATGGGTTCACGATGTTCACCCATCCCTTGCGGAACTTGCCCTTATAGTAGTAGCGCATGGGTATATTCACGCTGTATTTGTTGTATTCCTCCTTTTGGCACTGCTCAAAACTCTCGTTTTCAAAGTTAAAACGGTCTTTCATCAGTCCTTCCTTCAGGAACTTCGAGATGTTATCCAAGGCAACATGCACCAGCACCGTTCCGATGATGGTTGTCACCATATAGAGAATGGTGTTCAATCTTAGGGTATAGAGACGAGTGTCCATTGCATAGCCGAAGAGCCACACGGACAGTGTCAGCAGTTCCACGCCACTCACCAGTGGGTACAGCACCTGTCTTCGGGCATCAAACTCCAGATGTTTCTTGTTTCTCGTTCCTACACAGGTGATGCACACCAACAGAAATGTCACCACCTTGCTATACACCAGGTTCCCGTCATGGTAGATAAACCACTGCTTGATGCGGTCGTGCAGGTCACACACCACACCACCAAAGCCGTCTATAGCCCTTGGGTCTATGGCATACTCAAAGAACTCCATCAACACGGATATGTAGATGACCGCCCTGAATATCTTGTAAAATCCTTGTAGCTCCTTGCTTTCTTCCATTGGATATGATTGCTATTTTAGAAAAATCGGATTGAATGAGTCTGCCGACAGCACATCGCTATAGTTCACTTTCAATGAGATGGTGCGACCGCTGATTTGGTTCTCCGTCATTTCAATGGTTAATTGCTTGTCATTCGGGAATGTCATTTTCCGAATGACTATCACATTGCGGTAGCCATAGCGGAAACGCTTGGTCTGCTCCAACGTGAAGACAGGATGCAACTCTACCATCTGTGAGTTGGTTGCCTTGGCGGTCTTTTTATCCGTCAGCTTCAATCGTATTTGGTCTATATCAAATGGCACGTCTGTCTTGTTCTCCACCGAGAAGTCCAAGAAGAAATAGTCGCCCGACGAATAGATGTTGTTCAGTCGCATCACCATTTTATGGGCTTTGGTCTTCACATTGTTCACATGGGCTCCCGAACTCCAAATCTGACGAGCATATCGAGCCATATCCGTAGAGGACAATGTGACCGCAGGATTGTTATAGGCATTCTTTTCTATCTGTTGTATCTCCTTATCCGTCACTGCCTCTTGCAATCTTGTTGTATAGAGCAGCGCATACTGGGTACGGTAGCGTTCTGTCACAATGGTCACGATGGCAAGCACTTCACCATCTTCATGCAGTCCCTCCTTGGGCTTCAGTCGTACGGTATTGTTGATGGGTTGGTCTCCTGCTATCTTGTCGGTGGATATATCCACAAAGCGGATGGGTTCGCTTGCCGTAATGACTGTAGTCACCTGCTCGTTCACAGTCAGCTGCTCCATCTCCTGGTAGGTGCAGGGCTGATAGCTCTCTGCACTGGTCTGTTGTGCCATCATTGGAATGGCATTTATTGCACACATTATCAGTGCGCCAATGGTCTTCTTGATATTCATATGGGGGTAATGTTTACTTTGTAGTGTTTAACGTTTACTTGCTCTTGGTACCTTTGCTGTTTATCAAGTACACAAAGGTTCCGTATTTCAACTTTACCTTGTTCTTCTTGATAGCCTTGCCTATGGCATTGCTTGTTTTCTGATAGGCATTCTGCATGGTCTGCATGCCCCATTGTGAAAAACTGCTGCCAGTATTGGTGGTATTCATATCCACATTCCCGGTCACGGCTCCGCTTGCCACATCCTTGCTGGTCTCTCTAAACTGGCTGCTTGGCACATACAAGCCTTCCATGCCGTCTGTGTCATAGAGTGACAGGTTGATTTTCACTATCTCGTCATCCACCAGTACGCTTTTCACCGTGCCTTTCACTCGTTGTGAACTGAAACCGCTCATGGTGGCATACAGGTATGCGCCTTTCTTCACTATCATCTCACCGATTTCCACATCATCTAACAGTCTCAAACGTACACGGCTTCCATCCACGGCTTTCACATTCTCGTCAATGATAGCCTTTATCAGTGTCGGCTCTTTCTCATTCACAGCCAAGGTGTTGAAATAGTCTGATGATGTCTTCACCTTTTTCACCACCTCACTTGGCTTGTCATTCTCGTCTGCTTCCTTTCGGGCATTCTCATTCACCTTGATTTTGCCCTCAATGTTGATACCGCCCTTGGCTGTAGCTGTTATTTCATCGGATGCTGTTGCTGAAGACGATGAGTTCTGTTGCGTGGTTTGCTGTCCCTTCAGCCTTGCTTCGGCAAGTGCCTTGTTCAACTCCGCCAACGCCTCGTTCTCTCTTTGTCGCTCATGGGCTTCTTGCGCTTCTCTCGTTTTCTCCAGTTCAGCTTGCCTCTTGGCTTCAGTATCCAACTGTTGCAGTTCTGCATCCGAATACTTGCTTTGGTATTCTTCTTTTTCT
>ERZ1026934.422-NODE-422-length-10975-cov-7.163919_pt1 | contig 10975 bp, 8 predicted proteins | sample MGYA00519462_ERZ1026934 | MGnify/ENA primary metagenome ERZ1026934 (study PRJEB26926, sample SAMN06164446) | human gut metagenome | biome: ENVO:00009003; feature: ENVO:2100002; material: ENVO:00002003 | host: Homo sapiens | place: USA | collected 2012 ...
CTCGTGAACAATCCGCGCATGATCATCGCGGACGAGCCGACCGGCAACCTCGACCCGGTGCGCAGCCTGGAACTGATGCTGCTGCTGGAGAAGATCAACGAGCTCGGCACCACGGTCCTCGTGGTGACGCACGAAAAGGAACTGGTCGACGCTTTTTCCAAGCGCGTCATCTCCATCGACGCCGGAAGAGTCATCAGTGACGGATTGGACGGGTACTACGGATATGAAGCTGAATAGATTCAACTACCTGATGGCGCAGGGCGTGAAAAACATCTTCACGCACGGTTTCATGTCCTTCGCGTCGATCACGATCATCATCGCGTGCCTGCTCATCATGGGCAGCTTCTCGCTGCTGACGCTCAACATTGACGCGAACATCGACCGCCTGCAAAACCAGAACGAGGTCATTGCCTACGTCGATGAGACGCTCACGGAGGATGAGGCCCGGGCCATTGAGCCCAAGGTCGCCGCGGTGCCGAATGTTGCCTCGGTCGAGTTCGTCACGCGCGAGCAGGCCATGCAGACGTTCGAGGCCGAGTATGACTCCGACCTCTTTGACAACATTGACGCGTCGGTCTTCCGCCACCGCTATGTCGTGACGCTCGACGACCTGTCACTCATGAAGGACACGCAGACCGCGCTCAAGAACGTGGACGGCATCGCCGATGTCACGGCACATTTGGACTACGCGGAAAACTTCATCACGTTCCGGAACATTGTGAGCGTGGTCTCCGTCGTTTTGATCGTGATCCTCATTGCGGTGTCCCTGTTTATCATGACCAATACCATCAAGCTGGCCACGTTCGGCCGGCGTGAAGAGATTGCCATCATGAAGATGGTCGGTGCGACGAATGGCTTCATCCGTCTGCCGTTTGTGGTCGAGGGCCTTGTGCTCGGCCTGGTTGGCGGCTTGGTTGCATTCCTGCTCCAGTGGGGACTCTACAGCCTGATTGTCAGCAAGATCATGTCCACCATGGCGGCCGGTATCATCACGGTGCTCCCGTTTGCATCCGTGTCGCTGCCGTTGCTGCTGGTGTTCCTCGGCGTGGGTGTGCTCGTCGGTGTGTTCGGCGGCCTCACGGCCATTCGCAACTATCTGAAAGTCTAAGTCTGAAAGTCTAAGGAGGAAATCGAATGAAGATGAACCGCAAAGTCGTTCAATCCGTTATTTGTGTGCTGCTTGCGCTGATCTTTGTCATCTCGCTCATGACAGCGCTGATCCCGACCAATGCCAGCGCGGCGTCTCAGTCGGAGATCAACCAGCTCACGCAGCAGCGCAAAGAGCTGCAGGCCAAGCAGAAAGAACAGCAGAAGACCATCAACAGCCTGCGTTCGAAGAAAGCCAGCGTGGTGGATCAGAAGGCTGCGCTCGATAAGGAAAACGATCTGGCCCAGCAGGAGATCGAGCTCGTCAAGGAGCAGATCACGGCCTACGACCAGCAGATCGAGGACAAGGGCGTCGAGCTCGAGGCCGCCAAGCAGGAAGAAGAGGCCCAGACGGTCCGCTTCCGCAGCTGCGTGCGCCACCTTGAGGAGTACGGCCAGATGTCCTACATCGCCATCCTGCTCGAGGCGACCAGCCTGTCCGACCTCCTTGCCCGCATGGACATGGTCGGTGAGGTCATTGCATATAATAAACAGGTACAGGCCGACATGACGGCCGCCCGCGAAAAGGTCGAGACCGTCAAGGCGGAGCTCGAGGATGCCCGCACTGAACTCCAGGATAAGCAGTCCGAGCTCGAGACCAAGCAGGTTGCGCTGCAGCAGAAGGTGTCCGAGGCCAATGCGCTGCTCGCCGGCCTGGAATCGGATATCAACGCCTATAAGAGCGTCTACGATCAGTATGAGCAGCAGCAGAAGAACGTGCAGTCGCAGATCGACAAGCAGGTCGAGGAGCTGCGCCGCCAGGAGGAAGCAAACAAGAACAACAACCCCGGCTATGACCCGGGCAAAGCCAACGGCTCCACCGGCACCATGATGTGGCCGTGCCCGTCCTGCCACTACATCACCTCACCGTTCGGCTGGCGCTACCACCCGATCTATCAGACGCAGAAATACCACTCCGGTGTGGACATCGGCGCGAGCTATGGCGCGACCATCGTCGCAGCCGACGGCGGCACGATCATTACGGCCGGTTCTGTGTCCGGCTACGGCAACTGCGTCGTCATCAACCATGGCAACGGCATCACCACGCTCTACGGCCATATGAGCTCCATCGCGGTGTCCGTCGGCCAGAAGGTCTCCAAGGGCCAGACGATCGGTTATGTCGGCTCGACCGGCAACTCCACCGGCCCGCATCTGCACTGGGAAGTTACGGTCAACGGCGTGCGCCAGAACCCGCTCAACTATGCGAGCTGATTGGACATATTTTGATTGAATGAAACTGCCGGGCGGCCGGAAAATGGCTGCCCGGCTCATCTGCTGCATTGGGGGCTGCCCGGTGCGGGCAGCAATTGGATCCGGAGGGATAGCATGGACGAACACAAGCCACAGGAACAGGCACCGGAAAAAGTGCCGGCCCGCAGAAAAAGCGGCAGAATGCGCGGCTGGAAGGCGAGTATCCTTGCCTGTGTGACCTGCATTCTGGTGACTGCACTGGTCACGTCGATGATCTTTGTTGGCAAATTCGGCGGCAGCAGCAACTATAAGCTCGCGCTGAAGTTTGCGCAGGTCAAGCAGGTCGTGGACAAAGACTATATCGGCGACGCGGACGACACGGCCATCAGCGATGCCTCGTCGAGCGCGATCATCAGCGCCATCGGCGACAAGTGGAGCTATTACATGACGGCCGAGGAATACAAGGCCTACCAGATGTACTCCAACAACGAGTACGCCGGCATCGGTGTGACCATCCAGCTCGACGATAAGACGAAGGGCTTTCGCATCACGGCGGTGACGAGCGATTCCCCCGCGGCGAAAGCCGGCCTCAAGCAGGGCGACATCATCACGGCGATCGACGGGGAGAATGTCACGGGCAAGACGCTCTCGGACGTGCAGAGCACCATCCGCGCCAAGCTCAACAAGACGCTCAAGCTCACCATCCAGGATTCTGCCGGCAAGAGCCAGACCGTCACGCTCGACTGCACGGTCATCTACACCGACCCTGTGACGTATAAGCTCCTGGATAACGGCGTCGGTTATGTGCAGATCCGTAACTTTGAGACCGGCGGCGGCAGCCGTGCTGTGCAGGCGGTCGATAAGCTGCTTGACCTCGGCGCCAAGTCGCTTGTGTTCGACCTGCGCGATAACCCCGGCGGCCTGCTCTCGGAGCTCATTACGATCCTGGATCACCTGCTGCCGCAGGGCGATCTGTTCGTGAGCGTTGACGGTAACGGGAAAGAGACCGTCACGCAGAGCGACAGCGTCTGCGTCAAGGTGCCGATGGCGGTCATCGTCAACGGCAACACCTACAGTGCGGCGGAGTTTTTTGCAGCTGCGCTGCAGGAGTATGACTGGGCGACCATCGTCGGCCAGAACACGACCGGCAAGGGCCGCAGTCAGACGACCATCGCGCTTCCGGACGGCAGCGCCGTGCACATCTCGAGCCGGAAATATCTCACGCCCAACCGCGTGGACCTGTCCGAGCAGGGCGGCCTTGTGCCGGACGTTGTTGTGACCCCGGCCGCGGACAGCGATGTCGATGCGCAGCTTGAGGCGGCCATTGCCGCGCTGCGCTGAATGAACAAGTATACACGGAAATTTCAATGATATAAGGAGACGGATTATGGCGATCGACAGCAGATATAAGATGAGTCAGGAGCGTCTGGACACGCTCAAGGAAGAACTGCATTACCTCGAGACGACCCGCGAGAAGGAAGTCGCGGAGCTCATCAAGGAGGCGCGCTCATTCGGCGACCTGTCGGAAAACAGTGAGTACGACGAGGCCAAGACGGAGCAGGGCAAGCTCTATTCCCGCATTGCTGAGATCACGGACCTGATCGAGAACGCCGAGGTCGTGGAAAAGGTCGAAGTCGCGGCAGACGTCGTGACCATCGGCAGCCGCGTGCGCGTGCTCGATGTCGACGAGGACGTGGAAGAGGAGTACACCATCGTCGGCTCGCAGGAGGCCAACCCCATGGAAGGCTGCATTTCGGATGACAGTCCGTTCGGCTTTGCGCTCAAGGGTCACAAAGTCGGTGAGACCGTCACGGTCGCAGCCCCGGTCGGCGAGCTGCAGTTCAAGATCATTGCCGTCGAAAACGAAGACTGAGGAGCCCATCATGAACGAAGAGAGAAAGAACCAGCAGGCGGCGGCAGAGCCGTCCCTGTCCGAGATCCTTCAGATCCGCCGCGACAAGCTCAAGGCGCTGCAGGATGCCGGACGCGACCCCTTTGTGCAGACGCGCTTCGAGCGCAGTGCCTATTCGGCTGACATCAAGAACGATTTCGAGGCCTATGACGGCAAAACGCTGCAGGCCGCCGGCCGCATCATGTCCAAGCGCGGCATGGGCAAGGCTATTTTCTGTGACATTCAGGATGACCGCGGCCAGATCCAGCTCTACGTCCGCAAGGACGCTGTGACCGAGCAGGAGTTTGCCGATTTCCGCAAGTATGACATCGGCGACATTATCGGCGTGAGCGGCTATGCGTTCAAGACCAAGACGGGGGAGATCTCCATCCATGTGCAGCAGGTCACGCTGCTCAGTAAATCTTTGCGCCCGCTGCCGGAGAAGTTCCACGGCATGACGAATACAGAGCTGCGCTACCGCCAGCGCTACGTGGATCTCATCATGAATCCGGAGAGTAAGCGCAATTTCCAGATCCGCAGCCAGTTCGTGGCCTACCTGCGCCGCTATCTGGACGGCCTGGGCTTCATGGAGGTCGAGACCCCCGTGCTCAGTCCCATCGCCGGCGGCGCGACGGCGCGCCCGTTCATCACGCACCACAACACACTCGATATTGATATGTACATGCGCATCGCGACCGAGCTGCACCTCAAGCGCCTGATCGTCGGCGGCATTGAGCGCGTGTATGAGGTCGGCCGCATTTTCCGCAACGAAGGTATGGACACCAAGCACAACCCGGAGTTCACGACCTGTGAGCTCTATCAGGCCTACACCAACCTCGACGGCATGATGGACATTCTCGAGGGCATCCTCTCCGGCGCGGCCAAGGAGATTCTCGGCACGTATCAGCTCCAGTGGCTGGGCCACGATGTGGATCTTACGCCGAGCTGGCGCCGCGTGACCATGGCCGACGCCGTTAAGGACGTCACGGGGGCCGACTTTATGGCCATCCTTGGCGACGCGGACGCGGCGGTCGCCCTCGCCAAGAGCGTGGGCGTGGACATGGAAAACGTCGCCCACACGTGGGGCAATGCGCTCTATGAGACGTTCGACCAGAAGGTCGAGTCCACGCTCATCCAGCCGACGTTCATCACCATGTATCCCGTGGAGGTCAGCCCGCTGGCCAAGCGCAGCCCCGAGCAGCCCGCGCTCACCGAGCGCTATGAGATGTTCATCTGCGGCTGCGAGATGGGCAACGCCTTCTCCGAGCTCAACGACCCCATCGACCAGTACCAGCGCTTTAAGGCGCAGGCTGAAAAGCGTGCGCATGGCGACGAAGAGGCCAATATGATGGACGAGGACTTCGTCATGGCGCTCGAATACGGCATGCCGCCCACCGGCGGCTTGGGCTTCGGCATTGACCGCTGCGCCATGCTGCTGTGCGGCGCCAGCTCCATCCGCGACGTGATCCTGTTCCCGACAATGAAACCGTTGGACTCCGACAAGAAGGTTTCCAAGGAAGTTTCGGCTCCTGCGGAGGCTGCTCAGGCGGCTCCGGTCGTGGAGGAAAAAATTGATTTTTCCAATGTTCAGATCGAGCCGCTGTTCCAGGATCAGGTCGATTTTGACACCTTCTCCAAGAGCGATTTCCGTGCCGTGAAGGTTAAGGAATGCGAAGCCGTGAAGAAGTCCAAGAAGCTCTTAAAGTTCGTTTTGGATGACGGAACCGGCACAGATAGGGTCATTTTGAGCGGAATTCACGAGTATTATGAGCCGGAAGAACTGGTCGGTAAGACCTGCATCGCTATCACGAACCTGCCGCCTCGTCCGATGATGGGCATTGATTCCTGCGGTATGCTCATCTCCGCCGTGCATCACGAAAACGGCGAGGAAAAGCTCCATTTGCTGATGGTTGATCCTCACATTCCGGCAGGCGCAAAGCTCTATTGATTGCCCCCCTGATCGGGTTAAAAAAGCCTCTCGTACACCAATCCGTACACCAATTTACACCAAGGGTGCACCACGGATGGCGAGAAAAATGTGCGATTGAATTTCAGCCTCGCAGAAGTGATTCTGCGGGGCTGTTTTTTTGAAAACTATATATTCAGATATGAGACTCGGTGAGAAATCACCGGGTCTTATTTTTTGCGCTCACTACGCCTACTAAACAGGTGCAGTGGGCGCTTTTTTGTTTTCTAAAACCGGCACAAAAAATTTTTTTGAAAAAGTGTGGGAATCTCGCAAAAAAATTCGGCAAAGAGAAAGTGAGAAGGCGAAAAGCCTTCCGGGAACCTTGAAAATTTCATATACATTCATCAGATACATTCCTTGAGCCAACAGCCAAATGAAGGTACGCCAAGACCCACCTGCCGCTAACGGTATCAGCGGGACAAAAGGTGGAGAGCGACCCCGAAACCATTCTGAAATATCTGGCAGCTACGGATACGGCCACGACAGGCTTAGGGTATAATGATACTTTTCTACGGAACCGGCGGAGTACCCGGCGGGGGTGAGATTCCCATGGACCCGATTCGCTATCGGGCGTCTGATGACTTCCTTTTCTGCATTTTGGGTTCGAGGAAAAATGAAATGCAGCGACGAAAGCCCCAAAGGATGCTTTGAGGCTTTCGTGGATCAGAAATGATTCAAATTCAGAGAAAGGAGGAAAACCCCATGGAAAACTGTAAGGTGATCGCCATCACGAATCAGAAGGGCGGCGTTGGCAAAACAACGACCGCAGTCAATCTCGGCGTGGGACTTGCAAGCTCCGGGAAACGGGTCCTGCTGGTGGATGCTGATCCGCAGGGCAGCTTAACCGTGAGCCTCGGCATAAAGAACCCAGACGAGCTGGATGTATCGCTGTCTTCCCTTATGCAGTCGGTCATTGATGATGAGCCGCTTGCAGAGGGTGCAATTATCCGGCACCAGGAGGGTGTGGATTTGCTCCCCTCCAACATTGAACTCTCCGGTATGGAAACGGGCCTGTTCAATGTCATGAGCCGTGAGTATGTTCTGAAGAACGCCATCGACGGCATGAGAAAGAGCTACGACTACATTCTGATTGACTGTATGCCCTCGCTGGGTATGATGACGGTCAATGCGCTGGTTGCGGCAGACAGTGTGATTATCCCGTCTCAGCCGAACTTCCTGTCAACCAAAGGTCTTAACCTGCTTCTGCGCTCCATTTCAAAGATCAAGCGGCAGATCAACCCGAGATTAAAGATTGACGGCATTTTGCTGACGATGGTGGATAACCGCACCAACAACGCCAAGGCGATTATTTCCTCGCTTCGTTCTACCGTGGGAGAGAACATCCGCGTGTTTCGTTCCGAGATTCCCTTTTCGGTAAGAGCTGCGGAGTGCAGTCTTTCCGGAGAAAGCATCTTCTCTCACGACAGGAACGGCAAGGTCGCAGCAGCGTATGAGGCTCTGACGAAGGAGGTGACAGAGATTGAAGAGCGTGCAAAAAATCGATCTGGGCCTGACCGGGTACGATGAGCTTTTCATGAATGACGCGGAGCGAAAGGAAAACAAGCTCCCGCGCATTTATGATATTCCCCTCTCGGAGATCGACGATTTCCCAGACCATCCCTTCAAGGTGAAGCTGGACGAGGACATGGATCAGCTTGTCCAGAGTATCAAGGAGCGCGGGATCATCACCCCTGTCACCCTCCGACCGAAGGAGGACGGGCGGTACGAAATCGTATCGGGGCATCGCAGAAAGAAGGCCTGTGAGCTTGCCGGCTTTGATACCGTGAAAGCCGAGGTGCGGGAGATGACCCGCGACGAGGCCATCATTCTAATGGTGGAATCGAACCTGCAGCGCTCTGTGATACTGCCCAGTGAAAAAGCTTTTTCGTACAAGATGCGCTTGGAGGCCATGAAGAGACAAGCAGGCAGACCAGCTCAAGATAATTATTCCCCATTGGGGAACAATTATCTTGGAACAAAATCCTCAGACGAAATGGCTGCGGAAGTGGGAGAAAGCAAAAATACTATCTTCCGCTATATTCGCCTTACCGAGCTCATTCCGGAACTTCTGGATTTGGTTGACGAGGGGCGCATTGCGTTCAGACCGGCGGTGGAGCTTTCGTACCTGCAAAAAGAGGAACAGCGCGCCCTGTTGGAGCAAATCGCCTACGCAGATGCCACGCCGTCCCTTGCCCAGGCCATTAAGCTGAAGCGGTTCTCCCAGGACGGAAAGCTGAATAACGAGGTCATCGAGTCGATCATGAGCGAGGAAAAGCCGAACCAGAGGGAGAAAATCAACATCAAGTACGCCGAGGCCAGAAGGTTTATCCCTGCCAGCGTTCCCTACGAAAAAACCGGTGAGTATATTCTGAAAGCGCTGGAATATTATCACCGGTATCAGGAAAGGCAGAAAAGTCGGAATGACGCAAGATAGGTTCTTCGCCAAGGGAGCAGTCTACCCTTTTGACGCTGCGTCAGCGCCGTTCCCCCTCTCACACTCTCCCCCCCTCATTTACCGGCAATACCAGCTCAAAAGAAAAATAGACAGGCGGTACAGTTGAGAAAAACCGGGTGCGTTCGTACAATATGAGAAAAACAGCCATAGGAGGTCATCCCATGAAAAAGAATCTCATGTTGTGCGCGCTCCTGCTTTCTGTATTGCTTTCCGGATGCGCCGCAGAGCCCTTGCAAGGGCAAGCGGCAGCAAACACCACGGAGGCTCCCACGCTGCAGGAAGGAACGCCTGCTTCCTTTGAGCCGGTATCCACAGATTCAAGCGCTCCCACCAAAGCACCGACAGAAGCCGCCGATCCAACAGCTTGCATACCAAATGAGGACAAGCACGAAAGCGACCCTGCTATTTCTTCTGAGCCGGTAAGCGCACCCACAGAATCGAATGCGCCGACACCGGAAGAAAACGAACAGGCCCCCGTGCTTCCGGAGAAGCCGGAGAAAACAGAAAGTCCCACAAAGGAACCGTCCGTTCCTGCGATAACCGAGCCGGAACCGACTCCGGAGCCCGAGCCCGCATTTGATATCGACTGCTGGATTTCTTACGCAAAAAACACGGCGGTGAGCTTGGGGCTGACCTTGGATAGCTCAGCAACCGATTGCTGGGACAATCCGATCACCGCGAAGCCGACCTGCATTTACCTGGAGCGAGACATTAACTCACGCCTGAACAGATATGCGAAGGATGGGGAGATAACCGCTGTCTGGATCTGGTACGAATGCGTCGGCACAAGCAGCTACCTGATCTATATTGGGTACGCATAAGCATCAACAAATCAATACACCGAAATGAGCATCGTGGAAGCACGGTGCTTTTTTCATGCCTTGAAGGAGGACAGAACGAATGAAGAAGATTTTCAAAAGAGGAATGTCAGGACTGCTTGCAGTCCTCATGGCATTCACCGTGCTTGCGGGCTTTGGCACGACCACAGCCTTCGCCGCAAGCGAAACAGCGGAGTCCTATATGATTTCCTTCCCCCGTGACGGGGACGCTGCTCAGATTTACTCCGAGGACGCATGGGGACACTCCGCGAAAAACTATATGAACGGCTGGGCAACAGGCTCCAGCAACTATACTACCCTGCATTGCATGGATTCCTTCGACGGGAAGGTGTGCTACTGCATCGAGCCCGGCCTCTCCCGAAATGTCGGCGATACCTATCACGGCTTCGGTGAGGATTTTTGGGATAACTATCCCAGCCAGTACAACAACACCATCGAGCCGGACGATATTAAGCTGCTGTTGGGCCGTATCATGCAGTATGGCTATCAGGGCAACCTTTCCACCTCGTGGAGATCGCAGAACGATTCCGATGCGGATAAGCTGGCCCACGCCTTCGCTACCCAGCTGCTCGTTTGGGAAACGGTTGTGGGCGAGCGCGATGCGGACTTTGACCATGTGAGCACCGGCGGCTATGACGAGATCCTGTCGCTGGTTTCCCCCAATCATCCGCTGTATAGCCGAATCATGGACTATTACGACAGCATCGAGTCCAGCGTGCAGAGCCACGCCGTTTGCCCGAGCTTTATGAGCAGAAGCAGCGGCGGCGCAAAGACCATTGAGCTTGCGTGGGACGGCAGTCAGTACATTGCCGAGCTCACGGATACCAACCACGTGCTGTCACAGTTTACCTTCTCTGCCAGTGAGACGGGCTTTCATTTCAGCGTGTCGGGCAATACGCTCACTATCACCACCGATACGGCTCCTACCGGTAATGTGACGATCTCCGCAAGTCGAAGCGCTTCCCGCTGCGGCGTTCTTGTTTGGACGGACTATAAGTACGGCCCCAACGGCGGCGTTCAGGATACCATCACCTATACGGCCTCCGTCAGCGACCCTGTAAGAGCGTTTCTCAAGCTGAAGGTCAGCTATGGCGGCGCTAAAATCATCAAGACCAGCGAGGACGGCAGGGTGGACGGCATTACCTTCACCATCACCGGCGAGGGCGTCAATCAGACCGTTACCACCGACCGGAACGGTGAAATTCGCATCGACAATCTGATGCCCGGTGTCTATACCGTCACTGAACAGAGCTACGACAAGTATGTACCCCAGGAAAGCCACCGTGTTACCGTGCTCGCTGGGCAGACGGCGACGGTTTCCTTCAACAATGTACTCCGCCGCGGTGATCTGACCGTGACCAAGACCTCCGAGGACGGACTGAACCAGGGTGTGAAGTTCCATCTTTTTGGAACCTCCCTCAGCGGTCTGCCCGTGGATGAATTTGCTGTTACCGATGAAAACGGTGTGGCGGCTTTCAAGGATG